>Ga0193953_1000751_pt1 | contig 16447 bp, 11 predicted proteins | sample BB_4_MG_FD_140325 | JGI IMG/M metagenome (GOLD analysis project Ga0193953, IMG submission 140325) | Microbial mat bacterial communities from the Broadkill River, Lewes, Delaware, United States - BB_4_MG | ecosystem: Environmental > Aquatic > Freshwater > River > Microbial mats | place: USA... | reverse complement strand
TTTTCTTTAAGTTGTGGAGGTTCTGAGTAGCCTTGATATGTTTCAGAATGGTGAGGTAGCCCATCTAAAACAAGCTTAATCGCCGTATTTGGATCACCTTTTTCTGTGTTGGTTTGAGCGGCACCTGCTAAATACAAAGAACGCGTATTTAATGCCTCATTTCTTTGCGTTGTTGCTTCTATCGCATTTTTTTCTGCATTCTTTCTTTGTGTTGTTGCCTCATTACTACGTTCCCATGCTAGCCCTGCCAAGCCAAACATTACCACCCCAATTGTAATACTCATTAAAGAGGCTGCTTTGCGGCGTTTTTCTTTACCTTCTGCTGCTTGAATTACAGTACGGCTTTTTTTAATATAAGTTTGTTGAATTGTAGTCGGAGGAGGGCATTTATTTTTTACTTGTTGTAGCCACATTTCTGCTTTTTCACATGCACTGTGATTGAGCAAATAATCATGGCTTTTAGCATTTTCCTGCCACTCAATAGCACGTTGCTGAAAAATAGTATGTTGATGGGTATGCTCTCTATCTAATTCTATTGCTTGAATTAATTCTGGAAATTGCTCATTAAAAGGGGGAGATACAAAATCAAGCCAGTTAATTTTTTGTAAGATTTCGGGGATATCAGCAGGATCTGTTTCACGCGCTAGTATTGTCAGGATACGTTTACAATGTGATTCAGCATAACGGACTTCACTTTCACAATATTCAGAGCGTACAGAATCAGGGGAAAGAATAAATACAAAGTTATCTGCGCCATCAATCCCTTTATAAAGCTCCGCCTCAAAATCTACGCCTGTGGCAATACTCTCCTGATCAAACCAAACTGTTTTTCCTGCTTCCTGTAGTGCTAAATTGAGCTTTCTTGCAAAATCACCATCTTTGCGAGAATAAGAGATAAAAATTTCTGTACCAAGCTGCCCTTTTGCTGCCTCTGAGCGGCTGATTAACTCCTGATGTAATGGTGTAGGGGTATATTGTTCTCGGCTTGCATTTAAGCGTAACCATGTTTTTGCATTTTATAAATTATACCCACGTAATAAAAAGGAGGCTTTTTGATCAGAACGCTGCCAAGCTAAAGCACGTAATAATAAAGCTCGATGATGGAGAAAATAAGCATCATCTTGCTGCAAGATACGCAAAATATCCGCCATGCTTTTCTCAATAGTTTGATTGACCATATCAACATATTGCAAACTACGTAACTCAGGTGGGATTTTTTCTAAAGGAGTGGTAGCAATTAGTAAGGGGATAATGCGCTTTTGGTGGCTTAAAGCATAGTGTAGTTCATCATAACAGTATGTGGATTCTACAGAAGAGGGAGAGAGAAAAAATAGTAAATTTTTTGCACTTTCTACACCTTGTCTTATCACCTGATCATAAATTTTCCCTTTTTGAATATCTTTATCATGTCGCCATGTGGTGATGCCATGACGAGATAAATGTGCGGTAATATAATGACTATAGATTTTATCTTTTTGATCATAACTGATAAAACAATCAGTCATACGATTTTCACTATTTTTACGTGATTCACAAATAAAATCACATACTAAAGTATTAGGCGTACAGGGAGCTTGCTCGCCTTCTATAAATTGGGTGAGTAACCATGTTTTTGCTTGCTCTTGTTCTCTACCAACTAAGAGATAATGTGCAATATACTTTGCTTTTTTCCACTTTAAAGCTTGGTGTAAAAATAGTGTATGTTGCTGTACATAGTCTCTATGGCGTGTTATCACATTTTTTATCAATGTGATAACAGGCTCTAATTCATCAAATATTTCTCCAAATTGAGGCAGCGTTAACTGGGTTAAATAATGCAGATCATCATGATGGTGCCATTGATTTTCATAAGTTTTTGCCCAGTTCGCAAGCTGATCACAGTCTTCATTGGATAAGGTTTCTTTAGCAGGTAACCAATTTGTTTTACCTACTTGTGCTAAGCTACGTTCCAGTAACTGTTGGTAGGTAATAATGTGAGGGTTTTCTATATCATGTTGTTGATAAAAACTTGTTAATGCCTGTTGTTCAGCGTCAGAAAGTTGTCCTTTTACCGTTGTAAACACCACATTATGATTAATGGGAATGATTCGTTTACCTAATAGGCGGGCATATTCTAATTCCATTAAACAATAGGGCGAACATAAAGAGTGTGGAGCCATCACATAAATAAAATTATGAGCTGACTCAATACCATAATTGATACGTTCCACATAATCTTCACTGACAGGGATATTGATTTTATCAAACCATGCATCATAGCCTGCAAGTTTTAATTGTTGATGTAAGCGCGCAGCAAAGGCAAGGCTTTCACGTCGACCGTAGGAAATAAATAAATCTTTAAACTCAGGCATAAGCCAAGCATCTCAACAAAAAAATGATATGACTAGTATATAGGGGGATTTTTTTGCTGACTAGCTATTATGAATAAAAATATGGGTTTTTATGTAGCAATTTAGGTCATTTTAAGAAAATAAACCCTGTGCACAAAGCATATACTTGTTAGCCTATTTTTACTAATGCTAATTTCTCTTGTAGTTTTATATATATCATAGACTTAAAGGCTGGTAGTGGGCATTATTTTTCAGTATAGTCATTGATTTATTATCAATAGTTATGAATATTAAACAATTAAATACATCCCAACAGACATTAAAACAACTGGCAGCATTAGTTTGGTACTGCGGTGTTGTGGTACTGTTTATAAAAAGTTCATCTTTATTGATTGATGCCATCAAAATTGAAACAGAGATACTCTGGGTAGTGGCTGCTATTTTGATAGGAAGCGGGCTGGGTTGGTTAAAGGGTAAATATTTATTTACACCTTTGTGTCAAAAAAATTTACGTCGAATTAATGCCTTAGTACAGCCTAAAATCTGGCAATTTTATCGCCCCCAATTTTTTATATTTTTAGCATCAATGGTTTCTTTGGGCAATTACTTATCACAAAAAGCCCAAGGAGATGATCTATTTTTACTGTTAGTCGCCATGGTAGATCTTTCTATTGCGGTAGCTTTGTTGTATAGCAGTGTGTGCTTTTTGGATAAAAAGGTAAATATTGAAAATAACAGAAATGTTTAGATTTGTGATACAACAAATCAAGCAGGTATTCCCGCATCAACATACGCGGGAATAAAAAAAATATTTTTCCTTATATCAAACTATTAGCTGAGAAACAGCTTACAAAAAAGCGGTACAATACTTTTTTAGTCTACCAAAGTTGCTTTTTTCATACGATAAAATAAACCCATTTCATCATTTAATAACAGTTCAAACTGCCCTTTTAATAAAATAGGATCAAAAGTGTATTTAATCTCTTCAGTACTGAAAATTTCCACTACCCCTTCAGCCCCAGCAGGCATACAATAAAAACAGCTAGGGGGAGATAAAGAGAGTAAAAAATGCTGTTGTTTTTCCTTGCTCTCTAAGGGCATCATAAATCCTTCTAGCTTGGTATACTGCCCGTTTAACTTTTTAATCTCATCAGAAAAAATAGTTTCATTATTACGGATTTTAACTTCCCCTAATACACGCCAAGGGGTCACGCCTTCTTTTTCTTTTAACTCAGGAATTTCTTGACCTGTTAACACACTCACGGGCTGCGTCCCCAATTCATTCACCACTAAGGCAAGACTATCTTGTAAATTAGTACGAGTGTGTGTCACATTCACTGTATCTTGTCCCACAACTTCCCCTAATAGCACGACAGAAGCTTGTCCATCCTGATCAGTAATGAGCTTAGTTTCTGAAAACTCATTACCTGTCACAGAGCTAATAATTACTTCTTCTCCAGCTAAAGGTTCCCCTGTTTCTGCCTCTTCAAGCGTGACTAAAAATTCCACTCCATCCCCTAAAGAAAGGCGGATCACTGAAATGTCTCCCCAGCCTAATAAACTTGGTACAGTTAAACGTAATGGCTTCTTTTCTGCTGCCATCTCCTCAGGGGTTAGGGTGCTCTTATTATCTTGTGTTGTATTATTTGATTGATTTACATCGGTTGCAGCAGGTTCTTCCCCACAACCGACTAAATAAAAACATGTAACTAATAAGAAAATAACTTGTTGATACGCTATTTTTTTCATTCTATCGTTCCAATTTATAAGAGAAATCAATCCCACGATCTTTTTCCCCAATGACGGTCTCTACGGCCCATTTTTTATTAATGTCATAGCGCAAGGTGAAAACTTTGCTTTTATCAAAAATCCCAATACCAAAGCCAACATATAAACTTGGCATGATATAAGTGCCTAATGATAATTTAGTTTTGGTAATATCCCCAGAACTTAAAGCTGCCCCAGTAAGGATATAAGAAAGGATTTCAGATTCTTCTACCCGTGGGTTAGAAAATAGGCTCACTTTTGGGGTTTTGGCAGTCCCTGTAATATGTACCCCCGCCTCAGTCACTCCAAATCCACTGTCATCACTTTGAATATCCCGTTTGGCTTTAATATTTAATCCAGGGTTGGTGATATCCCCGCCTGCAAAGACAACAAAACCTCGACGTATTTCTAAATCTTGCCCATAGGCTTTATAAGTTCCATTGATGATCTCAATTTCACCATTACCCAAAATCACCTCTTTATTAGGCTGCATGATCACCGTGACATGCCCGCCAAAATGACTCTTGAAGCCGACCACTTCTAAATCAACGTGATCACCTAAAATAATATCAACATAAGTAGTGATTTTCCAAGGTGATGCGGCTTTTTCCTCTTCTTTGGGTTGTGGGTTAATAGGGTTGACTATGACGACATCTTTAGACATGCTGACACCGCCGCCCCCTTGTCCCTCTCCAACCACAATAGAAGGGGTGATCTGAGCATAAGGAATGACAACTTTCCCTGTGACTTTAATATCTTGCGGAGCAATAGAAATATCTAAATTGGGAGAGATTTTTGCGTGTACATCAGGAGTATTAATGGCTTCAAACTCTGTCCCTGTGAGGTTGATTTTAGTTTGCCAATCGCTGAAACTGGCTAAAGTAATTGCCCCTTTTGCATTAATACTGCCTTCACCTGAACGTGCTCCTGCGGTAAGTGTAATGTATTCAGGGCGTTGTGTATCAAGTTTGGCTTGTATATCGCGCAACTCTAAGCCAAATTCAGGAATATCTAAATTCACATCTGCCATATTTACAAAGCCGTTTAATTCAGGCTTGGCAATCGTGCCACCAATGCCTAAACGTGCATTGATAAAACCTGTGGCTTTTTCTATTTGGGCCACAAAAGCAGGTAATAAATTAAGCTCTGCAATCCGTGCATCAATGCGCCCTTGTATGGCTTGATTTGGCGGGAGGGTTAAACGATTAAAACGTGGTAATTTTAAGGATCCTTTAATATAACTGGCCTCTAAAAAGGCAAGTTCTAAAGCACTATTTAGACCTGTTTTATCAATACTTAGCTTCATTTCACCCCCACCATGATGGAAGGTGTGCAAAGTATCATCAATCACCGTTTTTATTTGCCCACGACTTAAGGTTAATAAACTGTTCGCATTAACCCGTTCACGCGAATCAATTGTAAGTTTTATATCCCCTTGTAAAGTGCCAGAGAGTTTGGCAGCAGGTAGGATTTTATTAGCAATAGATAAGGGTAACTGTTTTAAATTCACTGCCAAGTTTGTTGCCCCTGTATTACGCCAGCTAGCCGTGGTACATACGCCTGCATTATTCACTGCTTGATACATTAAACACAGTTTCTTAAGACTGATTTTTTCCGCTGCTAAAGCTAAGGGTGCGGGAGCATTTAATCCCCATTGTCCAAATTTTTTGGTTTTTACATCTAATTGGCGAAGCTGCCCTAGCCATTTTTGGGTGGTGGTATTAAAACCCCCCGCTAATTGCAAGATGAGATCTTGATCAGCTAACACTGCTTTCGTGGTCACACGGTGGTTTTTAACTTTTCCTTTCCCTGCCACAGTGAGTTTTTTCAATACCAGCTTGTCCCCTTGGCGGATTTTATCAACCACTAAATCTAATTTTAAGGGACGATTTTCATCAAGATAAATATCACTATTTAAACTAAGGGCTTGGATAAGCGTATCAGCAAAACCGAGTTTTTTAGCATTTAATTTTGCTTGAATACGTGGATTATTGATTGTACCTGAAAGGCTTCCATTACTGCGTATACTGCCCCGTGCATCAGGGTACAGTGTTTTCAAATTAGGCGCGTTTAATGTCCACTTTCCTGTGACTTTATCAGCAATTTTTGCCTGAGCATCTAAACGTGTTTTACCAGAACGTAAACGTAGTTTTTTCAAATGATACTGATTGCCATCAATAACTAATTGACTGTTAAGATTAAGCGGGTAACCTTGTAAGGAACCTTTTACATGTTTGATATCTAAAGTGGTTTTTAATTTCCCTGTCTTAGAAATACTACCCTGTGTTGCCACTGCTAGTTTAAGCCGCCCTTTTAGCTCGCGCCATTTTTGTTGTGGGCGTAATTTATCCCCTGTTAGGGTAAAATCCCAATTAAGTTCAGGATCCCATGCGACATTTCCTGCTAAATTGACCTTACCCTTTAAGATATTGCCATGTAAACCGTCAAGGGTAAAATGTTGGAGATCACCTTGCCCTGTGGCGTTCCAGTTGCCTGTAGGAATGGCTTCCCCTGCTAAAGCAGTTTTAAGTTTTAAACTATAATCAGAGACTAAACCACTGAGTTGTAGCCGCCCTTTTTTAGCTTCTACATCTCGCTGTTTTCCTGTCAGTGGAAAGCGTGCATTTTCCCAATCAATACTGACATCAAAGCGGGTTTTTTCTAGCTCATCAGCTAATAATGCATCCCCTGCAATTTTCAATGTGGTGTTGGTTTCAGGTAAGGAGAGATCTAATTGTTCAATTTTTAATTCATTATCAATAAACTGCACGCGGGTTTGGCTGTCTAAATGTAACTTAGGATCCCAGCCTTCCCAAAGTTCAGATAACACTAAATTCTCTGTATCAAGATCGACTTTCGCATTAATGCCTTCTTTCCATGCTGCGCGTCCCGTGGCGTTAATCGTTCCTTCTAAAATATCCGCTGATAACTTATCAAGTATAAAATGCGCTAAATCTCCTTCTCCCTTCAGTGCCCATTGCCCTTTTGGAATTTGTGCCCCTGATAAAGCCGTATTTAATGCTACTTTATAATAAGTTAGATCACCTTTAAGGCTTGCATCCCCTTTTTTAAGTACAACAGTTTCAGCTTCATCAGGCTCTAATGGATAACGCACATTTTCCCAGCTGAGTTGGGTATCAAATTGAGGATTATCAGTTTCTTTAAGATCGATCTCCCCCGTTACGTTTAATTGGGTATTAATAGGGGGAAGTTGTGCAGCAAGCTGTTTAATGGTTAAGATATCTTTTTCAAAATTAACCTTGATCTGTGCATTAATCGGCAGCTCTGCATTCCATGTATCCACTAACTCAGTCAGTACTAAATGTTCACCTTCTAGCTGTAAATCAGCCGTGAGCATAGGTTTCCAATGCACTAAACCCGACGCATTCACTTCTCCTGTTAATAAAGCCCCTGCTAATTTTTCTAATTTAAAATGTTTCTCGCTACCTGTTCCGTTTAGTTGCCATGTACTACGTGGAATAGATGCCCCACTCACTTGGGTATCCACTGCTAGAGTATAAGCGTTTAATGTCCCTGTACTGTTGATATGTCCAGTGGGACTATTGACTAATAATGCAGCTGTTTTATCAAATGGATATTGTAAATTTTCCCAGTGGATATCTGCCTCCCATGTCGGATCAACAAATACATTTTTGACTGTGGCAGCAATATTGGTCGCTAGTGGTTGGCTGCTGTTATGAGTCAGCGTATAAGCTTTACTGCTACCTGTTAATTTTCCCTCTCCTACTGCTTGTGGGAAGCCTGCTATCTGTGCTTGCCATGTGAGATTAAAATCGATTGGGTGAGGGGTCGTTAATCCTGCAAAACCTGCTAATTTTGCCTTTCCTTCTGGCGTATGGATAGCTAAATTTTCCAGCTCCACATGATCCGTAATTTGTGCACGTAATGAAACAGAATCAATTCTTTGTACTTTTTCAGCCCCTGCCTGTTGTATCGTAATATCATGAACTTGAATATCATCTAAAATAATATCAATCGGCAACTGAATATCAGGTAAACCTGTAAAAGGTTCCTTTTTTTCATCAGGGGGGGGCGGTTCAGTCTCTTCAGCAGAGGGGGGGAGTTGTACGGCAACCCCTGATACATGCAGCTGTTTAACATGCAAGGTTAACAAAAATAAAGCGGTGGAACGCCAAGAAAAATCAACTTTATTGACCACAACATCCATATTATCTTTTTGATAATGAATGCCTTCTAAGGAGACTTGTTTTAATAACTGTCCTGTTGCGTGATCAATGGTGACCGCGCCATCTGTCCACTGAGGGACTTGTTTAACTAACCATGTTAGACTAGATTGCTGGCTTGCAAACCATGTTGCAGCGGCAATAACCCCAACAATGGTTATAATGCTTAGAATAGAAAAGGCTTTTAATAGTTTTTTCATGTGGCATATTCAATAAGAGTAAGAGGTGCCTCAATGCGAATTACAGGCATTATAACAATAGAAACTCTTTCTCCCCTATTGATTTATAGCAATCCTTTTGTAGTTGTAAGAAAAAACTGGGTTATGACAGATGAACCGCCAGAGCTATTTTACTGATACTTATCAACGTTTTTTCTTTTTACATGGTCATACCAATGATGAATTTTGCCCCCCCAATTTAGGTATTTTAACCTTAGAGGAAGTATTGCATCAGCATTTACATCAGCTAGGTTATCAACGCATTATTTTCTATAATGGACGGCAAAAAATTTACTTTCATGATCATGATTCGCAGCAGCTTAGCCGTCCTGATATTAAAGATCTGACTAGCCAACATGAAGCTTCTCCAAGCCAATCCGCTTCCCCCAGTCGTATTTGTGCAGGACCTTTAGGGCAACAAAGCCTTGCGTTACAAGCCCCTATCACAGCCGCTACACCTGAAGCAGATACGCATTCTTTACAATTAGGGAGTATGTCTGACTTAGATGTGGTGGGGTTTTTAAATCGCTGTATGCACAGTGAACAGTATAAAACAGCGGTGTTATTTACTGATGGTTTAGATTTTATTACCCGCTTTCAGGAAAAAGCCCGACGACAAATGGCAGCGAGTTTATCGCGTTGGGGACGCTTGTTATCTACCAATCATAATATTTGTTTGTTTCTATTACCCAATACCGATATTCAGCGTTTAGGGGATTTATTAGAGCGACATGGTTGGTACTTTTTGCGTAGCCAGATTTTTCAAAATGAAAATAAACCTTCTAAGCGGGTTATCACCTTAGGCGCACCGCGTCAGGATGAAGTTAAAAATTTATTGCATTATTGGCGATTAAAACGGCAATTACCGACTAATTGGCGTATTTTACAGCAAAGTATTATCCCTATTACCCGTCATTTATGTGCAGAAGGGCATTTACTGAAATCTTTAAGTTATCAGTTGCAAACCTGCCAAACACTAGATAAAAATACCTTGCATCACTTAAGTGGTTACTCTGATCGTCCGCCTGCCTTAACCCGTTTACAGCAATTGCATGGTTTAGATGTGGTGTATGAAAAAGTCACCACTTTAATTCGTCGTCATCAAGAACATGATCAGCATACAGCCCCGTTAAATACGCTGTATCAACGTGATATTAGTCGTTTATTACCACCCCCTGTTCCGCAAGATACCAAACATCAAAATTTACATATTGTGTTAAAAGGCAATCCAGGGACGGGGAAAACCACCGTCGCCAATTTAGTTGCGGAAATTTATCGTGATACAAATTTAGTGGAGTTAGGGCATATTGTTAAAGCGTCACGGGAGGATCTTGTGGCGGGCTATATTGGACACACAGCGATTCAAACCGCACAAAAAATTACTGATGCCATGGGGGGGATTTTATTTGTAGATGAAGCGTATCGGCTGAGTGAAGGTGGTGAAAATGATTTTGGTAAAGAAGCGATTGAGACCATCATGGAAGCCATGTCTAATCATATGGGCGAGTTTGCGGTGATTATTGCAGGCTATCCTGAAAAAATTGACCAGTTTTTAAAAACTAACCCCGGTTTAAAACGGCGTTTTAGTAGCAGTAATATCTTAACCATTCCTGATTATGAGCCTGAGCATTTACATGCCATTTTTTTAGAACACCTTGCTAAAGAACAACGTAGTTTAAGCGCTGAATTAAGCCAGCAGTTACCGCAATTTTTTAAAAATTGGCATAGCCAGCGTGATGTCAAAACGTTTGGTAATGCGGGGGATGTATTGAATTTATATCAAGCCATGGATGAACGCCGCGCTACCCGTGCCCAAGGGCAATTTATTTTCAGTGTTGATGATGTGCCTAAAGCCATGCGGGGTTATTTACCGGGAACCAATCAACATGATATTAATGAATTGTTACAACGCCTTGATAATGTGATTGGTTTGCAGCGGGTTAAGCAGACCTTACACAGCATTATCAATCGTATGAAAGTGCAACAATTGCGTGATGAACAGCACCCTTCTTATACAGGGCATTATCTTGCTTTAGGTAATACAGGCACAGGTAAAACCATGATTGCCCGTCTTTTAGGACAGTTTTTTCAGCAATTGGGTTTATTAGCAAAAGGGCATGTGGTGAAAGCTGAGCGGGCGGAGTTAGTGGGCGGCTACAGTGGGCGTAGTGCAGAGAAAACCACTGCTATGATTGAACGGAGTTTAGATGGTATTTTGTTAATCGAAGACGCGGATAAGTTAGTGCAAAGTGAACATGATGAAGCTGGGGAAGAAGCTTTGGGGGTTTTGTTGAATGCCATGAATAATCAACGGCATCGTTTATGTATTATTTGTGCAGGGCGTTCCGCACCGATGACACGCTTTTTACGTACCCATGCAACGTTATCTACCCATCTTTCAACCACTTTACAGTTTGATAATTACCAACCTGATGAAATGCTACAAATGTTTATACGTTTAGCAGCTGAACGCCAATTGCATTTGGCAGAGGGGGTGGAGGCGCGTTTGGCAGAGCTTTTTCATGCAGAAGATTATACAAATGATGAAAGCTTTACTAATATACATGCTATTCGTCAACTTTTTGAGCAATGTTCTAGTTTGCAAAATAACCGTTTAGTGGCTCAACAAATTACGGATCGTCATTTATTATATCAACTGGAATTAACTGATATTCCTGATACATTGTTGTGATTGGGCATTAAATACAGTTGAAAAAGCAAATACATAACAAATTTTTTAACTTTTAGTAATTAACAAAGTAAACTTACAAAACTCCATCCTGTAAATTTTGGTGTTATAACTATATTTAAATATAGGAAAATTAAATATGAAAAAATTATTAGCCATCACAGCTATCGCAGCACTAACTTCTTTATCAACAGGTGTTTTTGCACAAGAAGGTAAGGCTGTCTATGATAAAGCCTGTCATGTCTGTCACAGTATGGGGGTTGCTGGAGCTCCAAAAACACATGATACGGCTGCTTGGGCTCCACGTCTTGAACAAGATATGGATACCTTAGTTGCGACAGTAAAGACTGGTAAAGGTGCCATGCCTCCCGGAGCTATGTGTACAGACTGTACTGATGATGATTACAAAAATGCGATTAAATATATGTCTGAGGCAGCACCACAATAATTAAGTTAATTGTGTCCTTTGTGTAATGGGGAACAAATGAGGGAAAAGTGACTTTGTGGTTTATTTTTCCCCATCTGTTCTACGCCACTTTATCTACTTACCTCTCCACCCTTTTATACTTTAATAACTACTAACCTGATAGAATTGTGTAAATATTTATACACTTATTATATCAGCTTAAATTAACCAATATCCCCGATACATTGTTATGAGTAGTACTTGCCCTGTTTGTTATTATCCACTGGATAATGTCAGCCCTGTTTGCCCACAATGTCATTGGGCATTAACGGGATATATCAGCCTCAGCTCTGATGATGAGCTGATTTATCATCAACGCATTACCGAAGCCCAACAGGCATGGCAGCAGCACCAAGCTCAGCAAAAACCTGCCTTTAGCCGTGAAGAAGGTGAAAGCTTTTATCATTATCAACATCGCTTACAGCAGCAGCGTTATTATGTCGGCACAGCACAATGCCAACGCTATCACGCCCATCAACATTGTTTATATTTAACTATTGAATGGCAAGCCTATTTTAAACTGATTAAAAAAGGCTATTACTGCTATTTATCCGTTGATGATCAGTATCAAGAAAGTGCAGAACAAGCCAGCTATGCCCTGTATGCCGATTTAGATGTCTCAGCCACCCAAGGCGTATATATTAAAAAGCTCTATATTTACTTAGGGCAAACAGTATACAGTGTCTACGATCCCATTGATGATCAGTATTGGCAATGGGCACAAAATCAACATACGCCTGAAGCCTATCAACAATATTTACACCACTTAGGGATTCAAAGCTATACCGATGCAGCGCATCAAGGGATGGCAGCAGTAGATGAAGCACAAAAAAAAGAACAATATTCTTACTATATCATCATGATCTTGCTTGCCACGGTTGGCTCAGGTATCGGTGCTATTATTGGCTTTAATACACTCAAACACTTTTTGGGCACAGTGCTATCAGGGGGCGCGGGAGCCATCACTGCCTTACTGTGTGCAGCATTAGTACATTGGCTAAAAAGCAGCTTAGATCGCCTTGAACATGATACTTTCTTTGCATTGGAAATGGTGAATGGTGAAAAAGTGGATTATTACCAGCAACCGCCAGCCATTGATGGGAACCATGATTTATATATTTCAGGCTGGGCAGTGGATAAAATAGCCATGACAACTGCCAGTGCAGTACATATTCTGTGGGATGAAGATGAAATAATCGCTTGTTATGGCTTATCACGCCAAGATGTGGCAGAAAGTTTAAATCAACTACAGTATGAAAGCTCAGGTTTTAGTATTTGTTTACCTGCTCAATATTTAACGGAAGGCACACACGAGCTTGGTTTAAAAATTATTAATCATGCAGGTTCAGGCTATTATTCCCCAGAGAAAACCCTGACAGTGCAGGTGACCCGCACATGATTGAACATCTTGGTATTGAAATTGGGTCGTTATACAGCAGCATCGCTTATTGTCAGGATCATGATAATAAAGTACGTGTATGTCGTCTACCTGAAGAAGCCTCTCCACGTTTACCCACTATTTTGCATTATGAAGAAACCTGTTGCAGTATTGGCTCGCGTGCCATTGCCTCTGCACGACAACATGATGATAAAATCACCCGTCGTTTTTTAGAACATTCAGCAGAAGATATTGGTATTTATCTTACTGAATTAGTGAATAGTTACCAACAATTACATGGTGAAGCCTTATTGGGTCACATCAGCATCAGTGTACCTGAACATTGGCGTGTAGATTTACACCACCCAATACATCGTGCAGTAGAACACCTTAAAATTCGTTTAAATACCGCTTCTATTCATCTTGTCAGCTCTGCCCAAAGTTACGCCCATTTTTTCTACACCCGTTTACACCCTGATTTTACAGGTCAATTATTAATTTTTGATTGTGGTTATGAAAGCACACGTTTATATTTATGTTCTCATGCAGAGCAAGGGATTGTATTACGTGAGCATAGTGTATGCCGAGCCACCGCAGCACAAGTCTTAATTCAAGATATATATGACAGCCTATTACCCAGTGATGCAAATGAATCCACACAGCAGCAGTTATATCAATGTTGTGAACAACTTTTTTATCAGCAGTTATTTAAAGTCAATAAAGCATGGCAACGTTACCAGCGTAATCCTGCCTTAAACCCTGTTATTTTAAAATATGAAGAGATTACGCTCAGAATTGCTACGTTTATTAGTTTTTTTCAACAGAAAATTAATCCTGAATTAGATGCTTTTTTCCGCCGCTTTTTTAGTGCTAGCAGTACGGAATTATTGGGGGATAAAAATGCTGAACAGGTACAGATTATTTGTGTAGGTGGCTTAGCCAGTTTTTACCCTTTTGAACAAGCAATAAGAAAGGAGTTAAAAGCCACAACCAGTATTGACCCCCGTTTTTATACTCATCAGGATATTGAGAAAAGCAGCGAGTTTAGTGCTGTGAAAGGCGCGGCATTATGTGCTTATACCACTTATCAACAGGCGCGTACCTGCCCTGCATCGATTGGCTTACAGTTTATTCGTTTTGATTTAAGTGTTGAAGAAACGGTGATATTGGCAAAAGGAGTGCCCTTAGAAGAACTACACACTCCTCATTATGCTGCAACATGGTTACAAATTTTAAGCCAAGAGACTTTGGCTAAGTGTCATTTATTATGCTTTATTGATACGGGAGTGCATCGGCGACATTTTCATATCACACTGCCCTTTATGAGCCTAATCCCACAACATGAAATCACCCAGCAATGGCGAATTGGTTTTTCAATTAATCAGGATTTAGAGCTGGTGATACATGTTGAAGATACAAAGCAACAGCATAAAATGACGGTATTGGGTGCGTTGGATGCGTATATATAAAGAGTTAGAAGGTTATTATTTTGTGATAAGTGTATATTATATAGTAGAATATATAAGAGTTTTGGAGTGATAAATCTAACCCACTATATATAATTGGGTTTATTTTAATATAAAGGAAATACTAATGATAAAAGTCAGTTTTGAAAACTTTGGGAATATTGCTCAAGGAAGTGTAAATATAAATAATATAACTATATTTACAGGTGATAACAATACAGGTAAAACTTATGCAACTTATGCTATATACAGTTTACTAGATAAAGATTTCCACTATAAACTAAAGGAAATAGAGCCAATTTTAGATATTTTATATACAGAAGGTTTATATGAACTAGATTTAAATAATTTTTTTAATGAAAATTTTATGCAGATGAAAAGTGAAGTTGAGCAAGCATTTTCTAATAGTTTACCTTTTGTATTTAGCTCAAATGAAAATGAATTTGATAAATCTAAAATTGTATTTGACTTAGATGAGATAAAAATTAAAGAGCGTTTATTGTCTCTTGAATATAGAAACAATATAAACCTTGGCAAAAAAGACAACATTGTTTTTGAAGCAATAAAAGAAAAAAATACAGTATTATTAAAATTAATGTTGTTAAAAAATGAAATCCCTAAAGATATTATTAAAGATCAATTAAAAATTATTTTAAGTCATTTTATTTTTAATGATTTATTTTCAAATTCTTTTTTATTGCCAGCAGAAAGAACAGGGTTAAATTTATTCTATCAAGAGCTTAGTAGTAAAAGAACAGCTATTTTTCATCACCTAAGAAAGCCTGAAATAAACACAGGAGAATTAATTAAAGATTTAATTGTTTCAAGCTATCCTCAACCTATTGCTGATTATATTGATTTTCTTAATAAAATATATCAATTAAAAAAGCACAATTCTGACTTTAAAGATTTGGCCATAGAAATTCAAAAAGAAATACTAAAAGGCAAATATAAAGTAGAGAAGGAAGGTATTTATTTTTTACCTTATAAAAAAGATTCTAATAAAGAAAATTTTAATCAAAAGATATCTTTACACTTATCTTCATCAACAGTTAAAACCTTTTTCTCTCTTGTTTTTTATTTAGAGCATTTAGCAACAGAAGGGGAAACATTAATTATTGATGAACCTGAGTTAAATTTACATCCTAATAATCAAAGAAAAATTGCTAGAATTTTAGCTATGATTTCAAATCGGGGTGTACGAGTAATTGTTAGCACACATAGTGATTATTTTGTTAGAGAAATAAATAACTTAATTATTTTAAAAGAAAATTTTTCTTCTAAAAGTATTCTTATGAAAAAATATGGATACTCTGAAAAAATGCTTATTTCAGACAAGCATATTAATGCCTATCTTTTTGATAAAAACAGTATTTATAAAATGGATATAGATGATAAAGAAGGAATTATTGCTTCAACATTTGATGAAGTTATAAATAATTTAAATGATAGTAGTGATGAGATATATTATCAAAAGGAAGAAGATTTAAATAATGCAGAATCTAATACCAAACCTAGCAAGAATTATTAATTCTGATTTACATATTAAAATGAGGGATAAGGTTATTGAAATTATTGAAACAAAAGAAAATGCTTCTTGTAAAAAAGTAACTTTTAATTCAACTAATAAGAATATTTTTGCTTTTTCATTAGATAAGCAACTTAACAATAAATGTAAAATGTTTCCTTTTTTTAATCAATTAGAGGGGGAACTGAGTAAAGTTACTGATAGTATTATTTTTTGCAAACAAGAAACTACAATTTTTGTACTATTAATTGAGCTAAAATCAAATAACTTGAATCAATATAGAACCCATTTGAGATCTCTAAGAAATTTTAGCCAGTCTTTTAAATAAGAGCCTAACAAAGCATAATTTGAGTTTTGCATTAGCATTAAAGAGTGACCACTCAAAGTTTTTTACCAAACT
>Ga0193953_1000750_pt1 | contig 16471 bp, 8 predicted proteins | sample BB_4_MG_FD_140325 | JGI IMG/M metagenome (GOLD analysis project Ga0193953, IMG submission 140325) | Microbial mat bacterial communities from the Broadkill River, Lewes, Delaware, United States - BB_4_MG | ecosystem: Environmental > Aquatic > Freshwater > River > Microbial mats | place: USA... | reverse complement strand
GTGTCTGCCACGTTGAGAGTGAATAAAGAAGTACTTCCTGTTGTTATTCCGAACACAGTATTCGGAAAATCGTAATTGCCCTGGATCTTGTGTTGTGTGCCTGTGATTCTTGTTTGTCAGGCCTGTGGGAACATGTATGGCGGCTATTTTTCAGCTTGCAGAACGCCATTATCGCTTTACTCTATCGTTACGATCTTTCTGTGTGAATGGCGAATTATGCCGCAGGGGGAAACGGCAGCGGGTGCCTTGAGCCCCGGAACCCCTGTGGGGGAGGGTGGTGATGCACGCCCGACTCAATGTTATGAGGGTGTTACGTCTGACTCACCCATGGGTTGCTGCGTTGTTTTTTTCCTTTTTTTGCATCTCCTCTTGTTGATATTGTGTGAACAATGGATTAAAATTATTTAGTTTATGCCCATCTCACTCGTTGACCTCTCTTTGTTGCCGCTGCCCGTGTCATTTTAATGATGTATGTGTCGTTCCAGCCTCACCCGGATATTTCACGAGAAAACAATTAGATCAAAGCAACAACACGTTATGACTGATCGTTACCGTGAAAAAATAAGATATTTCAACATCACAACATGTCATTCACGGTTACGTGGTCGCCTTATACACCCTTCGGACAAGCCGAGCGCATCCATCTTCCACGTTATCAAAGCATTGAGGTAAACCACTACATCTGCAGCTCTGATGCCTTGAATATGGGTGCTCTCAACTCGTTAGATATGGCGGCTATGGCTTCATATTTATCTTACGTTTCATATGAAAGGATCCGCTCATGAATGCGCCGCTCAGGGTTGCCGTTATCGGTGCCGGAGTTTCCGGGATCACGGCGGCCTGCCTGCTTAAGGATCTTCACGATGTCCCTCTACGAAAAGAACGGGTACATCGGAGGGCATACGAACACAGCCGTCATCGCCACGGGGCCCGATGCGGGGACGCCTGTGGATACCGGTTTTATCGTGATGAACGGAAGAACCTACCCTCTGTTCAGTCGGCTCCTGGCTCACCTTGAGGTCTCCCTCATCAAGACAGACATGTCCTTCAGTTACACCTGCAGGCGTACGGGCCTGCAGTATGCGTCCTCCAATTTCAACACCCTTTTTGCCCAGCGCCGAAACCTGCTGAGCCCCTCCTTCTGGTACTTTCTCTATGGGGTGAACGGGTTGATGCAGCGCATACGAAGGGGGCTTTCTGAAGGGGGCTTTTCCGGCCTTACCCTGGGGGAGTACATGGCCCGTGAAGGGGTGGCCGGGTCTGTTACAGATCGGTTTGTCCTCCCCATGGCTGCGGCCATCTGGTCTGCTCCGGATGACCAGATGATGAATTTTCCCATGGAGATCTTTGCCCGTTTCTATGACAACCATGGGCTGCTTGCGCTGAACGATCATCCCCAGTGGTATGTGGTGGAAGGGGGAAGCCACACCTACGTGAAGGCCTTTTTGAAGGGGTTTAAAGGGACGATCATGGAATCCATGCCTGTGAGGGGCATTCGTCGGACGGATAGCGGGGTGGTGGTGACGACGGAAGACGGAAGGTGCGACTCCTATGACCGGGTGGTGGTGGCTGCCCACGCGGATGAGGCCCTGAACATGCTGGAGGACCCGTCAGCCGAGGAAACGCGCCTCCTTTCCCCCTGGCGTTATGCTTCCAACCGCGTGATTCTCCATACGGATCCCTCTTTTTTGCCCTCGGAGCCAAGGGCAAGGGCATCCTGGAACTACATCCGGGAAACGGGCACAGGAAAAGGGGACCCCATCACCGTTACCTACCTCATGAATCGGTTGCAGCACCTGAAGACAAAGGAGACCTGGTGTGTGACCTTAAACCCCGCGCGGGAGATTCCCGAGGCGGCGATCCACAGGGATCTGACCTACGACCATCCGCTTTTTACCTTTGAATCGGTGGCCACACAAGCAGGGCTCCGGGAACTCAACGGCAGGCGAAACACCTTTTTCTGCGGAAGTTACTTCGGATACGGCTTTCACGAGGATGCCGTGAGATCTTCGGTGGATGTGGTGAAGGCCCTGGGGGGGACTCTGTGAACTCATCCATCATCAAAGGGGTCGTGGAGCATGTTCGCGTGAAACCGGTAAGGCACAGGTTCAGCTACCCTGTCTCTTTTTATTGCATTGACCTCGACGAACTCCCCGATCTGGACCGCCGCTTGCCTCTTTTCGGGCACAACCGGCTTCGTCCGATTTCCATAGTCGAGGAGCACTATCTGGACCGGGGGAATGGGGGCCTTCGTGAGAGGTTGTTCCGTTACCTGAAGGAACAGGCCCCGGGGTGTGAGGCTGAAACCCGAAAGGTCATGCTCATCACCTCGCCCAGTTACTTCAGCCGTGTGTTTAATCCCGTCAGTTTTTACTATTGCCTCGCCGCCGACGGCAGCCCGGTGTGCACAGTGGCAGAGGTGAACAACACCTTTGGCGAAAAACACCTTTACCTGCTCACAGATCGGGTGGACGGTCGTACCGGGTTTCCCGTTGCCTACAACGCTCCCAAGGCATTTCATGTCTCCCCGTTCAACAACATGGAAGGGGAGTATCGTTTTGAACTCTCGGCTCCGGGGAAAGATCTTTCCATCGCCATTCAGCTTATTCGAGAAGGAGACGTCGTTATGGTGGCGCGTCTCCGGGGAGAGAGCATGCCTTTGACCACAAAGAACCAGGTGATGACCCTCGTCAAAAGCCCCTTGGCTCCGTGGAGAACCGTTCCGCGGATTTACAAAGAGGCCCTGCGGCTTTTTGCAAACAAAAAGCTTCCCTACCATGACAAGCCGGTGCCCCAAAGTCCCATGACCATCCGCCATAAAGGGCCGACCTTTTTTGAGCTGTTTTGCCGGAAGCAAGTGGAGGGCGTTCTGAACAGCATCAGGGAGGGGCGACTGGTCGTGACCTTTCCTGATGGGGAGATAAGGGGGTACGGGCAAGAAGGCGCAGCGCTCCAGGGGGATCTTACGATTGACGACCACCGCTTCTTTTCGCGGGTGGTCCTGGGGAGCGATATCGGCCTGGGGGAGAGCTTCATGGAGGGGATGTGGCACAGCGAGAGACCGGCCGAGACAATCCGGATTCTTGTCCGAAACATGGACATGGCCGAGGACTCGGAACTGCCTGTGGCCCGGCTGATTCATGGGCTGGGGCACTTCCTGGACCGGGCCCGCCACAATACCTTTGTGGGAAGCCGCCGGAATATCCGGCGCCACTACGATCTCAGCAACGATTTCTTCGGCCTGTTTCTCGATGAGACCATGACGTATTCCGCAGCCATCCACAGGGTGTCCGGCGAATCCCTGGAGGCGGCCCAGGGAGCCAAGCTGCGGCATCTCATTGAAAAGGCGAGGATTTCAAAAGGGGACCATGTGCTGGAGATTGGGTGCGGGTGGGGAAGCTTTGCTGTGGAGGCCGTGAGGCAAACAGGCTGCCGCGTTACCGGTATCACCCTTTCTGAAGCGCAGTATGCCTATGCCCGGGAGCGGGTGAAGGCAGAGGGCCTGGAGGATCGTATCAACCTTCAGCTCTGCGACTACCGGAAGATGACCGGAACCTTCGATAAGATCGTGTCCATCGAGATGCTGGAGGCGGTGGGCCACAAATATCTGGGCACCTTTTTCTCGCAGTGTGACAGGCTGCTTATGCCTGGGGGCATTGCGGTCCTGCAGGTGATTACCGTTCCCGACCAGCAGTATGACGGTTACAGAAAACACGAGGACTGGATCCAACGCCACATTTTTCCCGGAGGGCACCTGCCCTCACTCACGGTTCTCTGCAAGGCCATGACCAGGCATTCACGTTTTATCGTGGAGCACCTTGAGAATATCGGCCCGCATTACGCCGAGACCCTGCGGGTCTGGCGGGAACGGTTTGAGGCCAGCGCCGAAAAGCTATCGTCCCTTGGTTTTGACGAGGTCTTAAGACGGAAGTGGCTCTTTTATCTCGCCTGCTGCGAAGCCCAGTTTGCCGAACGGGCCCTGGCCAATCTGCAGATGGTCCTCACCCGTGCAAAAAATACGGATCTGGTAGGGACGCATATGCACAAGCATCCCTTCTGTGATTGAGGCGGAAGGAAAAGGCCGTGGCTCCGGTGGCAGGGCCGGGGCCAGACATTCGATGTCGAATTCACAAGGGGTGTGGCGGTGACACCTGACAGCGGCAGGGGGGAAGATGACCACAACGAAAGAGATGAAGCTGGAAAAGACGGAACTTGAGATCGGGTTTCTTCCCATTCTCTGCGCAGCTCCCTTGATTCTTGCCCATGCCAGCGGAATTTTCGAGAGGCATGGCTTGCATGTCAACCTCAAAGCCGCATCGGGTTGGAGCGGTATCAAAGAGCTCATGGCTTACGGTAAGATCGATGCCGCCCACATGCTCTCTCCCATGCCCCTTGCCTGTAACCTGGGGATCGACGGCAAAAAGAGCGAGATTGTCCTGGCCGCCATACAGAATATCAACGGGCAGGCCCTGACCTTATCCAAAAAACATCTTGGCATTGGCGGGGTGTCGGGCATGCGGGGATTTACTTTTGGTGTGCCCTATCGCTTTTCCATGCACTATTACCTGCTTTGCCACTATCTGGCTGAGCATGGCGTGGACCCTCTCAGGGAGGTCACCATCATAGAGGTGGCGCCGCCCAATATGCCGTATTACCTGGCGCAGGGGTGGGTCGATGGTGTGTTTGCTCCGGAGCCGTTTAACCAGATTCCCGTCACCCAGGGCACGGGGTTTATCCATGTGTTGTCCCGGGATATCTGGAAAGGTCACCCGTGTTGTGGGTTCGCAACATCAAGGGACTTCATGGAGGCCAATCCAAATACCTACACAGCCTTGCTTCGCAGCATCATCGAGGCCGAGTCAGAGCTGCACCATGCCTCATCTGAAGAGCGTTGCGTTATGGCAAGGGCCATTTCAGATCCGGCCCACCTGAACCTGGATGACCCCGGTCCGGCGGAGCAGGTCCTGGGGGGAGTCTTTCCCGACGGGAAAGGGGGACTTCATCAGGTCGCGGATCGCATTGATTTTGTTCCCCACCCCTTTGCCGAATATGGATACTGGATGCTTTCCCAGATGCAGCGTTGGGGGCAGGTTGGGGGGCGCGTCGATTACGGGGCGATTGTCGAGAGAACCTTTGACAGCCATGGGGCCAGTGAGGTGGCTTCAGCCACAGGTTACCCGCGGGATGCTCGGCCGGCAACCGATGTCATCGGGTTCGATGGCAAGGACCCGTTTGCCTATATGGGGGCACAGCCTTTTTGCAGTTTCACGGAAGAGGAGGTGGGCGAGGGGGAGGTCCGTGATATTCCTGGCGCACTCATGGGGCGCCTCAGCGAGATCAATGACGGATTGGCATCGGCGGTGGGGGGGCAGTCTGATGTGTCGTTCGAGGTGACCGGGGACGATGAGCTCGGACGCCTGGAGGAGCTGCTCAGGGAGTTGGTGCTCAACACCACGTTTACCAAGCTGCTTTTAAGTGATCGCAATGAAAAGCTCAGGCAGGCAAAGGAGGCCGCCGAGACGGAGCGGGTGCGCCTCCTCGCCATTCTTGATGGGATTGATGACGTGATTTACGTATCGGATCCCGAAAGCTATGAGCTGTTGCACGTCAACGCAGCGTTTAAAAACGTTTGGGGCGACGATGTCATCGGCAAGTCCTGTTACCGGGTTCTTCAGGGCAGGGAATCGCCTTGCCCTTTCTGCACCAACGACAAGATTTTTGGTGAATATTTCGGGAAATCTTATGTCTGGGAGTTTCAGAATGAGGCCACGAAGGGTTGGTTTCGATGTTCCGACAAGGCCATTCCATGGGTGGACGGCAGGATGGTCCGGTTTGAGTTGGCAAGCGATATTTCACTAATCAAGACGACAGAAGCATCACTGGCCAGATCAAAGCACGAGCTTGAGACTCGCAACAGGATAGCCCAGGTCTTTCTCACGGTCTCAAATGAGAGGATGTACGATGAAATATTGGCCCTCGTTCTGGAGACCATGGAAAGTGAGTACGGCGTTTTCGGATACATCGACGAGGAGGGGGCCCTGGTTGTTCCCACGATGAGCCGGCATATCTGGGAGGAGTGTCAGGTGGTGGAGAAAACCATCGTTTATCCTGAGGATACTTGGGGCGACAGCATCTGGCCGCGTGCCCTGCGGGAGAAAAAAACGCTCTATTCAAACGACCTGTCCGGTAAAACGCCGCAAGGCCACATCCCCATCAGCAGAAACATTGCCCTTCCACTTATTAACCAGGGAAAAGTGGTGGGGCTTATCCAGGTAGCCAACAAGAAAACCGACTACACCGATCGAGATATCGAGTTGTTGGAGATCATTGGCAACACCGTGGCTCCGATCCTGGAGGCCCGGCTGCGGGGGGATTGGGAAGAACGGGAGCGCAGACAGGCTGAAGAGGCGCTCAGAAAGCATCACGAGCACCTCGAAGAGCTGGTTGAGGAGCGCACCGAAGAGCTCAACACGGCCAACGTGCAGCTGAAAACGGAGGTGTCCGAGCGGCGTCGGGTGTCTGAGCAGCTTCAGCAGGAGAACTGGATCAAGACCGGAATTGCGGAGTTGCGTGACGCCGTGAGCGGAGATAGGGGGGTTGAGGAGCTGGCTTCAAGTGCGGTCTCGGCGTTGGCCCGGTACATAAGCGCCCAGGTGGGGGCGGTCTATGCGCCCCTCTCCCTGGATGAGACCGCGTTTTCCCTTGTGGGACGTTTTGCCTGGAGCCCGAAGGAGGGGCGTCCTGCCGCATTTGAGCCGGGCGATGGCCTTGTGGGGCAGGCGGCCTTGGAGAAGAAACAGATCCTGGTTGAAAATGTACCGGAGGATTACCTGAAGGTGGCCTCTGGTCTTGGAAATCGGACACCCCGGCATATCTGCGTGATGCCTTTTCTTTATGAAGATCGGGTCAAAGGGGTCGTGGAACTGGGGGCTTTTGACCCTTTCACCGATCAGCAGCGGTCGTATCTCAACCAGGCCATGCCCCATGTGGCCATGGCCGTTGAGAGTGCCCATGCAAGGGACGCCCGGGCGGCATTTTTGGCGAAGACCCAGGAACAGGCTGAAGAGCTCCAGACCCAGCAGGAGGAACTCCAGGCTGCCAACGAGGAGCTGCAGGGGCAGGCCCGTCGACTTTCAGACTCCCGGGAGAAGCTCAAGGAGCAGCAGGAAGAGCTTCAGGTCACCATCGAGGAGCTGGAGGAGAAGAATGACTTGCTCCAACGGCAGAAACTGGAACTGGAGGACGCCAGACAGGAGGTGGAGTCCAAGGCAGACGAGCTGGCCCAGGCCAGCAGGTACAAGTCCGAATTTCTGGCGAATATGTCCCATGAGCTGAGATCACCGCTTAACAGCCTGCTGCTTCTGTCCCAGGCACTTGCGAAAAACAGGGCCGGGAATCTTGCCGAAGATGATATCGAAGCCGCAAAAATCATTTACAGCAGCGGCAGTAACCTGCTCAGCCTGATTGACGAGATTCTGGATCTGTCAAAGATAGAGGCCGGCCGGATGGAGCTGCAATGTGGCACCGTTCGGTTGAAGGACCTTGCCGACAGCATTCGGGCGTCCTTCGGGCACATGGCGGAGGGAAAAGGCCTTCGCCTGGAGGTCACGGTGAGCGAAGGGGCTCCGGCAGTGATCGTGAGCGACCGGAAGCGTGTGGAGCAGGTCCTTCGGAACCTGACGGCCAACGCCATTAAATTTACGGAGACAGGGACCGTTACTGTGACCTTTGGCCGCCCGGCTCCGGGGGTGGATTTATCCGGGTGTGGGCTTGCTCCGGGGAGCTGTCTCGCTGTGGTCGTAAAGGACACCGGTATCGGGATTGCTCCGGATAAACAGGCGGTGGTCTTCGACGCGTTCCAGCAGGCCGATGGTGGCACGGCCAGAAAATATGGCGGTACCGGCCTGGGTCTTTCCATTTCACGGGATCTCGCCCAGCTTTTGGGCGGGGAAATACGGCTTGAGAGTGAAGAGGGCAAGGGAGCGACCTTTGTTTTTTATCTGCCCCTGGACAGGGGCGAGGGTGTCACGGCCGCTGACGGGGGGACCGATGCGGGCGTGCAGGCCAGTCGCTTGGTTACCTTGGGACCCGAGTTTGAGTCTGCACGCATCGACGACGATCGTGAGACGTTGGCAGAGGGTGAACGTGCGGTGCTTGTGATCGAGGATGACCCGGGGTTTGGGCGTGTATTGTATGGGAAATCCCATGAAAAGGGATTCCGCTGCCTGCTTGCATCCACGGGGGAAGAGGGGTTGGACCTTGCGGGCAGGTACCTGCCTGTGGCGGTGATTCTTGATATCCGCCTCCCCGGCATGGACGGCTGGGCCGTGTTGAGTGCCCTCAAAGAAGATATTCGAACCCGTCATATCCCTGTGCACATTGTCTCCGGGCTCGATGAACCGAGTGATGCGTGTCGTAAGGGGGCCTTGGGTTACCTGACCAAACCGTTGAATGAAGAGGGATTTGACCTGATTTTTGAGAAACTGGAAAAGGTCTCCGCCGCAAAACCCTGGCGCGTGCTCATCGTGGAAGACAACCCGGAGCAGCGCCTCAGCACGGCCGAGCTGATCGGAGATTCCGACGTGATCACAGAGGAGGCTGAAAATGGGGCACAGGCGCTCGAGGCTCTTCGTACCAAGGCATATGATTGTGTGATCCTGGATCTGGGACTTCCGGATATGGGGGGCACGGAGCTGCTTGCGACCGCCGTCCGTGAGGGGTTGGAGCTTCCCCCCATTGTTGTTCATACAGCAAGGGCTCTTACCCCTGAGGAGGAGATGGAGCTGCATAATCATGCCGAGTCCATTGTGATTAAAGATGTTCGTTCCCAGGAGCGGTTGCTGGACGAAGTGTCCCTTTTTCTTCACCGGGTCGTGAACCAGATGCCGGAAAAGACACGCCGGATTATTAGCGAACTGCATGACACGGATCAGTGCCTGCAAGACAAAAAAGTCCTTGTGGTGGACGATGACATGCGGACCACGTTTGTTATGTCACGGCTTTTGCATGATCGGGGTATGGTCGTCATTAAGGCGGAAAATGGAGGGAGGGCCCTGGAACTGCTGGAGGAACAGCCAAACGTGGATATTGTGCTTATGGATGTCATGATGCCCGTGATGGACGGGTATGAGGCCATGAAACGGATACGTGAGCAGGAGCGATTTCGGACGTTGCCCATTATCGCCCTGACAGCCAAAGCCATGCCGGACGACCGGGAAAAGTGCTTTAACGCCGGCGCCAGTGATTATCTGCCAAAACCAGTGGACGAAGGTCGGTTGATTTCGTTGATGCGTGTCTGGCTCTACAGGTGAATGTGTATGGAAAAGAACGTTTTAGAGGCAAGCAAAAGCCGGGTGGAAGAGATCGAGATAAACCTCCTGCTGGAGGCTGTGTATCAACGCTACGGTTATGATTTCCGGTCTTATGCCCGGGCTTCCATTGAGCGGCGGGCCAGACAATTTATGGCCAACAACGGCTTTGCCTCGGTGTCTGAAATGCTGCCGAGACTGCTTCGAGACAAGGTGTTTTTTACAGCGCTTGCACGTTTCTTTTCCATACCGGTGACTGAGATGTTCCGAGACCCGCCTGTCTACCGCTCCTTGAGGGAAAAAGTCGTCCCGTTTTTGAGGACCTGGCCCCACTTCAAGGTCTGGCATGCCGGGTGTGCCACCGGTGAGGAGGTCTACTCCCTGGCCATCGTGCTGAAGGAGGAGGGCGTCTACGACCGGGCGACCATCTACGCCACAGATTTCAACGAGGATGCCCTGGATCGTGCCCGTGACGGGATCTACGATATCGGTAAGATTCAGGAGGCCACCCGCAATTATCAGGAGGCCGGCGGACAGGGGTCTTTTTCGGAATATTATCACGCCCGATACGATGCCGTGGCCATGCACAGTGACCTCAGGCAGCGTGTCGTTTTTTCCAGCCACAACCTCGCATCAGACAGTGCTTTCGGAGAGATGCACCTGGTGTTCTGTCGGAATGTGATGATCTATTTCAACCGCCAGCTTCAAAACCGGGCATTGGGGCTTTTTACCGAGAGCCTTGTGCATGGTGGGTTCCTTTGCCTTGGCACCAAAGAGGACCTTCAGTTCACGGATGCGTGCGGTCACTACGAGGCAATGGACCGCAAAGCGCGGATATACAAAAAGAAGGTGTAGCGTGACAACCCATGAAGGACGAGGACATTCACAACCCCGGAAATATATGGCCGTCGTTGTGGGGGGCTCGGCAGGAGGGTTTGAGGCTCTTTCAACCATTTTCTCGGCACTCCCTCCCGGGTTTGAGCTTCCGATCCTCGTTGTTCAGCACCTGCACCCCAGCGATAACGGCTCGTTTGCCCGAAGCCTGGATAACACAACCGGCCTTTCTGTGGTAGAGCCCTGTGACAAAGAGAAAATAGATGTCGGGCATGTGTTTGTGGCCCCTGCCAACTACCATATGCTCGTGGAGAGGGATGGGTCTATTGCCCTTTGCGTGAATGGTAAAGTCAACTGGTCTCGTCCCTCCATTGACGTGTTGTTTGAAAGTGCTGCCAGGGCTTGGGGGGGCGCGGTGATCGGTGTGCTGCTTACAGGGGCCAGTTCTGACGGTGCCAGGGGGATGCGGGCCCTTAAGGACGCCGGTGCCCTGACCATTGCGCAGAATCCGGCAGACGCTCATGTGGCGGTGATGCCTCAATCGGCTATTGATGCCGACGGGGTGGTGGAGGTGCTGAACATAACCGATATTGCCCAGCGGCTCATTGAGCTGGGAGCGTTGCACCCCCTTTAACTCTTGTGTCGGATACTGGTTCAGAGGATCGTGAGGATGTGGCTTTGATGGCTCAACCGGGAATGCAAGTGGAGGCGCCATACCGATGACGGAAACACAGAAGATTTTGATCGTGGATGATCGTCCGGAGAATCTTGTGGCGCTTCGACATGTGTTGAGCCATCTGGATGTCGAGGTTGTGGAAGCTTCCAGCGGAAACGAGGCCCTGACCCGGACCCTCAGCCACGATTTTTCGCTGGCCATCTTTGACGTTCAGATGCCCGGAATGGACGGCTATGAACTGGCCGAACTTGTGCGGGGGGATCCCAAAACGGCGAATCTGCCTGTTATTTTCCTCACCGCCGCCTACGGTGAGGCGGTTCAGGTCTTCAAGGGCTACGAAGCAGGGGCGGTGGATTACATCGTCAAACCTTACGATTCCGCTGTGCTTCTTGCGAAGGTGCGTGTTTTCCTGGAGTTGCACCAAGCTCAGAAGGCCCTGGGCCGAAGGCTTTTTGAGCTTGCTGTGTCAAAGGAACGCTACCAGACCCTGGTGGCAACGATACCTGATATCGTATATCGCATCGATACCGAGGGGCGGTTCACATTTTTGAATAATGCGGTTGTCTCACTCGGGTATCAACCCGAAGAGTTGATCGGATTGCCGTTTACGCAGATTATTCATCCCGCCGACGTGGAGAATGCCTGTGCCAGGTACGTTCTTCCCAGGTATGCCGATAAATGCACCGGAGATAAAGAGGCCCCGGGGCTCTTCGATGAACGCCGTACAGGGCCAAGACAAACCCTGTCCATGGAAGTGCGCCTCCTGTCGCAACGAACCGAGAAACCGGTGCCTGCCGAGCTGAACAGTGGGGGGGCTGCGGTTGTTGTCGTGGAGGTGAGCAGTTCCGGTCTGTACAGCGCCACGGAGGGGCGTTCTCCCATTTTTCTGGGAACCGTGGGGGTTATCAGGGACGTCTCCGAGCGCAAAGAGGCTGAATCTGAGTTGAGTCGGTACCGCCGGCACCTTGAAGCCCTGGTGCAAGACCGTACCGCTGAATTGACCCAGGCCAATGAGTCGCTTCAGCAGGAAATATCAGAGCGCAGGCGGGCAGAGGCAGCCCTTGCCCGCGAAAAGGCCGAGCTGCAGGCCACACTCTACGGCATTGGCGAGGCGGTTATCGCCACTGATGCCGAGGGACGCGTGGCACGGATGAACCCTGTGGCGGAGCAGCTCACCGGGTGGACCGAGGCTGAGGCCGTCCATCGGCCCCTGGAAGAGGTGTTTGTCATCCTGGATGAAGAGACACGCCGCCAGGTCCAGATTTCCGTGGGGAGCACTTTGGGAACAGGGTTTGGCGATTGGTTGGCAGGGCAGGCCCTGCTTGTTGCCCGGGATGGCAGCGAGGTCCCCATCGCTGAGGCCGGGGCCCCTATTTTTGATGCAGAGGGTCAGCCCATCGGCGTGGTCCTGGTTTTTCGGGACCAGGCTGAGGAACGATTAACCCGCCGTTTAATTGAAAAGCGCCTTGCCCTTATCGAATATGCTGCCGAGCATACCCTGGATGCTTTTTTGACCCGTGCCCTTGATGACGTGGAGACATCGAGCGCGAGTTCCATCGGCTTTTTTTATGTGGTGGCACCAGGCCGTAAGGATGTCATCTCGCACTACTGGTCTTCCAATACGATGCTGGAATCAGGGGGGCAGGCGTCTCTCGAAGATATCGATGCGGCCCGGGTGTGGGAGGATTGCGTAGCCACAAAGCAAGCGGTCATTGAAAATAACTATGCAGAACGTCTGTACATGAAAGGCATGCCGGGTGGCGGTGTGGAGATTACCCGAGAGATGGTGGTGCCGGTGACGCGAGAAGACAGGGTCGTTGCCATCTTCGGGGTGGGGAATAAATCGGAAGATTATACGGAAAAGGACATCGAAGTCGTTGCATGGTTTGCCGACGTGACATGGGAGATCCATCAACGTAAGAAGGCCGAAGAGCAGTTTCGGCAGTCTCAGAAACTCGAATCCATCGGCCGGTTGGCCGGGGGCGTGGCCCATGATTTCAACAACATGCTCAGCGTGATTATCGGGTACAGTGAAGAACTTATCGAGAACCTGGACACATCGGATTCATTGCGGGATGCGGCACAGGAGATTCTGATGGCCGGAAGGCACTCGGCAACCCTGACCCGGCAGCTCCTGGCTTTCAGCCGGAAGCAACCCCTCCAGCCGGAGGTGCTGGACATCAACCAGATCGTCCGGGACCTTGAAAAGATGCTGCACCGACTTATTGGTGAGGACATCCAACTGACGACTGTTCTCGCCGATGACTTGGCCTGTGTGGAGGTTGATCCGGGCCAGATTGAACAGGTGATTATGAATCTGGCTGTTAATGCGCGGGATGCCATGCCACGGGGAGGGAAGCTGACCATTGAAACAACCGGTGTGACACTGGACGATGCAAGGTCCACAAGCCATGTGAGTATTGTACCGGGAAAGTACGTGCTTCTTGCCATGACCGACACCGGCTGCGGCATGGAGGCAGAGGTCCAGGCCCATCTCTTTGAACCGTTTTTTACCACCAAGGAGAAGGGCAAGGGGACGGGGCTCGGGCTTTCCACTGTGTATGGAATTGTGAAACAGTCGGGGGGATACATCTGGGTTTACAGTGAGCCCGGTCAGGGGACAACCTTCAAGGTGTACCTGCCACAGTCTCAGACCGAACCGGGGCTCAAGGAGGACCCGGTGGACGTGGACATGATGCTGCTTAAGGGAGCGGCCATTCTGGTTGTGGAGGACGACCCGTCATTGCAAAAGTTGATTCAGCTGAAGCTTGACGGGCTGGGGTGCAAGGTGAGCGTGGCCGGCAATGGCGAAGAGGCTCTTGAGATGGTCCAGGAACATGGTCTTCGGCCGGAGCTTCTTCTCACCGATGTGGTGATGCCGGGGATCAGCGGGGATGTGCTGGCTGAACGACTTTGCAGCCTGTTACCCGAACTGAAGGTCCTTTTTATGTCGGGGTATACGGACAACACGGTGATCCATCTCGGATCGATGAAACAGGGCACCCCGTTTATCCAGAAACCGTTTAATCTTCACGACCTGAAAGCCCGCATTGCATCTTTGCTGACGCAGGACCGGAAAGTTTAGTTGACCAAATCCAGGCCGTAGCGATTCAGGAGCGCTTTGTATTCCCAAGACAGTTTGAAGAGGGCCATCTCTTCGGCAAAGGATGCTGCAAGTGATGCGTTGGGGCTGTGGCGTGAGAAAGCGATGTACTGTGGGATGCTCTGGAGGAAGGGCCTCAGGAAAACGATGCGGCCTTCCAAACCCATCTCCTTTGAGAGGTATTGGATTCGGGTGACAAAGCCGATACCCACATCAAACCTTTGGTTGAGGAGTTTGCGGATCAGCTGCTTTTCCGTAACGGCTCCGGCGTCTCTGGCACGAAAGGTTGCCCGGGAAAATTCGGGGCCGTAGTTGTATCCGGCGAGCATACCGATGGTGTGAGTTTTCAGGGTGTTTATATCTCCGGTGTATTGAAACTCATGAACCCTGCTTTTCAGGGTGAAGAATCCGTTTTGAACCTGGCTGAGGATGTTGCCCTCGAAAAAAATGGCAAACTGACTTCGTTCTGGTGTTTTGCTCATGTAGGTGATGGCATCGGCTTCGCCTTTCTGGATCATGTCCAGGGCCCTCTTCCAGGGAAGCGGGAGGAAGGTGATGTGAATGCCAAGCCTGTCTGCCACAGCGGTAACCATGTCCATATGAAGGCCGCTGACGTTGTGGTCCGGGTGGATGATTTCGTAAGGGGCATAATCTCCGTCGCCTTTGACGACGAGAATCTCGGGGTGAGCATTTCCCGTTGACGATGCTGCAAAGCAAAGCAGGAAGACGCAGGCTGTGGCGATGAGTCGGGATTTCATAAGGAGCTTGCTCCATCTCAGTCGTTGTTCACGGGCGAAGCCCGTCAGCGAATGTGATCGACTCGAGGAACGAGAGTCGGGAGCATTCGCAACCAGCTTTCAAGGTGGCTCACCTTGCCGCCGGAGGCAGTGTTTTTATCTTTCTTCCAGGTGTGCATGGGCCCGCAACGTCGTGATGCGGGCATCGCGAACCGGTGCGCCGACGGTGAAGTTGTAGAGCGCCTGGTGGGCCTTGAACTCAAGGCCGATGTGCTCGTGGATGAGGTCGTCGAAGAAGCAGCCGATGCCGGTGCCGGCAAGGCCCGCCATTTCGGCGGTGAGGTAGAGGCTCTGGCCGATCATCCCCGCTTCCCAGTGGAGCAGCGGGTACTGGTAATGGGTGTTTTGAATGGTCATCTCGAAATCGGCGAGCATGGAGAGGGCAAAGGCACCGTCCCCGGCGATCTCCTGGTTGCAGCTCACCATGCGGGCCAGGCGCCGCATGTCCCCGGGCTCTAAAAAGTAAAACGGAAGGTCGTCCATGGCCTCTTCCCAGAGGAAGGGGCGCTTAAGGTCCGCCATGAGGCGGGCCTTTTTTTGTGTCCGCAGGAGAAGGTAAAGGCCGGAAGGGAGCCCTTCCACGTTGTGGACATAAAAGAGGAGATCGATGGCAGGAGGTTGCCTGAGAAGGGGGAACGGTGGGTTCCCCGGCATCAGAGATTCAAGGACACCCTTAAAATGGGTGAGGGAGATGCGGCTCGTTCCTTTGTTATACCCCTGGGCGCTTCTCCGCTTCAGAAGAAGGGCCTCTGCGGTCGCCTTACCGGAAGGCCAGTCGGGGGCGCTTGTAAGGGCGGTCCGAGGGACCATGGGGGCAGGGGGGAGCCCTTCAAAGACCCAGTGGGATGGGAGCTCCGTTGCCTCGTCCACGGTGTCAATAGCCTCCCAGGCCCGATGGTTGGCGCTGAGGATGTTTGGGGTGTTACGGCTGGGATTGGGGACTGAGGCTTCCAATCGCGCCGTCAGATTGGCCCCAGGTTGTTCCGGGCCAAACCAGAGAAGGCAGACCGGTTTCTCCTCCTCCCATCCCGGCCAGGCGATCCGGTCGAAATTCAACAGCCGGGCAAGGGTGTCGGACCCGATACCGTCCATCATCTGTACCGTCCAGCCGAGCATGCGGGCCGCAAAGGTGAGGCAGGAAAGGGCGTGCCCCGTGTCCAGGTGGGTGTATCGAAAGGCCCGCTCTCCGTATTTCCAGGCTTCCCGCCAGTGGATGGCCGTAAGGACGATGGGAAACCCTTGAACGGTATCATGGGCATTCTCGCCATCAAGGGTGTGAAGCGCTTCAAGCCCGTGGAGAAACGGGCTGTAGTGGGAGACGGAAAACCCCTTCTCCTCCGGCATCAACACATAGGCCTCCAGAGGATGCAGGTTGCCGCTGGAAGGGTTGACTCGCAACGCCCACTTCGCTCCCTGGTACGACTTCCACGCAGCCAACCCAATGCTGTACCTCAGAAGGCGCCCCAGGTTTTCCGTGGTAACAGGCGCAGGGGAGGGAGGCGGCCCCGCAAAAAGCTCCAGGGCCGAAAGACCGCACGCATCAGACTCAGGATCAAACCGCGTTACCTCGGCCCCACGGTAAAACCGGAACGGCTCCGGCTGGTTGGCCCAGTCCATGGTCCCCGGTGCCGGTGCAGACCTCTCCGGCCGGTGCTTCGTGCGTTCATGGTAGGAAAAGACGGCTTCGGATTTCATGGGAATGCCTCCTAAGTTCGCAAATGCTCCGAACCCTCGTTCCTCGGGTACGTCACAT
>Ga0193953_1000748_pt1 | contig 16487 bp, 6 predicted proteins | sample BB_4_MG_FD_140325 | JGI IMG/M metagenome (GOLD analysis project Ga0193953, IMG submission 140325) | Microbial mat bacterial communities from the Broadkill River, Lewes, Delaware, United States - BB_4_MG | ecosystem: Environmental > Aquatic > Freshwater > River > Microbial mats | place: USA... | reverse complement strand
GTACAATGTATAGTCTTTTGATGTGTCTGATAGAACTATTCCAGCAGGTTAAATCCAATAAAAGCAACTTAACGAAATCAGATATTGGGTTTCTATTGATTGTTTATCAAACAAATATAGGAACAATTGAAAGTATAAGAAAGGATGATCGGGCTGTATCCCTTACCAGTAAAAGACTAACGGCTATGGAGTAATTTTTTTCTAAAAAAATTGCTCGATTGAGAAAAAATAGTTTAACTTGGTATTGAAATTCAAACAAGTCTTTTGTGCCTCAAGCTTGTTTTCATATACGAGATATTGAATTAACATACATTTAGGGCCTCAAAATGAAGTGTGATTACACATGAAATTTTGAGAAGTAAATGATTAATGTTAACAATTTATTTTACTTTAACGCAACTCTTGATTGACCATTCTTGAGATGGATAAATTACGTCTGATTGTGTTTAGTAAAGACTGCATTGTTAATTAATCAATTTTTTTATCAAACTCCAATTGAATACTGTGATGTGCAGTTTATTCCTGTAATCATTGTGTTTAGGTGATAAATCAAAATCGACTTAATTACTAAACAGTTCTTATTATGAAAACAATTACCCTTTCAAAAAAACTAAATGAATTTTCCCTGAGGATTTCAAAACTTCTCCTGCTTATCTTCTTAGTGGTGTCGGTTTGCATTCAGGCTCAAACCACTGATTGTGTGAATTTACCGGTATGGGAATCAGGTAAGGTGTATGCTATACCCACGGATGTTCTACATCAAGGTAAGGCCTATCGAAACAAGTATTGGACCCAAGGTGACAACCCCGCTTCATCAGGGCAATGGGGAGCGTGGACCTTTTTAGGCGATTGTATTTTTGGCAATCAAATACCAACTGCAGAGATTACTTCTCCCACTGAAGGTGTTTCGTTTATGGAAGGCCAAAGCATCGTTATCAATGCAGATGCAAGTGATGTGGATGGAACTGTTACACAAGTAGAGTTCTTTGCAGGCAACGTTTCTTTAGGAGTTGACTTAACAGCTCCCTATACAGCTACATTTACCGGAGGAGCGATTGGTAATCATGTATTAACAGCTGTCGCAACGGATGATAGTTTGGATATAGGTACATCTATTGCCGTGAACATTGCCATTACAGCCATATTACCAACGGTTGAAATTACGGCTCCAGCTAATGGTTCCACTTTTGTGAATGGAGATTTGGTGAATATCACAGCGAATGCCTCCGATCAGGCAGGTTCAGTGAGTAAAGTGGAATTTTTCGTTGATGGTTTATTCATTGGGGTAGATAATGTTACACCTTATACAGCTCAGTGGACATCTTCAGGCTTTGGAGCCCATGAAATTACAGCTCTTGTGACTGATGAATCTAATAATACAAATACATCCAATGTGGTTTCTGTTTCGGTCAAGAAACATGATAAAGCAGTTGTAGGGTACATTACCAATTGGGATGCCTGGAAAACAACTACCGCAGGTGTACCTTCTGCCGGTGCTTATACGCATTTAAATATTGATTATTCGAAGTACAGTATTTTGAACTTCTCGTTCTTTGGAGTGGCCAATGATGGAACACTTCACAGTGGTGATTATCGAGATAAGAAAATATGGCAAGATAACGTAAGTCAGCAACCGATGGATTTGTTTTACACAGCCACACACAGTAGCTGGGATTTATTGTTACTATTCGGTGAAATTGAACTGATACAGAGTTTAAATGCAGATGCAGTAGCACGCTGTGTAGCCCAGGGATTTGAAGTAGTAGAAGGTGGAAGTTCATGGTACCATCCTGTATGGGAATTAGGTGGTAGCCTTCCGGTGCCTTGTCCCGTTGAAGGTGGGGCACCTGGTCTGTTGGAGAAAGCACATCAGAATGGTGTGAAAGTAATGGCTTCCATTGGTGGTTGGAGTATGTGTAAGCATTTCCCGGAAATGGCAGCTGATCCCGTGAAACGACAGCGTTTTATTGATGACTGTGTACGCTTAATGAACATTGGTTTTGATGGTATTGATTTGGATTGGGAATATCCGGGACCTTATTCAGGAATGAACTTTGTAGGGACTCAGGCCGATTACGCTAATTTCTCAACTCTTGTGCAGGAAATCCGCAATGCCATTGGCCCTGATAAGTTAATCACAGCTGCTTTCAGTGCATCGGCTACAAAATTAAATGGTTTTAACTGGGCACATTTAGCGTCTACCATGGATCACTTCAACATGATGACCTATGATATGAATGGTGGATGGTCTAACATTGCAGGCCATAATTCACCTCTTTTTCCGTATGCCGGTCGTGAAGCAACCTTTAGCTGGCAAGAGACTTTAGATGCTATGTTAGCAGCTGGTGTACCACGTGAAAAAATTAATTTTGGTTTGGCTTTCTATGGACGAGGCGTGATCACAGATGGTAATGCAGCTCTGAATGCGCCAACGGTTAAGCGCGATGAAACCATACAGCCGGATGGACCAATCAGTACCTGTGCAGATTATACCAATTGGAAGAAAGAGGTATATGATGGAACACCTAACTATTCCTTCATCAAACAAAAAACCGGCTTAGGATCGGCTAACGGATGGACACGCCATTGGGATGATGAAGCTAAAGTACCGTATCTGACCAATGGAAAATATTTCTTGAGTTATGATGATGTACAATCCATTCAGCTTAAGTCGGAGTATATTGTGGATAACCAATTGGGTGGTGCTATTGTATGGACGGTTTATGGAGACTTAGAGTTTGCCGGTACAGTGACCAATCATGGTACTAAATTAAAAAGCTGGTCCAATGTAACTCATGAATTAATTGACAAGGTAGACGAGGTATTTACCAACTATCAAGGGGGTGGAAATCTGGCGCCAACTGTGTCAATAACGGCACCTGAAACCAATACTTACTTCCCACCGAATTCGAATTTGACCATTTCTGCCAATGCAGCTGATACCGATGGTAAGGTGACACAAGTTGAATTCTTCCAGGGCAATGTATCTTTGGGTGTGGATGCCACAGCTCCATATAGTGTTGTTTGGAACAATGTACCTGCGGGAACCTATGCATTAACAGCTGTAGCCACTGATGATTCGTTGACTACTACAGTTTCTGCAGTGGTTAACGTAACAGCTGGCACGCATGTGAATGTACCTCCAACGGTTGCTATCACAGCTCCCATTGATGGTGATTTACATTACCTGGGAAGTCCGATTACCATTACAGCAAGTGCAGCCGATGAAGATGGATCGGTTACACAAGTAGAATTCTTTAATGGCACCATTTCTTTGGGTGTTGTCACTGCAGCCCCATATACTGTTCAAGTATTAAATCCGGTTTTGGGAACCTATCATTTTACGGCTGTTGCAACGGATAACGAATTAGCTACAACAACATCTACATCCGTAGCTGTAGTGGTAGAGAATGAGCCTGCTTGTAATGCGCCTCAATTTGTTTCTGGAACAGCCTATGGAACTGGTGCCGAAGTTAAGAACAACAGCGTTAAGTACAAATGTGATGTACCGGGTTGGTGCTCCTCTACCTCTGATTGGGCTTATGAACCAGGAGTGGGGCAATATTGGACCATGGCCTGGACGGAAGTAGGTCCTTGTGGTGCAGTTGCAGGATTAAAAGGCTTGCAGTTAGGATCAACAGCGCCGATCAATTCTGAACAGGTAAGTTTCTATCCCAATCCATTTAAAGATAAGTTACAAATTAATTTGAGCCTTTCAACGGATGACTTTGTGTCCGTGAAGATTTATACTGGGTCCGGTACGATGGTTGGTTTACCAGTGAATGGGTATTTGGAATCAGGAGATTACTCAATTGATTACGATGCTTCAGGATTACCATCAGGTGTTTATATCTATAAAGTAACAATTGGTGATGAGACAATCACCGGAAAGATACTTCATAAAGAGTAGTGTTGTAGGAATGATTACCAGTCCATTTAACAGGACTGGTAATCCCTTTTATTAGCAGGAATCAACAAAACCATAAAAACAGCCAGGAAAGATGCTGAGCGGATAGGGCTCATACGCATGCTGGTTAGTGCATTTGTTTTATAATTCAATTGTATTGAATGAAATTAAATCTACCATGAGATCAAATTTTTCAAAAAGTAAACTTCGTTTTTCGTTGTTATTTGCAACATTCTTTCTTTTTTCCGTGGCCATCATGAGCCAGGGTGTTGACTGTTCACTACTTCCGGATTGGAATGCGACAACGATTTATGCTCAGAGTAAAACCAAGGTTCAACACCTGGGAAAAGTCTATGAAAATAACTATTGGACGCAAAGTGATGATCCATCACAATCGGGCCAATGGGGCCCTTGGAAATACTTAGATGAGTGCTCTGGTTCAACTGTTAATCAACCACCTGCTGTAAGTATGACAACTCCTGCCAATGGCAGTCAATATAATGAAGGTACAACAGTTGTTTTGGCTGCTACTGCTGCTGATGTGGACGGGCAAGTTACAAAAGTTGAGTTTTACGATGGAGCTACATTGATTGGTACTGATGTATCATCACCATATGGAGTGAATTGGAGTAATGGTTCCGTCGGAACGCATAACCTGACCGCCCTTGCCACCGATGATAGTCTGGCCACAACAACATCAGCTGCCATTACAGTGACCATTACTTCCATCACTAATAATATCCCACCAACAGCAGCCATCTCTGCGCCGGTTAATAATGCCATCTATACAGAAGGTGATCCCATTGTGATTAATGCTACGGCTGACGATGAGGACGGTACTGTCACTAAAGTAGAGTTTTTAGCTGGTACCAATTCTCTACATATTGATAATTCTGCTGCATATTCCTATACCTGGATCAATGCCCCAGTCGGTACACATGTATTATCAGCTGTGGCCACGGATAATGAGAATGCAACCGGCACCTCCAATCAGGTCACGGTAGTCGTTAATCCTCAAAACCAAGGGAATCAATTATCATTGGCAAATCTGCCTTTGCAAATCAATTTTAACCATGGTGAAAATAAGACCTATACATTTGATGGACCCATCGCTTCCGTTATATCGCGTAACAGAGGTATTGTTTCCTATACAATTTCAGGTAACCAAGTAACCTTCACCGGAACCAAAGCTGGAAGAACAGGTTTAAAAATAACATCAGGTGGCCAGCATTATTACATGGGTTTAAGAGTGAACAAAGCGGATGGTTCTATACCTGGCTTACCAACCCATTTATCAGTAGGTTCGGTATCGGAAGATAAAGCCGGGGATTTACAATTCTGGGAAGATCTGGATACGGATTTCACCAATAAAGAAATGGATATTCGTTATATTTATATCAATGGTGGTCCAACGGGTATTAATGGATGGCGCTCCTGGGGACCGGATCGTCCACGTGTGTTTGCTGAAAACAGTGTGCGTTTAGGTTTAATTCCATTCTTCGTGTATTACAATATTCCGGATAATGGGGAAAGTTACGAAGGTGATTTGGCACATATCAGAGATGTGAATTACATGACTGAATACTTCATTGACATCAATGTATTTATGGATGAAGTACAAAGTGTAATTGGTGGTGACTTATATGGAATCGTTTTGGAACCTGATTTCTTGGGTTATATGCAGCAACAAAGCGGCACACCTGATCCGACTCAGATTGCGACTGCCGTTGGACCCAATACGATAGCACCTAATGCGGGTAACATTCGCACCCTGGTGGAACGCATCAACAAAACCATTGATGATCGAAGAGCCACAGGTCAGAATATTTTCTACGGCTGGCAACTCAACTTGTGGGCTGATCCAACAGCGGGTTCGGGTAAAGGCGTCTTGAGAGGAACGGACGACGATATTGCAGGTTTTGACAGTGGTCGATTAGCCATTAAGCAAGCAGCTGAAAATACCACTTTGTATGCCATTGCTGCCGGTACATTGACCAGCAACGCCAATTTCTTATCCATTGACAAATACGGATTGGATGCCATGGGACACATTGCTGCCGATAATCCATCAGATTCACGTTGGTTCTTCAATAATGATCATTGGCATAACTATTTGTATTTTGTACAGACCATGCACGAGACATCGGGTTATCCCATCGTTTTATGGCAAATGCCAGTTGGCCACATTAACAGTTCGCAAACAATAAGTGCATATACGGGTCAACGTTACCAGGATTTACCCAATGTATCAACAAGATGGGAAGATTCAACCTGTGATTTCTTCCTGGGCGATACCTTTGATGCTGCGAACACGATTCGTTTGAATTATTTTTCTGAGAATAAATACAATGATGCTAAGTTGAGCGTAACAGGTAATGCCATTACTTGGGGCAATCACATGCAGGAAACAAAAGATGCCGGTGTGATTAGTGTATTGTTTGGAGCGGGGGTTAATAATTCTACCGATGGTGTCGGTTCACCTCCAACCGATGATTACTTCTGGATTCAGAAGGTACAAGAATACTATGCGGCAGGTGCTCCGTTATTGGATAAGGAGTATGGGGCGGGTAATGATTCTCCTTGTGGAACGACAGGATGTTCGCCAACCGTTAAGTTCTTAACACCAACAGCTGGTGAGAAAATTATCAAAACGACCATTACACCAATTGCTGTTAAACTGGCTGCTTTTGATGTAGATGGTTCTATTTCCAGTTTCACGGTTACTGTAGATGGTCAGACTTTTAATCCGGTACCTGCGGGAGCTAATTACAGCATTAGCTGGACACCATCAGCGTATGGTACGTATACCATTACAGCCAATGCAACAGATAATGCGGGACATTCCACGATTGTTCCGATTACTATCACAGTGGAAGAATTTAATCCGCTCAACTGTGATGCACCAGCGTGGGACCCTACTGTCACTTATAATATAAAAGGAACAGAAGTGTCCTACGATGGAAAAGTATTCGGCAGTAAATGGTGGAACCAGGGTGCTATCCCAACAGATGGTGGTCCATGGGAGTATCTGAGACCATGTACACCTCAGGTGGCAGCTATGGCTCAAGCTGAAAGTGCTACAGAGCTCTTTACATCACCAAATCCATTTGATAATAGTGTGAAGATCAGTTTTGTGCTTCATCAAAAAGAGAAGGTGCAATTGAAGGTTTATTCATCTTATGGTACTGAAATAGCAACGTTGATTGATGGGGAATTAATTGAAGGATACCACGAAACGCAATTCAAGGGAAGTGGCCTTCAACAAGGTGTTTATATTTATCGATTAATAACTTCTACTAAAACGTATACGGGTACAATGATTAAAAAATAGGCACTAATAATCATTGTTTTTATGACTGGCAGTTGCCGGACACCACCTGGGCAGGGGCGTCCGGTCTGCCGGTTAAAATTATATCTTCTAATGCAAAATTGTGGCACAACAACCAATGGGAGAGGCACTCTTAATAATTTGGTTGCATACGGCATGGAATGAAAGACAAATCAAATGATTTCATCCCTTAATACTTAAGGGACATTATAAACCATTGTTAATTCCTAAAACTCCACTAATGGATAAAAAACAATTACGATTATCACATCGTCGAACGATCAACGGACGGCCAATACCGTTCACTGTATTTCTAATTCTAATTTGTTTTACGACAAGCGGATGGGCGCAGTTAAGGCCTTTCCCACAAGGTATTGATTACTCAGGGGCGATCAAGCCTAGCCTGAATCAAAACACATTGAATACAACGGTTGCCAGCTATTACGACCATTGGGTGAGTCGCTACCTGTTACCCACAACAATGCCCGGTGGGTATTATGTGAAAGGTGAATGCACAGGTTGTCAAGTGCCAAGTAAAGGTACTTCAGAAGGTCATGGATATGGTATGATTATATCTGCTTTAATGGCCGGCCATGATGCCAATGCAAAGATTCATTTTGATGGACTGTACAATTTTTTCGATACCCACAGAAGTACCATTAACAATGAGTTGATGGGATGGAATGTAGCTGTTGATGAGCGTAGCAATGCGTTTTCATCGGCCACTGATGGGGACATGGACATTGCGTATGCACTTTTACTAGCGCATTACCAATGGGGATCTGCAGGCACCATCAATTATTTGCAGGAAGCCATTGATATGATTAACCTGGGTCTCAAAGGAGGGGTGGTTCATACAGCTTCAAAACGTACCATGTTAGGTGATTGGGATAACAACCAACTGACATCACGTCCTTCCGATTGGATGACCGGACATTTTAGGGCCTATAAAGCCGCTACTGGCGATACCTTTTGGGATGAAGTGGCCAATACAACCTATGGTATGATTCAATCGTTGCATACCAATGCCGCAGCCAACACAGGTCTGGTTCCAGACTTTGTTGTCAGTAACCCCGCAGTACCAGCTGCACCTTACTTCCTTGAAGGAGCTAATGACGGCAATTATTACTACAATGCCTGTCGCTATCCCTTACGTGTGGCCATGGATTACGCACATTATGGTACCCCTGAAGCGAAGATGGCCTTAGATAAATTGCTTAACTGGATCAAACCTGCCACCAGTAACAACCCAATGAATATCCTTCCTGGTTATAAAATGAATGGCAGTTCCATTGGCACAAATTATGATGATGCCGTTTTTATTGCCCCCATTGTAGCAGCTTGTGCTGTGGATGGTAATCATCAGGCTTATATGGATGCCGGCTGGGATCGAATTATCAATATGAAGGTGAACTATTTCAGTGATACTTATAATTTGCTGTGCATGCTCTTTATGAGTGGCAATTGGTGGGCGCCGGTACCAACCGGCAATCAGGATCCGACGGTCTTTTTTATAACACCTCAAAACAACCAGTCTTTTGTAATTGGAACAGCCATACCTGCTGAGGTGACAGCAACAGATAACGATGGTGTGGTGACGCAAGTTCAATTCTATATAAATAACGTACTACATAGTACAGATACCAGTGAACCTTTTGGTTTTACAGCCACTAACCTGGCCTTGGGTACCTTTGAATTTAAAGCTATAGCCACAGATGATGCAGGGGCGGTAAGTCAACCTGCAATCGTTAACATAGAGGTGATTCCTGAAGCAACACTGCCTCCAACGACAACGATTACCGCACCAGCTGAAGGAACTAATTTTTTACTGGGTGATCCTATCACGATTTCTGCCGATGCCTCAGATCTAAATGGATGTATCACCAAGGTTGAATTTTACCACGGCACTACCTTACTCGGAAGTGATACCACAGCCCCTTATTCGGTGATCTGGAGCAATGCTGAACTCGGTGAGTATACCATTACGGCCAAAGCTACTAATTGTGATCAGCTATCCGGTGTTTCAAACCCGGTTCATATTGTAGTAGCACCTCATGGAATAGGATGTACTGCTCCGGCATGGGATGCAGGAGCGGTTTACCATTCGGGTAATGTCGTGTCGCATAACAATAATGAATGGCGCGCCAAATGGTGGACGCATGGCCAGGAGCCTGGGACAACAGGTCAATGGGGTGTTTGGGAAGATATGGGTCCTTGTATGGGATTGAAATCAGCCCAACCAAAAACTCTTGCCAGTCCAATAGCGGCATCAGCTGTATTTCCAAATCCATTTATGGAGCACATTAACTTTTCGATTGATGTGAAAGAGGTTTCAACAGTTAAGATTTGCATCCTCAGCATTACAGGCACTGAATTGATACTGATTGAACGGGACATACAAACCGGTTTTGAGGTGATTCAAGTTGATGCATCACAGTTAGATCCAGGGGTTTATGTTTACCAATTAACAATTGACGGAGCTGTGTCAACGGGTCGAATTACCAAACGATGATGTAATAACTATTATAAAAATAATGTAGAGATGGTGGATTGATTGACTCGATCAATCATCTCTCTATATTTCAATTGATACTATTTATTAACTAATTATTAAACACATGAAAAAAGCTACTTTATTGCAGATTATGTCTACTTGCTTGTTGTTGTTTACAGCTATGGCTATGCAGGCACAATATGAGTTTCCACAATGTTCGCCTGCTTTTGATCCCACACAATCCCATTATGTGCAAGGAACTGAAGCATCTTTAAATGGGATTAACTATCGCGCCAAATATTGGACAACGGCTACTCCTCCAGATCAATCCTGGGAAACAGTAGGTCCTTGTGGTGATGGTGGATTAGGTCCCGATTATCCCGGCAGTCAACGTATTATTGGTTATTTACCTTATTGGTTATCAGGATATGATGTGGCCACAGAATTCGATCCGGCTTCAGTAACGCATATCAATCTGGCGTTTGTTTTATTCCAGCAAAACAATAACAATTTTGCAAGTGCTGATTTTGCATCCATTGCCTTTGCACCTTTTCATCAGCGGCGTGTGGATTCCTTAATCGTAGATTGTGATGTCTTAAACAGAGCCCATGCAGCAGGAACCACTGTTTCGGTTGCCGTAGGTGGTGCAACTGACTTTGCCTTTTTATGGTTGATGAACAAGTATTACAACAACGATGCAAAGATGGACGAAATTGCCACTGTCATTGCCAATTATGTCACATCTCGCAATTTAGATGGGGTTGATTTAGACCTTGAATGCTGGTGGGCTGATCCGAATATTGCCGGTACTACTGAGATAGGTGGTCGTGTGCGCGGTGACAAATGGGGTGGAGTTGATCAAGGCCCTCACCAGGCGGCTATTGGTTTAACGAAGTTAAGTCAGAAATTACGTCAGAAATTACCAACGAAACTTATCTCAGCTGCTGTTTTCGCCACTTCCTGGTATGGAAATAACTATGATGATGCCATGGCTGATCATTTAGATTGGATTGGTTTGATGAGTTATGATTTTACAGGTTCTTGGGATAAAACTGCTTTTGGTCCCCATTCAGCCATGTACAAAGTACCTCTGGGAACCTACCCGAAACAAACAGCTGACAACCCGATTTATTCGGCAACAGATGCTTTGGAATATTGGATGGGCTTAGCACCTCCGGCATGGAATCACGATGGTGGCTTCAATGTGCCTAAAGCAAAATTGTGTGCTGGTGTGCCCGCTTATGGCTATGACTTTTCCCAAAAGAAACCTGATGGTGGAAATGGATACATCGGTGTGCCTTACAAAGACATCCTTCGGGACTATCCAAATGCTGCCACAAGTTACGATCCATTGGATCCTCATAATATGGGCGGTCACATAGGTTTAGACGGTAGAAATATCTATTACAATACACCTAAAGGCGCTGCTGAAAAAATTAAGTATACCGATCGTTTTGGTCACCAGGGTGTTATCCTGTGGGAAGTTAGTCAGGATGCGCTGTATACAAATCCAAACAGCATATTAAAAGCTCTGAATGATGCCGTGACGCCTGGGCCAAAACCTCCGGTAGTTGCCATTACAGCACCTGCTAACAATTCCTCTCATGTGATTAATACCGCGCTTACGATTTCTGCTGATGCCAGTGATCCGGACGGACACGTAGTAAAAGTTGAATTCTATGAAGGAGCTACTTTAATAGGTACGGATACCACAGCACCATACAGCGTTTCCTATACACCGACTGTATTGGGGCCAAGAACACTGAAGGCTATTGCTACTGATAATTCAGCATCTTCTACAACTTCTGCTTTGGTAAACATTACCATCACTAACGGCCAGCAATTCCCGCCAACAGCAAATATTACAAGTCCCGTTGCCAACAGTGAATTTGCTGTTGGAACAGCTATTACCATTAGTGCTGATGCTGCTGATACCGATGGACAAGTGGTGAAAGTTGAATTCTACGATGGCACTACTTTATTGGGCTCGGATACTACTGCTCCTTATAGTTATGTGTACACGAACGCTCCTGTTGGTAATCGTGCCCTTAAGGTAATTGCTACAGATAATGATAACTTAACTGGTGAATCGGTGGTTGTACCTGTAGTAGTGGTGACTAATCTTGTTCCGCCAACAGTAAGCATTACATCACCTGTTAACAATGCAACATTTGCTTCAGGTGCTTCAGTGACGATTGAAGCTACCGCGACGGATACCGATGGAACCATTACTAAGGTTGATTTCTATGATGGAGCCAGCTTGCTTGGAACGGATAATACCGCACCTTATGTGTATACCTGGAACCCAATTGATAATCCTTATGCATTGAAAGCTGTTGCAACTGATAATGACAACCTAACTGGTGAATCTACAATTGTGAACATTACTGTAGGTGGTGGAACAGGTTGTACTGCACCTGCATGGGAACCTGGTAAAGTATATGTGGCCAATGATCTGGTTTCACATAATGGGCATGAATATCGCGCCAAATGGTGGACGACCAATGAAGAGCCTGGTACTACCGGTCAATGGGGTGTATGGGATGATAACGGACCATGTGCTGTACCTGCTGCTTTAGCGGCTGACTATTTATCTACCTATCCAAACCCATTTGAAGGACAAGTGACCTTTACTTTTACTTTGACCGAAGCCAGTCAAGTCGAATTGAAAGTAACTGACCACATGGGTGTAGCTATAGCTACTATTGTCAACGAAAAGCTGGAGGCCGGATATTATGAATACACATTCAACGGAACGCGCTTAAGTAAAGGTGCTTATGTCTGTAACATGACAGTTGGTAAAGAAAAGACTACCCAAACACTCCTGAAAAAATAATTTGATTCAAAGGCCTGGGCAACGTGCTCGGGCCTTTTTACTTTTTAACCCTAAGTAATCTGTTATGAAAAAATATCTACTTTCTTTCTTTTTTATAGGGTGCCTGCTTTGGGTCCTTGGTTCATCAGCCTTGGCTCAAAAAGTGGTGGGATATACCCCATCATGGGCTGGATCAGCCAACGACATTCAATACGACAAGCTCACCCATGTTAATTATGCCTTTCTTCTGCCAAAGGCAGATGGCGGATTAGAACCCCTCCAGAATGAAGCCAAATTAATAAGTATGGTCAACCTGGCGCATGCCGCCGGTACAAAAGCACTTATTGCCGTTGGTGGATGGGACATTGGTGACGGAGGCGGCAACGACAGTCGTTTTACCACTTTAGCAGCTAATCCTGCAACACGAACGACGTTTATTAATAACCTGATTAGTTTTGTCAATCAATACAATCTGGATGGGGTCGATATGGATTGGGAATATCCGGATCCGGTGAATAATGGAGGTAATCCGGATTTTACAGCTCTTATGACCGAACTTGGTGATGCCTTGCATGCCAATGGTAAAGAATTAACAGCAGCCGTAACTGCCCAGGGTTATTATGGAGCTGGTGTAGACGCAGAAGTATTCAATGTGGTGGACCATCTGAATATTATGGCTTATGATGGTGGCAATGGCGCTGCTCATTCGCCTTATAGCTATGCAGAAAGTGCGCTTAATTATTGGTTGGGAAGAGGTTTACCTGCTTCGAAAGCCATTTTGGGCGTGCCATTTTATGCCCGTCCGAGTTGGAAAGGATTTAATACGCTTTTGGCAGAGGGCGCCGATCCCATGGCGGATATCTTTGGAAGCGATTATTACAATGGTATTCCAACCATTCAGGCCAAAACAGATCTCGCCCTTCAAAGCGGTGGTGGGGTTATGATTTGGGAACTGAGCCAGGATGTAGCAGGCCAATACTCTCTGTTGACCACTATCAGTGAGCGTTTAATTCCTCCATGTACAACCGGATGTTCCCCAAATTTAACCATCACAGCACCTGATTCCGAACTGGGAATGAAAACCCTAATGCCAGTTTCCCTGGAGGCTACAGCATCGGATAATGATGGAACGATTCAAAGTGTGACCTTCGTAATAGATAACCAAACACTCTCAGGTACGGCTGTGGGCAATGACTATACCAGTCATTGGATACCCTCAAAATATGGCCATTTCACATTGGTGGTGACGGCAACTGATAATGATAACCGTCAAACCATCAAACAAAGAAATATAGCGATTAAGGCCTGTACGCAACCAGATTTTGATCCGGAGATAGTGTATTTGAAAGGTGATCAGGTACTGTATCAAAGCGAAATATGGGAAGCACAATGGTGGACCCAAGGAGGCACACCATCCTCTTTAGATGCCTGGAAACACGTTGGCAAATGTGGTGGCAGTACTGGTATAGAGCCAGTTGTTTCAATCACAGCACCTGTTACAAATGCCCGATTTACGGAAGGCGATAACATTAGGCTCTTGGCAGAGGCGTCCGACGCTGATGGCACCGTTGCTAGAGTGGAGTTTTATGCCGGAGCTACGCTAATTGGCACAACCACAAGCGCACCTTATACTGTGGTGTGGAATACTGTGGAAAGTGGTAATTATGATCTGATGGCTGTGGCCGTAGATAATGATAATTTACAGGGAAGCTCTCAAAATGTATCCATTGTGGTGGATCCTGTTATTATTGATCCACCAGTGGTATCCATTCTTAGCCCTGTGAATAATGAACAGTTTCAACTGAATGAGGTCATTACCATCTGTGCAGATGCCACTGACGCTGTTTATCCAATTGCTCAGGTGGAATTTTATGTAGATAATACTTTGATTGGCATTGATACAACATCACCATATTGTGTAACTTACCAGGCTGATTTTGTTGGTGATATTATATTTAAAGCAGTTGCCACAAATTCAGAAGGCGTCAATGCAGTTTCTTCTTTTGTGAATGTAAAAGTAGGAGGTAATCCGGTGCACCTGCCTGCTGTAAATATTACGAGTCCACTGAATGGCGATGTAATTAATGCAGGTGGACCTATCACCATACAAGCAGAAGCAAGTGATGTAGATGGAACAGTGGTGCAGGTCGAATTTTTTGATGGTACCACATCCATTGGTATTGATCAATCTGCACCCTATGAAATCTCCTGGATGCCAACTGCAGCAAATCATACGCTTCAGGCAGTAGCTACTGATAATGATCAGTTAAAGGGCTATTCTGCGGAAGTGGTCATAATGTTTATTAATTTGGATTGCACACTTCCACCATGGGGGCCTGGTAAGGTTTTTAATTCAGGTGATGAAGTGTCTCACAAAGGTCGCAAATACCGCGCTAAATGGTGGACAACTAATGAAGAACCAGGTACAACAGGTCCATGGGGCGTATGGGATGATTTAGGACCATGCACAAGTAATAAATCAGCGACACAAACACCTGCACTGAACGATTTTTCATCGGCAGAAGTGTACCCTAATCCATTTACGCAACTGGTCAATTTCAATGTGTATGCCAATGAAACAGGCATTGTAAAAATAGCCTTTTTCAATATTGCAGGCATTCAGGTATTGGAGAAAGAACAAGACTTGTCTGCTGGTCATCACCTCATTACCATTGATGGCAGAAAGTTGAATCCAGGTGTATATCTCTATCAACTATCTGTAGATGGTAAAATAAGCACAGGTAAATTAACAAAACAATAATAATTCCACCCAGTTCTGGTTTTTTTCGGGCTTCATCCAGGACTGGGCTATTATAAACAATCCATAGTAAAGGATGCGGTAGGGGTGAGACTACTAGAACAATCCCTTACACATAGTAAACCAATTTATTTAACTAATTTTTTTAACATGAGAAAAGCAACTTTTTTACAAGTACTAACCACTTTGCTTTTAGTTTTTTCGGCATTTATTGCCACTGCTCAGTATCAATTTCCTACATGCTGGCCCCCGTATGATAATACTTTACCAAATTATGCACAAGGTGCAGAAGTGTCTCTAAATGGTATTAATTACCGGGCCAAATACTGGACCGCAGCAACTCCGCCCGATCAATCCTGGGAAGCTGTAGGCCCTTGTGGTGATGGTGGCTTGGGAGCCGACTATGCTGGTCCCCATCGTTTAATCGGGTATTTACCCTACTGGTTAACGGGTTTTGATCTGGCTACAGAATTTGATCCTGAAGTAGTGAATCACATTAACCTTTCCTTTGCATTGTTTCAGCAGAATAATAATGACTTTGCGAGCCCAAATTTCGCATCCATTAATTTTGCCCCTTATCACAAACGCAAAATAGATTCCTTAATCGTCGATTGTAATGTTCTGGGACGAGCACATCAAAAAGGTGTGACCGTGTCGGTAGCCATTGGTGGCGCTACTGATTTTGCATTTTTATGGCTTATGACTCAGTATCATAATAACGATGCCAAAATGGATGAAATAGCAACCTTGATTACTAATTATGTGACCACCATGGGACTTGATGGTGTGGATTTAGATTTGGAATGCTGGTGGGCTGATCCCAATATTGCCAACACCACTGAGCAAGGTGGCCGTGTGCGTGGGGATAAATGGGGAGGACCTGATGCAGGACCCCATCCGGCAGCCATTGGTTTAACCAAGTTATGTCAGAAATTACGTCAGAAAATGCCAACTAAATTGATCTCGACTGCTGTTTTTGCAACGGCCAATTATGCCAATAATTATGACGATGCCATGCATCAATATGTGGATTGGATTGGTTTAATGAGTTATGATTTTTCCGGTTCTTGGGATAAATCACCCATTGGTCCGCACTCTGCCCTTTACAAAGTGCCTTTGGCAACTTATCCAAAGCAGTCGGCTGATCAACCAATTTATTCAGTAGAAGATGCATTGGAATATTGG
>Ga0193953_1000747_pt1 | contig 16488 bp, 13 predicted proteins | sample BB_4_MG_FD_140325 | JGI IMG/M metagenome (GOLD analysis project Ga0193953, IMG submission 140325) | Microbial mat bacterial communities from the Broadkill River, Lewes, Delaware, United States - BB_4_MG | ecosystem: Environmental > Aquatic > Freshwater > River > Microbial mats | place: USA... | reverse complement strand
CTTGATCAACTCCTTCAGGATGCCCGCTTCATCCGGCACACCCGGTCCGGGCGACAATAATATCTTATCGTATTGGGCAATCTCTTCCAAGGTGATTTCATCGTTTCGAAACACATCCACTTTATCATCCACTATCTCTTCTACATAATGGACCAGGTTATAAGTAAATGAATCGTAATTATCGAGGACTAATATTTTCATGATTGTATTATTTCGAGTTTATATGATGCAGGTTAAACGTTTGATGTTTCAAGTTACGGGTTTGTTGGATCAATTAATAGTCCGTTTTGCACTTCAGATTCTGGTTTTCGGACTAACTACTCCTTAAAATTCTGTCGCTATCTCAATGGCTTTTTTCAAAGCACCCAGTTTATTATTCACTTCAGCTAATTCATTTTCTTCTTTGGATTCACTCACCACACCAGCTCCCGCCTGACAAAAGAGGGTGTTGTTCTTACTCAGAAAGGAGCGAATCATGATGGCCTGATTGAAACTGCCATCGAATCCGATGTTACCGATGCAGCCACCATAATATCCACGATTCTGCTTCTCAATACTATCAATCAACTCCATGGCTTTAAATTTAGGTGCCCCTGACAAGGTACCGGCCGGAAAAGTATCCGCCATCACACGTGCCGGAATGGATCCTTCCTGCAATTGTCCGCTCACGTCTGACACCAGGTGCAAGACATGCGAGTAATATTGCACTTCCTTATAAGTATTCACTTTTACATGCTCGCAATTACGGCTCAAATCATTGCGTGCCAAATCCACCAGCATCACATGTTCAGCGTTCTCTTTGGGATCAGCGCTCAGTTGAAGCGCCAGTTCCCGATCTTTCTCATCGTCGCCAGTTCGCTTGAAAGTTCCGGCAATGGGATTGATGGTGGCTTCCCCTTTTTCAATCACTAACTGTGCTTCGGGCGAAGAACCAAATATCTTGTAATTGCCATAATCGAAATAAAACAGGTAAGGCGATGGGTTGATATTACGCAAGGCCCGGTACACATTGAATTCGTCACCGGAAAAACCCCTGCTGAATTGACGCGATAAGACAATCTGAAAAACATCACCCCGGAAACAATGTTCCTTCCCTTTGGTCACCATTTGCATGTATTCGTCATCCGTCAGGTTAGAAATCTCATCCCCTTGGGGCTCGAATTGAAAAGCGGGAATCGTCCGGTTATACAAAGTATCAATCAGAGAGGATGCCTTGGATTCCTCATTCTCCTGCAGATTTTCAATCAGATACAATTGATTGGAAAAGTGATTAAACGCAATAATGCATTTGTAAAAAGTATAACGCAGCTCCGGAATACTATGGGCATCCTTCTTCTCAGCATTAAACGTAATGGTCTCAAAATATTGAACGGCGTCAAAAGTAGAATACCCAAACAGCCCGTTGATTTTAATGGGACAATCGCTGTTATCCACTTCAAATCGGTTAATAAATTGATCCAACAAATCCGGCACCGTCTGCTCTTTGCTAATCGCTATCACTTCCGGCTCCTTGTTGGCTTCACTAATCATCACCTGTCCTTTGTCGGCCATGAATTCATAAGCCGGATCGAAGCAGATAAACGACAATGAATTACTGCTGCCATGGTAATCGCTACTCTCCAGCAAAATGGTGTTGGGATAAATATCACGCAGCTTCAGATAAAGGCTTACCGGTGTGGTAATATCGGCAACATTGGCCGGAATGCGAGTGGAAGTACTATTGATGTTTATGTTTTTCATGGTTTGGTGTATTTCAAATTTGCGCAAAAAAAAAGAAGGCTTGTCGGGGGAGTCCCGGCAAGCCTTCTTGTAATTTCGTTTATAGATATACGGCTATGGCCCTCAACTCCCTGTTGAAAGAATTAAATGCTGCCAATGCCAATTATTTGTCGTTAGTATATTCATCGTCTTGTTTGTGAACGTTGCAAATATTTGGAATTAATTTTTAAATATCCAAATGCAAATGTTAAGTTTTTGTGATTATGTGTAGTTTTACACAGCAATAATTAAATACGTTATAAAACCATGACCCCCTATCGATTCAAAAAGAATGTACGTAAGTATGGTCTTATTCTGCTTGCCCTCCTCTTTCTGACACCGAAGTTAATTTTTCTCGTTCATATTGGAACAACCACCTCCGGGTATTTAAGTCACTATGAAGAACAAACCGGGAGAACTTCCACTTCGAGCTATGGTTCACCCTACTATGTTCCTGTCATTAAATATAAAGTAGGAGATCAAACATACGCCTTTGAAGCCGCAGATTGGTATTTTGATGATAACATTAAAAATATCCCTGTCTTGTACGATCCCATTGCCCCTGAAAAAGTCAATATAAAAACTATCACCGGTTTATTCTTCATGCGAACCTTTTACTTAGTCCTCGCGGCTATAGGATGGATCACTCTGACAAATCTCTTTTTGAAAGATTAAATCGTAATTTTCATTTCATGATCATTCACACACAAACAGAAGTAACTCCTGAAGAGATAAAAACCTATTTGGAGCGAAAACATCCGCAATTCAACTACGAAATAACCACAAAAAGAAAAGCTGATTTACTTTATTGTACAGTCTCTAAGCAATACGGAATCACAATTAAGTCTTCTGATAAAACGATTACCGTTTATGGTACCCCATCTGGCTGCTTAACTGCCCTACTACCGGATATGCTATTTATTTTTAGCGATATAAAAGGATCCAAGACGGAAAAAACGGTGATCAGGGATTTAATATCTGAATACGGCCGCGATACCAAATAAATATTTATTGAGTATTGTTTTTTCCAAAAACGATTCCCGAAGTCAGCCTATTGATATTCATTAGCTTCACATAGCAATTGTAAACAGAAGTCAAGGCAAACAAAGGGCCGTCCCATCGGACAGCCCCTCGTCATCTTAACCAGTAATAAACACCCAAAGTTTATTTCTTCACAAATCGTGTGGTCACCACTTTTTCTTCTGAACGAATGGTGATGAAATAGATGCCTGTAGCTAATTGCGATACATCAATGCTGCGATCACCCTTCGTGTTGGTATTCAACTCAGTATTTCCGGCACTATTCCGTACCGTTACCTGTACCTGATCACCTACAAAGTTGATGAACAGTTGATCCTCTACCGGTACCGGATAAATACGGAGGTCAGCACCCGGTGCTTTGTATCTCAATGGCTCAGCCACTAGTGAAGACTTCACTAATGAAGTTGTTCCGGCAGCTGTTACATTAACCGTATAATCTTCCACTTCCCCATAACTGAATGCTTCACAAGCGGTGGCGTATGCATTCCACTTCATGGAGACGCGCATCCTGGTTGTTCCCAGCTGAGCCGTGGTTGGAACAGTAAAGTTATAAGACAATGTGTTACTGCTATTGGAAGCCCCTTCGGCTACTTTCTCAGCATCCTCGAAGGTTCCGTTTTGATTGTAATCAATCCACACCCGGTAATACTCATTGTAAGTGGTAGACGCAAAACCACAGCTGAGATAAATGGTTTGAGCCGATCCCTGAGCCACTGTTGCTGTCAGGTTCGTAAAGTCGCCATATCCGGCATTGGCCACGGTTACATTATTGATTTCATTCAACTGTACCAAATCCAGATACTCGTAATTCACATTGTTACCCTTCGAACTGCAATAGTCTACCACCGGAAGGGTAGTCACTGACTGAGCAGTTGTGTAAGCACTGTTACCAGCACTGTTTTTAGCACTTACTTTGTACTCATAACTACTGTTTGGCGAGGCATTACTGTAGCTATAGGTGGTAGCTGTTGTATTAACAGTCGTCCAGGCACCAGCAGCTGGTCTTACCTGAACATCGTAAGAAGTGGCCCCAGCCGATGCATTCCATGCAAAATCAAACGCATCAGTACCTACTGTGCCAATTTGCAATCCGGTTGGTACTGCCGGTATCGTCACATTATCCGGTGATATCACCACGGTATAATCTTCGACTTCACCATAACTGAATGTTTCACATGGTGTGGGTGCCGCATTGTACTTCATGGTTACCCGCATCCGTGTAGTGACATCCAAGTCGGCAGGTACCGTAAACTGACCAGAGACAGCCGCCTTGGCAGAAGCTGTGTAGACTTGCTCTCCCACATCCTCAAAATCTTTATCATTATTGAAATCAATCCAGATACTGTAATGCTCCGTGTAAGTGGTACTTTTGAATCCAGGTGTCAATACCACATCCACCACGGCACCAGCCGCTAAATTCGCCTGCATGGCAGTAAAGTCTGAATAGGCCGTTCCTGCAGTGTTATTGGTCAAATCACCGATCTCAACACCTGCTAACCATTCGTAACTAAAGTCATTGCCTTGCGAGGCACAATAGGCCTTATCCGGAGTGGTTACATTTCCAATAGCCGTATAGGCACTGGTTCCCAATGTATTTTGAGCATTGATCCTAAACTCATAGGTGGTTAAGGCAACCGCGGTGATATTTGTAGAGGTCCCGTTCACACTGGTTGTGGTCCAGGTACCACCAGACGTACGTACCTGCACGTTGTAGGTCGCGGCAAACTGAGTGGCATTCCAGCTTAAGGTAAACTGTGTAGGCGCTACATTAGAGGCTACCAAACCAGTTGGTGTAGCAGGTATTTCCTGTTGAACCGGTGTCAGAGCCTGGTCGGCGTTCAAACGGCCACTTCCCAGTTTTCCGGCATAGGAACTGTTCAGGTTGTCAATTGGGTCCGTATTATCCACCAATTTGTTCCAGATATCAGTCGCACTAATCTGCACTCCCTCACGGGCCGCCTGTGAAGCTACCAATGCGGCAACGCCTGACACATGCGGACAAGCCATTGATGTCCCTGACATACTCTGCGAACCACCACCATTACGTGTACTGATAATACTACTACCTGGTGCTGCAATATCCACCCAGGTACCATAATTAGAGAAATAGGATTTTATATCTTTATAATCAGTAGAGGCCACCGCCATTACTGCACTGTAATAGCCAGGATACCAATGTAAGTTACCATTACTATCCGAACCGTCATTACCTGCTGCAAAAATAACAAGTCCACCATTGACGGGTAAACCTTGTCCACCGGCATTGGCAATAAAATAGTCTATGGCATCCTGCTGGGCCTGTCCCATGCTGGACGCTTGTTGCGTATATCCCCAGCTATTTTGCGAAATTACGGCCCCATTATCCGCTGCATATACAAATGCGTCGGTAAAACCGTCATTCCCTGAATCGGTAAAGACCTGACAAGCCATGAGGCGTACACCATCATTATTACCGGATCCACCGGCAATACCTGCTACAGTTTCCCCATTATTGGTTTCTGCGGCCACTGTACCTGCCACATGTGTTCCATGCGAATGCCCTACAATACTCCCTGTATTATTCACAAAGTTGTAGCCGTTGACATCATCCACGTAACCATTATTATCATCATCAATGCCATTGCCGGCAATTTCACCACTATTCACCCAGAAATTTCCGGTTAAATCCGGATGATCCGGATCAATACCACCATCAATAATGGCGACCACCACATCGGCATGGCCTGTTTCCTTTTGCCAGGCTTGCAGTAAGCTAATGTCCGCACCTGCAGTTCCACCGGTCTGTCCGGTATTATTATAATGCCATTGCTCATCAAAACCCGGATCATTGGTTCCAGAAATACCCGAAGGTGCCACGTCCGGCACATCCCCGATCAAAGCAGCTTCTTTAATAGCTTCAGCAATTTCCACCTCCGGCAAATTCTGATATTTGTTCAGGATGTAGTTTAACTCCTGTTGAGATGAATACTCAATTTCATACCAGAGATGTAAACCAAAAGCTTTGTGCTTTTCTTCATGAATACCTGCAGGGCGAAAAACCCGTTTCATGTTAACCGCCTCAAACTGGGTGTTTAAGGCATCGAATTGCTGAATTCCGGTAGTGACGACCACCGGACCGGCTGATTTCAGCAGACTGGCTTGTTGAATCTTTGCTGAAACCTGCTCCACTACCTGGTTTTGTTCCGGCATAAACTTCACCCGGATGACTCCCTGGTAAACACCGTCATTAGTAACTTTTAATTTTTGCGCATATGCGCCCAGAGCGATAACCATCGCTAGTGTTAGTAAAATTGTTCTCATAATAAACTAAAGTTTGATTTATCGAAAAAAAGTTATCGCTTTCTGATGACACCATAATGGTACCCACTCCGCTTATTGCCTTGAGATACCACCATTTATACATGGTGCATTATACAGCATCGGCACATTGTTTTCTCCTGTACTGAAAACCGAGCCTTTTCCCTTTCAAATCAAGCAATTCTTTAGTTTTACCGATTACCAATCAAAACGATGGACAAAAATATCCATCTATGATTGTGTATCGGCATTTACCACAATTAATAAGCAAAATGTTTTATCCATCATTGTGCTATACTTTTGGTATTACTATAAGCTAGCAACCTGCTATCTGATTAGCTCCTTAAACGAAAAAACCGCTTCGGACAAATCCGAAACGGTTTTTATATGCTAACTCAAATTCAAAAACTATTTTACTTCCCAAACGTCACCTGAGTGAATTAAATCATTAAAAGATTTAACTTTAGAAAGGGCCTGTACTTCTTCCAGTTGTTGTTCTACACACTGATCATATACAGGTGCTTTAACTGAACGAATAACACCCATCGCCACCGGATAATTAGGATATTCCATATCAGCCAGTTTCAAATGTAAAGTGATATCATCACAATGGGCATCGTGCACTAAAATATCATCTTTAGTCACTCCATTTTCACCAATGGTCACAACTTTTAATGTTAACCCATCCAGCATCAATCCTTTTTCGTTGTTTTTACCAAACAACATAGGCTCGCCATGTTGCAGTTTAATGGTACGATCGGCTGCATGCGCTTTATCAGTAATGGCATTGTGTGTTTTATCATTATAGATCACACAATTTTGCAATACTTCCACAATCGACGTTCCTTCGTGCTTAGCGGCCTCTTTCAACACCATTTGTTGATGCTTCAGATCTTTATCTACTGAACGTGCAAAGAATTGACCACGCGCTCCAATACACAATTCACCCGGACGGAAAGGGGCTTCAACAGTACCGAAAGGAGACGTTTTAGAGATAAAACCACGCTTAGACGTCGGCGAATACTGTCCCTTCGTTAAACCGTAAATTTGGTTGTTAAAAAGGATCACATTCAAATCAATGTTGCGACGAATGGTATGAATAAAATGGTTACCGCCGATAGCTAAGGCATCCCCATCACCGGTAATTTGCCAAACTTTAAGTTTTGGATTGGCCACTTTTACACCGGATGCTACAGCAGACCCACGCCCATGAATGGTATGAAATCCATAGGTATCCATGTAATAAGGGAAACGGGAAGAACAACCAATACCAGAGATAACGGCTACTTCTTCTTTTTTGTAATCCAAATCGGCCATTACTTTCTGCACCGAATTCAAAATGGCATGGTCACCACATCCGGGACACCATCTGACACTCTGATCACTTTTATAATCAACAAATGTATATTTATCCTGTTCTGCCATTTTACTATTCCTCCAACAAGGTTTTGAAATGTTCTTTTAATTCCACCACGGTGAATGGTAATCCCTGTACTTTATTAAAACGTTTGTATTCTAAATCAGGGAAGTTCATCTTCAGATAATCGGCAAACTGACCATTATTCAACTCACAAACTACCAGTTTCTTATAACGTTTCAGAATGTCGTAACTATTTTTCGGAAGTGGTTTAATATAGTTGAAGTGAGCCAATGCCACTTTGTGTCCTTCGTTGTGCAATTCATCTACTGCCGTATACAGGTGTCCATAGGTACCACCCCATCCAACAACCAACACATCGGCATCTTCATCGCCCAATAATTCTAACTCAGGAATGAAATCAGCCACCCGCTGCACTTTCTCTTCACGCAGATCGACCATTTTTTGGTGATTCATTGCATCGTGAGATACGGCTCCGGTTTTCTCATCTTTTTCCAATCCTCCAATACGGTGTTGCAACCCAGGCGTACCCGGCATGGCCCATGTACGTGCTAATTTCTCAGCATCACGTGCATACGGTTTCCAATCAGCATCATCGGTAGGTGCATAAGGTACATCAATCGTTGGCCATTCATTCAAATCAGGCAATAACCAAGGTTGTGTTCCGTTTGCCAGGAAACCATCTGTTAACAGAATAACAGGTGTCATGTGTTCAACAGCCACTTTAGCTGCATAAAAAGCATAATCGAAACAGTTGGTCGGTGAGCTGGCAGCAATAACAACCACCGGACTCTCGCCGTTACGACCATATAAAGCCTGCATTAAATCCGATTGTTCGGTTTTGGTTGGCAACCCTGTTGATGGCCCTCCTCGCTGAACGTTCACAACCACCAAAGGAATCTCGGAAATAACCGCTAAACCAATCGCTTCACCTTTCAACGCCAAACCAGGCCCTGAAGTAGTGGTAATAGCCAGATTACCAGCAAAACTGGCACCAATAGCCGTACAGATACCGGCTATTTCATCTTCCGCCTGGAATACTTTAACACCCAGGTCTTTTCTGGCACTTAACTCCTGTAAGATTTCAGTTGCAGGGGTAATCGGATAAGAACCTAAAAATAATGGTAAGCCACTTTTTTCAGCAGCTGCTAAAAATCCCCATGCCACAGCCACGTTACCACTCAAGTTACGGTATTTACCTTTCTTGATATCGGCCGGGTTAATGTGGTACGAAGGAGTTGAAGCCTGAATGATATTACCGTAGTTATACCCATCATCCAGTACTTTCAGGTTGGCATCAACAATCAGCTGATTCTTCGCGAATTTCTTTTTGATGTACTCCTGTGTATGGGTCAACGGACGATCGAATACCCAGTATACCAAACCCAGGGCATACATATTTTTGCTTCGAAGAATACTTTTATTGTCCAGCCCCATATCTTTCAAACTCGCTTTGGTAAGCGTCGTAATAGGTGCTTTTACAATATTGTAGTCTCCCAACTTATCCTCTACAATGGGATCGTTGGTTTCATAACCCGCTTTACGAAGGTTCTTTTCATCAAAGCTATCGACATCCATAATGATGGAACCACCAGGTTTCATCCATTTAGCATTCGCTTTCAATGCAGCCGGATTCATTGCCACTAACACATCGCAATAATCACCCGGTGTGAACACTTCGGTATGTCCGAAATGTACCTGGAATCCTGAAACACCACCAACGGTTCCTTGTGGAGCCCTAATTTCCGACGGATAATCGGGGAATGTTGAAATGTCATTTCCGAAGATCGCAGATGTGTAAGAAAATAAGGTCCCGGTTAACTGCATTCCGTCCCCGGAGTCACCAGAAAATCTTACAACTACTTCCTCTCGTTCAATTACTTTTGACCTTTTACCCATGATTGACAAGGTTCTGATTTGTATCTGTTTATTAAAACAAAGTTAAGCAAACAATAAGAAGGAAATCAATGATTAAGAATAATTTAACTTCCATCATTCATTTCCTTCTAAGACGGAGTAAAGGTAAAAATATGACCTTCACACAATCTTGACTTTTGTCATGTTTTGCGCTTACTTAACTTGTGTTTTATAACACATATTTAATGTTTGAAACATGACAAAATGATTTTTCTTCGATCTGTAACTTTATTATCCAGATATCATGCATTCTTGAAAAGAGGATTGTATTTTTGTATTATTTAAAAACAATTTAAATAATCAATCGGATAAATACATCCTGATCTAAGCAGGATATTATAATTTTGAAGACTCATACTTAAAAAGTTTTAAACATATATTCATGGCACTTATAAAAGAAGTCAGGGGCTTTACGCCGAAAATTGGCAAGAATGCCTACTTAGCAGAAAATGCAACCATCATTGGAGATGTGGAAATAGGTGATGATTGCAGTATTTGGTTTAATGCCGTACTGCGTGGAGATGTTAATTCAATCCGCATTGGTAATAAGGTGAACATTCAGGATGGTTCAGTGCTGCATACGCTTTATCAAAAATCTACCGTGGAAATTGGAGATAATGTTTCCATTGGTCACAATGTAACCATCCATGGTGCAAAAATTGAAGATAATGTGTTGGTAGGTATTGGCGCTACAGTATTGGACCATGTGGTAATTGGTTCCAATTCCATTATTGCAGCCAATTCACTGGTTCTAACTGGTACAATAGTGGAGCCCAACAGCGTTTATGCAGGCGTACCGGCTAAAAAAGTAAAAGATATTGAGCCCAATCAAACAAAAGAGATGATTAACAAGATTGCAAATAACTATTTGATGTATTCCGGCTGGTACAAGGAAGATAAATAATTTAGCATTTTGCTGCTAGCTATTAGCTATTAGCTAGTGGCTAGTGGCTAGTGGCTAACCATTACAAAACCAAATGTTCCACATGTAATTCACCATTAAAGAAAATACCTGCAGTTTGCTCAAACTTATCAACACTTTCTGTAGTATAAAACTTCACATTCCCTCCTTTTAAACACTTAGCTTCCATTTCCGGATGACGCTTAAGGTAGCCTTTCAAACTTTTCCCAACAATATCCCCTTGCTCTACTAATTTGATATTGGCAGGAAGGTATTTCTTAATTTTCTCTGTTAATAAAGGGTAATGCGTACATCCGAGTATAACCGTATCAATTAATGGATCCTTCTCTAGTAGATTGCAAATATTCTTTTTTACAAAGTAATCAGCACCTTGACCTCTGAATTCATTATTCTCCACCAATGGCACCCACATGGGGCAAGATTCCTGATACACCTTAATTTCAGGAAAGAGCTTTTCTATCTCCAGGGGATAGGATTCCGACAAAACGGTACCTACCGTTCCAAAAACACCCACATGCTTAGATTGACTTAAGCGATCAATGCTTTCCACACTGGGGCGTATAACGCCTAAAACCCGTCGATCAGGATCAATAACAGGCAAGTCGTTTTGCTGGATCGAACGAAGCGCTTTCGCAGATGCTGTATTGCAGGCTAAAATAACCAAATGAGCCCCCATAGCGAAAAGCTTTTGCACAGCCTGCAAGGTATACTCATAAACCACTTCAAAAGAACGCGTACCATAGGGCGTACGCGCATTATCACCTAAATAGATATACTCATACTGAGGCAAACTTTCCACAATCTTATTCAAGACCGTTAAACCGCCATATCCGGAATCAAAAACTGCAATGGGACCTTTCTGCATTTTATTCATTATTTTCAAAACAGGCTTTTAAATATACACAAAAGGGTGACTTAACAAGCCACCCTCTCATATCGTATCTTAAAAAATCGTTACCTATTGAACCGTCAATTTTGCTTTTACTAATGGTGCACAATCAACACTAGCAGTTGAATGATAAAGAACAACTTGAGAACTAATATCAAAAATATAAATCAACCCTTGCTCCTGACCAACCTCGGCAATAGCAGCTTGTACTTTTTGGATAATCGGTTGTAACAACTGCTGTTCCTTCTGACCTAAAGACTGACGCGCCATCTGACTATACTGTTGAATACGCTGATCCGTATCTTGAATATCCTTCTCTTTAGTAGCACGAATTAATTCAGGCAGTGAATCTCTTTGCGCCATATAATCTGTATACTTCTTTTCAAGATCCGCACGCATAACATTCAATTGTTCCTCTAATTTCACAGCTTCCGCCTGTAACTCTTTATCAGCAGTTACTTTTTCAGGCAATTCCGCTACCATTTTTTGAATATCTACATGACCAAACTTAAGGTCTTGAGCCTCCACATTACTTACCAATACAAAGGCAATAATTACAAGAATTGATTTTATAAATTTCATATCTTTCTTTTTTATCAAATTCACATCACATTTACTACTGAATACCCAGCTTTGCTTTAACCAGGGGAGCTACATCCACACTCTTTTCAGAATGATAAAGTGGCATACCCGACGACAACTCAAAGATATACAAAAAACCTTCTTCATCGCCAACTTCCTGAATTGCAGCCTTTAATTTTTGAATTACTGGAGCTTTTAATTCATTCTCTTTAGCTTGCAATTGCTGCTGCGCCAACATATAGAAATTCTGTGCTTTTTGCCCCAACTCACCTAATTCCTGCTCTTTCGCAGCTCTTTGCTCAGGTGTCATTGCAGAAGCATTCTGCTGGTAATCAGTTTGCTTGGATCGCAACTCTTCCTGTATAGCGGTTAACTGATCTTCTTTCGTTTTAAACTCTGTCTCCAATTGCGTTTCCACCGCTTTCAAATCCGGCATAACGCTCATTAATTCAGCGCTATTGATATGACCGAATTTCATCGATTGCTGGGCCAACGTAACAGTGCTACAAAGCACTAAAAACAGAAGCAAAGGGTATAGTTTTTTCATAACCATAGATTTATTACTATTCTAGTTTGTTTTATATCCAAGCTTAACTAGTACCAGATCCGAAATATCATACTTAGCATCTACATACATGATTCCCATTCCTGAAGCTTTATCAAACACAGCTCCGTAACTCTTTTCTACTGCCACATCCGAAATAGCTTTAAAAACCTCATCCTGAATAGGTTTTACCAAAGTCTCACGGCGTTTGAACAATTCCCCTTCAGGCCCGAAATATGTTTGTTGTAATTGCTTGGCTTGCTTTTCCTTGTCCACGATTTCATTCTCTCTTTTGACCTTCATCTCATTAGACAGAAAGACATTCTCAGTTTGATACGTCTGATACAATTGAGCAACCTCCTGAAACCGGGCTTCGATATCTTTTTGCCACTTTTGAGACAACTGATTAAGTTGCTCATTGGCAGCCTCGTAAGCAGGTATGTTTTTCAGAATATATTCTGAATCCACAAATGCGTACTTCTGAGCAAACATTAAATTACTCACAAATAACAGAACGATAATAAGATATTTTTTCATAGTGTATTAATTTTAGTGAATACCACTATTTACACAAAAATCAAACCAAAATACTAACCTCCTCTATCTTAGAAGCTTTGTCCAATAACAAAGTGGAATTGACTACCTCCGGCATTTTGGCGATAACTACTCTCATCAAATCCATATCCCCAATCAATACCCATTAAACCAAATATGGGAAGAAATATTCGCAATCCGACTCCTGCGGAGCGCTTTAATTCAAATGGATTGTAGTTTTGATATTCACTCCATGCATTTCCTGCCTCTGCAAACGCCAGTGCAAAAACGGTGGCCGATGGCTGAAGTGCCACAGCATACCTTAATTCCAAGGTCAATTTATTGTAAATATTCCCATCATAAGCTCCATTCGACAAATCTCTAGGTGTTAATGAGTTATTCTCATAACCTCTCACCCCAATGGTTTCACTACCATACATACTATAACCCGACATGCCGTCTCCTCCCACCTGGAATTTACCAAATGGTGATTGCAGATCTTTATTGTAATAACCTAAAAATCCCATTTCATATTTTCCATGCATAACCAACTTCTGATCCATGGACAGGGATTTAAAAAGTGCACCTTTAAAATTCCACTTATGGTATTCTATTTTTTGGTACTTTTCTTCATCTGAAGTTACTTTCGACCAGTCCTTATCAGAAAATGATGACCAAGGCGGAGTGAACTCTAGTCCCAGTGAAAAGTCAGATCCATTTCTGGTGTAGATCGGGTTATCAATAGACCGTCGGCTGAGCATGACTTTAAAACTCAAGTTATGCGATTGACCATTTTGCATGATAAAATAGTTCCAGTCTTTAAGATCATAATTCTGATAACTGACCTCTGTGTATATGCTGAAGAAATCATCCGGCCAACGCAGTCGTTTACCAAAACCAACGGATGCCCCCCACACTTTCATGTGCTGATCCGGATCACCTTGCTGATAATAGTTATTACCATAACCATACGTACTTCCTCCATATTGAGAATAAGGACTATTAAATCCGCCACTGTTACTCACACTTGTTTGTATTGAACGATATATAGACACTGAGAGCGAGTTAGGTTTCTTTCCTCCAAGCCATGGTTCTGTAAAAGACAAGCTATAGGACTGATAGTACTTTCCATTTGTCTGAGCACGCAGGGCAAGTGTCTGACCATCACCTGTTGGCAAAGGTCTCCAAGCCTCTTTGTTGAACATGTTACGCATGGAGAAGTTGGTAAACTTAAGCCCCAAAGATCCAACAAACATACCAGCTCCCCAGCCTCCAGACAATTCAATCTGGTCATTGGCTTTCTCCTCCAGATTATATTCCAGATCTACCGTTCCGGATTCCTGGTTTGGAAGAGGTACTGGATTAATCTTCTCAGGGTCAAAGTGTCCTAACTGGGCCAACTCACGAACCGTCCGAATTAATTCAGACTTGCTAAAAAGCTGACCGGGTTTGGTACGAATCTCCCGACGAACCACATGCTCATGCGTTTTCGTATTACCACGAATAATCACATTATTAATAGTAGCTTGCTGACCTTCGAAAATTCTCATTTCCAAATCAATCGTATCTCCTTGGATGCGCGCTTCTACCGGATTAATATTAGAGAACAGGTAACCATTGTCCATATATAGGTTGCTAACCGCATCCTCATCAGTCATCAAACGCTCTTCGAGATAATTTTGATTATATACGTCACCACTGCTAATCCGTAATTTATGAGACAAGAACTCAGAAGGATACACACTATTACCTACCCAGGTAATATCACCGAAATAATATTTATTTCCTTCTTCAAGTTTAATGGTGATATCCACAGTGTTATCATCATTTCTGGTGACTTCCTGACTCACAATACGCGCATCACGGTACCCCAGCTCATTGTATTTATCAATAACAGCGAGTAAATCTTCGTCATATTTTTCAGTGATGAACTTCTTTGTTCTGAAAAAGTTTAAGATTTTCCCTTTTGCATTTGTTTTCTTCATGGTCCGATTCAACTTACTATCCGTAAGTATCTCGTTACCTTCAAATAAAAGAGAGCGAACTTTTACCTTATCCTTTTTATCAACATGTATATCCAAATATACATGATTCGGTTTTGCCGAATCATCTTTTTGAATAATATTAACCTCTGTATTATAAAATCCTTTTGCAACAAAGTAGTCGGTAATGTATTTCTCGGCCCGATCAATAAGATATGGAGTTACCTGAGAGCCTCGCATCATGGCCACTTTCTCTTCCACAGCTTCAATTTCACTTTTCTTCAAACCGAAAAAGGTCATATCGGAAAGACGGGGACGTTCCTGAAGATATATCTCCAGATAGGCTTTACGTCCTTCGATTTTTTTTGCGATAATCTTCACATCCGAGAATAATCCTTGTTTCCAATATCCACGGATAGCACTGGAAATTTCATCGCCTGGAATTTGAATAACCTGTCCTACTTTAATACCACTCATATTCACCAATATCTTAGCATCCAGATTCTCAACACCTGTTACAGTAATATCAGCAATTTCGTATTTGCGAGCAGTACCAGAATAGGAAATATTCGGAACATTATCCTGGGCAATGGTAGTTACAAAGGAGTATATAAATAGAAAGACTATTAAAAACGTAAATCGTTTATTTATTCCCATAAACTCTAATAGTTTGTTTGTTCTTTTTCACAATTGAATTTTTGTCTATTTCTCACCTCACTTACTCTAGATTCAATTGCAAACATTACTATTTCTTAATTTGATCACCGGTCTTACCAAAGCGTCTTTCACGGCTTTGAAAGTCCAATAGTGCCCGAAAATAATCTTCTCTCCTGAAATCGGGCCATAAAATATCGCAGAAATATAGCTCAGAATATGCTAATTGCCAAAGTAAAAAATTACTAATTCTGTGTTCTCCACTTGTTCGGATCATTAATTCAGGATCAGGAATACCCGCAGTAGACAAATAGTTACCTATCAGCCCATCACTTATTTCACTCACATCCAATTTATTATCCTTCACATCAGAGGCTATATTCTTTACCGCTTCAATAAGTTCCCACCTGGAACTATAACTCAATGCTAATGTAAGCGTCAACCCCGTATTAGCTGAGGTCTTTTTTATGCAATCATCAAGTTTGGCACGAACACTCTTAGGCAATGTTTCGGTGCAACCAATCGTATTCAACTTGACATTATTCTTTAAAAGTGTTTTTGTTTCCGAACTGATAGTTGAAACCAGCAAAGCCATCAAGGCATCCACCTCCGTTTTGGGTCGGCCCCAGTTTTCAGTACTAAAAGCGTAAAGTGTCAGATACTTCACCCCTAATTCGGCCGAAGCTTCTGTGACTTCACGCACAGCAGTCACCCCATGTTTGTGACCAAATATTCTGGAATTACCACGCTGCTTGGCCCAACGACCATTTCCATCCATAATAATGGCTACATGCTCGGGCAATCTCTCTGTTATCAGCTGGTCTTTTATGGACATATTGTTCAACTGTACTGTACTTTACTTTTAATAACCTCCTTTACATTCTGTCTTGCGCTTCAGTAAACTGATGGTCACAAATACTCCTGCAAAGGAATACCAATCATTATTGTGTGTCATTGTACTCTCTCCAAAATCATATGGATCTGTAGGAT
>Ga0193953_1000746_pt1 | contig 16498 bp, 15 predicted proteins | sample BB_4_MG_FD_140325 | JGI IMG/M metagenome (GOLD analysis project Ga0193953, IMG submission 140325) | Microbial mat bacterial communities from the Broadkill River, Lewes, Delaware, United States - BB_4_MG | ecosystem: Environmental > Aquatic > Freshwater > River > Microbial mats | place: USA... | reverse complement strand
CTTTGTCTCTTCTGCGTCTAAAATAGCCATACCACTCATAATAAGATAAGTGGCTAAACCAAAACCTAAAGCTATTAATGTAATTCGTTTTATTTTTTCTATTTTACTCATAACGAAATTTTATCATAACTTAATTTCTTTTTGAATGTTTTTTATGCATACCTTTTTTAATCATCTTTTTTATAATAGGTGCAGAAAACTCTTGCTTAAAGATCTTCTTTTGTTCAGCTGTTAACACATCATAAACAGATTCAAATAACTCCGTTACAAGTTCCATCTTTTTATCAAACATTTTTCTTTTTGATTCTACAAACATTTTACTGTCAAACTTATCATTTTGTACAGCATCTATAGGAAACATTTTTAAGGCTTTTAGCTCTTGTTTTCCACTTTTAAAATCATTAATGATCGAAGTTATATCTTTGGCTTGACTTGTACTAAGTCCTGTTTTGCTAACTGCATCAACTATCTTTTTTACAAGATGCATCTTCTCATGTTTAGAGTCATGACCATGAGAATGTTTTTTTTCCATTTTACTTGAAGCATTTGACATTTTATTATGCCCTTGTGCATACATGCTTGAAACTAGTATAGAAGAAGCTACTAATGAGATTAAAGCTAATTTTTTTACCATCTATTATCCTTTATAATTAAAAATTGCTTACTATTGTAATGTGATAGTGTTAAAAAAGTATAAATAAAATAGACATTAATACTTTTTTAACACTAAGGTTATATTATTTCATATTAATCATTACATTAGGAAAACAAATGAAAAAAATTATCCCTTTATCATTCTTAACTTTTAGTGTGCTAATAGCACAAGAAACACAACTAGAGAGTATAAATGTTGAGTCAACTTACATAACAGAAGTAGCTCAAAAAGCTCAAAAATCAGCAGATTTAGCAGATGCTCTTAGCAACCAAGTACCAAGTGTAGATATGAACAGACGTTCTGGTATATCAAACGACATAATCATACGTGGACAAAAACGTGACAATATCTCTGTAGAGGTAGATGGTACAAAAGTTTGTGGTGCTTGTCCAAACAGAATGGATCCACCTGTTTCTCATGTTCTAGCAAGTCAGATCGAGGACATCGAGGTGATCGAAGGACCTTATGATGTAGAGACTTTTGGAACTATGAGTGGTGGTGTTAAGATCACAACTAAAAAGCCTTCTACAAAAACTCAAGGTGAGTTAAATGTAGGTCTAGGTGCATGGGGTTATAACAAAATTGGTGCTACTGTAAGTGGTGGTAATGATACTGTTCGTGCTCTTATTAGTGCAAGTCGTGAGAATTCAGGTCAGTATGAAGATGGAAATGGTAACACGCTTTCTGAGCAAATTGTTAAGAACGGTGCCCCAATGGGAAATCAATTTCAACCAAATCGTGAGAATATGGATGCATACACTAAAAAAAGTGTAATGACAAAACTATTTGTAAATCCACTTGATAACCATGAGCTTCGTTTAAGTTATACAGCAAATAGAAGTGATAACGTGCTATACGCAAACACACCAATGGATGCGATCAAAGATGATAGTGATATATATAGTGTAGAGTATAAAATTTCAAATATCTCTAATACATATAAAGACTTAAACCTTCAATACTATAAATCAGAAGTTGTTCACCCTATGAGTACAGAGTATAGACGTGCACCACTAATGAATCCAATGATGGACACTACAAATGATATGGATTCATCTATGCAAGGTCTAAAACTGATCAATACTCTAAACGTTGCAGGCATAGATATGGATATAGGTCTTGATGGTAGTGAGAGAAAATGGAGTGGTGAGTACTACAATACAACTAGCGGTGCATTTAAAGGCACAAGTATAGATGAGACTACTACAAAAAACATGGCATTTTTTACAAAGCTAAAAAAATCTTTTGGTAACCTTGCTCTTAAAGTTGGTGCAAGATATGACACAACAGAGATTACAAATGTAAACACTATGTTTGCAAAAAAAGACTTTGATACAGTTAATGCAAATATATTTGCAGACTACAAACTTGGCAAAAACAACTCTATATTTTTTGGTGCTGGTCAGGCTAGCCGTGTTCCAGATGCAAGAGAACTTTACTTTAAAAAGAGTGGTTCAGTTGTTGGAACTCCAAGCTTAAATGAAACTGTAAATACACAATTTGACTTAGGCTATCAAGTTCAATCAGATAGTTTCGACTTTAAATTAAAAACTTTTTATTCTATGCTTAAAGACTATATATATCATCACAAAGGTCAGCTACCAAATGCATTTGATAATATAGATGCTACAATCTACGGTGCTGAAATAACATCTTCTTACTACGCTACAAATGAACTGAGTGTTGATGCTAGTCTTTCTTACAAAGTTGGAGAAAAAGATGAAGCACTGGCTGGTCAGAGTGATACTAACCTTGCAGATATAGCGCCACTACGTGCATCTATGTATATAAACTATGAATACGCTCCAGATAGCTTAGTAAAACTTGAAGCACTAGCTAGTGATAGATGGACTGATTTTGACAGCGATAACGGTGAACAAGAGTTAGCTGGTTGGGGGATTGCAAACTTAAGTGTAAAACATACATTAGATAAAAAGTTTGACTTTACAGTTGGTGTAAACAACATCTTTGATGCTACATACGCTATGAGTAATACATATTCAGACATAACACTAATAGCAACAGGAGCGGGAGACACTATACTTCTAAACGAACCAGGTCGCTATTTTTATACAAACATGAACTTAAAGTTTTAAAAGAAACGCACTATAACTTTTGAAAGTTATAGTGCAAATACTATACTTCTGCATCCTCACCTGAGATTACAATACGGTCCCTTCCTGCTAACTTTCCATCATAAAGAGCTATATCAGCCCTAGCAAGAAGATCACTAAAAGTTTCATCTTCTTTATTTTGAGCTACACCAAAGGTAAGTGTTATTTTTATATCTTTAGTATCATCACATTCTAATATCAAACTATTTATTTTGTCTTGAACTCTTTTTACAAGATACTTTGCATCTTTTGTAGTTGAGTTTGGCATAAAAAACAAGAACTCTTCGCCACCCCACCTAGATAAAGTGTCCTCTTTTCTAACACAACTTTGTAAAATTTTTGAAACAGTAGCAAGGACATAATCTCCACAATGATGTCCATAATTATCATTTATTTTTTTAAAAAAATCTATATCTGCTAAAACTATAACTAATGAGTTATAGTTTTTGTTTAAAAACTCATGCTCTACGATCGAGTCTACATATCTTCTATTGTATAGTCCTGTCAACTGATCTTTAGTTGCATATGAATATAAAAGATTACTTTTATCTAAGTCTGTTTTCATCAAATAGTACATAAAAGGTATTGAAAAAGCCAAAAGACCCAAGAGGTTTAAGTATCTTACTACAAGTAATACATCTTTATCTATTAAATATACAGGTGTCAAACTTGAGAAGACAATCTCAAATAAAAAAAATACAGCCATATACAATATACTTTTAAACATATGATTTTTAATAGACTCTTGCCTGACAATCAGTGTAATGATCACTAAAGTGAAAAAATAATAGTAAAACCCACTTGTAACTCCAATATAATAGGTAGCAAAAACAGCATGAAATGTTACTTCTAAATATACCAAAGATAGAATCAAGTTGTATTTTTTTAATTTAATTATATATAGCAAGATTGAAAATAAAGAGATACTGAAGAGATTAAATATGACCATTTCAAACACATTATAGAAATAAAAAAAACCCATAAATAAAATATGTGCACAAAGTGCCATCCAAAAAGCACTAACTCCATACTTCCAAAACTTTTCATCAATATCAGTATTTTGTGTTCTAATATTTATCATGAATATATTTTATCTAAAAATATATAAAAACTTTAAAATGTTTACTACCTTACACTATAATAAGTTTATGTTATAGATAGGTGGCTAGTTTGATAAAACGAATAATAATTTTTTTAACAATTTCATTTGAACTTATAGCATCTGATTTAGGTTCATATGAACTTGGTCATGGTTATAAATTTAACAGTTTACTAACTATTGGATCATACCTTTCCACAGAGTATGAAGTTGCCAAAGATGAACGTTCTTTCACTCTTGATGACATTGCATTACTTGCTTATGGTGAAGTTATGCCAAATTTAACATATCTTGCAGAGCTAGAAGCTGTTAAATTTTACAAGTATGACTTTAAAAATGGCATAGATGAAACAAATGATGCTTTTCACATAGAGAGATTATATTTTAACTACCGTTTTTCAGACAATTTAGTAGCTAGAATAGGAAAACAGATAACACCTATAGGTTACTGGAACCTTGAGCCTATAAATGTTTTAAGAGATACTTCATCAAATCCATACTATTCAAAATACCTCTTTCCAAAATTTTTAACTGGTGTAGACTTTAGCGGTTATACATCTGATTCTTATCAAACTACATACCACCTTTTTGCTCAAAAGAATGAGGACCTAGATGAAACATACATAAACATACCAAATGAACATTTTTTTGGTGCTTCACTAGAACATGAACTTAACGATGAAATAAGTTTCGGTGGGAGTATTGGTCAATTTAAAACAAATTCTCAAGAAACATTTGAGTATATTCAACTAAATGCCAAGTATGATGATACTACTTTTGCACTTAGCTCTGAGTTTATGCTACGTAATGGAGGGTTGGACTCTCAAAAAGATGAAAATACATATGGTGGGTATCTACAAGCACTTTACCACTACACTCCCCAACATACCTTTGTATCACGATATGAACATTTTTATGATAAGTCAGTGATAAACAAAGATCAACTATTTTTATTGGGCTATAGCTATAGACCTATATTTCCTGTCTCTTTTAAAATGGAATATCAATGGCATGAGCTAAAAGATCAAAATAAATTTTTATCCTCTTTTTCGGTGTTGTTCTGATGAAAGTATTATTACTATTACTCTTTATATCTGTTTCGTTTTTACAAGCAAAAAACTACGCTGTAATAGTACGATCAGATGCACCTTTTGAACAAATAAAAAGTAATGACTTAAAAAATATTTTTTTACTAAAAAGAAGGTTTATAGGTGATCAAAAAATAATACCTATAAACCTCTTATCCAACAACGAATTAAGAGTACACTTTGAGAAAAACATTATCAAAATGAGTAGAAAAAAACTTAATTCATTTTGGGTAAAACAACACTTTAGAGGGATATCTCCACCTACTACACAAGCTTCTTACCAATCTGTTTTAAAGTTTGTTACAAATGTACAAGGAGCAGTTGGTTATGTGCCATCTTCTTTAGTTAATGAAAATGTGAAAGTGATCTATGAGTTTTAAATTTAAAACTATAATCTTTTTTTTGTTGATAAGTCTTATACCCTACGCACTTACAATGCTTATGTTTGGCTCATCTTTTAGAGATGAACAAAAAAACAATGTAGAAAAAGAACTTAAAACTCAGCTAAATATGACACTATCAAGGATCAACCAAAACTTACAAACGCTTCAAAATGATCTAAAATTTATGGCAAAGTCAGAAGTTATGGCAGATATATATACAAGTGATCTAGATCGCCGCATAAGTCGTTTACTGTTAAATAAAAAAAATGATCTCAATATAATTGGTAATTTTTACCTTGTTGATCAAGAACAAACTATTATAGCTTCTAGTGACTTTTCATATATATCTAAAAAGTTTAATTTTAACTCAACATACTCTACAAAAGTTTTATCACCTTTTGATAATAAGCCAATAGCTAATCTGCACGTGTATTACGATCTAAAAAACCTAACAAAGTATTTTTCAAACAGTGAAAACCGCCACTATTATGTTGTTGATAAAAATGGCAAAAATCTATTTCAACCTAAAGAGTACAAAGAATCTATTCTTATTCAAAGCACCTTATCTTCAATAGACAATGTTAAAATAGTCCTCATAGAAGACAAAGCTCATGCATATAGACTACTTAAAAAATACCAATTCTGGTTTGTAGTGACTTTGTTTATAGGTGCACTTTTTATAATTTTAATGGCAATTTACTTTGCTTCAAACCTCATAAAACCTTTAAAACACCTTTCCTCAACAGCAAATAAAATTACACAAACACAAGACTATAGTGTACAAGTACCAATAGAAAGATCTGATGAAATAGGTCATCTTGGTAAATCATTTAACACTATGATTAAAGGTATTAATGGTGCTATGGGAGAGGTCAAAGACTTAAATGAGGAGATAGAAGCTACTCAACGTGAAGTAGTTTTTACTATGGGTGCTATTGGTGAGAGTAGAAGTAAAGAAACTGGTAACCATGTCAAACGTGTAGCTGAGTACTCAAAACTTTTAGCTTTATATTATGGTCTTAGTGAAGAAGAAGCAGAAATGTTAAAACAAGCTTCTCCTATGCATGACATAGGAAAAGTTGCTATTCCTGACGCTATTTTAAATAAACCCGGAAAGTTTACAGATGAAGAGTTTGAGTACATGAAAAAACATGCTAAGCTTGGTTTTGACATGTTAAACAGCTCAAATCGTCCACTTCTAAAAGCAGCAGCTATAGTTGCACATGAACATCATGAAAAATATAACGGCAAAGGTTATCCAAGAGGACTTAGAGCGAATGAGATCCATATATATGGTCGTATAACTGCTGTTGCGGATGTATTTGATGCGCTTGGAAGTGACAGATGTTATAAAAAAGCATGGGATGATGAAAAAATCTTTGATCTCTTTAGAAAAGAGAGAGGTGAGCATTTTGATCCAAAACTTGTTGACATTTTTTTTAAACATTTAGATGATTTTCTTGAAATAAGAAATAAGTTTAAAGATTTAATCTAAAAAAATCCATTAACTTTACGTTAAGAATATAAACAATTCCAGTGATATAATTTTATTTAATCATATTGAAGGAATTAACATGAAAATCTTAGCTCTAACACTCTTTCTTTTAACATCACTTTTTGGACTTCAAAAAGGAGATATTATTCCAGATAACTTATCGAAACATATAGGTTTACAACAAGACAAAGTATATATTGTAGACTTTTTTGCTTCTTGGTGTACATCATGTAAAAAAGAGATACCTCTTATGTCAAAAGCAAATTCAAAAATTGACAACTCAAAAGTTGAGATTATAGGGATCGATGTAGATAAGGATGTGCAAAAAGGTATATCTTTTCAAAATAAACTTAAAAGTCAAAGCAAGTTAAACTTTAGAGTTATAAACGATCCACAAAACCTGATAATAAAAGAGTTTAAACCAATAGGTATGCCAACTCTTTACTACATAAAAAACAATCAAATCCTAAAGATCATTACAGGTGCTGTAGATGAAATAGACCAAGTGATCTTAAAAGATTTAAAAACTCTTGGAGTAAACTAGATGAAAAAACATATAATTTTTTACTTTGGCATTGCTTTAATGCTAAGTGGATGTATTGAAAATGTTTCCCCTTGGGAAAAAGAGACTTTAGCTAAACCTACCATGAAAGTTGGTGGAACGAACTCTTTAGCTAAAAAATTTGAGGAACATATGTATTACTCAAAAGAGGCTTCTAAAGGTGGAAGTGGAGTTGCCGGAGGAGGTTGCGGATGCAATTAAAAATATCTTTAGCTGCGGCTACACTTTTGAGCGCTCTTTGTGTTCAAGCTGATGATTATGTTTCTTTTGAGTACCTGCAATACGACGAAAACAAAAACAGAACCTCAGTCTCAGCACCCTCTTTGATCATAAACAAAGACTTTGGCGTTGACTATACACTAAACTTTTCAATAGTTGCAGATGCAGTAAGTGGAGCAAGTGAAACATACTATGATGCAAGTAGTGGAGCATCTGCTATACACTCACGTGGGACTAATGTATCTCAAAACGATGTAAAGTATGGGAATGTAGAATATGATGACAACCGTGTAGCAGGCTCACTAGCACTCACAACTAGGTTTGATAACCGTGATGAATTAACAGTTGGACTAAACAGATCAAACGAGAGTGATTTTTACTCCACTGAACTTTCAGGTGAATATATGCACTACTTAGATGAGTCAAAAAATCAGTCTGTTTCTTTTGGGCTCTCATACATGGCGAACCAGATCCTTGTTCAATGTAGTGCAACAGGAACAGGAAGCTGTGATACCTTAAGTGGTGGTTCAGAAGAAGAAACAGCTGACACTATAAGTACTCAGGTTAGTTTTCATCAGGTTTTAGACTCCACAAGTTTTACAGAAGCTGCACTTTTTTATATGCAAGAGGATGGATACCTTACAAACCCATACCTAAATGTAGTAAGGGATTACAACTCAGGTACTGCAAAAATAGTTGGAGAAAACAGACCAGATTCAAGGTCTATATATGGACTCTCACTTAAATATGCAAAGGCAATTAACGATGAGTTTACAACTCAAGCTTCATACAGATTTTACAACGATGACTGGGGTATAAACTCACACACTATAGATACAGACCTATACTACGAACCAAGTTCAGACTGGCTTATCAAAGTTGGACTTAGATACTACACCCAAAGTGAAGCCGATTTTTTCAAGTTTGAAAAAGACTACTTTACGAACCAAACCTATGCATCTAGTGATCTAAGACTTAGTAATTTTGATGCTGTAACGTATAAAAGTTATGTGGAATATAAGTTTTCAGATGACTTTTCATACAACATAAGTGCAAACTTCTATGATCAAAGCACAGATCTCTCAGCTACTTACTTTATGACAGGGTTTAAGTACAAGTTCTAATGGCCAAGTTTGTTTACAAGTTTTCTGCAATGAGTACACCTTGCGAGGTGATACTCTATACACATGATAAAAGCAAAGCAGACAGTGTTGCAAGATCTATTTTAAATGAAGCAAAGCGTTTAGAAAAAAAATACAACTACTATGATACATACTCATATCTAAGTCAAATCAACTTACGTTCGACAAAAGAGTTAGATAATGAAAGCAAGTCTTTACTAAAGCGTGCAAAAGAATACTATATAAAAACAAATGGTGTTTTTGACATCACTATAGCTACAATTAAAAACCTATATACAGAACTAAACAGCTTAGAAGATCTCAAACTGCAAAAAAGCAAATTATCTCAATATGTAGGATGTGAGCATTTTGAAATTAAAAAGAATAAAATAGTATTTGACAACGAGTACACAAAAATAGATCTAGGTGGTTTTGTAAAAGAATACGCTGTAGATCGTGCAGTAACGATCATAAAGAAAAACAAAATAGACTCAGCTCTTATAAACTATGGTGGAGACATATATGCACTAGGGGTAAAACCAAATAACGAGATGTTTAAAGTGGGTATAAAAAACCCTGCTAATCCCTCACTTAAAGAGGTAGAAGTTGAGTTGCAAGATCAAGCATTAACTACATCTGCATCTTATGAGAGAAACTATACAATACAAGCGAAAACTTTCTCACACATCCTCTCAAAAGATAAAAATGCATCTATAAGCGGATCAGTAAGTGTAATATCTTCAAATTGTGTTGAAAGTGGTGTATACTCCACATCTTTAATGTTAGATAAAAACATAAAAACAGAAAACAAAATCATAGTTTTATAAGTGAGATAATGGAAAACTTTTTTTATATTGTATTTATGATGTTTATAGGGTACTTTTTAAAAAGGACAAATCTATTTGAAGATCATATAGCAGTCTCTTTAAACAAGTTTGTGATCTTTATTTCTCTCCCTGCTATAATCCTTTTACAGATACCTAAACTGCAATTTTCGTTTGATATTTTAATCCCTGTGATTATATCTTGGAGTGTTATTGGAATATCTGCTTTGATTGTACTTTTTATATCTAGACTTATGTTGTTTTCAAAAGAGATCACAGGTATGTTAATGCTTGTAGCAGTTCTTACAAACAGCTCTTTTTTGGGACTGCCGATCATTCAAGCTTATTATGGTTCTAAAGCTCTACCATACATAATGGTCTACGATCAGCTTGGTGTCTTTTTAGCACTAGCCACATACGGAACTTTTGTAAGTGCTTTTTATAGTGCTACTACAAAGATCACACCATCTATAATAGCTTATAAAATTGTCACATTCCCACCTTTTATAGCCCTAATCATGGCACTTTTTCTAAATGGTGTAACATTGCCATCTTCGATAGACTTACTTCTTAATTCACTCTCAGCAACAGTGATCCCATTAGCACTTGTAGCTGTTGGATTACAACTAAAGTTTAAACTATCAAAACATGAGCTTAAACCATTTAGTGTAGCACTCTTAGTAAAACTTATCATCGCACCAGTGATCGCAATAGTTATCTGCTATATATTTTCATGGCAAAACCTAGCGGCAAAAGTCTCTATACTGGAATCGGCAATGGCGCCTATGATAACAGCTGCAGCTATGGCTTCAATGGCGGGACTAGCACCAAGACTGAGTTCTGCGATCGTAGGTTATGGAGTCATACTATCATTTTTTACAAGTTATATTTTTTATCTATTAATATTCTAATATAGATAATATTTAATACTAAATTTTCTCACTCGGATGCGCTATAATGATCATTCCATTTCTAAACTCATTAAATTGGTTATAGCCCCCTTTCTCACTCGGATGCGCTATAATAGAACCAAAACTCTTACCACTTCCGCCTTTGTTATAGCCCCCTTTCTCACTCGGATGCGCTATAATAAATGTTCTTATGTTGCTGATGCTCATGCAGTTATAGCCCCCTTTCTCACTCGGATGCGCTATAATCTCGAGGGTTACTAACCGACGACCTCGAGGGTTATAGCCCCCTTTCTCACTCGGATGCGCTATAATTACTTTGGCGAGTGCCCTACTCTTTGTTTAGTTATAGCCCCCTTTCTCACTCGGATGCGCTATAATGCAGCTTTTATTAATGTATCCATGTCATCAGTTATAGCCCCCTTTCTCACTCGGATGCGCTATAATCAAATAAAAGACCATGAAGATGATCTGACGTTATAGCCCCCTTTCTCACTCGGATGCGCTATAATAATGCTCTAGGGTTACCTTTGGGCTAGAAGTTATAGCCCCCTTTCTCACTCGGATGCGCTATAATAGGAACTTCTCAAGCCCTTATATTAAGGGTTTTAGAGGCTATTTTTTAGATTAAAAACTTCAAAAAAAAGACTTACTTTTTAAAAAAACATACAAAATTTACAAAAAAAATTCTCAATTAGCTTATTTTTCTTTACTTATTAAAGCTATTTTTGTTACTAAAGTACTCAAAAGAGTAAAAGTTGCTTTTTTTCTAGTTTTTCTTCCTCTTTTTTCTCACCTATAAGAGTTTCCATCTTTGAGTATTGCAGGTCTGTTATGGAGAGCATCCTTACATGACCTTTTGATGGTAGGTTTTCTTTTACGCGTTTTTTATGAGTATCTACACTGTCATCACCTTTACAGATTCTGGCATATACTGAAAACTGCATCATTATAAAACCATCTTTTAGTAAAAACTTTCTAAAGTCTGTGTATTTTTTTCGCTCTCTTTTAGTTTTTGTAGGCAGATCAAAAAATACAAATACCCACATAAACTTACCCTGACTCATAATACTTCTGGTAGCTTTAAACTACCGATGTCATTTAGTTTTATGGTTTTTACAAAGCTGTGAGCCATAATATCACATATGTTTAGCAGTGTTACTTCTTCATCATTTAAACGCATCTGCATCACAAGAACATTTAAAAGTGCAGACTTTACACTTATGCCTAAATGAACATCTAACTCATCCTCTTGCTCTAACTTTTTTACAACCATATCTACAAGTGGTCTTAGTGGCTCTATCATATCGTCTGCTAGATTATAAGCGTTTAGTTCAGAGCGGTGAAACACTCCAAAAGTTGGCAATAACCCATATGAGACTAGTGAGCGTGCAACTGCCCCACGTACTATAGCATAGCCATAATTTAGTGCTATATTTCTAGGGTCTAGCTTTTTTTGATCGCGCGTAAAGTCATCAAAAAGTAGACTCCAGTATCTTCTTGCAGCTAGTGCTTCTAAGTTTTCGCTGTCACCTGATTTTACTTTGTTTGTTAGTAGCTCTAGTTGTATGTTGTCTTTTTCAAAATACTTTAGAGTTTGGGATTGATTTATGATTTTTTGGGTGATTATCTTTTGCCAGATTTTCTTTTTTAGGGGAAGCTTCATATCTACTTGCATATGGGCTACTTGTGAGAGTCTTGAGTGTTGATGAAAAGGTGTAAAGCAACCATTTGGCATATGGTAGCTGTCACATGAAAAAAGTACTATGTTTCTCTCTGCGCATCTACTCAAAAGTGCTGTAGTCATAGACGCTTGGTTTGTCTCTATGACTATAACTGTTATGTCCTCTAGCGGGACTGTAACTACAGGTTCATCTCTTGGCTCATAAACGAGCTGTTGGTTTTTTGTACTAAGCCTGCAAGGCTTAGTAACAAGTAAAGTCCTCCATGCACTCATAGCATCCCCTTTTTATCTGCTTTGTTTTTTAGCCTTACCCTCTTTTATGGTTCCTAATCTTTTTTCATTTTTTACCTCAACATAGTTTCCTAGTGGGTCTACTTGATATTTTTTTATAAACAATGAGCTTTGAACACCAAAACCATATTCATTACTTCCATCATGTGAGTTGAAAATTATTTTTGCATTAGCACTGTCAGTGCTATTATAGTAACCTAATAATTGTACAGATTCTTTTGTAGGAGTTTTTTTAGTTTTTATCTCTATTAAATCTCGCTTGTAAAAAGAAAACATAAACTCATAATCATCATCCATCTCTATCCATGGTTTATTTCCTGCGACTATAGCTTTGTTTGGTAGTTTATCTTTTACAAAGTCACTTACATATATAGGTACAAGATAGTACTTTTTTGTTTTTTTGTTTTGAAACAAGTCAACGCGAGGCATAGAGTCATTTAGTGCTATACCTTGCTTGAGTTCTACGTTGTTATTTACGCTGTTACCTTTTAATGACTCAACTTTTCCGTCTGCTTTTTTTACACTTAGGGTTTTGTTGCTGTAGATAGTTTCTTTATGAGCAGCTCCTCCAACCTTACGTCTTGGCATGTGTGAGACAAATATCTCTGCTAAACTCTCTTGCACTTTTTTATGAAAATCATCCATAGGTGCTACAAATCTCAACTCTTTAGATTTTTGCTCTTTATCTTTAAAACTAAAACCTTCTTTTTTTGCCGAAATATCTGAGAGTTTTTGAACCATAGATTGGGTAGCAAATGCTACTATAATCGCATCTTCTGCATGATGTAAGTGTGTCTGTCTATTTTTATCTCCTACTCCCCACTTAAAACGAAGCTGTGAAGTAAGCATCCCATTTCTAGTAAAAACATGTTGTTTATCATTTGATTTTTTAAACTCTACATGTGATTCTATATAGTTTTTTACAAACTTAGATATATATGAAGTATCATTTTTATTTCTCTCTCTAAAATCTTTTGCACTACTTTGATCAAAGTTAGTTTTTAGAAGTCTGTTTTTCTTAGCTTGTTTTAGATTTTTGTTTGCATTTACTCTAACTTCAAACTCTCTAAATTTTTGTTCATCCATATACTCATATGGTGTTTGATTAGTTTTATCTTGGTTCTCTTTTGTAAAACATAAAACTTTGTTGTTTAAACTATCGTCTAGTGAACGACTATATGGCAATATGTGATCTACTTCTGTAGCATAAGGATCAGCTAACATCTGTGGATCTATATACTCTCCACTATATACACACTCTTTGTTTTGCTCTTTCCATAGTCTAAATTTCAGAAGCTCTTTTGGGCTTGGTTCATGTCCCAATATCTCTGTAGCATGTTTTCGTGCTTCATCTTTGGCATCACGAAACTCACCTTGAGCTTTTTCTATTTTACGTCTATCATCATGTGAGTTTTTTATATCTCTTGTAAACTCAACATGAACAGCATCTATTGCGCCATATTTTCTAGCTAGTGCATTATAAACAAGTCGCATTTGAGCTATGGCACGTTTTACCACAGGGTTTGTCATCTCTAAGTTTTCTTGTCTGCTTAGAGGTGGAAGAAAAACAGATTTATCCCCTTTAAAAATTGCTTTAAAGTCATAACCTGCTTCTTCACAAGCCTTGTCATAATCTAAACCATTTTCAAGGTGTGGAATAATCTTTTTTATAGCTTTTATACTTAGATGCGCAAACTTTGAGAATGAAATAGCTACTAATGCTTCACAAACTTTTTCATTATCTACTATTTTTTTTAATTTTTTCAAAGATTCTTCATCATCTTTTTCTGTTGTAAGGATAGTAGCTATTTCATCAAGCTTATTTGTATCATTTTCTAATTTTTGCCAAAATAGATGATCTGCTTCTTGAACAACTTTTTTTATCTTATGATAAGATGAAAAATCTACCAAGCCTTCATTTTCAGGATCTTTTTTAGCTACTTCACCAGTTTTATGATCGTAATAAGTTAAACCCTTAAACTCCACCGCATCATCAAGTTTTAAAAGTTTTCTAACTTGTTTGTATGTTCTAGCTTTATAGTTCTTTGGTGTTGGTCTGTTTTTTTCATCATGTATAACTTGTAATATCTCTTCTTGAGATAATCTAGCCTCACCCTCTGGAGTTAAAAGTCTTATATTGTTTAGTTTTTGCAATGCTCTAAAATACTCAAAACTATATGTACTTTTAGATGCTCTTTTTTCCTCTTGTTCAAAAGGACAATGCCCAACCATATCTTCTACTGACTTTAATGGTCGTTGGTTAAACGCGATTTCTAAATAGCTGTCTAAAATTTCATCATCTACTAGCTTACTACCAAACTCTTTTTGTTTTGAAAATATTGTTCTTATCTCATCTGCTAACATGTACCGCTCTACAGAATTATCGTAGTTTAGTTTTCCATCTCTATCTTTACCATTTCGCTTTTTTTGTTTAGTTGAAATATACTCACCAACTGTTAAAAAGTTTTTACTTTGAAGTATCTCTTTGTTCTTGCCAATACCACCTAGTACCGCTTTGCCCTCACTATCTGATGGCTCTTCACTCTTACGATTTGAAAAATATCCTCTGTGTTTTGCAAGGTGTATCATAATTCTTGAGAGTTCTTTGTTGTTTAGCTCTCTGTACAAAGCATCACGACGCAGTTCCCAAACATCTTTTTGACCTTTGTTGCCAATAAAAAGACTCTTTAGTTCATCATTACTAATAAACTTATTTTTTACTAAAAGTCGCTTGATTGCTCTTAATCTTTGTGCTTTTCTTTTTGTAGTCCGTCTAGCACTTCTAGCCTCACGTCGTGGAAGTGCAAGTGACTTTCCATCTTTAGGATGTTCAGCTATTGTAAATATTCTGACTCCACTATCTATAATTTTATTATTTTCAATTTTTTCATCAATGTTTACTAAAGCCCAACCAATAGAAGTTATCCCCAAATCTAATCCTAAAATAATTTTACTCATTTCAATTTCCTTTAATAAAAATAATTATATCATAACATTAATAGTTTATCCGAGTGAGAAACGTATGGGCTATAATAAAGAGGTTGCGGTTTCCTCTGCAAGGCACTGACCACTGGTCATCCACCCTAAAAATGCCGCACTTTCATAAACATAAATCTTACATATAAATTTTTAAAAAGCCATCTGTAAACAAAAAAAAGCTAAAATCTCTTTATGATAAAAAGAGTACATACTAAAAAGATATATGTCGGGGATGTAGCTATTGGTGGTGATGCACCGATCAGTGTTCAGTCTATGACTTATTCTAAAACTTCAGATGTTGAGGCTACAGTTGAGCAGATCAACAAACTTCATTTTGCTGGGTGTGACATAGTTCGTTGTGCAGTGCCAGATATGGAAGATGCACTAGCCCTTAAAGAGATAAAAGAGAAGATCTCACTTCCACTGGTTGCAGATATACACTTTAACCATAAGCTCGCACTTGTAGCTGCTGAAGTTGTTGACTGCATCCGTATAAACCCTGGAAATATTGGAAGTAAAGAAAAAGTCGCAGAGGTCGTAAAAGCATGTCAAGAACGCTCTCTTCCTATACGCATTGGTGTGAATGCAGGAAGTCTTGAAAAAGAATTTTTAAACAAGTATGGTCAGACTGCCGAGGGTATGGTAGCTTCAGCTGAGTACAACATAAAATACCTTGAAGATCTTGGATTTGAAGATATTAAAATATCTCTAAAAGCTAGTGATGTAGAGCGTACTGTAGATGCTTACAGAATGTTACGTCCAAAAAACAACTACCCTTTTCACTTGGGCGTTACAGAAGCTGGAACTCTTTTTCATGCAACTGTTAAAAGCTCGATCGGGCTTGGAGCACTTTTACTCGATGGGATCGGCGATACAATGCGTGTAAGTATTACAGGGGAGTTAGAAGAAGAGATCAATGTCGCACGTGCTATTTTAAAAGATAGTGGTGCTGCAAAAGATGGTCTAAATATAATCTCATGTCCGACTTGTGGGCGTATAGAAGCTGATCTAGTAAGTGCTGTAAGTGAGATCGAAAAACGAACTTCACACATAAAAGCACCTCTAAATGTATCTGT
>Ga0193953_1000742_pt1 | contig 16557 bp, 20 predicted proteins | sample BB_4_MG_FD_140325 | JGI IMG/M metagenome (GOLD analysis project Ga0193953, IMG submission 140325) | Microbial mat bacterial communities from the Broadkill River, Lewes, Delaware, United States - BB_4_MG | ecosystem: Environmental > Aquatic > Freshwater > River > Microbial mats | place: USA... | reverse complement strand
TTGAAGTATCTACTTACTCAGTTACCTAGATATATTCAGGAGAAAAAAGATATTGAAGAGTTACTCCCTTGGAATGTTAGCAAGGAACTCTTAGCTTAATTTAGCTTTGGGGTGGGTTGGTGTAGTTGGTGGAGAGGTTACATAAAAACCATATCAATTTTGATGAGTATGCCCAAGTGTGTGCCACACATGATGTCACCGATATCGAGAGTCAAAAGCTACTGAGTAGTTATCTGCACAGTATCGGTTCTCTACTGCATTTTGTAGAGGATATAAGTTTGCGAGATTTTATTATCCTAAGTCCTCAATGGGCAGTCGATGCGGTCTATAGTGTCATTAGTGATACATCGGTCAAAGTCAATCAAGGCAGATTTAATCAAGCCTTTATCGATAGAGTTTGGCACAATTACGCTCCATCAGAACAGACCAATTTGTTGCAGTTGATGAAAAAAGATAACTTTGAGATATGTTATCCTCTAGCTAATGATTCTCATACCTATATCACCCCTCAGCTCCTCCCCGATACAGCTCCTATCTATGACTTTGATACCAACGATACTTTAAAGTTTCGTTTCCGTTATCAATTTATGCCCGATGGCATTATGGCTAGGCTTATTGTACGACTCAATGAATATATCCAAGATAGCTTGGTATGGAACAGAGGTGTAGTAATAGAGGATAATGGATGCCTTGCTCAAATCATCGAAGAGGATAGTATGGAAGGTAAAATTATCGACATTCAAATTAATGGCAATGCACATCACCGTAAATTTTTGCTCCATACAATCCGAAATGAGATAGAATCCATCCATCATAAATGGTTTAAAAATATCAAATCCGAAGCGATGATACCGTGTAACTGTAGTAGATGCAGTGGGAGTGAAAAGCCTCACTATTTTGCTTATACCGTACTGCAACGCTATCGACAAAAAGCTAAAGATACGATAGAGTGTCCAATCAGTATCGAAGATCTCAATGTTTTATTACTGTTAGAGGGTCTATTTTTGAAAAAAGAGAGTAGAGATGAAAAAACATTAACAAAAAATGAATATAATATCCATATTCAAAATTTAAAGGAGGCAACAATGGGAAATGGAAATATTAACTTTGGTAATGTTGGTGGCAATGTAGGTGATATAACTGGTGGTGATAAAAATGTCAATAGTAACAACACAACAGACAAAAGTATTAGCATTGGTGGCAATAATACGGGTATAGCCAATATGGGTAATAACAACACTATTACTCAAACCATTACCACAACCAATAATGATTTAAAAGATTTATTAGAAAAACTACAAGTTGAAGCCAATAATGTGGTAGAAGCTTTACCTACTGAAGAAGCCAAAGAGAGTTTCAAAGAGGATATGGAAACTTTTATGGAAAAGACACAAGATAATAAATTGGATAAATACTTTAAAGTATCCAAAGAGGGCTTACTCGAAGCTACTGAGGCAGTAGGTGAAGTAGGTATTAGAGCAATGGGATATATCAAGCAAATTGTAGGATTGTTAGGATAATTCGTAGGGTGCGTCCTGACGCACCGTCTAATAAAAACCTTAAAGTTTATAAAAATTCCAATTTGCTCTTGTCGGTGCATCGGGATGCACCCTACGGATTTTGAGCATTCTTGAACGTATAATTAAAAGGCAAACTTATGAGACTGATTGCTCTATACATTCTAGCATTTATCTTAACCATTATCGCCATTACCTACGATACGGGTGATAACAACGGGAACAATCAGATCCAAACAACCCCACCCAAAACAGCACAAAAAACGCCAATCTTTTTGCAAGAGGGGATGGCTTCGTATTATGCCGATAAATTTGAGGGCAAGCCTACGGCAAGTGGGGAGCTTTATGATAGAGAGGTGTTGAGTGGGGCTCATAAAACCTTGCCTTTTGGTACGATGGTCAAGGTGACGCGTGCATCAAATGACAAGAGTGTGATTGTCCGCATCAATGACCGAGGACCCTATAGCAAAAAGCGGGTGATAGATCTATCCTACAGAGCCGCCCAAGAGATTGATTTGATCTTAGCAGGTGTGGCAAAAGTCAAAGTAGAGGTACTACCCAAGTAAAAAACAGCTATAATGGCATCAAAAACGGAGCAGTATGAGCTTTAAAAATTTAAACCAAGAACAAAAAGAGGCACTATCCCAAGAGATACTTGATATCGCCATGAGTATGGGTGGCAAAAACCCCTTTTTGCAGATGATCGAAGATATCAAAGAGTCCAACGAACACCCCCTCACAAGCAAAAAACAGTTTTTTCACTCCAGTGAAGCGAAGATTGAGTGGAATAAATTTATCTACAAAGCCACCTTTGAAGCACTGCTTAATTTGATTCGCAAAGAGGAAAAAGAGGGCGATATACTAAAGGACTTTTCAGACAAAGAGCGTAAAAAAGCCCTTAATATACTTAAAACGCTTAATCCCATTACAATCACCATCACCCCCAAAGAGGGGAAGGCTTTTAGTTGTAAAATTATTGAGAGAATCAGCACAAGCAGTACCCAGACATCTTCTCTTTTTAAGGTGCTCTTTTTTTATAATATTGATTTTGTCAAAAAGATAGTTAACGGCACTATTTAGATTGTTTCTTTTATTGGCTTATAGGGTTAGATTTGGTACTATTTCAAACTTAAAAAAGAAATAGAGGGTATATGAGACACGAAGAGTTTGTAAAGGCAGTATTGGCAGAAGATGTGGGTAGAGGTGATCTCTTTGCACGGGTGATAGAACCTCACAAGGCAAAGGCACGCATTTTGGCAAAAAGTGATGGGGTACTAGCAGGAAGAGAGTATATTGATACCATTGCAAAGCTCTATGAGATAGAGTTAGATTGGTGCTTTAGTGATGCACAGAGCTTTAATAAAGGGAATGATCTACTCTATCTGGAGGCTATGAATACTACTTTGCTTTCACTTGAGCGTACCATACTCAATATCTTGCATCACGCTTCATCCATTGCTACACTGACCAAAGCCTATGTCGATGCTATTGGGGATATGCCTGTAAAGTTGCTTGATACCCGTAAAACCCGACCGCTTTTACGAGATTTTGAAAAGTACGCCGTGCGATGTGGCGGAGGGATCAACCACCGTTTTGGACTGGATGATTCTTTGATGCTCAAAGATACACACCTCAAAACCATCAAAGACCTAGATGGCTTTATGGCTCATGCACGCAAACAGATACCCTTTACCTCCAAGATTGAGATTGAGTGTGAAGATTTTGAGATGGTCAAAGAGGCGTGTAGAGTAGGAGCCGATATTATTATGTGTGATAATATGAGCGTTGAGGCGATGCGTGAAGTGGTAGCCTATCGTAATGAACACTACCCTCGTATCTTGCTTGAAGCTAGTGGTAATATTACCTTAGATACAATAGCTCCTATAGCCTCTAGTGGTGTAGATGCCATTAGTACAGGTGCAACAATCCACCAATCACGCTGGATTGACCTATCGATGAGGGTGATGGATGCATAAGCAACATGATACCTTTAAATCTTTGGTAGATAACTATTTAGATATTACGATCATTACGCATATCAATCCCGATCCCGATACTATTGGTACAGCTTTGGGAGTTGCGCATATACTCAAAAAGTACGGCAAGCGTGTTGAGGTGGTCAATGCCTCTAAAAACCAGCCCTATTTTGTCGATTTTTTAGAGGGGTATACCAAGATCAAATCAAGCATTGGGTATAAGCACTCACTTATTATAGCCTGTGATTGCGGCGATATGCAGCAGTTTGGGCTAGATGTTGGAGCAAGAGAGATTATCAATATCGATCACCACTTTGTCAATAGCCACTTTGGGGTGCTCAATATCGTTAACCCCACCGCAGTTTCGGCTTCGCAGAGTGCGTTTGAGCTCTTTGAGGGAAGCGGTGATTTTGCGATGGACAGTGTTAGTGCCACAGCATTTTATACGGCACTGCTAAGCGATACCAAAAACTTTACCACCAACAATGTTAGCTCTGAGACCTTTAAAATTGTCAATAAGCTACTTGATTATGGAGTCAATCACTTGGAGGTATCTCAAAACCTTAACCGCCGTCAATCGCTTGCTTCGATGCGTATTTTGGGAGTGGCGTTGAGTTCGTTGGAGTTGCATTTGGATGCTAGGGTAGGGTTGATGGTTATTAGCCAAGAGGATCTTGATGCTACAGGGGCAACTTTGATTGATATGCAGAGCATTTCACAGATGAGTGATAGCATGGCAACGACTCTGATTGGTATTTTTATAGTTGAATGGGAGGGTATCTATAAGGTATCACTCCGATCAAAATACAACCACCACGATGTTTCGCAAATTGCAGCGGCTTTTGGGGGTGGTGGATACAAGAGTGCAGCAGGGTTTCGTATGCCAAAAGAGCAAATCAGCCGTGAGTTGCTTTTAGAAAATATATTAGCAGAGATAAAAAAAGTATTAAAATAAAAGGAGAAAAAATTTGAATAATATTAATAGAAATAAACCGATATTTCGAGATCAAAAACAAGGAGGTGGATTGTGGAAATTTATACTCTTTGTACTTATTGTGATAGCTGTAGGAGGATACATCTATACATCAGAGAAGTTTGAACGTGTAGCACCTAAACTGTCGATGGATAACTCTGTTTTTTGGAATAAAAAAGATAAACTTAAAGTCAATATAGAAGATAATGGAGAGATCAAAGAGTATCAAGTGATTGTTGATGATGGCAAAAACAAGTTTGAACTTGCTCATGAAACACTTCAAGAGAGTATAAGCACGAAAAATTTAGAGATTCTCTTTCCTACAAATCTACCGATTCAAAAAGATATTAAAAAGCTTAATATTATTGTCAAAGCTACCGATAAGAGCTTTTGGAATCTCTTTGCAGGCAACAGTGCCACGCAGACCTTTAGCTTCAATATCGATACCAAAAAGCCAAATGTCAAAATCGTCTCACACTCCTATAGCATCACCAAAGGAGGGAGTGCTTTGGTCATCTTCAAAGCCACTGATGAGAATCTAAAAGAGCTCTACATCGATACCAACAAACATAAATTTAGAGTCCAACCCTATAAAAAGGGGGGATATTTTGTCTCGCTCATCGCTTGGGAGTTTAATCAAGATAACTTTGATCCTAAAATTATTGCCGTTGATCGAGCAGGCAATGTGCGTGAACGCAATATTCCTATCTATCTCAAAGAGAAAATCTATAAGGTCTCCTATATCAAAGCCAGTGATAAATTTATCGATGGCAAAATTACCGATCTAGCCTCAAGTGACAGCAAGTACGATAATGTCGAAGATCGTCTAGGTAAACTCAAAGCGATCAATGAGGATATGCGTATTGCCAATGAGGTACTCATTCACAAGCTCTCCTCTACACTATCTCAAGAGCCCTTTACAGAGTGGAAGATCAAAAAGTTTTATCCACTTAAACATGCAGCCGTCGTTGCAACCTTTGGGGATGAGCGACACTACTACTACAAAGACAAATCCAATGAGATCTCTCTATCGTATCATGTAGGGCTTGATTTGGCAAGTACTAAAAATGCTCCTATCTTTAGTTCCAACAAAGGTAAGGTAGTCTACGCTGCCTACAATGGAATCTACGGTAAAATGCCTATGATTGACCATGGAATGGGGCTCTTTACACTCTATGGTCACTGCTCCTCTATCTTGGTAGATGAGGGAGATGAGGTTCAAGCAGGCGATAAAATTGCCCAAACAGGTAAGAGTGGACTTGCCTTAGGTGATCACCTTCACTTTGGTATCTTGGTACAAGGGGTAGAGGTTCGCATTGCGGAGTGGATGGATCAAAACTGGATCAAGATCAATATCGATAATATCTTTAAAGAGGCAGATGGGATTATTGGTCTGTAGATGCGTTTTGTTTTTAGGTGGTGATATAGAGTGCAATCTCATCACTGAGTAGGTAGTCTATATTGTAATAAATATCATTGTTAAAAGTCAACTTTTTCTCTTTTAGTAAAATATTGGCTCTCTCTTGCATCTTGGAGGTTAATATATTTTGATCAATGCCTACCTTAGAACGCAAGCCTAAAAATATCTTTTCAAATAAAATATCTTCATCACTGAGCTTTTCGATCTCTTTGTGCAGTGGATTAGCGATATAAGCATCGAGGTTACTGTGAGGGTAGAGACGTTGATTATCCTTAAATCCCACTGCACCTGCACCCACACCAATATAATTTTTGAGTTGCCAATAGCCTAAGTTGTGTTTGGATTGATACGTGCCATAGTTAGAGACCTCATATTGATCAAAGCCCCGATGGGTAATTTCCCTACGAATCAAATGAGCAATCTCCAAGTTCTCTACTCGCATCTGTGGGCTCTTCTCAAAAAGTGTGTTCTCTTCGATAGTAAGCTCATAAGCAGAGATATGATTGATAGGGAGTGCAAAAGCTTGGTTGATATCATCTAAAAGCAACTCTTGAGTATCGCCTGAGACATTATAGATAAGATCAAGAGAGATATTCTCAAAGCCTATTTTATGGGCATTGTTTATCGCCTCTTTGGCAATTTTAGGGGTATGGGAACGGTTAAGGAGTTTGAGCTTTTGGCTATCAAAGCTCTGTACTCCAAAGCTCATGCGATTAACCCCTAGAGCCTTCATCCCCTCTAGCCATTCAAGATTAGCTGAGTTGGGATTGGCTTCACTGCTAATCTCACACCCCTCTTGCAGATACCCTTTTAGCATTGCAAAAATTGGTTTATAGGCTTGGGGTGCAATGGTTGAAGGGGTACCCCCTCCAATAAAAACCGATTCAATTGAATCTTTTTCAATGCTTTGAAGCTCGTGGGCAAGTTGCGTTTGAAGAGCCTTCATATAGTCACCTCTACTTTGAGCACGATCGGTAAAGGAGTTGAAGCTACAGTAGTGACACTTAGAATCACAGTAAGGGATGTGGAGGTAGAGGAGCACGCTTAGCCTTTGAACTCAGATTTTTGGTAAATGGGTGATTTTAACATAATTTGGGTTTAGATCACCTCCACATCTTTGACATCCATACCTGAGAGCTTTTCCATTTTATTTTCAACAATATCCAAAAACTCATTGCGGTGCGAGGCATCCATATTGTTATTGAGCATATCGAGTATATAGCGAATGCCGTTGGCATTGATCTTTTTGACACTCGCTAGATAGTGGGTAAAGGCGATAAGTTTAACATCGTTGATGGAGTAGAGCTTTTTACTTCCTTTTTCCTCTTTGGATGGGAGGAGTCCTTTATCCTCATACATCTTAAGGGTTCGCAGTTTTGCTGTGAGTAGTTCAGCAATTGAACTAAGAGGGAGTATATCTTTTTCGTTATCAAGCAGTGCCACGCTGTGCTCCTTTGGGTCATTTAATCCATTATTATACTTATTTTTCCATTACAGACATCATCATTGTATTATTTATTCACATTATGTTAATATTTATATAAGATTAATTTGTTACTATACGACAAATAGTTAGTAGTTAATTTACATTTAGTATGTTTTTAAATTACACTATATATGTCAAAAGGAGACAGATGTCATTAGATATTATTCTAAGAAAACCTATAAAAAATGACGCAAATTATATATATAAATTAGTACAAGATACGAAAGTTTTAGATATAAACTCTGAGTATCTCTATCTTTTACAAAGCACACATTTTGCTGATAACTGCATTGTCGCTACTGTTGAAGAGAAGATCGTGGGGTTTGTGTCGGGTTATATCAAGCCCAATCACCCCGATAGACTCTTTATCTGGCAGGTAGGAGTTGAGAGCGACTATCGTGGCAATGATATAGCTGGAAAGATGCTACGAGGGCTATTAGCCTATGATAACCACTACGCTATCAGCATCATTGAGACTACCATCTCTCCTAGCAACAAAGCCTCACAACGAGTCTTTGAAAAATTGGCACAAGAGCTTGATGCAACACTTGATAAGAGTAGGTTCTTTGAGATAGAGGATTTTACCTATGCTCATGAAGAAGAGATCTTATATACCATTAAATTAAACAGAACAAAGGAAAAATAGTATGAGAGTATTTGAAAATTTTGAATCGGAAGTACGAGGCTATATTAGAAGCTTCCCCACCATCTTTAGCACTGCCAAGGGAGCAAAACTCACTGACGAGCAAGAGGTTGAGTATATTGACTTTTTTGCAGGGGCAGGGACACTCAATTATGGGCATAACAACCCACTTATCCAAGAGGCGTTGATTAAGTATCTTCAATATGATGGAATTGTGCATGGGCTTGATATGGCGACAACGGCTAAAAAAGAGTTTATTCAAACCTTTCAAGACCTTATCTTAGCTCCACGAAACCTAGAGTATAAGCTCCAATTTACAGGACCCACAGGAACCAATGCGGTTGAGACGGCTTTGAAACTCGCTCGTCTTGTCAAAGGACGAAGCAATGTCGTCGCCTTTACCAACGGATACCACGGTCTCTCTCAGGGTTCATTGGCTGTAACGGGTAATAATGAGTATCGAGATGAGAGTTATATCAGCCGATGTAACGCTACCTTTATGCCTTTTGATGGCTACTTTGGGGATTGGAATACACTCAACTACTTTAGAAAGTTTTTAAGTGATAGCAGTAGTGGAGTCGATATTCCTGCCGCTGTCATTGTAGAGACGATTCAAGGAGAGGGAGGTATCAATGTAGCTTCATCTAAGTGGTTGCAAGAGCTTGAATCTATCTGTAGAGAGTATGATATTTTGCTTATCATCGATGATATTCAGGTAGGAAACGGACGAAGCGGAAAGTTCTTTAGCTTTGAAGATGCAGGGATCAATCCCGATATGGTGACACTTTCAAAGTCTATTGGTGGAGGACTCCCCATGGCACTGTTGCTCTTTAAGCCCGACCTAGACCAATGGAAACCAGGGGAGCATACGGGTACTTTTAGAGGAAACAACCTTGCCTTTGTCGCTGCTAGAGTCTCTATTGAGAACTACTGGCAAAATGATGACCTCTCTAATGCGGTCAAATATAAAGAGAAGATACTCAAAGAGGGACTTGAAGCGATTGCTAAAAAGTATAGCCATTATGAGGTAGAGGTGCGTGGTCGAGGATTGGCTTATGGTATTGAGTTCAAAAGCGACAACTCCATTGCAGGTGAGATTTCGGAGTATGCCTTTAAAGAGCAACTCATTGTAGAGACCTGTGGTAGTGAGGGGCAGGTAGTCAAATTCCTACCACCGCTAGTCATTGATGAAGATACCCTTCGAGAGGGGCTAAAACGCCTTGAGAGAGCCATTGATAAGCTCATGAGCGATAAAAAAGATAAACTAAGTGAGGCGTTTTAGATGATTGTACGCAATATCAAAGATATTATCGGAAGTGAGCAAGAGGTACATGCCAAAGATGGGCAGTGGAGTAGCCGACGAATGCTTCTTAAGGGTGATAATATGGGGTTTTCATTTCATGAGACCATCATTCGAGCCAATACCAAAACTCACATCCACTACCAAAATCACCTCGAAGCGGTCTATTGCGTGGCAGGGAACGGCAAGATTGAAGATTTAGCCACAGGTGAAGTGCATGATATTTATAATGGCATTATGTATGCTCTAAACAACCACGATGACCATAATCTCTACGGAGGAAGCGAAGATATGCGTCTGATTTGCGTCTTTAACCCTCCCATCAAAGGCACTGAAAATCATGATGAGAATGGGGTCTATCTTTTAGAAAGTTAGGGATATATTTAGGCAAGATTGGCAAACGCTTAAAAGATGGTTTGGGTTGTAACAATACCCACCACGGGTAGAGTGGATGCAATCTACTGTTTAAGGGTACTTTCATTTACAAGCACACTTCAAAAATAAATTTATAAATTACAATTTGACATATTTTTTATATACCAAACAAAAGTTATGATAAAATATCTTTACAACTAAGAATATAAGGCGAGATGATGGAAAATTTATATATGAATCATTTTCTTAATGATTATCATAACAGTTATAGGCTAAACCATAGTTCTCAAATACCTTGTGATATAAAACCAACAATTTGGACACATAAAAAATTTTCTAACCCATCTGCAACTATTAAATTAGCAACCATGTTTTCAGGTATTGGAGCAATAGAGTTTGCACTTAAACGACTTAATCTTAATAGTGAAATAGTTTTTGCAAGTGATAATGATAAGTTTGTCAAACAGAGCTATTTTGCTAATTATGATATTGATGGCAATAGATGGTATGATGATGTCTATGATATAGATGGTAAAAAATATCGTAACCGTATCGATTTGTTAGTAGGTGGTAGTCCATGCCAATCTTTTTCAATGGTAGGGAAACGAAAAGGGTTAGAAGATACAAGAGGAACGCTTTTTTATGAGTTTGCACGAGTGGTTAAAGAGTCTCAACCAAAGGTCTTTATCTATGAAAATGTAAAAGGATTGGTCAATCACGACAAAGGCAATACCTTTGAGGTGATTAAAGCTACTTTTGATGAATTGGGATATAGATACTACTACAAAGTGCTAAATGCAAAAGATTACGGTATGCCTCAACACAGAGAGCGAATATTTGTAGTAGGTTTTAAAGATAAAGATGTTGAGTTTGATTTTCCTTCAACCATTGAATTGAAGCATACTATGCAAGATTTTTTAGAAGACTATATCGAGAGTAAATATTATCTCAAAGAAAAAGGTGTGAAGTTTGTAACGAGTTCTAAAAATAAGAAAAAGCGATACACACAAATCAATGGTGATGTTGCACTTTTTTCAAAGTATTTAATAGTATCCTAAACATTATGCAAAAAAGAAGAATTTGGACACGAAATGAATTGATAGTAACTTTTAATCTATATTGCAAAATAGAATTTAGTAAAATTCATCATAGTAACCCTTTAATTCAATCACTGGCTAAATTAATTGGAAGAACCAATTCTGCTGTTGCATGGAAGTTAGTAAATTTTGCAAGTTTAGATTCTGAATTAAGTAAGAGGGGTATTAAAGGTGCACAAAATAGCAGTAAATTAGATAAAGAAATTTTCAATGAATTTACCAATAATTGGGAGTTGTTAGTTGAAGAAAGTGAAAGATTATTGCAGCAATATCACCAAAACAGTGAAGAAGAAAAAATGGCTATTTCTAATATAAAAGAGGGAAAAGAAACATTTAGGCTAGTAAAGACAAGAGCAAATCAGTCATTTTTTAGAGATGCTGTGCTTTCTTCTTATAGTGCAAGTTGTTGTTTAACGGGTATTAATATACCTGAGTTATTAGTTGCAAGTCATATTATACCTTGGTCAGAAGATACAAAAAATAGATTAAATCCTCAAAATGGACTTTGCTTAAATAGTTTACACGATAAAGCTTTTGATAGAGGTTTAATATCATTTGATGAAAATTATAGACTTATTTTATCTACAGAAATAAAACGAAAAAGAATTAAATATTTTTCAGACCTAGAAGGACATCAACTAACGCTACCAAACAAATTTTTACCTAAGTTGGAATTTCTTGAATATCATAATAAGGTTATTTTTCAAAAATGAAACAAAATCATAAGACTCTTTTTGCTATTTATAAAAATGACATACATCTTGGGAATAGCTATGGGTTAAATCAAGTGGATGCAATCGAACACTACTTATTAGCATCATATCAAATTCAATTCAAAGATATTCAACTTGATGAAATATTAAAGTTTCAAAAACTTAATCAATATAAAGCTATACAAGCTATCGCAAATATACATTATACCAAATCAAAACATCATGAGGAGACTACTTTATGAGTATATTTTGTATTAATGATATTTATAAAGTCTGTATTGATGAAAACAGAGAGGATGAAGCATTGGATTATTTAAATGGTCTAAGTCTCTCTCCTACTTATGATAAACTCTTTGACCAAGGATACATTACTTTTACAAATGATGGTAAACTCGTCTGTGGTACTCAATTAAGTACTTTGACATGGGAAAAGCTCAACATCAATCCTAATGCAAAAAATGTCATGCGAATTTATCCTGAAAAACGTGAAAAATATTTAGAGTATCATCAACAATATGTTTTTCAAGATGATATAAATAATTTTTTATAATATAAATTTGAGAAACATCGAGTGAAAAGAGTCTTATTTTACTCGTTAAGCTCCAGCTTCGACAATGCCCTATTGGAGTTGGCAGCCTCAATAAACCACAAACCTGCCAAAACCCAACCCCTAAAGCCCCACTAAGTCTCTTTTGTTATAATCTATATCAAAGGAGATAATAATGCGATTTATTCTACTTTGGATAGTAGCCACACTCTCTCTTTTGGCTAGTGAAAACAATGCCACCGTTACCCAAAAGATAGATGCACTTCAAAAACCCCTCTACAACCCCTTTGTCGAAAACTACATTCTCCATGAGCTTAAAACCTTGCGGGATGAAAACCGTGATCTTAAAAACGAACTCTACGATAGATTAGCCAAAAAAGAGGTCGATATCTCCAACAATGCTATTAATTATGCCACTTCGACTATTAACAATATGTTCTATATCATCGCCGCGGCGAGTAGTTTTTTGGTGTTGATTGGTTGGGGGTCTATTAAGGATATGAACGATAAGATTGGCAAGATTGTTGATGAACGCGTCTCCAAGGTGATTGAGGAGTATGAAGAGCGAATGCACTCGGTTGAAAAAGATCTCGAAAAACGCTCCGCTCAGGTACTGCAAAACCAAAAAGATATAGAGCTCACCAACACCATTCACTCCCTTTGGATGCGTGCTTCGCAAGAGAATACTCCCAACGGCAAGATTGAGGTCTATGATGAGATATTATCCTACCGAAAAGATGATGTGGAGGCTCTTACCTACAAAGCCGATGCAATCTTGGAGCTTGGAGAGGTCAATTGGGCACTCAATCTTAGCAATCAAGCCCTAGAGATTGAACCACAATACCCCAACGCCCTCTACCAACGAGCCAAGGTCTATAGTGTGATGGGACTGAGTGAGAGTGCAATTGAAGATTTGGAAAAGGCATTGGAGCTTAATGAACACTATGTCACTGAGATAGAGATTCAAGAGGAGTTTAAGAGCCTTCAAAGTGAAGCCTCTTTTCATAAGTTGATTGCAAAGTATCAAACAGCATAATGATGGGGTAGTTATGTTAAAATTAAATCATTCTAAATAGATCAAAGGGGTTACTGGTGGAGTTTATTATCTTTATCGTCTCAATGGCTGCATTGATATGGGGTGCAGATATGCTTATTGAAGAGAGTGAGCGGATTGCTTTGCGATTTCATATCTCGGAGTTTGTGATTGGGGCTACACTCATAGCCATTGGTACAAGTTTGCCTGAGATGGCAGCGAGTATCAGTGCGAGTTTGGAGGGCAAGTCGCAAATGGCCGTTGCCAATGTGATAGGGAGTAATATCTTCAATATTGCAATGATACTTGGTGTGATCTTTATCATTGCCAAAAGTATCAACCCTGATCGTGACTTTTTTGCCAAAGATAGCTACTGGGCTTTGGTACCCATTATGGTGTTTGTATTGATGATATTAGATGGTGAAATATCACGCTTTGATGGTATATTGCTCTTGTTGTTGATGGGGGCATATATACTCTTTTTGCTCTCAGAAGCCACAGGACTCATTAACGACCAGCTCGAAGAGCTAAGCAATGAGATAGAAGAGGAGGGCAAGGCAACCTTTGCATGGAGTAAGACTCTTCCTCTGCTTTTGCTAGGATTTATTTTGGTTGTTGTGGGGGCAAACTTTACTATTGAGAGTGCTTCGAGTATCGCGACAAGCTTTGGAGTCTCAGAGTGGGTTATAGGGATTATCATGCTTTCGCTAGGGACTTCGCTACCTGAACTGATTGTGGGTGTAACAGCAGCACTTAAAAATAGAGTGGAGATGGCAATAGGAAACATCATAGGCTCCAATATGGCAAATACCACCATCGTACTAGGTGTAGCGGCATTGACACGACCGATGGATTTTGAGCTTGAGACCTATATCTTTGATGTATCGATGATGATTGTTGTTACGTTGATGCTTGTCTTTATCACTGCCAATCGACTCTATAACAAACCAGCAGGGATTAGTCTTTTGATTGCTTTAGCACTCTTTATGGAGAATACTATATCCAAAATGTAGCAACTATTTTGATGATTCTAATCAATAATTTATCTTGACTTGTTATAATCTCAACAAAATGAATGCATAAGGGTAATTGATCTATGTTACAAAAAATCTACAATCTACAAGGTTATATCTCTAAAGAGTCTGTCAGTGGTATACTGCTCTTTTTTGCTACACTGCTTGCGGTCATTGTTGCCAACTCTCCATTGGCACAGCTCTATTTTGATTTTTGGCACACTCCTTTAGGTGTGACGTTTGGAGATTTTCCTATTTCGATGACGCTTACCTATTGGATCGATGATGGGTTGATGGCACTCTTTTTCTTGATGGTAGGGCTAGAGATCAAACGTGAGATGCTTTTGGGTGAACTCTCCTCTGTCGATAAGGCCGCCTTCCCGTTGGTTGCAGCATTGGGTGGGATGGCGATTCCTGCTTTGATCTATGTAGCACTCAATCCTAGCAATCCTTTGGGTTTTGGTGTTCCCATGGCTACCGATATCGCCTTTGCTTTGGGGATATTGATGCTGCTTGGCAAACGGGTGAATCCTGCACTTAAGCTCTTTTTGGTTGCTTTGGCGGTGATTGATGATTTGGGTGCGGTCATGGTGGTGGCAACCGTCTATACTCAAGAGTTGCACTTAGAGTACCTCATTCATGTGGCAGTGATCTATGGGATTATTTGGGCTATGAACTTCAAAGGGGTCAAGATGATAACTCCCTATTTGATCTTAGGGGTCTTCTTGTGGGTCTATATCCACGCCGTTGGGGTACATGCTACCATTGCAGGGGTGTTGCTTGCTTTTGCGATTCCTATTAGCTCACGTATCGATGAAGATCGCTTTATCAACGAATCACGCAGGGCTATCGATACTTTTGAACAGCATAAAGATGAGATTCCTATGCTCAACAATAAGCAGGTACACGCTCTTGAAGAGATCGCTTATGGATATGAGAGAGTGCAAAATCCTCTAGTCAAACTTGAACACAACCTTCATAATCTGAGTGCCTTTTTTATTATGCCTCTCTTTGCCTTCTCCAATGCAGGAGTGGCGATTGAGTTCTCTGCAGTATCCCAGCACCTGATGATCGTCCTTGGAGTGATCTTGGGGCTCATTATTGGTAAACCTCTTGGGATCTTTGGATTTACCTATCTTGCCAATAAGTTTAACTTGGTCAAAAAGCCCGTGAATTTGACATGGGAAGAGGTGATTGCCATTGGATTTATTGGTGGAGTTGGATTTACGATGTCGATCTTCATTACCCATCTAGCATTTCTTGATGAGAGCATTATCGATGCGGTCAAATTAGGAGTATTTGTCGCTTCGTTTATCGCAGCGACCATTGGAGTATGGATACTCTTGCGTATTGATAAAAAACGCTCGCATCTATTTGACCGTGTGGAAAACTAGAGGGGTTCATCTATCTTATTGAGCAGTTTTTGAATGCTGCTTAGTTCAATCTTTTTGCGTGAGAGGTTGATTACTCCCTCTTTTTTGAGCTTTTGTAAAGCTCGATTGACCACCTTACGCACACTCCCTACCATTGAGGCGATCTCTTCGTGTGAGAGGTTGTCGATCATTTTGAGTTTGGGTCTGATTGATTTTTGATCAAGATTACGAATAAAGAGATGAATAAGGCGTTGATAGACACTGTAAAGCGATAGATCGACGGCTAAATCCTCCATACTTCTAAGCTGCTTGGCGATATAGGGGAAAAAGAGCTTTTGAAAGGTGGGTTCTTGGGCAAGTAGCTCTCGTACGCTCTCTATAGGAATCTCTAGCACCTCCGCCTCCTCTAGTACCTCAATAATAGCCTCTCTCTCTTTGCCATCAAGCAAAGAGGCTACATCAAACATATCATCACTGCCAAGCATATAGAGCGTCTGCTCTTTTCCATCTTCGAGATTGATTTGTGAGATTTTAATTTTGCCATGGATGATAAAATAAAAATAGTTTGCCGTATCAAAATCACTGCTCCCTTTGGCAACTCTGCGTCGTTGCTGGGTGGGCTGGGTGATGATATTGCGACTATGCAGCTCATTGAGTAAGAGTTGACTACTTGGCTCTTGATCGGTAATAATTTCCATGTTTTTTCTCTTTTAGTAATAAAAAATTGTAACATATTTTGGTTATGAATAAAATATTTGTGATAAAATAACTTTATGCTATAATAGTTTAACAATACACTAGGGAGTAAAGTGATGCAAGAGTTACAAACCAATCAAAACTTTTCCAATATTCAACTTGGACTGCTAAAGCTCTACAGTACGGATGTGCAAGAAGCAGAACTAAAAAATAAACTACTGTATCTATAAAAGTGGCAATTCACGACACGGTACTTAAGTTTTACTTAAGTTTGACCAAAGCCCACAAAGAGGCACTTTTGGAGCATGGATATACCTCGATTCATCGAAGAAGTTTTAAGGTAAAGGGGCTTAATAGCGAGCTATAAGCATTACAATCTGAAATATTTCTACCTT
>Ga0193953_1000738_pt1 | contig 16606 bp, 13 predicted proteins | sample BB_4_MG_FD_140325 | JGI IMG/M metagenome (GOLD analysis project Ga0193953, IMG submission 140325) | Microbial mat bacterial communities from the Broadkill River, Lewes, Delaware, United States - BB_4_MG | ecosystem: Environmental > Aquatic > Freshwater > River > Microbial mats | place: USA... | reverse complement strand
GCATCCAGGGCGAGAAGGATCTGCTGGCCGAAGTACCAGTGCATGTTGGACAGGTGATCGGGCATGTCCTCGGGGTCGGCGTCAAGGTCCATCATGGATTGGGAGACGATGTCATACCCCATGGACTCCAGCCGTGCGGGGATGCCGAGGTTGACCCGTTTGTCGAACAGGGCGTAGGGGCGACCCAGGAGAAGAATTTTTGGCTTCTCTCCAGGTTCTGCAAGTTGCTTTGTACCTTCGGATACCCAGGTCTTTGTTTTTTCGGTGAAGGCTTTTTTTGCATCGACAAAGGCGTGGACAATGGCCTCTTCCGAAACCTCCAGGACCTCGGCAAGGTCTGCCGCCAGCCTCTCCCCGATGATCTCATCGGCCACGTTGTTCATGCGGATTGTGGGGTGGAGAAGGCGTCCGCCGAACTCCATACCGGGAAGGTTGTTGATGATGGTAGCCGCATAGGAGGAGTAGTAGCAGAAGTAGCTGTCCGTGGCCTTGGTACCGAAGGCCTCTTCCATGGGAAGCCGCTCGAGGAGGCTCTGCTCGCTGATGAGGCTGGGCAGGAAGATGAAATCCACCTCTTTTTTATCCAGGGCGGCCACCATGCCGTGGGTCAGGGCCATGGGGGTGCAGAAGTCTGCGTTGATGAGCTTCATGCCGTGGGCGAGTTTGCCCGCCGTGCTCTTTTCCACCACCACGTTGAGGCCGAGGCGCTGGAAGAGATCCTTAAAGAGGGGGGTGTACTCCACCATGAAGAGGGTCTCGGGAATGCCGATGGTCTTTCGGCCTTCCTGTTTCTGATCCTCGGTTTTGAAGGTGGCTTTAAAGCGTTTTTCAAGGGAGGAGGTGGTCTCTTTGCCTCCCACCTTCTTGGCGGCGTAATCCCTGCCGCATTTCAGGCCCCAGGCGCTCTTCTTCTCGCCCACGGTGTAGATGCGCAGCTCGCATTTGTTGCTGCAGAGCTCGCAGAGTTCGGTATCGATGGCGCAGGAAAAATCGATGCCTGTGAACGTGGAGGCTTCAATTCCTGCTTCCTTCAGGGCCACAGCACAGCCCAGGGCTCCGGTGAGGTGGCAGAATTTGGAGACGAGGACTTCCTGACCAAGCTCCCGCTCAAAGCAGGCCACCAGGGCCTTGTTTCGAGCCGTGGCGCCCTGGAAGTAGACCCGCTTGCCGGCGGTGCTTTTGCCCACAACCTTGGAGAGGTAGTTGTCCCGGACACTGTGAAGGACCGCAGACATGATTTCCGCCTTTTTCCATCCTTCCGATAGGAAGATGTTGAGGTCCCGTTCCATGTAGACGGTGCAACGGTCGGAGGTGAAGGGGGCTTCTGCGCCTTCCACGATATCGGAGATTTCGGGCAGGGTCATGTGAAGGCGCTTGGCCTGCTCTTCGATAAAGGAGCCGGTACCCGCCGCGCAGACGTAGTTCATGACAGCGTGCTTCACCACCCCCTCTTTGAGGAGGGTGAACTTGGAGTCCTGGCCGCCGATTTCGATAATGGTGTCCACCTCGGGATCGAGGAAGGTGGCACCCTTGGCGTGGGCGGTGATTTCGTTTAAGGCAAGGTCCGCCCCCACCACCTCTTTGATCAGCTCCCGGCCGGAGCCGGTGGTGGCCACGCCGCAGACGGTGAAGTTCACCTCTTTAAAGAGCTCTTTGATCTGTGCGAACAGGCGGGTGACGGCATCCACCGGATCGCCTTGGGTGCGGCCGTAGAGGCCCGCCAGAATATCGCCCCCTTTGTCGGTGATGACCGCCTTGGTGCTGGTTGAGCCCACGTCGATACCGATGTAGACCTCACAGTTCGTTTCGGGCGTCTGGTAGAGGGTCACCTCCACACCGTCGGCTTCATAGCTGGTGATGCCTTCAAACACGGGGTAGTGAGGCATGTCGGTATCCAGGGCGGGTCGCACTGTTCGTTGGCGTCCCATGCTGGAGATAAGATGCCTGCTTGACTCCCAAGGCTGATCTGCAAGGGATGCGGCACCGATGGCGTTTACGCTCTGGGCACCGTCAGGCACGGTAACCTTCAGTCCGAGTGCCGCTTCCACTTCCCGGACAATCTTGGTGTTGGCCGCCATGCCTCCGATAAAGAGCAGGTCCCCTGAGAGTTCCCGACCCCTGACCGTGTTGGCCAGGACGCTTCGGGACACCCCTTCACACAGCCCTGTGGCGATGGCCTCTTTGGAGTACCCCTGGGCCTGGGCGTGGATGATGTCGCTCTTGGCAAAGACGGCGCAGCGGGTGGCGATGGAGGGGGTTTTTCCGTCAAAGGCTGCGGCCTTTTCCGCCAGGTTTTCCGTGGAGAAGCCGAGCCGCTCAGCCTGCTGGTCGATGAAGGAGCCGGTGCCTGAGGCGCAGTCGGAGTTCACCACGTGCTCCACGTAGTTGCCCTCCTCATCCAGGCGGATGAGGTAAAAGCTTTCGCAGCCAATGGAAAGGATGTTGCGGCAGGAGGCCTTGATCATGGTGGCAGCCTCAACCGACGCAATCACAGGGTCAAACACCCGAATGTCGGCAAGGGCGATGTTGCCGGTCACCCCGAAGTGGGTGATGGCTCCGCCTGTTTCGGATTCCAGGGTGTCCCTGACCTGCTCAAGGGCCTCTTCCAGGTTTCCGTTGTGGATGGTGCTGCCGCTGGTCACGATCTGGTCCTGGTCCAGAACGGCATAGTGAATATATTTGGAGCCGAAATCGAGTCCTGCTTTCATGGGTGAGTTCCTCTGTGTCTGTTCTTTATGGTTGGGCCTCCCCGGGGTGGGGATGAGGGTGGAAAGTGGGTGTCGTTCCGGCGGAGGTCTAACGAGTCTAGAATATGTGTTCTAAGTTAACGCATGCACTTTTTAAACATTTTCTTATAGATGAGTCAAGATCAAAGCGTCAAACAAAAAGGCTCGGTCAGATCGAACATAGGCGAACGAATCTTTGTTATTTTCGCCTCCGGCGGCAAGGTGTGCCACCTTGAAAGCGGATTGCGAATGCTCTTTCGCCCTCGTTCCTAAGGCTCTTCACATTCGCTGACGGGCTACGCCCGTGGATCACGGATTTTCATGGAGGTCCTCTGCCTCCGGCGGCCAGGGGGGCACTCAGTTGCGACTGCTTCCGGCCCTCGTTCCTCGGATCGATCATATTCGCCGAAGGGCTTCGCGCAGTATCAGCGTGGGTATTAAATTTTCGGTGTATTATTTTCGACAGCAAAGCCGGAGATAACCCATTTTGGATGCTTCCAGCTTGAGATCCGGCCGCAGCCCGCAGTGAACGCCATTGCGATTCACCCCGAGGAACGAGGGGGGGATCGCGATGGCAACCAGCTTTCAAGGTGGCTCACCTTGCCGATTGCCCACAAAAAAACCCGCCCCCTGTTTCCAGGAGAGCGGGTTTTTTAACAATCCAGTTGGCATTCCGGATTAGTACAACCTATGTGTGTCTCGTGCTTACGCGTTCACTTCTTCTTTGACCTTGGTGGCGATCTTGAAGAGGATGGTCAGAACGAGGAAGCCTACGGCATACACACCACCGGTGATGAGGAGCTCAAGGGGGGTGGGGGTGTACTCGACGTAGCTGTGCATGGGGTTTGGAACAAAACCACCGGCGATCATGCCCATGCCTTTGTCGATCCAGGTACCCACGAACACCATGATGCAGAGGAAGGGCATGTACTTCTCGTTGTTCCGGATTTTGGGGAAAAGGAGAAGGCCGATGGCCGACAGCATCAGGAACATGGACGTCCACATGAAGGGCACGAGAGCGCCGTGTCCGTTGTGGCCGAAGAAGAGATACTTCAGGTGGTCCATGTGCTCGGGGATCCCGCTGTAGAAGACGGTGAAGACCTCGCAGAAGAAGAAGAACACGTTCGCAATCAGTGCGTAGGTGATGATCTTCATGAGGGTCTGCATCGCTTTCAAGCCCGGATCGAAGTTGGTTACTTTGCGAACGATGAAGCAAAGAAGGATCAGGAACGCGGGGCCGGCGGCAAAAGCCGAGGCCAGGAACCTGGGGGCAAGTACCGCAGTCAGCCAGAAACCGCGACCGGGAAGGCCACAGTAGAGGTAGGCTGTTACGGTGTGGATGCCGAAGGCCCAGGGGATGGAGATGTAGATAAGGATCTTCACCCATTTGGGCGCAGGCACGCCGTTTCTCTCTGCTTCAAGAAGCTTCCACCCGATGATGATGTTCAGGAAGAGATAGCCGTTGAGAACAATGGCATCCCACATGAGCATGGAATGGGGTGTCGCGTTTAAGACCACGTTCATGGCACGCATGGGCTGGCCAAGGTCAGCCACGATGAAGAGCATGCACATGACAACGGCGGAGACGGCCAGGAACTCACCCAGAATGGTGATTCGGCCGAACGCCTTGTAGTCGTGCAGGTAGTAGGGGAGCACCAGCATCACACCCCCGGCGGCCACACCGACGAGGAAGGTGAACTGGGCAATGTAAAAGCCCCAGGATACATCACGGCTCATGCCGGTGATACCGAGGCCAAACTCCCACTGCTGCAGGTATCCCATAAAGGCCACTGCAATGACGGCCGCAAGGCCGGCAAGCCACAGCCAGTAATTTCTGCTTCCGGTTAATGCTTTTTCAAGCATGATGACCTCCCCTTATACGATGTAGAAGACCGAAGGTCCGGTACCGAGACCGGGCTTTCGCCGAATGGTATAGTTCTCTTTGAGGACCTTCCGAATTTCTGAGTTTTCATCGGAGAGGTCGCCAAAGACGATGGCGCCCTTGGACGCCTCCACACAGGCGGGCTCTTTGCCCACTGCCAGTCTCTCCGCGCAGAAGTTGCACTTCTCCACGACACCCTTGGTACGGGTGGGAAACTGGGGGTTGGTGGGCTTTCGGTCTTCCAGGCCGTTTCTGGGATCCTGGAAGTTGAAGCTTCGGGATCCGTAGGGGCAGGCAGCCATGCAGAAGCGGCAGCCGATGCAGCGGTGGAAGTCCATGAGAACGATGCCGTCTTCCCGCTTGAAGGTCGCCTTTGTGGGGCAGGCCTGGACGCAGGGAGGGTTTTCACAGTGGTTGCAGAGGACCAGGATGGGGGCGTGTGCGGCCTCCTCGGACTGGAACTCGTTGGGCTGGGAGGTAAAAGCATGGTTGTAATGCTCTTCCCAGATCCACTTGATCTCATGGTTTTTGTATTTCTCGGGGAGTGAGGGCACGTTGTGGGTCACGTGGCACACTTCCGAAATTTTTTCGTTGATCTTGTGGTTCAGCTTACGGGTATCAATGACCATACCCCAGCGATCCGCTTCGCTGACCTTCGGGTCTTTGATAGCTTGGTCTGAAGAGATGAAGTACTCGCCAATGGCGTGGGCATTGGACGCAGCTGAAAGGCCCAGTGCTGATACTCCAGCGATCTTCAAGAAGCTTCTTCTGCTTTCTTTCATCACTACTTCTCCTTCGGATTCACGTGGCAATCCCAGCAGTAGGGGTTAACAGAAGCGTACTCATGGCAACGATCGCAGAATTCCGCCTTGTTGGTGTGACACTCCAGGCAGTTGTTGGAAAGGCTCATGTCGTACTTTTTACCGTTCTCAGCCACGTAGACCCGCTGGCCGTCGCGTACAACGGAGTTTCTCCAGCCGTCAAGAAGCTGCATGTGCTCCCTGGCCATCTGATCCTTGGGGAGAATACACTCTCCGGCGGCCTTGGCTTCCGGAGCCAGAACCAGCTCCGGTGCGGGCTTGGCTGTTCCCGTGTTGTACCAGAACGGGAAGGAAACCAGCGCCGCGAAGATGGCCACTCCGGCTAATATCTTACCTTTATCACTCATCAGAATCACCCTCCGCTCCAGGTAAATCCTCAAACCTCAGGTTTGTGGTTCGTTCAATCTCTCCGTCCATGACCAGGGCGTTGGCCACCAGCTCGTGGAGACCGGTTACTTCAACACCAGGGACCCAGTAGTCCATCAGGGGAGGCAGGGCCGCCCTGTCGATGGCGCAGACACAGGCCAGGGTGTTGACGTCGTACTTGTCGTGAACGTACTTGACCGCGTTGGCACGGGGCAGACCGCCACGGAGGCGCTGTTCCATGATCTCTTCGGTGTTGAGACCAGACCCGGAACCGCAGCAGAAGGTCTGCTCGCGGATGGTGTTGGGGGGCATTTCGTAGAAGTTGTTGCAGACGTTCTGCAGCACATAGCGGGGCTCGTCGAGCATACCCATGGCACGGGCCGGGTTACAGGAGTCGTGCCAGGTCACCTTGAGGTGATCGTTACGGCTCGGGTCGAGCTTGAGCTTGCCATGCTTGATAAGGTCTGCGGTGAACTCGGCGATGTGGATCATCTTGGTGCTTGCTGAGTTCTCGAACACGGTACCGGTGATGGGGCTCTTGGGAACTTCGAGGAAGTCCGCAGGGCCGTTCATGGTGTCCATGTACTGGTTGATGACGCGCCACATGTGGCCGCACTCACCACCGATGATGTACTTGACGCCCAGACGTTCCGCTTCGTGGTACATCTTGGCGTTGAGCTTTTTCATCATGTCAGAGGAGGTGAACAGACCAAAGTTACCGCCCTCTGAGGCGTAGGTGGAGAGGGTGTAGTCGAGGCCGATGTGCTCGAAGAGCATCAGGTACCCCATGAAGGTGTAGGTACCGGGATCGGCAAAGGCATCGCCAGAGGGGGTGACAAAGAGAACCTCAGCACCTTTACGGTTGAAGCTGGGGTTGATCTTGACGCCGGTGATCTCTTCGATGTCGTCGCAGAAGAACTCGACGATCTCTTTGAAGTTCTGGGGCTGGATACCCAGGTGGTTGCCTGTCTTGGAGCAGTTGGCCACGGGATCCTTGATCCAGTTGATGTTCACACCGATGAGGTTGAGGAGCTCTCGACCCATCATGGTGATCTCGGCTGTGTCGATGCCGTAGGGGCAGAAGACGGAACAGCGTCGGCACTCGGTGCACTGGTAAAGATAGGAGAACCACTCCTTGATGACCTCAGGAGTCATCTTTCGGGCACCTGCGAATTTACCCAGGAGCTTGCCGGCCAGGGTAAAGTCGTTTCGGTAGATGCTTCGAAGGAGCTCAGCCCTCAGGAAGGGCATGTTCTTGGGGTCGCCAGACCCGATGTAGAAGTGGCATTTGTCAGCACAGGCGCCGCAGCGAACGCAGACGTCCATGAAAACCTTCAGGGAGCGGTACTTGTCGAGGCGCTCCTTGAAACCTTCGTGAATAATCTGCTGCCAGTTTTCAGGAAGTTTCCAGTCTTCGTCAGCGGGAGACCAGTCACGGCCGTTGGGCAGCCCAAGGTAGTCCAGGGTCTTAGCCTTGGCGGGATAGCAGAACTTCCCGTCGGACAGATCCGGAGGCGTATCCATCCAGGACTTCTTGGGAACAGCGTTGTCTATTTTGATCATCTCTTCCGGTTTGATATCCACGATTTATGACTCCTTTTCCACTGGAAGTCCGGCCTCGACCATTTTCTCTCTGAATTCGTTTTCGTACTTTTCGTACGTTACGAAGGGCAGCTCGGGGTTCCAGGGGTTGATGTGTCTCTTGGCTCGGCTGTTGTTGGCCATGTTCCTGGTGGGAGAAAGGAAAATACCACCGGCATGCATCAGCTTGCTGAAGGGGAAGTATACGAAGAGAACGCATACAAGGAACAGATGCACAAAGAGGAACGGGTCAATGTTGGCAGGAATCGTGGGGTGCAGAGTTGCCAGACCCATGGTGAGCTCTTTGATGGCCACAACGTCCACTCTCAGGAAATATCGCATGTAGATGCCGGTGCCAGCGATACCCATGATCAGAAAGAGAGGGAAGTAATCGGCAGCCAGGGAGGCGTACCGAAGACGGGGCGTTGCAACCCTTCGGAAGAAGAGAAACCCGACAGCGGCGAGAAGCACCACGCCGGAGAGCAGCACGATGGGGAGACCGATCTGGAAAAAACCGTCGGCCGCTTCCAGGAACTTGATGCAGGCAGGCACAGGCTCCAGAAAGAAGCGCATGTGACGTACCAGAACCGCCAGGAAGCTGTAGTGGAAGGCCAGGGCGGCAACCCACAGCCAGATTTCCCATTCGTAAGAGACCCTGTCCCCTTTGATTTCAGCCTTGGTGTTGCGGAACAGAGATCGGAAAGTAAAGATCTCCAGAGCCATGCGGCCCACCACACCCAGCCCGTTGGAAGGGTTGTCAAGCTTGTCATGCTTGATCCAGGGCAATGACTTTTGCTGACCGCAGGTGGTCGGGATGCGAAAGGGGACCGGAGACTTGGCCCACTTCATGATACGCCAGATAAACCCGCCAAGAAACATGACGAAGGCGATGTAGGGTATCATGATCCCAAACACTCCCTGCAGCACAGGCGCACTGCCGCCCAGAAAGGCGAGTGCACCCAGCACAACGACCGCTACCAGGGACAACACAATATTTACGTTCATACCTTTTCCTCACCCTTTGGTGCTCGATTAAACGAAAAAACACCCGAATTGAAAGTTTGTAAAGAGCGGACACAGTATCGGGAGAGCCGGCAACTCTCCCGAAGGCTGTTAAACGACCGCCTTATAAACCCCGGTCCGGGTCTTCATCCGATTTCTCGAAGCCCCCGTTTTTATAAACATCATGTGGTAAAATTTCGGTCCCGACTTCGGGAACCTCACACAATATATCCTTGTTCTTCAAGAGATTGAGGGTTCGGGTGCGCACTTCACTTGCACGCAGCCGATAGATCTGCTCGCGGCAGGCCATGTAAATGTCAAAGGCCGCCAGGCTGAGCTGGTCCACTCGGTTGTTAAATTCATCGAGATCTTTCTGGGTGACTTGCCCGTCCTTGATCTCTTTTTTCAGCACGTCTCGAATCACGTCTTTCAGCGGAAAGACAAAGGCCACCCCCTCGCTGGGGACAAAGGTTTGTACCGCACGAAGGCGAATGACCGGGTCAAGCTTCTGGCGGACCGATTCGGGGTCCGGGAGTTCCTCTTTCGAGATGAGTGAAAAAACGTCTGTGAACGATTCCCTCGCCATGGCCCCGATGGGGTTGTTGAAGGGGTCCTTTTCACCCAGGATGAACCGGCTGCCGTCGGTGGAGTAAGTGCCCGCAAAACGGGATGCCCAAGCCTTGACTATCTCTTTGGCGTGCATGTCGAGGTGTTTGTAAATACCCATGGTTCCTCGCTCCCACCTGCCGGAGCACGTGGTGTTTCCTTAAAATTTCATGTGTAACAGCAACTTACTGCGAAATATATTTTTCCGAGTTTAAACGATTGATATAGATCAATTTCTGCTTTTATGTCAAGAACTACTTTCCCGCCGAAAGTGGCTGAAGTATGCATCGTTAAAGGATATTACGTTTGTCTACCACCAAAGTGATCGGGTGGTTTTCGTTTCGTTACCCATAGCAGTTTTTATAGTATTAACACCTTTAAAAACCATGACTTTTCACGTTGCAGATAAAGCCAGATTAAGGTTCAGGGCTTTGTTGACTGCTATTATTTATTCCCTGAGGAGTCCGGGGTTGTGGATGAGAAAATCCAGGGCGGGCCGAAGGTCCGCCTCTGTGTGGGGCTCAAGAGTAATGATCAGCGGCTGGCGCTGTGCCAGGTCGAAGACCGGGGTAAAGTCGATTCTCCCCTGCCCCGGGGGAAGGTGCTCATCCTCCTTGCCGTGGTTGTCATGGAGGTGAACCTCCCGGGTCAAGGGTCCCAGGGTCTCGATCCACCCACTTAAATCTCCATCGCCATAGGCATTGAGGTGGCCGGTGTCGAGGCAGAGACCCAGGTGGTCTATGTTTGAGACCATGCTCGCCATGTCGGCCGGGGTTCGCTCATGGACGTTTTCAAGAAGAAAGTGAACGCCCATGGAGGCGAGGGTGGAGGCCATCTCCGTCCATGCCCTGCGGCTTCTTTCGAGCCAGCCTGCAAAACCTGCAACGTGGGTGTCGGGGTGAAAGCCGGTGTGGCAGACCACACTTACGGGTCGCATTGCCTCCACCGCTTCGACAAGGAGCATAAGGTGCCTTTTGCTGCTTTCCCGCATATCCGCGTCCGCCGATCCCGGGTCAACGCCTTCAAAGGGACCGTGGAGGGTGAGGCGTGCTCCCGCCTTCCGAAAGGTGGCCGCCGTCTCCTCAAAGTGGGCTCGGTCGTAACTCTCGAGGGTGGGAATGTCCATTCCCAGCTCGGGGTTGAGACCCAGGGAGAGGAACAGGTCAAACAGCCCCTCTTCCACCAACATGCGGTAGGGAACGTTGACCTGGACAGACCGGGCCGCTTTTCGCATTGTCTTGTCATAACGCATGTCAGGTTACCCCGTTTACTTTCATTCGGTTATGAAGAGTTTGGTTTCTGTTTAAAGAGGCCTTCATGAATGAGCCGACGCACTATAGCAGAAGCGTGGAGTCAAATAAATGTCACCGGCGTCTGAATTATTTTGATCAATTCATGCACTTTGCTTGATGAAGTCAGGCGACCCGTATCGGCGGGGCCATGGCTCCACTGTTCTTGCACGCTTTCGGCTTTTCCTGTATATACGAATAGTCAACAGGGTGTCATCTGACCATCTTCCATTCGTCGTTACTGATGGGTTGATGAGCACCCCTTGAACCACTGTTTGGTCCGGGCCATTGATCAATCGCCCCACCCTATGCATCGGATCCCGGCACAGCGCTCTTTACCTGAACCCAGGCATTACCATGAAAAAGCTGACTTCTCGTTCCCTTGTTGTATGGTTTTTTATAACCTTGCCCCTTTTACTTCTTGTCACGGTCGGTTTTTTTCCTGCCAGCACCGTGGCAGAGACTGGTGGTGTGCACCTGATCCCTGTTTCGGGAGAAGTCTCGCCCTCCATGGCCACCTTTATTGAGCGTGCCGTGAAAGAGTCGGAAGATGCCTCACTGGTGATTTTTGAGATGGACACCTTCGGCGGCCGGGTCGATTCCGCACTGAAAATTGTGGATGCCATCACGGCCCTTGAGGTCCCCAGCGTGGCCTGGGTGAAAACCAAGGCGATCAGCGCGGGAGCCCTCATCGCCCTTTCCGCCGACGGCCTCTACATGGCACCGGGCACCACCATCGGAGACTGCGCACCCATTGCCGTAGGGCAGGAGGGGCCTAAAATGCTCGGCGAAAAATTTCAGTCTCCGCTCCGGGCCAAGTTTCGTGCTCTGGCCCGAAAGAACGGGTACAGCGAGGCCCTTGCAGAGTCCATGGTGACAGCTGACCTTGAGATTGTCGCCTTTGAGGTGGATGGGAAAACCACCTACATGGAGAAACAGGCATACGAGGATCTCAAAGAGAAACCCGAGCACTCGAGAACCGTGGTTCGTGATGGCGAGCTCCTCACCATGGATGATGTGGAGGCAAACGGGTTCGGTTTTTCAAAGGCCACCCTGAAGACCATCGCCGAGGTGGCTGCGGCCGAAGGCAAGGGGGGTGTCGCACAGCAGCGCATAACCCCCTCCTGGTCTGAAGACATCTCCGGTTGGATTCTTTCCATTGCTCCGCTTCTGATGATCGTCGGTCTGGGAGCCCTGTACACCGAACTCAAGGCTCCGGGTTTTGGTGTTTTTGGCCTTGTGGGTATTGCCGCCCTGGGGTTGGCCCTGTTTGGCCACCACATTGCGGGTCTTGCCACCTATGCCGAGATTCTGCTCATTGTCATCGGCCTGCTTCTGCTTGTTGTGGAAATATTTGTCATTCCCGGGTTTGGGGTGGCTGGCATCAGCGGATTTATTCTGGTGATGATTGGGCTCCTCCTCTCCCTTCAGGACTTTGTGCTGCCCGATCCGACCCTGCCCTGGCAGGGAAAGGCCTTTCGGGTGAATCTTCTGACGGTGGTGGCCTCCTTCGGCGCCTCGCTTTTGATGGCCGTGGCCCTTGTGCGTTACCTTGTACCAGCCATGGCCGGCCGGGTGAGCGGGCCTTATCTGGATGCGGACCTCAAAGAGTCCAAAGCGGATTCCAAAGAGACCGCTCGCATCGCCAAAGGGGAGGTCGGGGTCGCCATCAGCACCTTGCGACCTGCCGGTAAAGCTGAATTTCACGGAGAGCCCTTTGATGTGGTGACCCGTGGAGACTTTATCAGTCGCGACGATTCCGTCATTGTTACAGCCATTGAAGGAAACCATATCATCGTGGCCCGGAAAGAGCCGGACCATGAATAAATCGATGACCAACGTTGTCGCATAAAGGAACAGTGCCAAGGCCATGAAAATTGCTTTAACCGTTATTGTCCTGCAGATTCTGGGTGTCGCCGCCATTATCGCAGAGTTCATCATCCCTTCTTTCGGCGTCATCTCCGTTATTGCCGGGACGCTACTGGTGCTCTCCATTTATATGGTCTTCACCGGGGTATCGACTCAGATGGGGTATGCCCTGGTGATAGCGGATATTTTTCTCATTCCCGCAGCCATCTTCTTCGGGGCAAAGGTGTTGGAACAGTCGCCCGTGACCTTGAAGAAACAGCTGAAAAGCGACGAGGGGGCCACCTCCCAGAAAAAAGGGCTGGATCACTTCCTGGGCCTTGAAGGTCGCGCCATCACCGACCTTCGCCCGTCAGGCGTGGCCCTTATTGAAGACGAACGCATCGACGTGGTCACCCGGGGGGAATACATCGAAAAAGAGAGCTCCATTGCCGTGCTCTCCGTTACCGCCAACAGCGTGATTGTGAAGAAGGCAGAGTCGTAGGAGAGGCCTCCGGCGGCGAGGTGAGCCACCTCGAAAGCGGGTTTGCGAATGTTCTCGACCCTCGCTGCTCGGGTCGGTCACATTCGCTGACGGGCTGTGCCCGTGGACAATGATTTCGCTGGCACAACACATATCGTCATCCCTGACAGTTCGGGGGGACTGAAAGGCGCTGACTCCATTTATACCCATTGCCTCGGCCTTACGAGCGTGGGCTTAAGGGGAGAGAAACCCTAAGGCAAGACGCATCACCTTGCCGCTATAGTTATGCGGGCCAAGGTAAGCCCATGGTTCGGTATTTTGGAAATCAAAGCTTGAGCATGTGTGGCACAAGGGGAGTGGCCTCACCCTTGGCGCGAATGCGGACGCGAGTTGTCCTGCAAAACGATACCCGTTTCGCATTCGCCATAGGGTTTCAAGGTGCCCCCACCTTGCCGCCGGAGGCAAAAGGCTTTTTTAGAATAAACCCGGTCTTTCGAATGTGGAAGGCCACGTAGATAACGCGTAACGCAGGAGAACCTATGAACCCGAATATGATTTTAACGTTTGTCGTCCTGGCCATCGTGCTGGTGATTCTTTTTGTCATCGGCTCAGCCATCAAGCTCTGGATCCAGGCCCTGGTTTCCGGTGCCCATGTGGGCATGCTGAACATTGTCTTTATGCGCTTCAGGAAGGTGCCCCCGACCTTGATCATTGAATCCAAGATCATGGCGGTGAAGGCGGGGATTGATATCGATACGGACCTTCTGGAATCCCACTACCTTGCCGGTGGTAACCTGTCCCGCGTGGTCCAGTCCCTCATTGCGGCAGACAAGGCCAACATCGACCTGGAGTTCAACCGGGCGGCTGCCATTGACCTGGCCGGTCGTGATGTGCTGGAAGCGGTGCAGATGAGCGTCAACCCCAAGGTGATTGAAACGCCGAAGATCGCGGCCATGGCCAAGGATGGCATTCAGCTGAAAGCCTTGGCGCTGGTTACCGTTCGGGCGAACCTTGATCGTCTGGTGGGCGGTGCCGGTGCTGATACGATTCTCGCCCGAGTCGGTGAGGGCATCGTCTCCACCATCGGTTCCTCCGAGAACCACAAGCAGGTGCTGGAAAACCCCGACACCATCTCCAAGACCGTCCTTGCCAAGGGCCTCGACTCGGGAACCGCTTACGAGATTCTCTCCATCGATATTGCCGACGTTGATGTGGGCAAGAACATCGGTGCGGATCTCGAGACCGATCGAGCCGAGGCGGACAAGAAAATCGCCCAGGCCAAGGCCGAGGAGAGGCGTGCCATGGCCTATGCCGTGGAGCAGGAGATGACGGCTCGCGTTCAGGAGATGCAGGCCAAGGTGGTAGAGGCCGAAGCCCAGGTGCCCCTGGCCATGGCCGAAGCGTTCCGAAGCGGGAATCTCGGTATTATGGATTACTACAAAATGAAGAACATCATGGCCGATACCGATATGCGCAGCTCCATCGCCGGCGATGAGAAAGGACCGGACGATAAGGAGACCACCTGATGGGTGGGCTGAAGTTTCTGATCACGCTCTTCGTGATCTACCTGATCTTCCGCTCTATCATGAGGAAGGTCCTCTCTGCCGTGAATTCGGAAGGTGGCGGTGCCCTGAAAGGCAAGCTGGGTGACGTCATTGAGCAGATGAAGCAGGAGATGGAGAAGGCCAAACTCGAAGCGGAGCGGGAAGCTGCGGGTATGGACGAAGACATGGCCATGGATGATGATCCCTGGGCAGAGTTGAGAGAGGAGAGTGACGCCTCTTTCGACGAGAGTAATTCCTGGGATGAGGAGCTTCTGGAAGAGGAGGTAACTCATACCGTGAGGACCCACGAGCGGTGGGATGCTGCGGATGAGAGACCATCCCTTCATGAGCGTTGGAATGCCGAGGATGAGGCCCCCTCTCTTTGGGACAGCACCGAAGATGAGAGAGCCCCTGAGGTTTCGACTGCTGTTGAGGTGGCGCCGGAAAGGTGCCGTCCTCAAGGCCAGCGACACAAAAGGCGCATGCGTTTGAAAGAAGCTGTCATCTGGAAGGAGGTTCTTGACCGGCCCATCGGGCTGAGGTCGTAGGCCTTGTGAACGTGATATACAAACCCCTTCGGGGCAAGCAATAGCAGCCGTTTTCACAGGTTTTCCGGGCACCGGAAAACCTGTGGAAAACGGCCACCCCATCCCTTTTTTGCCGCAATTCAATCCCCTTGTTTCCCATTGCAAAACAGTGTACCCATCAGTATAGTAACCAACCGATATGACGGTGTTGTATGCATTGGTATCTGTCCTGTGTATCTGCTGTTAACGGAGTGCAAGCTCCAGTGTCTCAGGCTGGAATCTGGCGCAGGGGATGTCCCCTTGAGGGAATTATCGGGTTTTTCGGTGGTACGATAGATCACCATTTTTTATAGAAGGATATGTAGTTGAAGCGGATTATTGACTTTCTGGCGTATAAAATTATCCGAGGTTTGTTTTTAATACTGGGCTTGATCCCGGAGAAGCTGGCCGAATACCTGGCCAGCGGCATCGGTGAGATCTGGTATCAGGTGGATAAGCGCCATCGCGATGCCGCCCTGGAAAACATGACCATCGCCTTTGGCAGCAGGATGTCTCAGAAAGAGATCCGTAACCTCAGCCGGAAGGCGTTTCATCATATCGCCCTCGTCCCCTTTGAGATGGGGCGCAGCCTCCGCTGGAACTGGCAGGGGGTGTGGGATCGGTTTCGACTGTACGGGGTGCATCATCTTGCCGACGCCCACAAAAAGGGCAAGGGGGTCCTGGTTCTCACCTGCCACATGGGCAACTGGGAGTTTCTCCCCACCTCCATGGCCGCCACGGGCTATCAGATAGCCGCTGTGTACCGTCCCCTGGACTTTAAGCCCATGGATCGGTTTATCCTGGAGATGCGGGAGCGTTTCGGCTGCCGCATGTACCCCACCAAAAATGCCGTGAAGGGCATCTTTGATGAACTGGGCAAGGGCAACTGCGTGGGCCTCTTGAGTGATCAGAATGCTCCCAAGCGCCACCAGGGCGTTTTTGTGGAGATGTTCGGGAAAAAAGCGAGCGCTCACAACGGCATTTCCCAGCTGGCCTTGATGACAGGTGCTCCGGTTGTTCCCTACTTTGTGGCCCGGGACGGCAAGTTCGTGCGAGGGGAGTTCGGCCCGGAGATTCCCCTGGTGAACACCGGCGACCTCGAAGCCGATATCTTCACCAATACCCAGAATTACAGCTACGCCTTTGAAAAGATGATTCAAAAATATCCCGAGCAGTGGTTCTGGGTGCACCGCCGATGGAAAACCCGCCCTCTGGATGAGGTTGAGGATTAAAGACCCTCCTCAGTCAAATAATGCAGAAGCCCTGATTGATCCCTTGTGGTCTCTCAGGGCTTTTTTGTTTTGAAGGATGTTCTGGGTGTGCCGATAAGAGGGGTGGGTATGTATGATATTGACTGGCGTGGTGATTTCACAACTCGCCATGAATTGAGATGAAAGGAGTACAGAAATGGCTTTGATGACTTGGGATGACAGTTTCAGCGTCGGTGTAAAGCGCATCGACGACCAGCATAAAAAGCTTGTGGGCATGATCAATGACCTCAACGAGGCCATGCGGCAGGGCAAGGGCAAAGACGTGATCGGCAAGATCATCACCGGACTGGTGGAGTACACGGTAACCCACTTTTCCCTCGAGGAAAGACTGTTTACACAGGTTGGGTATGCGGATGCACCCGCCCACAAGAAGACCCATGAAGCCTTTGTGGCAAAGGTCACCAAATTCAAAAAGGACTTTGAGAGTGGTCGCATCGCAATGTCTGTTGAGGTGATGAATTTTCTCAGCGACTGGCTGAAGACCCACATCAAAGGGACCGACAAACAGTACAGCTCCCTCTTTATCGAAAAAGGCATCAAATAGCCATTTGGACTGTGCCGAGATTTCAAAGGCCTTCGAATTGATCGAAGGCCTTTTTTTCTTTTATTTGAATTTGTACTGC
>Ga0193953_1000736_pt1 | contig 16625 bp, 8 predicted proteins | sample BB_4_MG_FD_140325 | JGI IMG/M metagenome (GOLD analysis project Ga0193953, IMG submission 140325) | Microbial mat bacterial communities from the Broadkill River, Lewes, Delaware, United States - BB_4_MG | ecosystem: Environmental > Aquatic > Freshwater > River > Microbial mats | place: USA... | reverse complement strand
ATTCACCCTGTGCTGTTACGTGTTGGCCTTTCAGGCCTTGTTTATACTGGTTTATTAAATGACTGGACAGGTTTACCCTATTTTGTTACGTGTCGGTCTTCCAGACCTCGTTTGGATGATCATTGTGACACAGGGTTCATTGCATTCACCCTGTGCTGTTATGCGTGGGCCTTTCAGGCCTTGTTTATACTGGTTTATTAAATGACTGGACAGGTTTACCCTTTTTTGTTACGTGTCGGTCTTTCAGACCTCGTTTGGATGATGATTGTGACACAGAGCTCATTGCATTCACCCTGTGCTGTTACGTGTTGGCCTTTCAGGCCTTGTTTATACTGGTTTATTAAATGACTGGACAGGTTTACCCTATTTTGTTACGTGTCGGTCTTTCAGACCTCGTTTTGGATGATCGTTGGGACACAGGGCTCATTGCATTCACCCTGTGCTGTTACGTGTTGGCCTTTCAGGCCTTGTTTATTAAATGACTGGCAGGCTTACCCTATTTTATTACGTGTCGGTCTTTCAGACCTCGTTTGCATGATCATTGTGACACAGGGCTCATTGCATTCACCCTGTGCTGTTTCGTATTGGCCTTTCAGGCCATATAATAGGGTTAACAGTTAGATAATATGATGTTTATAGTTTTAGGGTAGCAGCGAACCCCAGGTTCAGAGGTGATGATACCGGGAATGATGGGTGAAAATTCGAATAGATGCCCATATCTCCCGGTAATTACACTCATAAATTTGAGTATATGCCAATTTTCCCATAGAATGATACTTATAAATTCAAGTAGATGCCCGTTTTGCCCCGGAACAATGGCTATAAACTCGGCTAGATAGCCATCCCTCCCGGTAATAATGGCCATAAATTTGAGTAGATAGCTATTCTTCCCTGGTAGTATTTCTATTGATTCAGATATTCGACCATCGTTACCGGAAAACAGCCCTGTGCATTTAAATAGATGACTATCATTAATGGTGATCATGATCATTGGCGTCAGGAAACTCACATTCTAAATATTTTAATGAGTGGAAATTCAGAAAAATATCCCGTAACTTTTTATGAGTATTCATCAAAAATGGAAAATAATGGCAAAAATAAATTTACCAACCAGTGACAATGCACGGTCACAACTGATTCAAAAGTGCCTGCACAATGAAAGTCAGATTGAGGATAAAGGACAACGGCTATTACCTGCTGATATTATTGAACGTGGTACTGCCATCTTGCCGCTGTATAATAGTAAACTCAATGCCATTGGTAGTTTACTGAGTACCCGATCTATTGAAGTGCAAGAGAAAAAAGCCGCGTTGAATCGTCTGACCACCTATCTGCGTGACTATTGGGAAGTACTTCGCCGCAGAACCGCGCGATTGGATCATCCCGTGCAGGTATTGACTTATTACCAATTACCACTGGATGGAATGACACCACCCATTTCCAGGGAGAAAGATTTATTGAATATGGCTAACCGTGCCATTGAAGGGGATACCCAGGCAGTTAATGCGGGCTATCCGCCCATGGTAAATCCCACTGCAGCGGAGGTAAAAGAAGTGCTGGACGTGGCCTGGAAGGAAGTCAATGATGTGCCGCCAGCTGATCGGGCTTATGATCAGGCGCTGGAAAGTATTGCCGACCTGCGTGCACAAGCCGATGAATTAATTCGCGACATGCACGATTATCTCAATTTTGTCCTTCGCAAAAAGGATGCTGCCAGCCGGCGCCGCATCATTCAGACCTATGGATTTACCTATACGTATCAGAAAAACGAGAACGCGGATAAGGAAATTCAGGCGAATTAATGGCTGCTTTTGGCAATAGACTTGTCAGGTTTGCAACTCCTGACAAGTCTGTAATATGGTTTGTTAGGGTTTAAAGCAAAAGGCCCCGGGAATCACCCCTGCTTTTAATGTATCTACCGGGGTTCCGTCGGAATGGAAACGGTATACAATCCCTTGTTGGACATAGTCAATCGCATCTGCGACAAAAACATCGCCGGTGTATGGATCCACATCAATGCCATAAAAACCGGCATAGGGGGTACCAATGTATGGACTTTCAATAAAAATTTCCGGTTCCTCATCGGTATCAACAGCTTTGCGGTAGACATGACGGTTAATGTAGTATAAGGTATCCCGTGTGGCATTGATCACCACTTCCTGCGGCCAGTCTTCGATGTTAAAGCGCCAGGTTTTTTCCACTTTCCGGGTGTACGGATCTATGCGTTGCAGACCCGGGCGTTCCCAACCATAGATACTGCCATCGTAGCAACCATCTGAGACAATCCATATTTTATCGTTTTTATCCATTATTAGTGATGTGGGCTGTTTTAAGGTCGTGATGGAGTCCACGATCTGGTCTGTTTTAGTATCAATAACCAGTATTTTATCATCATAGGTCCAGCAGTTGGTAAACACATAATCGCCTAATTGTACCATCTGCTCCGTTGAGTGCTGGAAGAAATCCTTGTTGCCATTATCCACATCAATGGTATCTATAATAGCGCCGTTGGCATAGCCGGTTGTTTCATAATCGCCCAAGGGATCAATGATCCAAATACTCTTGCCCCATAAGTCCGTGACATACGCTTTGTGTTTGCTCAGGAATTGAATATACCTTGGCGAGGTGAAGCCGGTGATCTTCCCCACATATTCAAAGGTATTGATGTTGATGATATAGATTTTCCCACTGTTATTAACCACCAGGTATCCCAATGAATCCCGGATTGACATAGATTGCAGTACATCACCAAGTGGTAAGTCATTCACCTCATAAAAAATATCATTTTTAACCTCTCTTGTTTCATAGTCGTAGTAAGATAGAGAGGCATTTCCCCAGGTAAAATTTCCCTCATTGGTGATGAACACACCGGATGATTCCTTGACATTGTAAAAACGCACGTTAGTGAGGCTATCATCATCCATACAGGCATAACAGCAAAGGGTGATGCCTATGATTAAAAACCACTTCATCATATCTCAAGCATTAAAGTGAATAAGTAATTGCGTCCGGGCATGTACCTGAACAAAATTGAGCGGTAGTATTCGTCCATTAAATTGTTAATCTTCAGCTGTGCGACCAGTTTACATCCTTTCATATCAAAGCGTTGACCAATGGTCATGTTATTCATGTAATACGGATACAGCCAGTCCCGTTTAATGGTTCGGTTACTGGTGGTGGTAAACCTTTCGCTAAAATGGTTCCACTGGTACATGATAAAGGAATTCTTGTACCGCAGATCGACTAGCACATTACCCGAATGTAAGGGGACATATATTAATTGCTTACCATTGCTATTGTCGCCCCATTTTTCGCTATCACCCAGGTTTTTACTGCGTGTATAGGAATACCCACCCAACAGTTTATATTGGAAATTACCCTGTTGTCCGCTAATATTCAGGTTATACTCCAAACCATAGGAGATGACTTGTTTGATGTTAAACGGTTGCCAAAAGCCTTTGAAAGTAGGGAGCCATACAATCCAGTCATTAATATCTGAGTAGTAGGAGGTGAGCTCTGTTTTCACCTGAAATGCGGGTTTTGTAAAGAGGTATTCAATCCCCAGGTCACCACTTATGCCTTTTTCAGCTTTTAAGTCAGGATTTCCACCGGGTTGCCAGTATAAATCGTTCAAAGTCGGCGCGTGATAGTTATGGGTGATGTTACCTTTGAGTATCAGATCGCGTTGTTGAACCAAGCGGTAATCAAAGCCTAAATAAGGTACATTGTCAACGATTTTGCCATCTATCACATCCTGGCGATCCATGAGGTTGAGGTTAAGCCGCTCACCAAAGCTTTTGGATAAGGAACAGAAAAGTGAAAAATAATCCCGGTTTTCCTCATAAGTGGTTTTATTAACCGATTCATAGGTGTCGACATCGTTTCTGTCATAACTGAAGGAGGCTGTAAATTTCAAATCCTCTTGATTCCATGCCGCAAAGTCAATATGACCCGAATAGGTTTTAGCTTTACTTTTGGAATCGATCATGCTGATCAGCCCTTTGCCAGGTACATAATTTTGAGAGGAATAATGGAGATCTTTTGAATCATATCCCAGTCGGAGCTTTAAGTCGGCTTGTGCAAAGTAAAATTTAGTTTCCGTCACGCCTTTGTGGTCTTCGTCCACTTGTTGGTTCATATTGGCTTCGTTGCCTCCTTCGTAACTCAAAACGGTGGGGATGCTGCGGTCTGCTTTTTGTCCCCAGTAATTGGCCTTCCACACAATGTGATCCGTTACTTTCCAGTAGGCTTCCTGCATGATGCCATAGACCTTATAATCGGCCTGTTCGTTTTTTACTTTACGGTAATTCATTTCGCCGGTGGCCGGATCATAGTCCTTAATCCGTCGATTGATAAAGGGGTAATCATTGTCTGACTGGTTGTGATAAACACTGGTCTTGAATTGTACCTGGCTGGATCCGTAAGTGAGTTTAATAAACTCACTGTAGGTATCGTAACTACCTATTCCCTGGATGTATTTTAAGGAGAATGGTTTACTCCAATCCGGTGTGTTATTAATGTTGATCACCCCGCCTAAGCCGCCGCTTTGGTCGCGCATTGATGCGGCACCATGTGTTAAGCTCAGTTCATCAATGATGTACACCGGTATTAAACTGAAGTCGACCATGCCGGTCATGGGTGAATTGATATTTATCCCATTCCACCGCACTTGTGTATGCGAAGCAGCCGTGCCTCTGAACGAAGCGGTAGCCAAGGCGCCACGTCCGTAATCTTTGATAAAAACGGACGTGTTTTCGGACAGGAGTTGCGAAAGCGATTCATTGGCCTTGTCGATAAACACCAAAGAATCGACTTCGCTAATCTTCATACCCGCCTCTTCTTGCTTAAAGATGTAGTCAGCAGTGATCTGTACGGGCTTGATATTAAAAACAGAATCCCGGATGCCTTGGGCGAAAGACATCCGGGGAAAAACAAATAACAGAGTCAGACAGAGAGAAACACCTGCCTTACTGCTTAATAAACTTAAAAGTTTTGAAAACATCGTTTTGATTTAATTGGATAATGTAGAGACCACTATGCATGGCAGAGAAATCAATCAAACTGTTTTGACTGTAATTTGATAGCTGCATGACCAGCTCTCCGGTTATATCAAAAATTTTTACCGAAGCATTCTGTGCATTTTTAATAGTAGCATGTGACCGGACCGGGTTAGGCGTAAGAGTCATCTGCGGTGTGGTGGTTTCATCAATACCTGTGGGCTCGTCAACACCCGTCAGGTCAATGGTTGTAGATACTGTATATGATGCAGCTGGATTATCAACCAATGTTGCAGTGATTTCTAATTCACCCGCCTGCGTGACATGCAAAATGTTACTTGCATCAATACTGGCCCAATCTTGTGAAAGTGACCACCGGATTGTTTGATCGGTTTTCAAGCGGCCTTTAGTAAAAGCAAACACTTCTAGGGGGTACTTGTAGGCTTTGGTTACCGGCGGTAAATCACCAATCACCACCGACTCTGTAATGCCGGTGACTCCGCTAATGGGGTCAATATCTACCGCGCCGCCTACCTCGGTAGACATTTCGCCGAGCCAACCAGCCTGGGCCAGGTTACCATTGTGGACTTTTATGAAATCAATCTGATCCAGATTCACATAGTTACCATGTGCATCAACGGCCCAGTTAATGTCAAAGGCATCTCCTCCTGCACCCTCAATGGCAATAGGTGTATAGGGATTATCCGGCACGTTGTATTCCCGGGTTGCGGTATTGCGCGCCTGGTTATCGGCATAGCCAAAACCTCGTTTTAAGGCGATCACATACGACGGATTCGTTTGGTTTACTACATCTTGTAGGCGTGTGCCGCTTAAGGTATAGGCATTCTGATTCACCTGTGGGAAGTTCTCCACAGAAGGGTAGTAGGGTTGTTTATGGAAATTATTGGCTTCCACGACGCCGCTGCCACCTTGGTTATCGGTCCAGGGGACATCAACCGCGACGGATTGTTTAGGATTGGTGTAGGTGACCTGATAGTTTTTAATGGTTGAGGAAAAATAGTAATCACTACCGGCTAATTCATACCAGGTATCATCCGGTTGACCATTGCCATTTTTATCTTTCATGACTGAAACAACACCGGGTTCAGACCAGGTGACTTTATTATAGATGTTGCTTATGATCGGATTGCCAAAGATGGTAAAATCAACACCATACGGATTTGCCGGATCATTTTTAACCGGTTCAGCAAATTTAAATACCACATATCCACCATAGGATCCCAAAGACATGTGTCCCGTTGCTGTATTGATCAGGCTGGCAGCTGTTGTGGCGCTGCCCCATGAGGGATCGTTAACGAATTGACCGGGAGCCGGTACGTAATCTACTACTTCTGAGATGAATTTGAAGGATTTATGACTGGCTTTAAGGGCTGTTTGTGTGGGACGTAGGTGGGTTAATCCCTCAAATGTGCCGCCAACAAAAAGATCTTTACCGGATGATTTAATCATGTTCAGCCAACCACCCGTGGGTTGTGAGGCAATGACCTCGCCATTATCGCCCGGAGTAGTTAAACCATTCCATTGTGCTAATTGACTGTCGGATGTAAAGTTATTTGTATTCCAAAATAAGTGATCAGTGGCATCAAATTCACAATCATAAATACCACTGGCCATGGTGCTTAAGGTTTGTGCCTGAGCTGTTGTTAAGGTCAGGTTTCGCTGCAAAGCAATGTAAACATCATATGCGTTCCACCTGAACACCTTAAATCCCTGTTCTGGTATTGAATATTGACCGCAGACAATATTTCCCTGGGAGTCGATGGCCAGGCCGGTTGAGTTACCGGGGATTTCAATGATTTTTACATGTTGATTATTGCCGGTCATATCTACCAGCCAGATACCATTTGTATCATCTACTCCATTCCAGTTACTGTAACCTAATCCTGAAACAAGGAGTTTGCCCTGGTATACTTCTGCATCAAAATTGCAGGGTAGGGTGGCGACATGGCTCCAGCTACCGTTGGTTAAATCGACCCGATAGATGCGATCATCCGTATTGCCATAAATAGTGAATCCATAATAGAGCCAGTTGTTTTGTGGATCGATTTCTATAAACGAGGGATAGTGATTAAATATTTCTAATTTCTCACTCGTAAATACCGTTTCTTCTGTTTGAGCCTGCATGCCTTTGACAAATCCGGCATCGTAGTAGTAGATGATATTGTTATTTATATCACACAAACCGTTTAGCTGGTATGATTTTACAATTTCATAATTACTTGTTGGTTCAAAAGATTGTGTTTGACTGCTTTTTAGTACGACACTTTCAGATGTTTTATACATCTGCCATTTGTCGAAATTGTGTATTTGTGCATAGCATCCTGTACCAATAAGCAGAATGATTAGTGCTGTAGTAGTAATTAGTCGTTTCATACGCCAGATGATTATGATAGATGAAATCCCCTGTGCGGAAGGTTCTGCACAGAGGATTTATCATTATTTAATGAGTTTGTGTGTGGATGTACCACTGGTTGTTTTTATAATAAGAATGTAAGTGCCGGAGGCCAGCTGATCGGCTGGAATTGCATATTCATCAGACAAGATCAGTCCTGATTTGACAATTTGTCCTGTTACGGTCACTAACTGATAATATCCACCATTAATTTGATCTCCTTTAATGGTAAAGTTGGATTGGAATGGCAATGGATAGATAGTAATATCCCTTGCTTGCTTAAGATCATTCATAGTAGTTGCTTGGCTGATGTTAGCTCTCAACGACGCTTCGCTTACTTTACCATTAGAGATAGCCTGTAAAGTAATGGTTGCCGTACCTGATGCCTCGTTTTGCGGAGTTAGCACCAATTGATTATCGATAATTTCAGCATCAACCAATCGATTATCTGTATTGGCAGAAACACTCACCAGGATAGAGGCGTCATTATTGTCCGCATCCGAAACGAGATCGGTAATGGTGAATGATTGAACACCATCACCAGATCTAAAATCCACCTCATTCAGTTTAAACACTGGCCCATGGGCATCAGGGAAGACCGGAAGAGCCGGGAACCAATAATAGGGCTCTAATTCATGACGAGAGACTTCAATGCCGGAAGTCCCGTCAAATACATACAATGTATTAGTAAGGCTGTTATTACCCCAGCCGCTCTTCTTTCCTGTTACATACAGCTGGTTAGTTGCCGGATGCACACGCAGACCTGCTCCATACAGTTCCATCCCATCTTCCATGGTAATGAAGGAGTTATTTAATGATGTTTCATCACCGATGATGTATTTATAAATGGTTTTACTTCCTGACCATCCACCTGGTTTGGCCCAAAAAAGTGAGTTTTCTGTTGCACTGGCACAGAAACTACCGGCATTCCAGGCAAAACCAAAGGATGAAGGTAAGCTTATACCATCCGGTAAAGCTATCTCTTCCTGAATCAATGTGTAAGGATTAAATTTCATTAACTTTGAGCCGGCACCAATATAAACATCGCCATCGTAAGCTTGTACAACATCACTGTAAGAAGCACCTGAGATGGTTTGAATGATCTGATCAGTCGTCGCATCAATGATATACACTTCACTTGATTTAACTGCAAAGACATATTTGCCGGCACGCAGCATATTACCCACTTCTCCGGAAGTACCTTCTAGTTGTGATCCAACAGTCATTGTTGGAATGTCATACAGGTAGATACCTTTACTGGTACTAATGTATCCTTTTTCAGGTGTGACACCCACAAAAGCACGACCATCAGATTTATTGCCCTCCTCGTTCACTACAAACTCTTCAATGTGCGTTTGCTCTTTCATAGAGGTTGCATCAGTTACCACCAAACGTGGCCCTTGCTTTGACATTAAAAAGAAGCGGTCGCCATAAATGGTACCATATTGAGTAGTCACACCAAGTGTTTTGCCGGCATTTTCCTGTTGGTAAGCACGGTATACAAATTTTTTATCACTGGTCAAATAATTGACACTTCCATTGTAGTGGCCAAACCAGTCTTCGTTGACAATAAATGCACCATTAGAGTAGTCTATTTCACGAAGCTCAATAGAAAACGTAATGTTTGTGGCATCACCTGCTGCAGTACCAGTAACGGTCACTTCGGCCGAACCGCTTTCGTTCCTTAAATAATCAATTTTTAAGTTCGTTCCCTCGATAATAGAAGACGATAAAATCGAATTCGTTGCTGTTGATACACTGTACTCAACTGTGGTACTCTCTTTTGCCGTGAAATAATCAGCCAGATTGATAATTGTTTGAGGTGCATTTACAGGTAAAAGCAAATCATTGATCGGTCGATTGATAGAAGGACCGTTACTAAGACGGATTTCAGCCAGGGGGCTACCCATGTTTAACATATATGCTTTTCCTTCGGCAGTAATGTCACCCGTAGCTTTTAGCATTCCAAACCAGGCATAAGATGAACCGCCATAAACCGCCATTTTTTCGAAATTATGGGCATTACCTGTGTTGCCATTCCATAGAGCCAGGAAACTTCCACCTGTAAAATCATTGCAGTTGAATAGCAAATGACCGGCATCACCACCTGCTCCTTCAATGATCCCGATTGTTGCCGGATTATCTGGTTGGGTTACCGGATCGCCGCTTTTCTTTGGGTGGTTGTCGGCATAGCCGTAATCCAGGGCATAAGACTGAATGTAGGTGGGGTTACTATCGTCTACCTTTCCAGCAATTAAAGTTCCTGAATATCTTTCATAGCCTTGATTGATAGCAGGGAACAGTGCTGAAGATGGGTAATAGGGCTGAGTATGATAAGCATTTATTTTGACAACTCCGATGCTGTTATGAATATCGCGCCAGGGCACATCTGCATAATCCCTTGGATTAGCATACATAATGGCATAAGCCGCTTCTGTTGACGCTAGCTCGTAATCGCTTCCTTTAAGCTCATACCAAGTGTCATCAGCTACACCATTTTGATTGTCATCTTTCATCACAGAAACAATACCTGGTTCCGACCATCCTTTGAAAGCATTGCCAAAAACAGTGAAATCCACCCCATAGGGATTAGCAGGGTCATTTTCAATGGAGTGGTCAAAGCCTACAATGACATAACCGCCATAAGCACCCAGACTAACGTGCCCATTAATACCACCGGTGAGGGATTGAGCGGCGGCCGGACTACCCCAGGTGGTGGTGTTAATAAATTGTCCTGGTGCCGGTTTGTACTCCAGCACTTTGGAAACATAAGGGCTGTTTTGTGCTAACAACCCTAAATTACAACATGCAAATGCTGTAATAATTAAGTAAATTTGCTTCATGATACAATTGTTGAAAATTGATAATTGTGTTATGTGATAGGACGGCAGATAGTTTTGGCGAACGCTGCCGTTCTTTTTACTCTTGTTATATCTCACATAGTGGATTCAAGCTGGCGCAATGTTGGTGATGTGGAAATAGGATTGAACTCGTAAATAAGGCGAAACTATTGATGTGCCATAATAAAAGACAGCAGTGTATAATTCGGTTCTGAGTAACCGGATTAAGGTTTGATTGCAAAGATGGAGCTCATTGTATTTCATTGTTTCTGCTATTGCTTTTTATCAAATAGTATTGATTAGCAGCATACAATGTATAAGGAAGGGCTAAATACACCGTCTGATAAGCTACCCATTCACCGCAGGCTGCTAAAATCAATATTCCATTGGCAGGTCTTCTGACTTATCCCGACTTCTGATACCTTCCCATTTCGTTATGGCCGAAACAGTGGTGTTGACTCAGAAGCCTTTGATCATTATGTGATCAGGACTTACAGCAGCGGGAACTGTTGCCGATTCTCACGGCATTCCCTTTTAATTCCTTTCCGATCATCCGGGCAGGAAACCAACTGAGCGCAAATGTATATAATTTTATTTTATTACAAAGTAGCTGGTGGTGGATATTTAGTACTTAATGTTTTTATGGTTCCTCTTACTTGTCTTATACCTATCATCTCAGGAACGGTTATCAGAAACGAGCTTTTGGGGCTATTTTCATTGAATAGTGAAAACATTATTAAAAATCTATCAAAGGCCCCAGAGTTCTGCAGTGGAACCAGATGAATGAAAATGATGGATAAGCGCTATAGAGTCTACTGTTTGGAAAATGGGTTGCGCAAGAGGAGTATGAAGATGACTGGCAATAAAGATTAGAAGTGTTGAGTTGATTTAATTAAGTATTTTTGAGATGAACCTTATAAATCGGCAATGTTTTTAAAGCACTACAAGAAGAATTAAAACCATTGATTCATTTGTGGTTGAAATAGTTGGTTTGGAAGGATTGATATGTAGTAGAGCTGTCGATTTTGTGTCCTAGTCCTTTGGGTTAATGAACTTGATTTATTTACTTGATTAGTTCTTGTATCGTGTTGATTGGGAGGTTGGTTATTTTTGCAATTGTAGGTATATCTATACCTTCGTTATGTGCATTCAAGGCAATTCGTTCAGTTTCGGTTATTGCGTCTTTTTTATCGAATATCAAATCAATAAGCCATTCTATAGTCTTAAGAAATTTGTCTTTGTCTTTTTTCTTATTAAGGTCTGTCTCGCAAAAGGTTGACTTATCTTTATGTAGTATCAGATAATAAATTCCAGCTATCATAATTGCAGCAATGTACCTGAAGTCTATGCCAAGGTCATCCAGTAGCGGTTGATATTGTTTTATTACACCCTTTGAAAGAACCTCTCGCTTGATGGCTAAAGAGGTTGTAATGTTATTATTGTCTCCAAGTTCCCAAATTAAGAGCTGTTGCAGTTCCTTATTGGAGTAAATTGTTTTAAACTGCTCAAATAGCAGTTGTTTCATTAGTTCCCGGTGATTTTCAATTTTTATTTTTCCAAGCTCTTTTATCGCTCTTAACCAGTAGTCTTGCTTTTCAACATATTCTTCAAGAAGGGTGTCAAAGTCTGTAAAATTACGGTAGATTACATTTTTATCAACTCCTGCCTCTTGGGAAACAATATTAATGCCAAGTTTTGTGTGACCATGTTTTTCTAAAACTGCACCCACAGCATCAATTAAATCCAACTTTGCAGTTATTGTATTTCGTCGCCTACCTTTTCCTCCACTCATACATCTATGGTTAATCACTAATATTGGTCCTAAAATTATATTTTTTGTCGATATCCAACAAAGCTTCACAGAAATAATCTAAATCTTCTTTAGTATGTTGACTTGTTATATTCATACGCAAACGCGAATCTTTTAGTTTTACAGCGGGATAAGTTGCAGGTATTATATATATGCCTTTATCGAGTAATTTCCGGGCGATTATTTTTGTTTTCATATCATCTCGTATCATGATAGGAGTGATGGGCGATTCTGATTTCCCAATATCAAACCCCTTGTTCAGGAGTTGTTTCTTTATGTAGTGGGTGTTTTCCCAAAGTTTGTCAATAATTTGTGGCTCTTCAGTGAATAAATCTATTGCTTTAGATGCAGCAGCAACAACAGGTGGGGCTACTGATGCAGAAAAAGTACTGGCGCGTGAAAGGTGTTTCATGTATTTTATTAGTGGTTTTGAACCTACCGCGTATCCGCCGGAAGTACCCATTGATTTGCTAAAAGTTCCTGTTACTAAATCTACTTTATCTGATACTCCAAAGTGGTTGGTTGTTCCTTTTCCACCTTCTCCAAATACCCCAACACCGTGGGCGTCATCAACAAACACAAAGGATCCGTATTTTTTTGCCAAATCACATATCTCAACTAATTTGGGGAGGTCTCCATCTTGAGAATACACACCGTCAATGATTATGGCTATATTCCGGTATTTGCCAACAGTCAATTTTAAGGTTTTCTCTAGATATTCTATGTCATTATGCTTGAATATTTTAGTATTTGTACAACCTAAGCCGTCATAAATACTAGCGTGCACAAACATATCTACAATGGCAATATCCATTTTGTTTAAAAGGAATTGAAAAGCACCAATGTTTGCTGAATAGCCTGAAGAAAATATTAAAGCATCTTCCTTATCATATAGTTTGGCAATTTTTTCTTCTAATAGATGGTGTATATCTAAACGTCCACCGATTATTGGGGAAGCACAAGTTCCTATTCCATATTCTTCTAATGTTTTTTTTGCGGCTTCCAACACTTTAGGATGTTTATTCATACCCAAATAATTGTTGGTTACATAACTTGTGGTGTTAATAGGATTTTTACTATATCTATCAACAATAGTCATCTTTGATCCTGTTATCGTTTTAGATGTGATATCAAATGCATTAGCACTTTGTTGATCCATTTGGTCAATGAATTTTTGAAAATATTCAGCACTTTCATAAATGTTTTTATCAGGTACATTAATAAAATCTCTTGGAGTGAAATGTTTCTTTTTTATGGTGGTCATAGTATTTATTTATCGAGTTAGAATGGATGTTGTGAAGATAGGAAAAATAATGTTTATAGATACAGGGGTTTTTGTTTTAATAGGCATATTTATTGTTTGGTTGCTGTCTGCAAGGATTTGACATTTTAAAGGTTCTTTTTTTTGGAGTCATGGGGTGTGTTGAGATATTATGATAGATTAATCTAAGGTATTCGCGTGATCTTATTTATGTAGGTTGTCTTCGGCATAGGTGCAGGTACTGTTATGTTGGTATTTATGCTATAATTCATCTTGGCTTTCAATACCTTTTTTTCATAGAATAGTTTTATACAAGTAAAAATTCCTTTAAAACAAGAATATGAGAAGTGAATTTTATTTAGGTTCTAGTGACGTTATTGGCTGGGGGAGTCCCGTAAATAACTCGAAAGTTGCTTAATGATTGGTTGGAGGGTCGCCTTGTGATGGATTGTTGTTCTATTTGCTGTTTCTTTTTTAGTGCTTCTGTGAATGGTATTAAAGGGATGTTTAAGAGGTCTTAGGGAGTAGTGTTAGAAAAGTGTGAATTGATATTGTTATATTAAATAAAATAGTATATTTGAGCCGTTAAAAACTAAGAAGTGACAAAACTAAGTCAATATTATTTATCGAGGATATTTTTTTTGTGTTTGACGGCAGTGTAATATTGGTTGAGTTCTGTTGTTTTTAGTTGAGTGAAATACAATTTTCGGAAGTCTGAATTAAATAATTGAGTTACTGTGTTATTTTTTTTAATGTTGTTTTGTTGAGTGAAGAATGAATACATTGAAATATATGATGGAATGATTTGGGCTTAAGCAACAGTAACATAGTGACTAATATTCGAATATTTGTTAGATATTATAACTATGACAGAGATATCAATTTATCAGAATGTGTTCATTTACGATTGGTTGAAAGATCCATTAAATAATTCGTACAACTGTCTTATCGATAAGGTGCTGTGGGGGGAGATTGATTACGAGCGGTTAAATAGTAGTGTTGTAAGGTTCATTAATGATCATTTTATTTTTAATAGTAATGTAGTATTCCTTAGTGATAAATTTTTTTTCAAGCAAAGGAGGGAGATAAGAGAAGAGGAAAGGATTGTAGAATATTATGATTCTCCTTTGACTGATAGGGAGTATCAGGAATTGGTTAATAAGCCTTTTGATCTGGAAAAAGATTTATTAGTACGTTACTATTTAATAAAATTGAATGATAATAAATATAGATTTATTAATGTTATTTCTCATTTGTTAGTAGATGGATCTAGCGGAGAAATGTTGCATAATGAATATGCGAACTATTATAATGATAAAAGCTATTCAGTAGACCTAAACATTATTGACCAACGTAAAAAGTATACTGAAGTTGCAAATCTGCTGAAAGATAGGTGTAAAGAAGGTGGAGGTGGAATGCATTCCTTCTGGTCCAAGCACCTGGCAAATGTTAGTAGTATCGATTTATCTTTTTTAAAGAATCCGTTCAATAATAAGAAGTCATTGAATCCAATTTCTGAGAGATATTTCGAGCTTGATAAAGATACAGTTCAAATTTTGAAAATCGTTTCTAGAAAGCAACGTATTACACCTTTCATATTAGGGCAGATTGTACTTGCTATGCTACTTCATAAGTTCACTAAAGCTAATCAGTTTATGATTAGTTTCCCTGTAGCGATTTCCGAGGGTATTAGCTTGATGTATGGGGGGTATATAAATACCATAATGTTAAAATTTGAATTTGAGGATAGTACAACAGTTTTTGATTTAATTGAAACGACGCGGAACTATTACAAAGAGCTAAAGCGTGATAAAGCAAAGTTTTTGCCCACCTATGAAATCCTTAAGTATACAGACGATAAAAAGGTACTTGATGTTGGGTTTTTACAAACATCCTTGGGTACCACAGAATTAAATTTTGAAGGTACTGCGGGAGAAGAGAATAATAGAGGCTTACACTTGGATTCAAGTATGCCTTTGGTGTTCGAATATGAGACAATTGATGATGAGATTGTTTATAGGGTGAGATTTAAGAATCAGGTTTTAGATTCGATTTTAGTGGAAGAGCTTATAGAGGCTTACAAAAGACTGCTTATTGATGTTTCCAAGGATTTGTTAAGTGATAGCAATGTTTTAATTTATGATTATCGGGCTGATTTTAATTACAGCGTCCCTTCTGTACAAATAAAGAATTATAATATAGACCAGGGAATTGTAGAATATTTTGAATCCCAGGTAAAAAAAACTCCGAATAATGTAGCATTAAATTACAAAGGAGAGAAAATATTATATTCAGAACTTTTAAATAGAACTTTTGGATTGGCTACTTATTTGAAGTTTACTTATCAAGTACAATCCAATGATTTGATCGGAGTCTGTTTGGAAAGAGGTGCACATGCCATTATTGCAATATTAGGAATACTAAAGGCCGGAGGTGTTTATGTGCCAATATCTGCAGATTATCCTAATGAAAGAATAGATTATGTTATCAATGATGCGGCTATTAAGCTTATTGTCAGTGATGGGAAAAATAAAGATAGATTAACTAGCCTGGTCCAGGGTAAGGCTATTGATGTTGTTTGTGTTGATGAAGAATTGCCTTCTGTATCAGAACGGTTTGATATTCGGAATAGTGAAGCAACACAAGCCAATATGCTTGCTTATGTGATCTATACAAGTGGTACTACAGGTCAGCCTAAAGGAGTGCCTATTACTCATGCGAGTGCCTTGAATATGATTTATAGTCAATCTGAATGCTTTAATTTACGTTCAGATAACAAGGAATACAAGCATTGTCTTTGGTTTTCAAGCCTGGCTTTTGATGCTCATGTATCGGAAATTTTTATTGCACTTATTAATGGGCATACAGTATTTGTTATTGAAGAGGCAAAGAAGACTGATGTAGATTATTTAGCAAACTACTGTGAAAGGTATGCTATTGATATCGCCACCATTCCTCCGGCTTTACTTGAAGTTGAGAAAAGAAAGATTATTCCTGTTAAATCTTTAATTGTCGCAGGGGAAGTTACAAGTAGAGAAGTTCTGGATCATTATTTTGATTCCAATATTCATTTATATAATGCCTATGGCCCCACTGAAGCAGCTGTATGTACAACTATTCATTCTTATCGTAAAGGAGATAGCAATACTAATATTGGGTGTCCAATTGCTAATGCATCGACTTACATACTAGATAATACACAACGTCCCCTTCCCATAGGGGCCATCGGCGAACTTTATATTGGCGGCGATGGCGTAGCGCGAGGCTACCTGAACAGGCCGGAATTAACCCGGGAGCGCTTTTT
>Ga0193953_1000733_pt1 | contig 16648 bp, 12 predicted proteins | sample BB_4_MG_FD_140325 | JGI IMG/M metagenome (GOLD analysis project Ga0193953, IMG submission 140325) | Microbial mat bacterial communities from the Broadkill River, Lewes, Delaware, United States - BB_4_MG | ecosystem: Environmental > Aquatic > Freshwater > River > Microbial mats | place: USA... | reverse complement strand
TTATCTGCTCTTTTTTTATTTTTTCAAAATTAATTACATTCTCAATTTGATTTTTAATAATTTTTCCATCTTTATTAATAGATGTTGTTAATTTTTGAGTTTGCCCAATTCCAGTATTCATAGTTTTTACAGTTGTATTTATTTTATTAACTGTATCTTCAATCTCTTTAAAATTTTTTATTCCAATATCTAAATTTATTTTTGAATTTTTATTTAATTTTTCAATTTCCTTATTAATTTCTTTGTCAGTATTAGATACAGAAGCTTTATCTAAATTAAACGACAAAATAATATTTTTATTTGACAAACTATTCACCTACCTTTTTACATATTAAAAAAAAGTAGGTTTATTACCTACTTTACTTTAGCTACATTTTAATTGCATTTTCTTTAAAACTTTGTTTATTGATTTTTCAAATAATTCTTCTGCTTCTAATTGCGTTATTGAAATAAAATTATTTGATTCATAGTATATTTGAGGAGCACTACTTTTATTAGGAGAATGTCCATCATCTAAATAATAAACCAAGTTGTTTCTCTGGTCTGAATTATTTACAATACTATTATGCTCAAATGACATAGCCATTCCATCTATTCCTATTGTTAATTTTGCTCCATTCACAAATGAATCTAATTCCATAAATATAATATCTATATCTCCAAATTGATATGTCCTATTATACCAGCTACTTTCTGGTCGTGAATAGACAGTTTCTATAATATTTTTATTCAATTTTTCTCTGACCGACAAAGATAATTTGTTTTTCATTTCTTTTTTTACTTCTTTTACTATCTCTTCAGATAATAATTTAACTGTATTTTTTTCGTTCATAAATCTATTTAACTCTTGACTTGAAAATTTCTAATATATTCCCAACTTTATCTTTATCTAGACCATTTAAAATATTAGTAACCTTATCAATATCCAAACTATCTGTTTTTCTCAATATATTTTTAATCAAATCTTCAATAGTTATAGACTCTTTAAAATCTTTATCTATCATATTATATATCATATCTATATTTTTTACTCTTTTTTCTATCATATCTATTACACTATTTAATTGCAAGGATATAAACATACTATTAAAATCTATTCCATCATCTTTTTTAAAATCAGAATAGTCAATATCAGTACATGTCATTGCTATCAAACATTTTGAAATAATATCCTTTTCTATAATATTATTACTAAGTTCTTTGACTTTACTTGAAATTATAATACAATTATTCATATCTAAATAATTAACAATTTTAATTTTTTCATTAGTTTTCTTGTACTGATAATTTCCAAATTTTTGTTTACAAATTTCTAATTTCATAATATCTCTCCTTTAATATCCTAATTTATCTAAAATTTTCAATAACGAATTACAAGATTCTTGCGTTTTTTCTTGTTTGAATTTTTGTAAACTTTCTTTTTCTAACTTTATTATTATATTATCTAAATCACTTTTATTTTTTATATTATTTATCTTTTTAAAAATTTCAAGAGTTTCTTTATTTATTTTATAGTCTTTTTTATTTAAAACTTCTTCACAATCTTTATTTAAATTTTGAATAAATTGTATATGCATTTTATTTTTTTCATTTTCGGTATATTGTATTTTATTACTTTGTAGCAATAAAATCCCTATTAATATAATACAAATTATCAATAAAAATATGATTATAAAATTTTTTTTATTTATTTTTATATTATTTTTCATTTTTTACACCCCATTTTTCTTATTTTCTTTCTATTTTCTCTTAAAGTTTTCTTTTTACCATTTAATATATTATCTTCACAAGTGTATTGTTTATTTTTACTACTTTTATTATAAATACTATTTTTAATAAAAATTGTTCTACCACACTTTGCACATTTAATTTTTACAGAATGATTAAAACTATTTAATTGCCCAGCACATTTTGTAGAACAACAATGATTTATTTTATTATTATAATGGCATATTAAATCTTCACATTCTATTCCACAATAATCACATTTATATTTTATCCATTTTGATTCATCTCTTTTAAATCTTTCTTTTTTAATATTAGTATCAACAATCATATTTACATCTTTTATATCCATGTCCATGTATGCTACTCCATTTATATCATTAGTATAATTAAAACTATGATATTTTTTTAAAATCCCTTTATTTTTAACAAAATCTGAAATCAACTCTTTACATTTATCATGATAATTATTGATATCATATTCCCATAGATATAAAATATGTGTATTATAATTTCTAGTAATATATGTTTGTTTTGATTTATCTTTTGGTATTCTATCTATTTGAGTTTTATAATTAATCTTATTATATTTTCTATGGTCAACATGCCAGTATGTTCCCATAACTTCTATACATAGATTATACTCACATAAATAATTGTCTATTGCAAAATATTTAAAATTCTTTTCGTTAATATATTTTATATTCAAATCATCTAACATTGCATTAACATCTTTTTGAATTGAAGTATTTGTTTTTAAAAATACTCCATTGGCAAGATTATTTATTGCTACTTTTCTATGGAAGTCTTTATATTCCTTAGTATTATATAGGTTCTCTTGTTTCCATTTTGTAAAACAATCTCTTGAACAAAAATGATTATTTTGTTTTTTAAATCTACTAATTTTCAATTTAATTGGTTTTCCACAATAAGTACATTTTACATTAACCCTTTTATCTTTTGAGTTTTTGTGTGTTTTATAATATTCAATTTCATATAATGCTTTACATTTTTTAGAACAAGTGCTACGTTCTACATAAGAATATAAATTTCTTACACATTCTTTACCACATACTGGACACTTGAATTTTATTTTTCTAATATTTTGAAAATTTAATTCTTTTATCCTAATAATAATATCATAAATATCTCTATCCATTTCATTGGCAACAACATCTATCGTTTTATGTGGCTTAATTATATTATATTGTATTAATGAAATGTCTTCTTCTTTAGAAAAAATATCTGATTTAAAATATTTGTCATTATTCAAAAGAAACCATTTACATATTTTGCATGAATATTGATATCCACCTATTTTGGTGTTATCTTTTACATACATACTAATAGGTCTTTCAATACCACATTTTTTACATATTTTTGTTTTTTCACACACTATAAAATCACATACCTTCCGTATATCTACTTCTCACCAAGATAAATATAGAGAAAATGCCTCGAAAGTTGACACCTTATCAGTTAAGCTCATGACTTCTCAACCTATCTCTACATCTAAAGCCAAATTACCTCAATATTGCCATTATTACTCATTATATCTTACAATATACTTTCATAACCCATATCTACACCACCTTTGCATAAACATAGTGTTTATATGTCTGCAAACCAAATATTTAATTTTATCATTTTTATAAACGTTGAAATTTCAACATCTAAAAATCTCATTTTATCAATAAAATTTAACTTTTATGTACGCTACACTTCTTGCTCAAGGAAATGTAGACAATTCTAACATAACATTTTTGTTCTAAGTTCTTTGTTGTAATTCATGTGATATATTTTTATAAATGGACTTACATCTTTTAGAATGCCATAATTTGATTTTGGCAAGGGTGGTAGGACTTTAACCTACGACATTCGATTTTGGAGACCGATGTTCTACTCTCTGAACTACACCCTTATATTACTTAAAAGATTATCCATCACTAAACAGCTTACCAGAACCCCATGAGTCAAAATATACATACTACAAACTGTAGGTGTAAGATTTTATATATTTTTATAACCTTAATTTTTACAATTTAATCTTTACACAATTTAAACTTTTATTTTTACAATTTTAAACTTTTATTTTTACAGTTTTAAACTTTTATACTTTTGGTATTATACCAAATGGTATTATACCAAATATTTTTGTTTTTTATTAATGTTTACTATAAGCATAGTATGCAATTTCTTTTATTTTTTAATTTAGTTAGTAATTGCATAAAACCAATCTAAATGTATATTGTTTATGGTTTCGTTTAATGATGGATATAATCTTATTAATTGTTTTATTCTATTTCAATAAAATTTATTGCATTTAATTCAGATAATTTATAATCAATTTCTCTTTCAAAAACTTGGATACTTAATTCTAATTCTTCAATTTTTTCTCTAATTCCTAATGGGTCTATTAGATTCATTTTTCTATTTTCTATATAATCATCTTGTAAAGCCTTTACCTTTTTAACATCTACATTATCTTTGTTTTCAAAAAAGCGTTGAGCTTCATTTAAAGCTTCTTCTTCTAAGTGTAAATTAACTCTATTAACAATACTTGTCGTATTTGAATATTGATTTTTTAATTGATTTAAAAACAATTTCTCTTTATTTAGATTATTTTTTCTATCAATAGCAGTTGCGATTGTAAATTTTTCATTATTCACTTCAAATTCAATTTCTGAATTTTTATGAGTCAATGCATCTTTGATTTTTCTTCTTCTACTAATCAAATCAGTTACTTTATCATATGAAGATTTAATAATTTTATCTTCATAATCTTTAATGCTCATTCCATCAATTTTTTCATTAGAGTTCTTATTTGATGTAATAAATACTCCATTATTAATTGATTTTTCAATTCTTGAATCTAATATTTTTAATTCTCCTAATGCTTTGTGTAATGTCATTTTTTCCATTTTGCTCTCTCCTTTAAAATTTAATTTTTAATCTTTACTATTTTAGTATATATTATTTTATTAATTTTGTCAATAATTTTATAATATTTTTAGTTTAATAATTAGTGACTATCCAAAGTTTATATTATCAAACAAAATTATAAAAATATTTTAAATTAATTCATCTTGGCTGGAATGGCATGAATCGAACATGCGATACAAGAATCAAAATCTTGTGTCTTAACCAACTTGACCACATCCCAATATTTTATATTTAACTTCTATTCAAGTATATCATATTCAACATATCTATGTCAATACTTTTTTAAAAATATTTTCAATATATATTTTGGCACTTGAGATTTCTCCCCATCTAGATGAAGTGCCTCACCTGTCTATGTTGCTCACTATAGATGGCAAAGTCTATTCTAAACCCACACCGACTACTCTTTCAGGCTTCAGTAATGGTAAAACTCATAGACACAGTTTTTATGCAACTAACCTATTTGTGATTAGCATCTTTGTTCGGGAATTCCACCCATTTCAATTTTCCACCTCTAAGCTTTCGGCTTAGCACACTCACTGAATCCTTATTATACAAATATTTATCAGCCACCCATTAAACTACGCCATCTAGTCGCCACTCCTAGAATCTCTTAGATTTCACTCTGTTATTAAGACTCGACTACAGTTCATCATACGTTTTCACCGTTTTGTCAAGTGTGATAGCAAGCTTTCTATCCTTGGTATAATTTTCTCGTTTCCGATTGGGCATACATCTCAGTTCCATTTGGAATAATTTATAATAAACAGGATTACCAAGGACTCGAACCTCGGAGTCGTGATTACTATGGTCTAAGCAGTATCATAAGACTTACAAAGAGAACCAATACTTCATCACACACTATTATCTTCAGCGTGTTTACCGTTTCACCATAATCCTGTTTATATCAATTTCGTGATTAAATCACGTTTTTTACATGTAATTTTGTGACATTGTCACATTTTTACAATGTAGTATTTCCAACACCTCTAGCGTTTATAAAACCCCATGAAGTGACTAATTCGTTAACTTACAATAAGCTGTACTTCTGAAATATTATCTCTTTTAATCAGTTTATAATCTTTTCCTTTATTATTTTCAACAACAATCATTTTGTTGTCATTAATTTCTCTGTTTAATTTCACAACCACTTGATGTGCAATAGAATAAATCATTTTAATATAATGCTCTAAATTCATTTCACCAACACTGTGTCTAGTTAGCTCCATACCTGTAGTAGTATAGAAATATTTACTTCCATTCTCCTGTGGTACGATTAACTGCGGAACAACTAGTGCTAATAAGTCGTCACCATTTTCAAATCTTTCTTTTACTAATTCTTCAATGCTTTTCTTCCCTTTAATAATCATAATCTAATCTCCTTTAATATAATATAATCGACTTTACTAAATAACCTAGTTGGAAAGCCTAACAACCGTAGTTTAACGTTCTAGAATGTTAACTATAGCCTAGTCCGCATTGTTAAGAGGCGTGCTGTTATCTTGGTAAGTGGTTTTTATTTTCAGAGATACCACTGTAAACTCTTTTAACTCCAACAAGTCTTGTAATTTTGGTTCTACCGAACATTATTTGAACTCGTGCTTTATTTCTCCCTTACGAGTGGGATAAATCTAATCTTGTTGGTGGTGCATGAGTCGATTAATTTTCATGACCAATCTTTTATCAGGACTCAATTAAGTCTAGTTAGAGTATTAACATCGTTGGGTGGAATTGCCATAGCAACCCATTTCCGTCAAGTCATGCTGACATATCAGCCATTGTGTCTCCATCTCACTTACTTTTGTGCAAGCCTTGAAGGATGTTATCAACCTTGTAACCATTATAATACATCAAAATTTTATTGATAATTAGATGCATTAATAATCTATTAAATATTTCATTTACTACTTTAGTATATACTATCTTATTAATTTTGTCAATGCCTTATAATATTATTTATTTTAATAATCAGTGACTCGCCAGAGTTTAATCTATTAATTAAATTATATTATATAATAAGTCGATTCTTTTTTGTTGGGATTTTATACCCGATGTTTTTTTAACGTGCTTTAGGTTATTCTTCACCCAACCTATATGATGTTTACTAAAATAAAATTAAAATCCATGTGCTATTCTTACCCCTTGTTCAGTCATGGTCACAGTATAAAACTGCACTTGCCAAGTCAAGTAACGCGCCAACTCTTCTTCAGGAACTTGGTGTATCTAGGGCACTTAACCAATGGTCTTTAATAATTTCTAGGATTATAATATCCTTCTATGCTACATAGTTTAGAGTTTTCGCTCTTGGTCACATAGATTGTGCTAATCGTTTACGAGTTAGCCCTCGACATGCACTACATGTTTAAAATAACAATCTTAATTAATATATATTTATCATGTTATTATCTTTTTACAAAACTACCTTGTGTTATCCTACCAGTCATATCATTAATAAGTTTTAATACATCATTTCTCCTTCGTGTTTCTGTAATTGGAATAGTTGTGAACTACCGCCACTTACGCTACGCTTAGAAGTGTCGGCTTCCTAGTCAATATTCCCAACAGAACAAGTTTACCTAGGCTCAAAAGGTTATTCCAACCTCGTTATTTGCAACATAATCTATTTACATCGCTAATTTTAGTAGATTCTTACTTGCGTTTATATCTCTATCCATTTCCATTCCACATTCTGGACAAATATAAGTTCTACAACCTAAATTTTTAGTTTGACTTGACTTGTTCCCGCAATTAGAGCATAATTGACTACTTGCATAATTAGATGGTGCTATAATCAATTCTCTACCATACCATTTAGATTTATATTCTAACATTCTTCTAAATTCAGCCCAACTTACTTCTGATATGGCTTTTGCTAGATGATGATTTTTTAACATATTTTTCACACGCAAATCCTCAATTACTATAACTTGGTTTTCGCTTACTAACTGAGTACTTATCTTATGCAAAAAATCTTTTCTTTGATTAGCTATTTTTTCATGTAGTCTAGCAACCTTCAATCTTGATTTTTGTCTGTTTTTACTACCTTTTTTCTTTCTTGACAAATCCTTTTGAAGTTTTTTTAATCTTTTTTCTGATTTTCTTAGCCACTTAGGATTACTAAAAAATTCACCATCACTTGTTATAGCAAATTCTTTTAATCCAACATCAATACCAACTTTGTTTTCACACTTGGGTAATTGTATATTTTCAGTATCTACTAATATAGATATAAAATATTTGCCACTTGGAACTTGTGAAATAGTACAATTTTTAATTAATCCTGTAAATTGTCTATGTTGCTTTATTTTTACCATAGATTTTAATTTTGGTAACTTGATTTTATTATTTTTAATATACACAGTACCTTTTTGATTATTTGTTGTATAACTTTTATAATTATTTTTCTTACTTTTGAATTTAGGAAATCCAACAGATTTATCTCTAAAGAAATTTTTATATGCTTTATCTAAATTCATTTGAGCATTAGCAAGTGCTAAACTATCTACTTCTTTAAGCCACTTATATTCCTTTTTGTATTGAGCAGGTGTAGGATATTTTATATTTTTTATATCTAAATCTTTATTTTCCTCATATGTCTTAATTCTATCTGCTAACATTTGATTATAGATAAACCTTGCACAACCAAAACATTTAGAAAAGTATATTTTTTGTTCATTATTAGGATATATTCTATATTTATATGCCTTTAACAATAGCTTCCACCTCATTTTTTTCTTTGATTTTCTATATATTGTTTTATTACATCTATAGACACTCCACCCGTTGTTATAAGACAAAAACTTCTTGACCAAAAATATTCTTTCCATAATTGTTTTTTTATTATGGTAAATTCTTTTTTAATTAATCTTGACGATGCACTTTTATATGCATTTAAGAATTTACTTATTTCAGTATTTGGATGTGCCTTGAATAATATATGCACATGGTCTTTATCATAATTCCATTCTAGCAATGTTATATTATACTTAGATTGAATATATTCAAATATTTCTTTAAGTCTGTTTGATATTTCATTATTTATAACTTTTCTTCTATATTTTACAACTAAAACAAGATGATAATGCAATAAGAATACTGAATGATTATTGTTATCTAATTCTCTCATATAATCAGCCTTTCATGATTTATTACTGATTATATATTACCATTATTTATATTACATTGTCAAATGCAATTCATCTCCCTCTTTAGAAGTGGGAGAATTCTTGCATAGGGAAGTTAAATAAATTCCTCTCTAAAAGACTTATTTGACTTAACTTCACTATATCATACTTTAAATATCAACGTCAATAGTTTTTAAAAAGTTTTTTAAAATTAATTATAAATCAGATATCGTATTATCTTCATTTTGTTTTATTACTCCGTCTTTTGAAAAATACTTACTCATATCATCTAAAGCATCTTTATCATTATAAATATTTACCATTACATCTCCAGTTTTTTCAGACCATCCAACAATCTCTACAATTACATGTGTTGGAATATTCATACCTTTTAAATAAGTAACAAACGTATGACGTAAAGCATGCCAATAAAAACTTTCTTCTAAAAATTTATCTATATACCTTTTCCATCCGTCTAATGTTATATCGCATGCCTGTTTATATCCATTTTTATTTTTCGCAACAAACAACCATTCACTTTCAATTCCTAATCTATCTCTTTCTTCCAACCAAAGATTTAGATAATAATCAAATTGATTTTTTAAAGTATATTTATATTTCCTATGGTCACCTCTACCTTTTACTTCAATTTTTTCAGGTGTTTTATACAAACATCCTTCATAAATATAATCTTCGCTAAACCATTCTACTTTAAATCTAGGCAATTCGCTTTTTCTTGCACCTCCATAAGTCGCTAATGCAACACAACAAGCATATTGATATTTACCTTTTTCTACTAATGGTTTTAATATTTTTTCTTCAATATCATCAAAGTTTAAAACTGTTTTCTTTCTTCTTGGTTCTCCTTTTACAATTTTTGGAATCTTATTAATTATATTTCTAAAACCTTTCCATTCTTCAACTTCTTCTTCTAATATAGCTTCGCAAAATTCACTCATACTGCTTAATGAAGATTTTAATCTCCTCATCCTACTATCTCCTAATCCCCACTCTCTAGTCATGTGATTTTGGTATTTAATTAAAGCACGTTTTGTTATTTCATAAAATGGTTTATTTTTATTATAATCTAAATTCCAACAAAAGAATATTTTTATATCAGATGTATAATTTACAATTGTAGTTTTACTTTTACCTCCTGCTTCACAATACTCTAAAAATTCTTCTAGCAATTCTTTATTTTCAACATTAATTTGATTCCATTTTTCTTCAGTATTAATTTTATTATATACTGTTTTTCTTGCCATATTATATCACCTTTCCTTTCTTCTCAATCCACCTTTCTTTATTTAATTTTATCAAACATTCTATCAATTGAACTTTTCGTTTTCTTTTTATTCATATTTTTAGGAAGATGTAAAGTTTTCAAATAGCTTATTGCATTTATCCAGCTTCTAAAACTTTTTTGTTTATGATATTTATGCTTTCTTTTATAATTTACAGAACAATTCAAATCATACAATATAATAATACCATTTTTATCTACTTTAAAAAATAAATTTTTACCATTATAATTTATATATAAATCCTCATCTCCATAACAATTTACTGTATAATGATATCCATGTCTTTCATATAATTTAGGAATAAACCTTTTTATTATTTTTTCAATTATATCTTTATTATTATTGATTTTATTAATTTCATATAAACCATTCAAACTCTCCTTTAAATTATTCATATAAAACACCTACTTTTCTTCTGTTAAAATAATTTCTTGTGTTGCTCTATGTTCTTTAATTAAATGTAATTCACTTGTCCTCATTAATATCATTAATAAATTAAAAATAATAAATAATAATCCTATTATACTAAATATTAGCATAAACATGTTATATTTGTCAATTTTATTTAATCTATCCTCATTTACTTTATTTATCTCATCAATCCACACATATAATTCATTACCTATTCTAATTTTTAGTGTATCTCCTACTCCTTGAATTGCATCTAAATTATCTTGTAATTCCTCAATTGGTGGTTTATATAATTCTACTTCTTTTTCTATAACGTAAAATCCAAAAATTCCACCTATTGTTAATATAACCCCCACAACTATACCTATTATATTACTTTTCATTTTTATCTCTCCTTATAAAAATATTTTTATTATGTAAATGACGATTATTTAAAATCGCCATTTTATTTACTAAATTATATAAAATATTTTAATAAACTATCTTTTTTTTATTTATTAACTTTGTGGCATATTATCTGTTCTTAATTTGATTGCGTCTACTATAACATCCACCGTATTAACCTTAGTATCAACCGTATCAATTTTACCATCCAATGCAGTTAATTCTGAAGCAGTGTCATTTGGTAGATTATCGGTCTTTACTTTAACCACATCTATAGTTGCTTCTTTAGCCAATATTGTACTTGCCTCAACTTCCTCAAGAGTTGGGTGGGTGTCAACTTCTGTTTTGATTGCATCTACGACAGTATCAACAGTATCAATCTTTGTTTCTACACTTGTTAAGACTGCATCAGTATCAGTTGGTAGATTGTCTGTTTTAGTCTTAATATCGTCTACCGTTGAGTCGATTGTATTTAACTTAGTATCAAGCGAATTCAATGTATTCTCAGTATTTGTAGGTAAATTGTCTGTTTTAACTTTTACTGCATCTGCAACAGTATCTATTGTGTCAACTTTAGTCTCAATGCTATCCACAACTGTATCAACCGTATCGACTTTTCTATCAACTGTATCTAACAATGTCTTAGTATCATCAATTGTAGATTGTGTTTCAGATAATAAAACTACACCATCAGTTTTAAGAAGATTATAGTTATCTTGTGTTCTGTTTAGGATATCTGTTAAAGTTTTATTAGTAGCACCTACAACTATAACTTCGATTGGGGCAGAACTGTTCGCTAATGGAATAGGATATATTAACCCATTATGCTGTTGGGTAAATCCCTGAGTAGTATCAACTCTTTCAATCTTACTTGCTAAGAACTTGATACTCGTCAATATTGGTCTGGTAGCCAATACATCGACTCTCCAACTAAAGCCAAATCCCCACTCTGGGTTAAACAGATATGAGTTATCATCGTCATCCGCACTCGCAGGTTTCAATATATTATTCCCAATCAAAGCAATTCCGTACTTTAATCTATTCGCCAAATCTGTATTGACCCATTTTCTCCAAGCTCTGTAAATGTAGTTGACCTCACAGTTTAATATTGCGTCTGGTATGGTTATAACTCTTGTAGCTTCGTCAATAGAAATATTATCAATTTCTGGATACCACGCCTTTGTACCTACTTGCGTATTATCATTAGATAATGTTTCGTCTTTATATAACATAATTGTCTCTTCATGTGCAACCATATCAAAATTAATTCCATCAGCATCTAAAGTTTCTCTATGTTCATGAATATCTGTTTCTGCGTTGCCATAAATGATTCTTATGTTAGTATCAACATTTGTTTGAATACTTATAGTTTTAGTTTCCCCAGATTCTATTGTTCCAACCACATTATCTCCATTTGCGTCAACTAGATAGTCTGGTGAATTAGTTAATACATTTGCGTTATTTAAAATAGCAACATAATTTAAATCTGAGCCAGCCCAAGTATTAGGAAGTGTCATTGTTATATTTCTAAACTCTGGAGTTACAAACGAGTTTCCGTCTTCATCATAGAGTTTTATCAATCCACGTAAACTTCCACCCAAAGGTGCTCCTCCGACTGTGATATAATATCCTTGGTCAATGTCGATTCCACCTGTAGCTCTGACTGAAAATAGTTTTGTGTCAAAATTAAATACAGCAGAAGTTAGTCCAGCTAATTGATTCATTACATCTTGCAATTCAGTAGTTCCTGCTTCTAAATCAATCGTTCCATTATCAAACGTTCGGGTAGTGCCCTCAAAATCATCCACATCCACAGATAAGCTATTATATGTGTAATCTGTGTTATATCCGCTTCTCAAGTCTTCGGTTATTAATGGGTCTGGAGCCACTAAATAAATTGTATCTCTTAGTCTAAATCTATCAGCAACAACTTCTCCATCTAGAATTATATCTTCCAATACGTTTTTATACTGATACTGTGGATGTTTTGCTCTTACTCGTATATAAACTCTATCTAAAGTGTAGTCTATATCTTCAAGAGTATTTGTGCCAGATTGACCAATAAACACAATGCCTTGACCTATTGAATTGTTATATATTTGATATCTTACCTCTATTGGGTTGTCTTCTATTTTTACATTATATTTTAAATCTGTGATAGCTCCATTAGAATCTCTTGTTACATATCCCTCGTCTTTAAATCTGTCATTTGTCAATGTTCCGTTTGTAAATGTCCATCCGTCATATAAAGACAAACCTCTAACGTCATCAACTACACAAGGCTGGAATATCTCATTCAGCTCTGGTTCGTCCCAAGAACGCATTATACCCGTTAAAATTGAACGACCATTAAATGCTTCAACCATATCAAATGTTTTATTTGTCGTGTCTACATCTATAAACGAAGATGCTCCTAATCCGATATTTACCCCATCTACGTTTCTAACTCTCAGTGCAGTGTCCACTTGACCATAAGAAGTCTGCATATTTGGAGCTGTAAATAAAACAACACCTTCTGACATATTAGTTATTGTGTCGCTCATAACAAATCCATCAGCTATAATTCTTATAGTTACTTCATAATCAGAAGTATATGGTATTATAATTTCACCAGTAGTGCCAGTAGATTGTATTAATTCTCCAACCTCAACACCGTCCGAATTTCTTATAACTGCCACTGAAGCTCCAACTTCTAAATTAGATAGTCTTAGATTGGTTTGATTTGCCACCAATATAAATGACATGTCTGTATTTCCATCAAAAGACGAGTCTACGTTTCCAATAAATCCAGTAAATTTATCAGTAGCTTGTAGTCCATTTGCTCCAGTTTTGACTTTAATTCGATTCGTATTTGTATCCACTTCTACTGCTGAACTAATTTCTTGATTCCTTACCAAACTCCATCCATTTGCGATTACAATAGAATTTCCATTTGCTGATATAACATCATCGATGTCAATTTCTTCGGTTAATAAATTTTTATACATATCATAAAATTCTTCTGAATTTGATATTTCAGTCAATCCATTATTATTCGAGTAATTAGTATCTATAGTCATATCATTAATTGATATTGGATTATTCATTGAAAATAATTCTTGTTTTATTTGATTATAACCATTACGTCTTATAGTATATTCAATTTGATTTCTTGTAGAATTTAATATGTTATTTATTCGTCTAACCTCACACAAAATAACTTTTTTACCTGAATAAAAATCTAGTATAGTTGTATTGTCATTAGCTTTAGGCTCTAGTAATGAAGAATTTAAATTATCATTAAATAGAACAGTACCATTACTATCCTTTACTATTGCTCGTGTATCTGCATTTGATATACTTGTAACATCTATTGAAAAATACTCAATTGCACGATTAGAATCAGAAGTCGAATCAGTTTGCAATGGTAGTAAATTATTTTCAACTCCATCATACACTGGGTCGTATATTCTCCCGTGTGAAGTCGATGTAAGACCTGTTTTTAATGCTGCTGAAGTTAAACCAATAGTTTTAAATCCTGTTAATGACGTAAATCCAGCACTGCTTCTTGCTGGAAAAATATTTAAAACTGCGTTATTAGAATCAGATACATTTACTGTAATATTTTGGTATTCCTTTGACGTAAATTGTATAAACGCCTCACCTGCATCCATATCAATAGTAAATTTAGTTATTCCTTTAAAATTAGAACGGTTATTATCATCTTCTAAGTGATTATAAATACTACCATCGCCCAAATAAACAAATGATATATTATCAACATTCCATCCACAAGTTTTATTTCCAAAATCTACACGACCATTATTATTTGGAACAGCTATAATTTTAAAATCATTTCCTTGAATTGTTCCTTGCATAAATGTGTGATTTGTATTTCCATCATAGACCACTGTAGTATTATCTCCAGCAATCCAAGTTGCCCCGTCTGAAATATTTAATCTACCGTTTGTTGTATTTCCATCTAAATAATATACCGCACCTTTATCATTACTGGAATCCCTAGTTCCTGAAGTTATTGCCGTAAATGTTGTATTATTACTTGCCATTTTATATCACTCCCTTTATGCGTATATTAATGTTTCTCTATTTTGCCAATCAGTCCAAGTATTTGGATTTATAACTGGCAAACTTACTGCTGACTGAAAGAATGTATCAACTCCTGTAGATATCACTCTTTTTCTAATAAGTCCAGTTGTACTAAACCCGCCATATGTTATATCTGGGTCTGTCGAATCAGAAGCTACAAATGTTGGACTAGCCAAGAATTCAATCTGTTCTTGGATATACGGATTTCCAAGGAATTGAATATTACCAGTTCCAAATGTTGCTATCTTTTGATTTAACGGATTAGACGACGCTCCAATTATAAATACACTCCCAGTACTATTGTTTGTGATAGATGTGCATAAAGAGTCAACAATATACACAGTTGCATTACTATTCAACACAATTTCTAAATTTGGATTAGTATTTCCAATTATGTTAAAAGTAGCTGTTGAATTACTTATAGTGATTCTTCCGTTGATAGAACAATCTTGGAATGTTATAAAATTTTGCATTCCATCTACGTTAATTAAACTACTTGCTAATGTGCTTCCAAAGTAAACATTTTCAAATACATGTCTGCCCAAATCTGAATTTGTTAAATCTAAAGCAGTTGCAACATCAGAATCTAATTGAATATCTTTCATTCTAAATCTAGTCATGGTAGAATCTAATTCTACTTTTCCATTTATAGTGGTGCTAAAGCTACCCCTAGTCGCTTGACCTTTTATAGAAAGATTGAGTTTGTCCAATGAGCCTATTGTCTCTGCAAACGTACCTTTCCCAATTTCAATTACAGATGAAGTACCACTCAAAGATGTGGATATTGCTTGAGTCAATGTCAAGAATGGATTGTTTATCCCTCCGTCATTCGAATCATCTCCACCTTCTTCTACATAATAATGTGCTGTTCTATTATTGTCAGTTTTAGACTTAACTTCATCTATTGCATGCTTAACATCCGTTGAAGTTAGCCCACTCAATGAATTATCATAGCTTATCGAATTAGACGGATGAGTATTTTCAGCATCTCTATTAGTTAAATCGTTGTGTATGCTCGGACTTGTACCGCCACTAAATTGACTAGATTGACCTCTAAAATCTACGTAATTACCGCCAATGTCAGTACTTATAATTACAGCATTTTCAGTATTCGAATAACTATCTGTTTTAAATATTACAGTACCAATTGGAGTGAATTCTTCAAACGGCAATCCAGATAATGACTCCATTTCTGTGTTGGCTTCAATTCTAGCTTGCGTTGCACTTGTGTATACGTTAGTTCCAAGAAATCCAACTACAGGATTATTTACATCATTTGTTGCAAAATAGTGAATCATCCAAAGTTCATTTGTACTTGGTTCAGCCAATGACCAAACTCCTGCCGTTTCAAGGTTATATTTAGGTCTAGCAGTAGGTGTGATGTCATTTTTACCTATTAATGGAAAAGTATTAGGCTCTTTTCTTCTTATTACAGGAGTACTACCTTCTTTATAATAAATAGGAATATTTGCTGGGAATGATTGTGCTGGAATCATATGCCTAATGTCTTCATCGTTCATTACTCCAGAATCATAAGCAAATTGACAGTGTGCGTCCAAACTTCCATCGCCATCTACGGTAAAATCTGATAGTCCAAGCCCACTTATATAGCTTGCACCAAATGTAGTGTGTAAATATGAATGAGTTGCCCAATCCATAGTTATTCCGTGC
>Ga0193953_1000732_pt1 | contig 16658 bp, 10 predicted proteins | sample BB_4_MG_FD_140325 | JGI IMG/M metagenome (GOLD analysis project Ga0193953, IMG submission 140325) | Microbial mat bacterial communities from the Broadkill River, Lewes, Delaware, United States - BB_4_MG | ecosystem: Environmental > Aquatic > Freshwater > River > Microbial mats | place: USA... | reverse complement strand
GGATTCAATTACGCTTTGTATGCCAATCAGGAAAACAAACTCATTGATTCGGATTTTTATTTGAAAGGTAAATAATGAATATATAAGGTCCATTAAACTAATTTTTAATGGACTTTTTCCTTTTTCAAAATATGTTTGTTTTATGCCTATATGTTTATAAATTTGGGTATCCAAATTCAAACTAGTTGAAAAAGTTATTCTTACTGTTAATGTGCAATGGAAATCAAATTGTACATAGGCTACCGTACATTTATTCTATTAGAATAATACTATTCTTTTGGTCGTTATGTTTTTTTATAACCTGCGACATCACCAGCCAAGAGATTATGCCAGTCAGGCCTGTCGCTCTCAAACTTGCCCCTCAATTACGCACTCAATTAAAGAGCTTTCGAAAAAAAGATGTTCATATCCTGGTATCTTCAAGAGAGAAATTTCAAGAAGCAATTAATTCCTTTCCGGAGTCATTTTCCTTTTGTCATATTCAGGATCAGATTTACCTTGTGAAAGGGGTGGATACAAGAGGATTGAATGCATTGCTTGCCGAAGCGTGTGTTCTTTTCATTGACGTTGCCAGCCGAAGTGCCAAGGAAGAGCGAGTGATGGATTTTTCTGATTTATCCGTAAATAATGTGGTGCAAGCCCATATCAAGTACCAAGAAATAACGGGAGAGGGATTAACCTTATCTATAAAAGAAGCTTTATTTGATACAACAGATGTTGATTTTAATCAACGAATAGTAAACTTGGAACGTGCTGATGAGAAATTATCTTTTCATGCGACAGCGATGGCAACTTTGGCAGCAGGAGCTGGGAATAGTGATCCCAAAGGAAAGGGAGTGGCCTGGAAAGCATGGATTAATTCTTCTTCGTTTGATAATTTGCTTCCGGACGATACCGAATGGTTAAAGAGTATTCAAGTTTCGGTTCAAAATCACTCCTATGGAACAGGGATTGAAAATTATTACGGAATAGAGGCTCAGCAGTATGATAAACAGTCCATTGCTTATCCTGAAATCCTTCATGTCTTTTCAACAGGAAATGCCGGCTTGGAGGTGTCGGAACATTCAATTTATAAGGGTGTTAATGGATTTGCAAATTTAACAGGTCAGTTTAAAATGAGTAAAAACATTTTGACTGTTGGTGAATTAAGTCTTCAAAATCAAGTTAAAACTCAAAGCAGTAAAGGACCAGCATTTGATGGCCGTGTTAAGCCAGAACTGGTTGCCTTTGGTGATCAGGGATCATCCGAATCGGCAGCCCTGGTTTCTGGAATATGTATTCTTTTGCAGGATGTATATAAGCAACAAACGAAGCGCTTACCTTCTGCCGAGCTGTTAAAAGCTGTTTTATTAAACAGTGCCGAGGATGTAGGACGGCCAGAGGTGGATTTTGAAGCTGGATACGGAAGTGTTGATGCTTTGGGAGCAATTGAAACAATTAAGGATAAGCGATTTGTGAGAGGTTTGGTCAAAGCGGATGAAGTTGTGAAACACTCTTTATCTCTTCCGGAAAATGTGGGTAGGTTGAAAATAACTCTTGTCTGGCATGACATGGAAGGTTTTGTAAATTGTAATAAAGCCTTAGTAAATGACTTGGATTTAATAGTGAAAAAATCAAGTACAGGAGAAGAGTGGAAGCCATGGGTACTAAATCATTACCCACATATTGATTCCTTAAGGTTGCCGGCTAAAAGAGAATCAGATCATCTTAACAATATTGAACAGGTTACTATCAATTCTCCGGACCAGGGTAACTATGAAATACAAGTAATCGGATATCATATTCCTGCTGATGAGCAATCATATAGCATTGCCTGGGAATATGAGCCGAATGGTTTCACCTGGGAATTTCCGGGTAAGGGGATGGCTATTGAAGGCGGTAAGCCTGTTCGGTTAAGTTGGGTCTGGAATGGTGACCAAAGGAATGGAAACCTGCAATATCAAAATTGTCGAGAAGAAAATTGGGTGAGTTTAGATTCACACGTTAACCTTTCCAGCGAATTTTATGAATGGTTGCCCCCTGAGGAAGCACAGAATGTGAAATTCAGGATGGAAACCAATAAGGAAGTATGGGAAACTGATACTTTGACAATAACTCCAACCATGCAGATACAAACAGGCTTGAATTGTGGCGATGAATTGATGTTATATTGGTCACCCCAAAAAGATATTAATAGCTACCAGATATTTCAGGTTCATGATAAATACATGCGTCCATATAAGATGGTGGCAGATACAGCTGTTTTTATCTTGGGTGATGATTTAAAGGATTTGTATTATGCCGTTGCACCGGTTGTTGATGGACATATGGGGGTGCGGGGAAGGAGTATGAATTATAAGGTAAGTGGAACGGGATGTTATATTCGTTCGTTTTATCCTTTGTCTCAAGTGACGGATACCGTTCAGCTACAGTTTGAATTAGCTACAGACTATAAGTTATCTTCAATTGCATTGGAAAGGGAGTCAAATGGTTTGGTAAAAACAGTCAGGGAAATTCAAAAATTAGAGACCTTGCGTTATGTAATTGAAGATAATGACCCTCAAAGGAGAACTAACACGTATCGACTCAGGCTTAATCGGGATGATGATAAGATTATCTACAGTGATTGGGTTAATGTTTTTTATAGTATTGCGGGCAGTGTGTGGCTGTATCCAAATCCGGTTCAATCCGGTCAGGAAGTTAATATTATAAATGGCGAAGAGGGAGCTGATCAGATTAATATATATAGTGTGAATGGTCAATTAATGCGTCGTTACTTGTCAGATTATGGAATGGTTAAGTCCTTTTCGACTGAAGTATTGGAAAGGGGTTTTTATATCATTGAGATTATTACGGAAATGGGGTATGAGCATACGTGCAAATTAATTATCCGGTAACCTGGATTGTGTTTTGCTGAAATAGTAAATATTGAGAGTGCCTGTAAAGAGGCAGACACTCTCAATTATAAAATCCAGATAGTTAATTTTAATATAGGTATTCTAACGCTGCGCGATCATTTGCAGTAAATGGTCGGTCCGTTCCATCTGAACATGATAGCATCCATGATCTGTTTTCCGGATCAACAGGGGTGCCAGGAATATGAACAGCTCCTACATCCGAAGGCCCTTCATTATCGTAGGCTCCACCACAGCTATATGAACGATCCATGTAGTCAGTATGGCGGAAACCAATATTATGCCCGATTTCGTGTGCCAATACAGTAGCTAAATAACCTGTTTCAGCTTTTCGAAAAGCACTTGCATTCATTTCTACTTTGTGATAAGGCTCACCACTTGCTGTTGGAAAACCTCCCATGCCTAAGATACCATAGCGGTTCCACCATTTTGGCCCAGGAATAATATTAATGTCACCATTGCTTGATACCCTTTGAAAGGTAATGTTAAGACTTAATGCATTGTAGCGAGTTAATGCTTCGTCCAGAGCAGGACCAAAATTACTTGGTAATTTACTGGATAAACTAACTGTTATAACACGTGAGGTGCCAGATACTAAATTGTAGGTGCGATAATGTTCTTCTGTACCGACTCTTAAGTTTAGATCCTCAGATAGTTCATTTAAGGCTTTATCCGTTACTAATATATCGCCTTCAACGATGTATCCTTCTTCACATTTAATGACATCCATTGAGTTAAGTCCAAGGGCTTTAATTTGGTTTAAAACCTCGGCATTAATCTCTTCCTCAAAAAAAGAGGTGTCATTTTTTTTGCATGATGCTACGACCAATACTATTGCAAATGCTGCAATAATGAATTTAGAAATTCTCATTTTCTTTAGAACTTAGGTTAATAATTAAAAAAAGGTAACTTGTTAGCAAAATCCGGAATTCACTAACGTTTAAATTAAAATGATTATATAATCAGGTGTGCCAAATGTATAAAAAAATTAAAAAACCTTAAAATATATTTCAATTTGTTATTGTTTTAAGTGAAATCATTTATGAGGAGTAGTTTCTGTCGTGTTAATAGGTTGGGAATAAGGGTAATACAAGGTGTTGGTTGTGGTTTTAGATTGTAATAAAAGTTAAGTATAAGGTATAGAAAAGTAGGTTGTGTTGATATTGAAGGAATACAAAAGGGTTTAATTTATAACAATAAGGTATAAAAATGTGAAATTTACAACGGCTATTGATGTGGAGTATCATTGGAAATTATAAATTGTAAGTCTGATAGTTTAAAATTAAGTTATGAATTTGCATGTTGTTGTATAAATCATATAGAAGTTAATATTTCGTATTTTAGTAAAAATAAACTCGTGGTTTCTTTTAGTTAGGGATATTGAAATCTCTTTTAAAAGAGATATCTTTAACGATAGATCAAACAGCATAACCATGACCAAACAAATTAATTGGGGAATCATCGGGTGTGGAAACGTCACTGAAAAAAAGAGTGGCCCCGCTTTTAATAAAGTAGATGAAAGCAAACTACAGGTTGTCATGCGCCGTAATGTGAGGTTGGTTCAGGAATATGCCAAACGGCATCATGTCCCTCAGTATACTACTAATGCAGAAGCGATCATCAACAATCCGGAGGTGAATGCCATCTATGTAGCCACGCCTCCGGGAAACCATGCCGAATATGCCATCAAGGCCATGCAGGCTGGAAAAGCTGTTTATGTGGAGAAACCAATGGCCGCCACTTATGCTCAATGTCAGGAGATGTTGGAGGTGAGTAAACAAACAGGTATCCCCATTTATGTGGCTTATTATCGGCGATCTTTACCGGGTTTCCTTAAGGCTAAAGAGTTAATTGACGAGGGACGTATCGGTACACCTGTTTATGTCAATATTCGGCTGGTACGCCCGGCTAATGATTATGAGAAGAATAAAGATATTCCTGTTTGGCGTTTGCAACCTGAATTATCCGGTGGGGGTATCTTTTTTGACCTGGCTTCGCATCAATTGGATTATCTCGATTTTTTATTTGGCCCCATAAAGGAAGCCAAAGGTATCGCTGCCAATAGGGGTGGCTTTTACGATGTAGAAGATACTGTGAGCGCTTCATTTGTGCATGAAAATGGTGTGGTAGGCAATGGTATCTGGTCCTTTGTGACGGATGATTCGGCTCGGGAAGATGTGTTGGAAGTTGTTGGCACCAAAGGGAAGATTGTCATGTCTTCTTTCGCTCACACACCGGTTCATATGTATGTGGATGGGAAAGATTATGAATACCCTTATCTGAACCCGGAAAACATACAATACAATTTGATCCGGCAAATAGTGCATTCTATGCAGGGAACCGGTACATGTGTGAGTACCGGCCAAAGTGCAGCCCGAACAAATAAAGTATTGGAAGAGATTGTGAAGGACTTTTACCAAAAATAAATGAGCACCCGCTTTTAAAATGGTTCGGATTAGCTGAAGTAGCCAGTATCGTTGCTTTTACCAAATGTTACGTCCAAAGCCCTATTGATCTTGAAGTTTTGAAATAGACGATAACCTAATCCGGCACCCAAAGAGTGTCGTTTCACATGCTGCAGAATGTCATTGGGTTGATCAAATAACCATACCTCCAAAAGCCAACTGTGCCCCACCGTTTGGAAAACATCCAACGGAACTCGGATGGAAGGGTGATTATTGAATTGTTCATCTAGTTACCGATTATATATCCGCTCAGTATTGCTGATGCTCCCGGCGATGCTTTCGCATGCAGGGGTAAACTCTTTTGGAATCCATTCATTTATTCAATATGCTCAATTTTGTTTTCCAGATGTGTTTTGGATTTCTTCAGTTGCTTCATAACCAGAATTAAAAAGCCAATCACAAAAGCCATTGAGCTGAAAAAGCTGGCAACACTTAAGATGCCATCCAATTGATAATGATTGTGCAGGTCTTCCACTTGAAGCCATAAAACGGATTTTATAAATAGATGATATATCAATACTAAAAAACTCAAACCCGAACCAAGGGATAAAAAGAATCCATCAATGGTTTTTAGTTTGATCCAATAAACCAGGCAGATACCTAGAATAGAAAGTTGTGGTAAAAAAAACTTCAGGTTACCAAGTATATCAATTTGTATTTGATCCATCTGTGTTCTGTTTGGGATGAGTTTGTGGGGTCAATTTATAAAAAGTAAACCTGAATACGAAAGGTGCAATGATTTTCCTTCGATCGGTTAGAAAAATACCCTATCATAGTGGTGAATGATAACGGATAGTTTCCTTATTTTTGCGTCCAAATAAACAAGTTAGTCATTCATTCTGTTAACAACCAAACTTGATTTTGTAGAAATGCAGATACCTCAAAAATATAAATTCATTGTTCAGTTAGGTAAGGCTTTGCACACTTATGGTGTACCATCTTATAAATCACAGATGTATCTTACTGAAATTGCCGATAAAAAAGGGATCAAAGGAAGTTTTATGGATACGCCAACCTGGATCAATTATGTGTTTTATGAGGAGGATGAGCAAACTTATAATTATGTAGAGTGCGTTCCACCAGGAGAGTTAAATTTGGGCGCTTTATCCAGGATTGTTGAAATAACCAATAATGTTTTAACCAATGCATTCAGTTTTGAGGAGGCCAAAGTGGCTATTGAGAATCTTAAAAATACGCGCATTGGTTATGGTAAATTAACTGAGCTGTTGTCTTTCATGCTCTCGGCCGGATCGTTTAGTATCATACTGGACACTAGTTGGATATCCGCTCTTACTGCCACCTTGCTAGGTGCCTTGGTTTATGGAGTCACTTTGTTGTCTGAGAAATCAGGTTATGTCCGCAGTGTTCTGGAGTCATTGGTGGCTTTTGTAGCTACCGTGGTGACAGGTATTCTGTCTTTGTATTTTGATCAGATTAATATTTCCATGACAATATTGGCCTCCATCATCGTTTTTATTCCCGGATTGGCTATTACCACAGCACTGGAAGAGATCACCTCTAAAAGTCTGGTTTCCGGCACAGCAAAGCTTTTTGATGCGTTGGTGTCATTGTTCAAGCAGTTTTTTGGAGTGGTATTGGGATTGGCCATTCTTCATTTATTTATGGAATTAAAGCCCAGCCAGGTCGTGAATGACATACCCGAGTGGATCGATTATATTGCCATCATTGTATTGTCCCTGAGCTTAATGCCTGTGTTTAAAGTACGCCCTAAGGATCTGTTTTTAGGGGTTGTAACGGGTTTTTTATGTTTTATCACAACAACCTTTTTTGATTTTACCGGTATTTTGGTAAGTATTTTTCTGGGGACTATTGCCGCGGTAGTTATTAGTAAGTTATTTAGTCGGTTAACCAAGTCCCCACAATTGGTTTTTCTGATTCCGGGTATCATTATGCTGGTTCCGGGTAGTAAAGCTTTCATTGGGCTAAGTACTGTTTTATTGGACGCTACCGCCTCTTCTCATCCAAATATGGGCGAACAGGTCCTTTATATTTTTATGGGGATTATTGGTGGGCTTATTTTTTCAGGAACGTTTATGGATCGAAGCCTGAATAGAAGGACCTCAAAAGGGTATCAGATCATTGAAAAAAAGATGCATATGAAAAGCTAAGGGTTTTGTTTGTAGGGGATTAGGATGGCGAATTCTGTGCCTTCGCCTTCAATGCTTTTTACAGTGATTTGCCCCTTGTTTTTTTTCCATGAATTCCTTGCATAGAACCAGGCCCAGACCGGTGCCTTTTTCTTTGGATGAGCCAATGCTTTTTGTGTTGATATCAATGCGAAACAGCTTCTTCTGATCTTCTTTAGAAATACCGATTCCGGTATCGGTTACCAATAAGCAGATGTAGGCCTCTTTTTGCCGGGCAGTAAGCATAATTTTCCCTGTTGAAGGGGTAAATTTAACTGCATTGTTGATTAAATTTCTAATAACAGTGGCTATCATATTTTGATCACCAAATACCTGAATGGATCTATCTACCTGGCAGCTGATGGTTATCTTCTTTTTTTGGGCAGCCACTTTATGCAGGTTCACGTTTGTATCAACCATTTCCCGCAAATTTAAAAGTGTGGGGTGGGGTTCGATTAAACCGCGTTGTGAGCGTGACCAGGTTAATAGATTTTCCAGTAGACTGTAAATGTGTTCGGAGCCTTCATAGATGCGCTGGACAACATCCTTTTTCTCGCCTTCATCCAGGGCTTCATAATTCTTGTACATTAAATGACTGAGCGAATACAGGGAGGAAAATGGATTTTTTAAATCATGTGCCAGAATCGAAAAGAATTTATCTTTCGTGGCATTCAGGCTTTCCAGTTCATTGCGCTGTGATTCAATTTCCTGCTGAGCCTTAGTTAATGACGTTATATCCGAATCAATAGCGACTAATTGTTGATTGAGTTGAGTTGTGCTTACTAAACCAGAAAATAGATGCCTTGAGAATATGGAGTTTTAGCTTATTTTTGCTTTATCATTATTATTGCTTAATTTTATAACAGTTGTGGAGGAGGTCATGTGTAGAATGATACAAATAATGAATTACTGGTTCAATTTACTTAATGTTTAAAAGTATTAGTGACGCACTGATTGTTTTTCGAATATGAAGCTTGATTTAAGAGATAAGAGGCCTGTTTTTCCAGGCACTCTGTTCGTGATCTGCCACGTGAGTGAGGGAAAGAAAAATGGCTTGCTTTTTTGTGAAGGGAGAGGTACCATCTGAAAATATCTGAATAAAGAAGTAGTTCAAGCGATAAATCCTATAATTAGGGCTGTGATGATGCCTGTGAAAAAAATCCTTTGCCTATAGGATTTTTTTTTATGCTTATGTTTTTAAAAAAAGATAGTGATGTTTTTCAAAAAACCTCCCTATCTTTTGTGTTAGCTCTCCCAACCATTATAAATGCTGTTACCAGCAAATGATAACAGGCTTATGTCAATTTACTAGGCGAAGGATACTTTCTAGGTTAATATTTCTGTTCACTTATTTAGAGGTAAAAAGGGATTTGAATGATGCTATTTTGAAAGCCTTAAAATGGCGCTACAAAAAATATTGATCATAACCGGATATGTATCCTGCTTTCGCAAAAATTATAAATCTTGCTTTTAAGAAAAGCAAACAATGTATGGAGCTTGATGGTTTCTTTTTGTATATTAATTAATATTCAATTTCATACTTATGAGAAGGTCTGGGTTATTAGTAAAAATGAATCTCTACTTGCTTTCAGCAGTGGTGTTGATTTTTGCAATAACCCTAATGGTGATAGGGTATAGTACTTCGGTTCATGAACGGAAAAAGGCTGAGAAATTAGCTGAACTGAAGGCTCAAAAGGTGGCTTCTGAAGTCAATAATCACCTTAATCAGGCCATGAATATGACCCAAACGCTGGCCTTATCCTTGCTAACGCTCAAAGAAGAAGGACATGCTTCCAGACCGCTGGCCCTAGCCATTCTTAAGCGAGCTCTGGAAGACAATTCGAATTATTATGCCACCTGGACCATGTGGGAAGCCAATGCCTTTGATGGTAAAGATGCCTATTATGCCCGGAAGTATCATCAGACCAATGCGTGGTTTGCCTGTTCTTATTATCGAGCTGGTAAAAGGTTACTAAAACAGAATTTCGGATCGGAGGAAGTACCTGCCTTTGTGAGTACTGATATTATGCAAGAGTATGAAGATGAATATTATACATTTGCCACAAGCACCAGGCAACAGGTTATTATCCCCCCTTATTATTATAGTTTTACTGGCAACCCAAAGGATAGGCGATTAATGACATCGGTAGTGGTGCCTATTGTGACAGATGGTGAAGTGCTGGGAGTGGTGGGAACGGATATCGATTTGGCGTCATTGCAGGTGCTAATTCAACAAACGAAATTGTATGAAACTGGTTTTGTGGCTATTGTTTCAGATAATTACAAGTTTGTGGCCCATCCCATTGTAGATTATTTAGCACAATCGATTGGAGATGTGTTTACTGAGAATACCGATCGTATCAGGCAATCTATAGAAACGGGGCAATCCTGTGATTATCAAACGGTTTCGGAGGTCTCGTCTGAGGTTGTATTACGCTTTTTTACCCCTGTTAACATCAACAATGTAAGCACTCCCTGGTCTGTATTGGTGGAAGTACCTTTAAGGGAAGTACAAGCAGAATCCCGGCTGATGGTCGTCAAGGTGCTGCTCATTGGTGTATTTAGTCTTCTGATTGTTTCGCTTGTTATTTCTGTCATCGTCAAAAGTATTACAAAGCCCATTATCAGAAGCGTTCATTTGGCCCGAAATATTTCTCTGGGCAAGTTGGAGGAGCCTGTACAATTACCTGTTTCAAATGATGAAATAGGTCAGTTGGGTGAGGCTTTCAAGCACCTGGCGCAAAAACTGAAATTGATGCAACAAGTTTCGGAACTGGGGTACTGGGAATTAAATGTGAGAACGCATAAAATGGAATGGTCGGATGGCTTGTTTAACTTACTCGGCTATGAGAGCCAGGAATTTGAACCCTCACTTGACGCTCTGCTTGACCGGGTACATCCGGATGATGTTGAGAACTTCAAAAAGTCATTATTAAGCCGGTTTTGTGAACAACCCAATAGGGATGCCCGATTTAGAATCAGAATGCAATCTGGTACCTTAAAATATGTGATTATGAGGTGTCATGAAACATCCGACAAATCTGAGCGGCTAAGACATCAGGTAGGCGTTGTTTTAAATGTGACAAGCCTAACCTTAAAAGAGTTAAAGCTGAAAGAAAGTGAGCGGAAATTCCGGGGAATTTTTAATACCAGCAATGATGCCATTTTAGTGATCAACCAGGAGGGTAACTTTATTGATGCTAATGTAAAGGCTATTACCAGAAGTGGCTGGTCCAGAAAAGAACTTTTTAAAATGAATTATCGAGATATCATTCTTAAAAATAAGGCAAGGAATGATTTAGCCTATAAGCAAGAATTGTTTGAAGGAAAGGAAGGCCGTTTTGAAACAGAATACATTAATGCCCGGGGACGTAAGATATATCTGGAAGTCAATGGCAAGGTAATGAAACATAAAGGTGAAAAGGTATTTCTTTTGATATCTCGTGATATCACTGAACGCAAACAGATAGAACAGAAAATTATCCAGGCCATCATTCAAACTGAAGAAAAGGAACGCAGCCACATGGCAAAGGAGCTACACGATGGTGTATCACCTGTACTATCTACGATTAAGCTCTATTCCAACGCCATTATTGATTCCGACGATGTTGAATTTAAAAAACGAATAACCACCAAGCTCATTGCTGCCATAGAAGAAGCGATTAAAAGTATTTATGAAATATCCAACAATTTAACCCCCCACATATTACAAAACTTTGGCATTGTTACGGCTTTGCAAACTTTTATCGAGAAACTGGAAGAGACAACAGCTGTTAAATATTACCTTACCTCGAATCTTACTGAGCGACTTCCGGAAAAACTTGAATTTACTTTGTACCGTGTGATCATTGAGCTGTTGAATAATACGATCAAACATGCCGGTGCCACAAAGGTGAATATTTCAATTATCAAAACGGATGATATTCAACTGATATACAGTGATAATGGGAAAGGGTTTGATAGTGAGGAAGTGCAAAAAAAGAAAAGCAGTATGGGTCTCTTTAATATTACCAATCGATTAAAATCGATGAATGCGACCTTATTAATTGAGAGTTCGCCGGGAAAAGGAATGGCCCTGGTAGCGGATTTACCAATTCAAGAAGTATGAAGAAAAAAATAGCCATAGCAATAGTGGATGATCATGAGCTGTTTACCGATGGTCTGGAGGTTGTATTATCACAAATTGAGGCGTTTGAAATCATCAGTAAGGCTGCCAATGGGCGAGAGTTCCTGGCGCAAATAGAGCGGTTTCAACCGGATATTGTGCTGATGGATATTTCCATGCCCGAAATGGATGGGATAGAGACGACTCAACGGGCACTGGAGAAATTTCCTGATTTGAAAATCATTACCCTATCCAGTTATGGTGATGATGTGTATTACTATAAGATGATTAAGGCGGGAGCCCATGGTTTTGTTCAAAAAAAATCGGGAAAGAAAGAACTGGAGACCGCCATCAGAACTGTGTTTGCCGGTAACAACTATTTTCCCCAGGAATTGATGCGGAAAATAATTTTCAAGATTGGCAACCAACCAGAAGGGGGTGTCTCAAATATTAAAGTTGAATTATCAAAACGCGAGAAAGAGGTGCTGCTATTGATATGCCAGGGATATTCGAATAAAGAGATTGCCGAAAAACTATTTATCAGTCCCAATACGGTTGATAACCATCGCAGTAATCTGTTGTCTAAAACGTCGACACGTAACGCGGCTCACCTGGTTTTATTTGCCATTAAGGAGAAACTGATCGAGATTTAAACTTTAGCCTCACCCCACTAGTTAATTACTTCAGGTAATTCGATAGCTTATTCTGAGAAATAGCTCCATCCAATTCTACAATAATCAATTCGATGTGATATACCTCGCAGAGGTTATACAAACAGTGATTTATTGTTGATTGAAATGAAATTTCACCAGACATCCATGTTCCGGTTATTGAATTTTCCATCCCTAAGCCAAAAATAGTGGAATTCCACTATTTGAAAAGGTGCTTTCCATCATGCACAGGAATGCTGCTACCTCTACTTTTACACCAGGAAATAATGAGGTATGAGGCAGTTGAAAATAATAGTGGTGGACGACAATGCAACCTTTCGGGAAGGCATTTCATTTTATCTGGAAGAAATTCTTAATTACCAAGTGTTAGCAGAATTTACCAATGGGGTGGATTTTTTAAACGCTAATCTGATAGACCTTGCAGATATTGTGCTGATGGATATTGAGATGCCAAAAATGAATGGCATTGTTGCCACTCAAAAGATACTTTTTCACCAACCGGGTTTAAAAGTGATTGCCGTAACAAACTATAGAAATAAGGCTTACCTGAAAGAACTTATCCTGGCCGGTTTTAAAGGCTGTGTTCTGAAGGATCACATATATAATGAATTGGGACAGGCCATCGATATTGTTCATAATGGAAAGTTATACTTTACTGACGATCTGAAACTGACTCCTGATTCATTTTAACGGGAAGACAAATCAAAAATATTTTAAATAAAAGTATGATAGGCAAAAAGATCAGATTCATGTTTTGCATGGTGACTCCCGTGAGATCGCACTTTCAGACAACTATGCTTTATCACTACAGGGATCATTTATAATTAATCCGGATTCAGAAAATGTATTTTTTGTTGTCGGATTATCGTTTTAATGGATTTATATCAAAGGAATATTAAGGGGGAATGGGTATGAAAAGAATGGGTTTGAATATCAAATTGAACATCTATATTTTGTCAGCCTTTTTGGTCGTCTTTGGCATTACGCTGGCAGTGATTGTAAAAAGTGCTTCTGACAAGGCACATGAGCATGCACAGGAAGTAGCTGAGCTAAAAGGACAGGAAGTCGCTTCGAAAGTAAAAAATTATTACGATCATGCTATGCAATCGTCCAATACTTTGGTGCAGTCTATTTTAGCATTGAAGAAAGAGGAGCATACATCGCGGGAATTGGTGCTTGAAATGATGAAACAGGTGTTGGAACAGAACAATAATTATTATGCTGTTTGGACCATGTGGGAGTTGAATGGTTTTGATGGTAAAGATAAGGAATATGCTAACCTAAATGATCTTGAGTTGGGATTGTTTAACGGGTCCTATTATAGATCAGGCAATGAGTTGTTGAAGCAAAATTATGGCGATGAAGATTCACCCAATTATGTCTGTGATGATGACTCAGAGTACGAAGAAAGCTTTTATGCAGTGCCTAAAGAAACCCAAAAACCATATGTGGATGATCCTTCGGAATATAGTTTTACGGGCGAGGAAAAAGACCTGGTTAGTTCTACTTCAGTAGTGTCTCCGATTATTCAAGGGGATGAGTGTTTAGGTGTTGTGGGAATAGATATTGATTTTGAAACCCTAATGCGTCTAAACAGTGAAACTAAAGTATGGGATAGCGGTTTTTCAGCCATCATCACCAATAATGGGGTGGTATCTGCCCATCCTAATGATGATTTCCAGGAATGTTCAATCGACTCTGTTTTGAGTGATTATAGTGAAGCATTAGGTAAAAGCATTCGCAAAGGACAATCATATAGTTATCAGACTGTATCAGAATATAGTCACAAAGAAGTACTTCGAATTTTCTCACCTATTGAGATTGGTAATCCAGATATGCCATGGTCCGTGATGGTGGAGATTCCGATTGATGAAGTGATGGCGGAGGCACGAAAAACAACGCTGATCATCCTTACTATTGGGCTCATTAGTCTATTAATGATGTTTGTGATTGTCTTTTTTATCTCCAAGAGCATTACGCGCCCCATTATTCGTATTGTAGATAAAATGAAGGAGATATCGCAGGGAAATATTGATACGACACTCACTCTGTCAGGAAGGGAAGATGAAATTGGCGTTTTGGAAGTATCGTTGAACACGATGGTGCGAAAGCTGAAAGAAGTGGTTGAAAGTATTATTGAGGGCGCCAGTCATATTAGTGCCGCCAGTCAACAATTTAGTAGTACGTCTGAGCAAATCTCACAAGGTGCCAATGAGCAAGCTGCCTCCGTGGAGGAAGTATCGTCTACAACAGAGGAGATTGCAGCTAATATAGAGCAAAATACGGATAATGCACAGCAGACAGAACACATATCTGTCAATGCGCAGAAAGGAATTCAGGAGGTCTCGGAACGATCTGCCAGAACGGTGGATGCCACACGGATTATTGCAGATAAAATACAAGTCATTAATGATATTGCGTTTCAAACAAATATTCTCGCATTAAACGCGGCAGTTGAAGCAGCCCGGGCGGGGGAGCATGGAAGAGGGTTTGCTGTAGTAGCTGCTGAAGTCAGAAAATTAGCGGAGAATAGCCGAAAAGCCGCTGATGAAATTGTGAATCATGCTAAAAATACGCTGGTTCTGGCTGAAGGAGCTGGTGCAAAAATGCTGGATATGTTACCTGAGATTGAAAAAACAACAACCTTGGTTCAAGAAATTGCTGCCGCAAGTCTTGAGCAAAACAGTGCTACGAGTCAGGTTAATAGTGCTATACAGGAATTGAGCAGTGTTACACAGGAAAATTCGTCTGCTGCCGAGGAACTGGCTGCCAGTGCGGAAGAGCTATCCTCACAAGCTGAGGGGCTAAAAGAGATGGTGGCCTTCTTTAAAATAGGTAACGTATCACAGAGTAATGAAAATAATTGATTAGTAAGCTTTGTATTAGGGGTATTAAAGGATTTTGAATTAAATGAAATAAAGGGGGATTGTTATGAGAAGAATGGGTTTGAATATCAAATTGAACATCTATATTTTATCAGCTTTTTTTTTCGTCTTTGGGATTACCCTGGCGGTGATTGTTAAGAGCGCATCCGATAAATCGCGTGAAAATGCGCAGGAATTTGCTGAACTAAAAGGAAAAGAAGTGGCCTCTAAGGTGAAGAATTATCTCGATTATGCCATGCAATCGACCAATACCCTTGCCCAGTCCATGCTGGCCTTAAAAGAAGATGGTCATCCTTCGAGGGAGCTGGCACTGGTGATGCTAAAAAAGGTTTTAGAAAAAAATCCTAATTATTATGCGACCTGGACGATGTTTGAAGCCAATGCTTTTGATGGCAGAGATCAGGAATATGCTAAACGCTACAATCAAGAACTTGGACTTTTTGGGGCTTCTTATTTCAGAGAAGGTGATCTGCTGCTAAAACAAAACTATGGCGATGATGATTCACCTGCTTATGTGAGTGATGATGAGGTGGGAGAGTATGAAGAAGATTTCTATACGCTGGCTAAAAACAGTAAAAAACAAGCCATATTGGATCCTTATTATTATAGTTTCACCGGGGATGATAAAGATCTTCAGTTTATGACATCGGTTGTGACACCAGTTGTTTTAAACAATGAGGTGTTGGGTGTGGTAGGAACAGATATCGATCTGGCGACTCTGCTTCAATTAAACAATGAAACAAAGCTTTATGCAAGTGGATTCTCTGCTATTATTACCAATAATAATATCATTGCTGCCCACCCCGAAAAAGCCTACATGGAAGGTGCCATCGACACCCTTTTTAGTAGTTATGGCAATGATTTAGGTCAAAGTATTAAGGCAGGTCACTTGTATTCCTATCAGACCGAATCGGAACTCACCAATAAGGAAGTGCTCCGGATATTTTCTCCGATTGTGATTGGTAATTCGGATGCTCCCTGGACGGTCATGGTAGAAATACCCATGGAGGAAGTGATGGCTGATGCCCGGAAAACCTCTTTGATCATTGTCTCTATTGGAATCATTAGTTTGTTGATCATGTTTGGAATAGTATTTTTTATTTCCAAAAGTATTACACGCCCGATTACTCGTATTGTAGATGTTACAAAAGAGATATCACAGGGTAATATTGACACCTCTCTTCGTTTATCGGGCAGGGACGATGAAATTGGGATTTTGGAAGTGTCGTTGAACACAATGGTATTAAAGTTGAAAGAGGTTGTTGAAAGTATTATTGAAGGGGCTGATCATATTAGTGCCGCAAGTCAGCAATTTAGTAGTACATCGGAACAAATATCACAAGGCGCCAATGAACAGGCGGCTTCGGTGGAGGAAGTATCATCCACTACGGAACAGATTGCTGCTAATATAGAGCAAAACACCGATAATGCCCAACAGACAGAACACATATCTGTCAATGCGCAGAAAGGAATTCAGGAGGTCTCGGAACG
>Ga0193953_1000731_pt1 | contig 16675 bp, 15 predicted proteins | sample BB_4_MG_FD_140325 | JGI IMG/M metagenome (GOLD analysis project Ga0193953, IMG submission 140325) | Microbial mat bacterial communities from the Broadkill River, Lewes, Delaware, United States - BB_4_MG | ecosystem: Environmental > Aquatic > Freshwater > River > Microbial mats | place: USA... | reverse complement strand
GTTGAAATTGGCGATAATACCACTATCCGTGAATGTGTTACTATCAACCGGGGCACAAAAGCTAAAAATAAAACTGTAATAGGCAACAACTGTCTTCTGATGGCTTATGTACACGTAGCACACGATTGTATCATCGGAAATAATGTAATCCTTGTAAATGCAGTTCAAGTAGCAGGGGAAGTAGTAATTGATGATTTCGCCATCATTGGTGGTACTTCAGCCATTCACCAATTTGTACACATTGGTGCACATGTGATGGTTGCCGGTGGCTCATTGATCGGAAAAGACATCCCGCCTTATGTGAAAGCCGGACGCGAGCGCATTTCATACGTAGGTGTTAACTCCATTGGATTACGTCGCAGAAATTACTCTAATGAGCAAATTCGCGATATTCAAAATACATACCGTTATTTATTTCAAATGGGATTGAATAACTCGGATGCCATTGAGCGAATTGAAGCTGAACTACCTGCCTCTAAGGAACGTGATGAAATCATTTTATTTGTTCGCAATTCACAACGTGGTATCATCAAAGGATATTACCCGGAAAGAGTTTAACCTGATAATATTATAAGAATAAAAAAAACCGGCTTAAGCCGGTTTTTTTTATTCTTTCTGCTCTAATTCATTTATATCAACTGACTTTAGCGGATTTCGAGTCAGCTCCTTGTAGAGTTTTCGATGCTTACAAACATCAATTGCCATATATAAAGCCTGCTTGAAGGATTCGGGATTTGCCTTATCCTGCCCCGCAATATCGAAGGCCGTACCATGATCCGGAGACGTTCGAATAAATGGCAATCCTGCCGTATAATTTACGCCTTTGGAAAACGTTAAGGCCTTGAATGGCGCCAAACCCTGATCGTGATACATCGCCAAAATAGCATCAAAATTCTTAAACTGCTCACTTCCAAATAAACCATCAGCCGGATATGGCCCTAATGCCATAATACCTTCTTTATCTTTAGCTTGCTTTAATGCCGGAATAATTACATCTTGTTCCTCGGAACCAAGAACCCCTTCATCACCAGCATGGGGATTTAATCCCAATACCGCGATGCGTGGTTTTCGAATGGAAAAATCCTGACGCAATGCCAAATCAAGCGTTCGTAATTTAGACAAGATCCGCTCCTTTGTGATAACTGCCGGAACGTCTTTTATTGCAATATGACCAGCCACAACACCTACTTTCATATGTTCTGAAACCATGAGCATCAAGGCCTCTCCTTCACCAGCTTGTTGTTCCAAATACTCGGTATGCCCCGGAAAGCTAAATGATTCAGATTGGATGTTTTTCTTATTAATGGGTGCAGTGACCAAAACATCAATCTTACCCTCTTTCAAATCCGCAACAGCACGTTCCAATGCTTTAAAAGCACCGTCACCACCAATAGTTGTCGATTTACCCAGTTCTACTCGTACATTATCATCCAAACAATTAATAATATTAATACGACGGGTGTGCACATCCTCAACAGATCGAACACTGTTTAAGCTAAAATTGGGAATGTTTAATGCTTTACGATGATAGGCAGCTACTTTTGACGATCCGTAAATAACCGGAACGAATGACTCAAAAATACGATTATCAGACAAAGTCTTGAAGATAACCTCATATCCCACGCCATTAATGTCGCCATGTGTGATACCTACTTTTATTTTTTCTTCACTCATAATTGTTTCATTAATTCCATCTTCAGAAGATGGTTATCAAAACTTGATTACTGCAATCAGGTAATAAAAATAATATAAAAGACCTAAATTCAGTCGAGTTTCTTTAAAAACTCATATAACATCCTCACACCAACTCCTGATCCCCCCTTACCACGATAACTATCTTCCTTTTTAACAAAGGCAGGTCCGGCTATATCAAGATGTACCCATGGGTGTTTAATGAAATGGCTTAAAAACTTTCCTGCGGTGATGGAACCCGCTTCCCGAACACCTAAGTTCTTAATATCAGCAACATCAGACTTGATTAACTCATCATACTCACTCCAAAATGGAAAACGAACGATGCGCTCATGAACTGCCTCTCCGGCTTTTAGTAAGGCATCAAATACATCATCACCAGCTGTTCCCATTCCCACTGTTCCATAATGACCCAGGGCCATAACGGCACTTCCGGTTAAAGTCGCTAAATCTATTACTAAGGCGGGATCATATTTATCAGAATAACTTAAAGCATCTGCCAATATCAAGCGTCCTTCAGCATCAGTATTAATAACTTCTACGGTTTTACCATTGTGCATATTCAACACGTCTCCTGGCACTATTGCGTTGCCACCGGGCCGATTATCTGTAGCGGGAATTAATCCCACCACATGTTTTGGTAACCGGTTTGAAGAAACAGCCACCATGGCACCCACCACTGAAGCAGCACCACCCATATCACTCTTCATGTCATCCAAACTACCGGGAGGCGTCTTCAAATTAATTCCACCCGTATCATAAACGACTCCTTTTCCAACCAAAACTACAGGTTTCTCATTAGTGGCATTTTCAGGCTTCCACTCTAAAATATGAAAGGCCGGCGGATCCACACTACCTTTATTAACAGCTAACAGTCCACCAAATTTAAGCGACTCTAATTTGTTTTTATTGAAAATATCGACCCCAAAACCATGCTGCTCACCCAAGGCCTTAACCACTTCTGAAAAAGCTGCCACATCCAAGGTCCCTACCGGTTCATTTACCAGGTCACGTGTTATAAACACAGCCTGACACAACCTGGATAGTTCATGTAATTCACACTGGCTCATCACCGAAGTAGCCACATGAACTATAGGATTGTTCTTTAGCCTTGATGCCTCATCTGTCTTATACTTATCAAAACGATAACTGGATAATGCCAAGCCTTCAGTCATTGCAATGACCGCTTCTTTTTCGGCAATTAAATCAAAAAGACTAACCGCAGTTACCTTCTCTTCTCTAAGTCGGGAAATAATTGTGTGACCATCTTTTCTCAAAGCTTCTTTGTCACTATTGGCTATCTCGTCAACATCAAGAATTCGGACAAAATCAATCTTATCATATGCCTGAACAGTGATTAGCTTTTCCTTTGCCTCAATCTTCTTTTGGACAAAATCTAACGCTTCCTGATTAAAACCAAAATCCTTTAGAATTGCTATTTCTTTAACCAGAAAAACACTATTAACCCCTTCCGGTTTATCAATAGCTAATTGTATATCTACGTGCATAGTTCCTTTATTAAAGTATTACTTCCAAATTCATGTTACTCTCCCAAAGACTCCCGATCCTTTGCAGAACTCCCATCTGAATGTGCCTTAAAATACTCGCGAATCATCACTTTTTTTAATTCCCGATGAATAATTAATTCCGTCACAGCATCCAGATAAGATGCATCAGCCATTTCTTGTTGGTACATGGCAACTTGCTGTTCGGACACATCAATACGATAAAGCAAACTCAAAAACCTCGGGTATTGTTCACCCAATAGTTGATCAACATGCGTTTTCATTTGTGAAAAAAGCTCTTGATAAAAATTATGGACTTCACCTGAAAAAGTAACTTCCAATCCAAATTCAGCAAAATCTTTTATAATTTGTTCAGCTGCTTTTCGAATCAGGTCTTCGCGCTGAGTAGCCCTTTGCAAGGCTGTTCGATCAAGCTCCGGCAGCATTATTTCTTTTTAGATTTAAGTTCAGACTCCATTTGAAGGGAATACATAACAGCCTCCAATTGACGGATTTTATCCCGTTTTTCTGGTTTCTCCGGACAATATACATAGCCATCTGTTACCAACACCCGGTTGCGTTTCTTATCCCAATGAGCCCTTAATAAAAAAGGACCTCCCATCATATCTCCCTGCACTTTCCATAGTCCGCGCAATTCAACAGCTTCAATGCCATTCACTATATTCTGTTTATACATCACCGGAAAACCATGCTCAGTGGTCATGTATGATCCCTTTGATGGCCCAGGTAGATTTTTATTCAACATGGAGTCGCGCTTGTTCAACAAATATTCTTTTGAAAAAGTCCCTTCTCCAACATAGGGAAATTCATAGGTCATGATCCCCATCGTTCCCCATTCGGCTTCTTCCGACATCCATGCAAAATTCTCATTCCCTTTATTTTTAAGAAAGCCGGTTGGAATGATCATTGTGGCATCCCACTGTTTTTTCCACAGCTCCATCAAATCAGAATTCGGATATTTTTTGAAGTAATTTTGACTTCTCTTCCGCTCCATTTTATTAAAGAAACTAAGTAGTAATATTTCATTCCGCTCAATTAACTCACGAAAAGCAATGGTATCTTTTGCTGTAATACGAGCAGATGCCTGTGGACGAGCCCACATATTTTCATAATATTTAATGGTATCGGCTTTCACATTGGGAGATATTTCAACCAAAACCAGATTACGAAATATTTTTAACGAGCTTGTTAAGGAGCGATGAGGCACAACCGAAATATTAAAATGCGGCTCCTCCTGAGGTAGCCCCAGGTAGGCCTGAATCATCATGTGCTGAATATTTTGTCCACCAATTGAACTTTTTATTTTATCATCCATCACGATCAACATCTCACCGGCGCTTCCTGCAACATTAGGCTTATAACCATCTTTTTTATTCTTACATGACAGATAAGAAACGGCCACTGCTATTATCAGCACATATTTTAATTGTTTTACTAACATATTAGTAGAATTATTAATGAATATCAATTACACCCGAACCTCAAAGGTTAATGAACAACTTCCAGGCTACCCTTTGCCAATAAGCTTTTTTTCCACATGAGATGCTCCGGATTTTTAACCTCGGAAGTTACAAAAAAGAAGTGATTTTCAGCTCGTGGCTGCCAAATAACCAAGCTCTGTCCGATAGAAAGATGTCTGGATCGCATAGCATTCCAATGCATGATATCACTGATCCGACAAGAATGATTAATGGCTATCTTATGAAAAAACTCCCCCTTTTTTACAACATACAAAATCTGTTCGCGCTGAGATGTACAACCAACAGGCGCAACGGTAACCTGGGGCGCTAAAGCCGGTTTTAAAACCTTCTCGCCCTGAATAAATTGTGTGACATTTTCTTTGGGAAGAAACAAGCGTACCGGCTCATCAAATACAGGAATATAATCTTTCACATAGGAAGGATTTAGCCACCGCACCAAATCCAAACAAACACCAGAAGCTTTCTCAATCTGCTGAAATGTCAATGACTTATGAATAAAAACAGTATCTACCGCATCAAATTTCAACCGTGGCCCCCTTGGTTCAATTTCATGTTTCTGATAATTATTCATCGAATAGGTGGCAGCAATAAAAGCGGGCACGTAACTCCTGACTGGCGCCGGCAAATAAGGCTGCAACTCCCAGAAATTTCGTTTGCCGCCACTTCGTTCAATGGCCTTTTGAACCACGCCCAATCCACCATTGTATGCTGCTAAAGCCAATTGCCAATCGTTAAGATTATGATATAAATAAGCCAGATACCGACAAGCTGCTTCCGTACTCTTTACAGGATCACAGCGTTCATCCACATAAGTATCCACCCTTAAATCGAACATACGCGAGGCATGATATAGAAACTGCCATAATCCCATTGCACCGGATGAAGATTTTGCCTTTGGATCAAGCGCTGATTCGACAATGGCCAGATACTTCAGTTCCATGGGCAAATTGTACCGGGCTAAGTATTCCTCAAACAAAGGAAAGTACAATTGTGAACGCCCGATAATATTAGCCAAATGATCACGACGCTTAACTGTATACACATCAATGTAGGCCTGAACCTGCGGATTATAATCAAGCTGGATAGGTGTTCTTTGATCAAGATCGCTCAATCGTTTTTGGTACATCCATTCGGGATAATGAGGATGAACAATCTGCTCTGGTGTTTGTGCAAACACCCCTCCTCCCTCAACAACCATTACTATTAGGATCAGTCCGATCAACCTTAAGTACAATACCATCATTTACAATTTCACATTCCAGACAAACGACATCTCTCAACCTCTAAGCACATATATACAAAAGGCCGCACCTAAAATCAAGTGTGGCCTAAATTGTATTTTTCAAGAAAGCTTATAACCCGAACTAATTACCGGAATTATCAATGCTTTCTTTATTCTCTTTATCCTTATTTTTATTATCTGAGTTGTCTTCGTTACGAGCTTTTTTAAACTCTTTCATACCCTGTCCTAACCCTTTCATCAACTCAGGTATTTTTCGACCACCAAACAGTAGAACAATCGCCAGGATGACAAGAATCCATTCTTGTGGCCCACCAAAACCAATTAAAAATACTGTACTCAAATCCATATCTCAAATATTTTATTACTACAAAGTTAAGAATCTTTCTCTTTATTTCTAGTTAAAGATGGCTTTAAACAGATCATTCCCATTCGCAAACAAAAGAAGTGATAACAACATCACCATACCCACCACTTGCGCGTACTCCAAAAATTTATCCCCTGGCTTACGCCCGGTCACCATTTCATACAACAGAAACATTACGTGCCCACCGTCCAATGCCGGTATTGGCAAAATATTCATAAAAGCAAGAATCAAAGATATTAATGCTGTATTATACCAAAACACTAACCAACTCCACTCGCTCGGAAACATTTTACCCATGGCACCGAACCCGCCTACTTGTTTTGCGCCCTCTTTAGTAAAAACTAAACGAAACTGCTTAATATAATCAGTTAAGGTAGTGAAACCTTTTTGAATACCTCGTGGTAAAGCCTGCATTAAAGTATACTTATGCACTTTCACATCCACAACGCCTTCCAAACTCGCATACACACCAACCGTCCCTTTTTCAGAAATTTTTGGGGATAGGGTTAATAATTCACCATCACGAATCAGGTCAATCTCAATTTTATTGCCTGCATTAGCCTGAACCGCTTTACTGAAATCATTATAAAATATTGCCGACTCCCCATTAATACTTACAATACTATCTCGCGCTGTCAAACCAACACTATCAGCCGCACTACCCTTTACAATTCCCGCCAAAACAGAAGGATATCTTATCTCACAAAATCCCTGTATTCCATCTGCCATCATTTGCAAATCAAATCCTTCAGGAATTGGTAAGGTCATGGTTTGTCCATTTCTAAGGAGTGTCAATTGCCGTGCATTCTCCAATAAAACAGCTTTCGTTATCTCCCCTGTCGTTTCCACCTCAAGATCACCAACTTTGATAACAATGTCACCATCCTGTAAGCCTAACTCTTTAGCTTTGTCGTTATAAGCAAGTCCGTACTTGGCTGTTTGAACCGGATTATAAGATTCACCCCAGGTATACAAAACCATCCAGAAGATGAAAAAAGCCAGAATAAAATTCACCAATACTCCACCAATCATGATGAATAACCGTTGCCAAGCTGGCTTGGACCGAAACTCCCACGGTTGCGGCGGCTTTGCCATCGTTTCTTTATCCATGGATTCATCAATCATACCGGATATCTTTACATATCCACCTAGAGGTAACCAACCGACACCGTATTCGGTCTCTCCCTTTTTATATTTAAATAAAGTAAATCCCGGATTGAAGAAGAGGTAAAATTTCTCCACCCTCGTCTTAAACACACGGGCAAAGAAAAAATGTCCAAATTCATGCAAGATCACCAGAATTGATAAACTCAGGATCAACTGCACTGCTTTTATTAAAATATCCATTCAGTTCTAATTTTCAGAATTAAGCAACAAATATATCCTTTTCACTCAAATAACACTTATGATTTTTCTTTCGAAAGCTTATTATTATCCACCTCCACAGAAAATTAATTACTTCTTTCGTTCCTTTATGATACCGGAAGCTATATTGCGCGCCTCTGTATTCGAAGCCATATAATCATCAAACGTGGGACGTTCCTTAAAGGTTGACTGCCTCATTGTTTTCTCTATAACATCAGACATTTCAACAAATCCCACTTCACCTTTCAGAAATCGATCTACTGCAATTTCATTGGCTGCATTAAGCACACATGGCATATTCCCACCTTTATCCATGGCTTGAAAAGCTAAATCCAAATTTCGAAAAACTTTAACATTGGCCTTCTCGAAAGTCAACTGCGGATAATCCATAAAATTAAAACGCGGAAACTCCGATTTTAATCGACCGGGGTAGGTCAATGCATATTGAATTGGCAAGCGCATATCCGGCAATCCCATCTGCGCTTTCATGGATCCATCTTCAAACTGAACCAGGGAATGAACAATGGATTGCGGATGAACAACAATTTCAATCTGTTCAGGCTTCAAATCAAATAACCACCGTGCTTCAATTGCTTCTAATCCTTTATTCATCAAAGAAGCAGAATCAATGGTAATTTTATCACCCATGCTCCAATTGGGATGGTTCAATGCCTGACAGCGGGTTACCTTACGCAGAAACTCCACATCCTTTCCTCTAAACGGACCTCCTGAGGCAGTCAGACAAATTTTTTCAATCGGATTATGAAATTCACCAGCCAAACACTGAAAAATCGCTGAATGCTCAGAGTCAACTGGCAAAATGCTCACTTTATGCTCCAAAGCCAATTGGGTAATGATATCGCCGGCCACCACTAAGGTCTCCTTATTGGCTAAAGCAATCTGCTTCCCAGCTTTTATGGCATTCACTGTGGGTAATAATCCGGAAAAACCAACCATCGCTGTTAACACAACATCAATAGTACTCATTTGAACCACTTGTGCAATGGCCTCTTCTCCGGCATAAATCTTTATTGGCAAATCCGCCAGTGCCTCCTCAACCTCTTTGTATTTTCCCTTATTCCCAATCACAACTGTATTGGGATGAAATTGCCGAGCCTGTTGTATCAATAACTCAGTGCTATTATTAGCAGTTAATACTTCGATCTCAAATTTTTCGGAATGCGCCTCCACAACTTCAAGCGCTTGTTTTCCAATGGATCCTGTAGACCCAAGAATCGCTACCCTCTTCACCATTAATTCAATCAGCTCTATATTTATATAATGTATCTATTCAAAGGAGATATATAATTCCGCATTAAGCGGCACACCATTGTACCATAACTCAAAATGAAGATGGGGGCCAGTTGTTAGTTCACCAGAATTACCCACATGAGCAATAGCCTCACCGGCCTGCACATGGTCACCCATACTTTTCAAAAGCCGTTCATTGTGCTTATACAATGAAATTAAATTGTTGGCATGTTGAACCTGAATCACGTATCCAGTTTCCACAGTCCATCCGGCAAATATCACCGTACCATCTAACACAGCACTAACCCGTGCCCCTGGCTTAGCTACAATATCCACACCATAGTGACCTTGTGAGTCACCAAATTGATTCACCACAATCCCTTTGATTGGCGAAAACAGAAAACTATGCTCCAATTCAAACTTTCGACCATTACCATCAAAAACAGCGAGATTGAATTTCTCTTCCCGTTCTACTTGCTGTCGAAACAAAGAATCTTCCTCCGATTTTTCGAAAGAGATATCTGAACTCTGAATCCGGTGTACGGAATCTTCTGACTCCTCATCAGTTTCCCCTGGTATTTCACCCGCCATGACTGCCCGAATATCACGAAAGAAGCGATCCCGCCGATCAATTTCGGCAATCAGGCTATCCACTCGCATGTAATTCTGCTTAATTAAACGTCTTTGCTGTCCATCCGGATAACCGGGTATATACTCTCGCAAATCAGTAAAGGCAATTAAAAAAATAACTGATACAATAAGAATGATCAATAAAGCACCTCCCAAGGTAAAAACATTTAATCGGGAGAGGCGCATACCAAACACCTCTTCATAGGTTTGTTCATTAAATATGGCCAGACGGTATTTATACCGTAATTTCTGAACCAGTTTATTCCCTTTTTCTACGTTTGCCATATGCTTGTGAAAATTCGATTGTAGCAAAGTTAAAAATTATCATCAGAATAGAGAGGTACATGATCAAATCATACAAAAGAAATGGCCTTACAACAACTGCCTATTGAAAAACTAAAAAAACAGAAAATTATTATCGACATCCACCTGACTGATTTAATAGCCATTAACACACCCGGAGACTAAACTCCTGATTCAATCGTTTAAAAAAGGTTTGCAAGATCCAAAAAAAACCCTACATTTGCATCCGCAATCACAATGATAACAAAGGTTACAAGATATATTGCGGGGTGGAGCAGTTGGTAGCTCGTTGGGCTCATAACCCAAAGGTCATCCGTTCGAGTCGGGTCCCCGCTACTAAGAAAAAGCTGAAGAGACATTTTCAGCTTTTCTTTTTTTTGCAAATGATATTTTTTCAAAAAACATCGCATTTTATTTGCATCATTAAAAAATATCCGTATATTTGCAGCCGCTTAAGACCATAACAAAAGTTACAAGATATATTGCGGGGTGGAGCAGTTGGTAGCTCGTTGGGCTCATAACCCAAAGGTCATCCGTTCGAGTCGGGTCCCCGCTACTAAGAGAAAAGCCGAAGAGAAATCTTCGGCTTTCTTATTTTTGCATGCTGCTTAAAAGCATATCCTTAGATTACCCTCCTCTATTAAACCATCCTTCAACAAGTTCTGATAAGCTAAGACAGCTTTCAATTAAATTCATACAAAGCGCCAGTACCTTTTGAATTGAATAATATACTCACCGACTTCTATCTTATTCCATAGTGCACACGTAAAACACATCATTACATCATCCAAAAACATATTGACCAGTTTCAAATGAGCATTACCAATTCCCGGACGAACCTCTCTGCATCCTAATTTATAATTAATCTAATCAAAAGAAAATCTTCCGACAGCAACTGATTTCCAAATACTGTAAGCAAATCAGATCACTCACTCCCATCCCTCTATCCATCTATATTTCACTACACAGATTTCCAACAACCTCTTTCAATTATAAATCGACATCGTTCCTATAAAGACTTCCTATTTTAGAGGAAACACTGTGCAGCACACAAATTAATGACAAAAGTCATACTCGCAAAACTTGACCTCTTCAAATAATCCTCTGAAATTATACAGAAATCATTCTTTAATTAAAAACCCTTTATCACAATCCATTATTAATCCCTTCAAAATCTACCACCATGAACAAGAGGCAGAACAACAAATTAAAATCTTACAATGACATTACAGCTGTTCTTTCAGCAAACCAATCTGTTTATGAAGTTTATCCCGTTATTAAAATTGCTGTTGAAAATTTTATTTCTATCGTTTCTCAAATTAAAACACTTGCTACCCAATCAGCTATCGACAACACTGGTATCACCGAACAAAAAACGGTGATCAAAGAAAAATTATCGAGCTTGGCAGTCGAATTAGCTGCATCCGCATCAGCCTATGCAGCAGATCTAAATAACAGAGAAATGGAAGCGGCACTGGATTTCAGTTACAGCGACATTCGTTATGCACGCGATAATGACACCATTAGCATCACTTCCGCAATTTATAATGAATTGGCAGAACACAATGGAAAACTAGCTGACTATCTAGTTACAGACGATGACAAGCTAGCTCTGAAACGATTAATTAATGACTTCGAGGAAGTGAGTAAAAATAAAGGATTACAGCACAGCCAAAGTGTATCGGACACAAAAAAACTATGCCTTTTGTTTAAAGAAGCAGATGGCGTACTAATTCAAAAACTAGATCGACTTTTAATGCGGCTCAGAAGAAAGGCCCCCTCCTTTTACAATGCCTATCTCAATGCCAGAAACATCATCGATTTATAAAACCCTACTCACTTTAATAGCATCCATTCATAAGGATGCTATTTTACTTGCTTTTTATCCATAAAAAACGACCGTTCATCCAACAGTGTTTTCACTGGTCATTCCCATCTGAAGCTTTCATCCAATCAATTCTGGCGCTCATGTAAAAGGACTATCATTCTTTGTATCCATCCGTATCCCTTAATAGTTTTGCAACGGAAACAACCAAACACCCCGACAAAACATGAATAATGAAAATGGATGGAGCTATGATTATTAAATTAATTTCAGCATTAGGAGAGATAAGGATGCACAATAAGGTATCGGGGATTGAATTTCCCCGACGCAATGAGTTACAGATTGCATTCAAGGACACATTTGCCGACCTGATTATTCCCATATCACCAGAAATGGATAATAACTTGTTAGTAGGAATTTTTTACAATTACCTGGAAACACCGGAAAGCAGAATGGCAATAGCCTAATATTGCCATTTCATTTAATAGTACAAAAGCCACCAATAAACGTGGCTTTTCTTGTTGATGAATCAAATTAGACTCCTTTTTGAGAAGCTACTATTGGCTCATGATGAAACTTTCAATTTCATTGAAAAAGTTTGTCTTACAGCGTGTCATCTCAAATAATTAACTACTTTTGCACCGCTTTGAGTCTTGATCTCAGGATGTCGATCATTTTCACATCCTATCTAATTGAATGTTAAAATCATTAGACTGCACTGGTTTCAATCTCACGTAATTTGTATTTCTGAGGGAATTTTAAAGGCGACAGCTACGCTTATTCCTCGATAATTTTAAGTAATTTTTAGCATGAACATTTACATTTCAAATTTAAGTTATGCCATTACTGATGCTGACTTAAATGACCTTTTTGGAGAGTACGGAGAAGTATCTTCAGCAAAAGTAATCATGGATCGTGAAACCGGTAAATCAAGAGGATTTGGTTTTGTTGAGATGTCTGATGAAACTATTGGCAAAAATGCCATTGAAGAGTTAAATCAGGCAGAGTATGACGGCAGAGTGATCAATGTTACCGAAGCTCGTCCAAAAACGGATCGTCGTGACAACAATGGAAGAGGCGAAGGACGACGCAGATTCTAAGAAAGCAATTTCATGACATATAAAAAGGTGGCCGCAAGGTCACCTTTTTTTATACAAAAAAAACTTTAATCAAACTTCAATTCCCATCCTTTAATCAAAAAAAGTTTGGTAGACCTATGATTTTAGGTATTTTTCTGCATAAATCACCCGCATATGAATTGGCGAGCTTTTTTTAAACGCAAAAAACCAAGTTTACTTGAGCAATTCAAATCGAATGAATCGCTTATCTATAAATTACTAGCACCGGAAAACAGATACCTGGGCCAAAGGTATTTTGATTTTTTAGCGCCCAAATTATGCCAGGTTGTCAATGCGGATTACCTCATGATCGGACAGCTTGATCGATCAACCAACATGGTAAATTCTCTTATCTTAACAAATGGCACTAAAGCACTACAAGCTTGTAGTTATAACGCTGAAGAAACACCTTGTCGCAATGTAATTGGAAAGAAAAGCTGTAGCATTACCAAGGGAGCTCATAAACAATTCCCTGGCCACTCCTTTATCGCAAAGGAAAAAATAGAATCCTACGTGGGCATCCCTCTATTTAACTCAGGTTATGAAGCGAACGGCATCCTTGTTGCACTATTTAACAAACCTATTTCCCAACAAGCCCAAACAATCGAATCACTATTATTCCTATATACCCCACGCATCAGTGCAGAAATTGAGCACATTGCCGTGAAGCAGCAGTTAAAAGTACGCAATGAGGAATTGGAAAAGATTCACTTGCAATTGCAGCAAAAAAATGAACAATTGGATAACACAGTGAAGGCTCTAAACCAGGCTAATATCAAAGCGGAAGAAAACAACCAGTTAAAATCTGCATTTTTAGCAAATTTAAGTCATGAAATCCGCACCCCGATGAACGCCATCCTTGGTTTCTCCGAGTTGCTAAAAGCAAATAATCTTTCGAACGAGGAAAAAGTAGAATTTGTAGATATCATCAATCAGAACGGATCACACCTTTTAAAGGTAATGGACAATCTCATTGACATTTCGAAACTTCAAACACGCCTACTTCAGGATGGCCCCCTCAGATTCAAGCTTAACTCTTTGCTGGAACAGATGCTACACCATTACATGAAGGAAATACGGCTGTTACATAAACCAATCAACATATATCTGGAAAAAGGTGCAGAGGAACATCTGGATACTTTTATCACGGACAAAGAAGGTTTGATAAAAGTATTAAATCACTTATTGGACAACGCCGTCAAATTCACTTCTGACGGATGGATTAAGTTTGGTTATACACTACAGAAATCTCATCTCCAATTTTTCGTTTCTGATACAGGGATTGGCATTCCTGAAGGTCAAGAAAACAACATCTTTGATTTATTCCGTCAGTTAGATTCGAAGAATAGCAGGGAATTTGGCGGCACCGGCCTGGGCCTTTCTATTTCAAAAAAATACATTGATGCACTGGGTGGTGAAATTTGGTTGGAAAATGATAAAGACAAAGGCTCGTGTTTTTATTTTACCATTCCATTTAAAGCTGTCAAACCGGTAGCTGAGAACGTGGATTCAACCAATTCCATTTAAAAAGCTGCCATCAACAATCCAATATCTTTAAATGGAATATTAAACCGATTTCCAATGTGACTATTGGTCAATATCCCTTTATAAAGATAAACACCATGACTAATCCCCATGTCCTCCTTTATAATCTGATGAATGCCGCCAGCCTCGCCAATCCTTAATAGAATCGGTGCAAAGATATTACTTAAAGCAATAGATGCAGTACGGGACACACGTGACGCAATATTAGGCACACAGTAATGCACTACCCCATGCTTATTATACACTGGTTGATCAAAATCGGTACACATAGATGATTCAAAACAACCTCCTTGATCCATGCTTAGATCAATAATAATTGACCCTGGCTTCATTTGAGAAACCTGTTCTTCTGTAACCAAAAAAGAACGTCCGGTTTCTAAATATCTTAAGCTTCCCAAAACAGCATCGGCACTTTGCAAGGCTTTAGTTAGTGCAGGAGGATGAAGCACCGAGGAAAACAAACGCTGTCCCACATTACGCTCAAGCTCCCGTAAACTACGATAAGAATTATCAAACACTTTAACCGAGGCCCCCAAACCAAGTGCTGCACGGGCAGCAAACTCACCGGCAGTCCCCGCACCCAAAATCACCATCTCTGTAGGAGAAATACCTGTCACTCCGCCAAGCAAAACTCCTTTTCCATTGTGTGCCTTACTCAAGTACTCAGCGGCGATCATAACAGCAGCTGATCCTTCAATTTCGCTCATACTGCGAATAACCGGAAAACAGCCGTTATCATCTTTCAACAACTCGAAGGCCAAGGCATTTACTTTTTTATCCAGCATATGCTGAATGGATTCCCGCGTTTGGTTATACATTGATAACAAAGTGATGACCAGCTGCCTTGAATGTAATAACTCAATTTCCGCTTCACTTAATCGGGAAACCTTAAGGATAATATCCGCTTCAAATACTTCCTCCCGATTCTTCACTATACGAGCTCCACACTCCGAAAAATCGTGATCGAAATAATGAGCAGGTTCACCCGCACCGGATTCAAACAGTACTGTATGACCATTTTCCACAAGTAACTCAACACCTTGAGGCGTGAGTGGCACACGACTTTCAAAACGCGATGTCTCCTTGGGTATTCCTATGGATACTCTTTTCTTCTTTCGCCCGGTCTCGAGCATCTCTTCCCTTGGCAATAAGCCTACTTGCCCCAATGGAAAATAAGATGTTGTTTCCACCATTTCGGTCATTTACTGCGCTTCAATCAATGATTCAATTCTTATTTAGCTGTTTCAAGATAGCAAAAAAGAATGAATAATAAAACGCTTATCGCTTAACAACAGTGATTTTCCGACGACCATCCGTCAACTCTTCAAGGTATAAATCCAAACGCCCCTGAGGTAACAGAGCATCAATCTTTTCAGGCCATTCTATCATACAATAATGACCCGAATAAACGTAATCTTCATACCCCATATCATAAGCCTCTTCCATTTCTTTTAACCGGTAGAAATCAAAATGGTAAATTACTTTTTCTGAAGCTGTTTGATATTCATTCACGATGGCAAAACTGGGACTATTCACTGTATCTTCCACTTTCATCACTTCACAAAGTGCTTTAATAAAAGTCGTTTTTCCTACCCCCATGCTGCCATAAAAAGCCAACACGCGTTCGTCTTTAAATTTTTCAAGAAATGCTTGGGCCACATCATTAATTTGCCCCAGAGAATCAATGTAAAATGTTTCCATATTTTGCTGCTTGATAATTGGGCAAAATTAATTGAATGACAAGAAAAAACAAGCCGATTAAGAGCTTCTTCGTTTCAAAGTTACACAAGGAATAATCATCTCTTCTAAAGAAATGCCACCATGTTGAAAAGTATCCCGGTAATAACTAACGTAATAATTGTAATTATTGGGATAGGCAAAAAAGTCGTTATTACGGGCGAAAATATAAGTAGTTGACACATTAGGCCGTGGCAGAAACGCTTTCTCCGGCTCCTTTATCTCAAAAACCTCTTTGGCTTGATAACCCAGATTCTTTCCTTGTTTATACCTGAGGTTGGTATTTACACTGCGATCACCCACCACTTTTACAGCATTTTGCACTCGCGTGGTACCATGATCAGTTGTAATCACAACTTTCACATTTTCATCCTTCAAACGGATTAATAACTCCCTGAGAACAGAATGGTTATACCAGGATAAAGTCAAAGAGCGATAAGCAGCTTCATCTTTGGCCAGCTCTTTAATCATTTTAACCTCTGTTCGGGCATGGGACAACATATCCACAAAATTAAAGACAATCGCATTTAAGTCATTACGCATCATCGTGTGATAACCTTCCATCAAGCGCTTCCCACCTTCTGCATCAGATACC
>Ga0193953_1000730_pt1 | contig 16677 bp, 9 predicted proteins | sample BB_4_MG_FD_140325 | JGI IMG/M metagenome (GOLD analysis project Ga0193953, IMG submission 140325) | Microbial mat bacterial communities from the Broadkill River, Lewes, Delaware, United States - BB_4_MG | ecosystem: Environmental > Aquatic > Freshwater > River > Microbial mats | place: USA... | reverse complement strand
GTGCCCAGGCCAAGGCTTCCCGTGGCGGCGTCCAGGGAAAGGGGGGTGGTGCCGGTGGTGTTGTTTTTGATAAAAAAGCTGTTTTCGTTGGCCGATATGTCCCACGTGTAAGGCGAAAATCCTTCGGCCCCGTTTTGCTCAAGACGGATGGTCGGGGTGTTGCCGTCAACCATGTGCAGGGGGGTGAGGGGAAGGGCGGTACCCAGGCCGAGGTTTCCACTGCTGGAGACAAAAAGGCTGTTGGACGGTGCGGCTGCCTCGAGGGTGAAAGGTCGGCGCCCGCCATCAACATCTTCGATGCCGAAGAAGTTTGCACCGCCATTGGAGCTGTCGTTGATGACGATGCGCCAGTCCCTTGATGGGAAGCCTGTGCTGTTGGATGTGTCCTGAAAATGAATCCGCAGGTTGTTCTCTTTCAGGCGCAGGGTATCGAAATCGAAGGATTCCCCGTTAACGCAGTCTTGGCCGATGCAGCCGCTGCCATCAATGATGATGTCATCCAGGATCTGTTGGTCGGCATGGGCCGGTGAGGCCAGGGCATCCAGGACCCAGGCCACGGCCGTAAGGGCTTGGGTTCCCACGGTCTCCAACAGACCTGTTTCTTCGGCTTCGGGGTTGATGATCATAATATTGCCGTTGTTGACCCTGAACGTACCGGTGTCCACATGCTCACGCATTGCAGGTACCGCTGTTGAGTCAGCTTTTCGGTTCTTTCTGGGGGTCGTGCCGATGCGGATCTCGTAACGGTAGATGCCGCTTTCGGTATTTTCAGGCAACGCCCACTGGATGGGAGCCCCTTTGGACTGCCAGTCTCCGGCGTGGGTGCCGGAGGGCGTCACAATGCGCAGCATGAGATAGGTGGTGCCGGCAATGGTGGAGGTTACGGTGATGTCTCGAGGCTGTAAACGCACCTCCGCGGATGTTCCAGCCCCGGCAGTGGCTGGTCCCAACCAGATGAAGAGACAGATGATGACAGCCAAAGCTGGTGCTTTTCCTTTGAGTCCGGATAACCTCATGAAACTAACCCCTTCCCTGATTTTTTGAATTTTTAGCAAAAGGCCTTTATTGTTTATATTTCAAGTGCATGTGTTGTTGATGGATAAAGCGGTCAGTGTTGCCACTCATGTGGTGCAGTCATGAAAAATGACTGCTGTTCATAGCTTGTCGTTTCGGTCCTTGGCACCTCAGTGTGGCTTAAACCAGGAGGCACCTGTTATTATGAGTAAAATAAGGCGATGCTATTTTACTGATTTTTTTGGGTAGTTTTTGTTCTATTACTGCCAGTGCTTGCGGTTGTCAATACCCTTTGTGCATTGCTTTGTTATTTGTGGATGTTTCCCAGGGAGGGGGCATCATGCCGTCATTAATATACGAAAAATTTTCGGGATTGGGGCGGATGGGGCTGGGAGAGGAATACGGCAATGGCTATGTGCTGGAGTATCGTGTGGCGGTGGTAACCCATTCGGCAACCATGGCGGGGTAGTAGTCGAGTGGGTGAGAACCCAGGTTCTGTGAAATATCAGTGTGCCGTCTGCGGTTTTAAGAAGGTGGGCCATTTCGGCTACAGGTACGGCACCTCTCTAATCTTTTACAGTGCCTACGCATGAACCGAAATCGGGCTGAACGGCTCCTCTACAGCGGCACGGTTTTCGGCATGGTTCGCATGGAACTCTATGCTTGCCTCCGGCGGCGTGGTGGCGAAGCCACTGTAGCGAAAAACCACCTCGAAAGCAGGTCGCCCTTGCGCGTTGACAACCTCTTCCGTTTATTCACGGGCGGAGCCCGTCAGCAGGTGCGACGTACCTGAGGAACGGGGGTTCGGAACATGTGCGAACCTGGGTTCCAAGGGCTGAGCCCTTGGCCGCCGGAGGCTCGAGCTTCCTTCTTAGCTTGATGGTTGGTCGGCTAACCTTCCGGAGGGATTTGCAATTTGTCGGCGATCATATTATAGTCTGCGGCGACATGTGAATTGTAACGGTTGGGGGAACATAGGCTTCCCCTTCCTTCAAACTTGGCACGAACGGACTGGCCGTGGCCGGAAAGTCCGATTTTCGTGCTATTTTTTTGATGAATGACGGGGGAGATGCCGGACTCCCGAAGAAGTAAGGCGAGTGGAAAACACGAACGATACAGGTCGAGACAACGTGCTGCGGCTCCTGAGCTTTCGGTGACATTTGGTCACCCATGCCGCAAGACACCTTGCTTGTCTGTATCTTTTTTATTTCCAGGGTCCTGAGGAGTGTTTTCGTGGTAAGCAATGCAGTTGATTTTTTAAACGGCCTCATCTGGGGGTCGGTTCTTATCTATTTGTTGATCGGTGTCGGGATCTACTTTACCATCCGTCTGGGATTTATCCAGTTTCGCCACTTTGGCCATATGTTTTCCGTGCTGCGGAAGAGTCGGAAGGCGGACAGCGCAGGCATTTCATCCTTTCAGGCTCTTTGTACCAGCCTTGCCGCACGTGTGGGCACCGGCAACCTTGCCGGTGTGGCTGTGGCCCTGACCCTGGGCGGCCCCGGAGCCATCTTTTGGATGTGGCTGGTGGCCCTGGTGGGCATGTCCAGCGCCTTTGCCGAAAGCGCCCTGGCCCAGCTCTACAAAACCCGCGACGATGAAGGCAATTACCGCGGTGGGCCCGCTTACTATATGGAAAAGGGCCTCGGCATGCGATGGATGGGTGTCCTGTTCTCCATCTTTCTCATCATCTCCTTTGGCCTTGTCTTCAACGCGGTCCAGGCAAACTCCATTGCTCAGGCCATGGATGTGGCCTTCGGGGTTTCACCTGCCGTTATGGGTGGGATTCTGGTGGTTCTTTCAGGGATTGTGATTTTCGGCGGCCTTCGCACCATTGCCCGGGTGGCGGAACTCATCGTGCCTGTCATGGCCATTGCCTATCTGGTGCTTGCCCTTTTTGTCGTAGGCTCTCAGATCGAGAAACTGCCCGCCGTGATCTCTCTTATCGTCAACAGCGCCTTCGGTTGGGACAAAGCGGTCTCCGGCGCCCTGGGCTACACCATCGCCCAGGCCATGATGAACGGCATCAAGCGCGGCCTCTTCTCCAACGAAGCGGGCTTAGGTTCCGCTCCAAACGCCGCCGCCTCGGCCACGCCTTATCCTCCCCACCCCGCCTCCCAGGGGTATGTTCAGATGCTGGGTGTGTTTACGGATACCATTGTGATCTGTACCGCAACGGCGGCCGTAATCCTTGTTTCCGGAGCCTTGGAGTCGGGCAGCGGCATGAGCGGCATTGAACTGACCCAGCAGGCTCTCTCCGCAAGTGTCGGTAACTGGGGCAACGCCTTTGTGGCCATTGCGATTCTGTTCTTCGCCTTTACCTCTGTTATCGCCAACTATTCCTACGCCGAGACAAACCTCATCTTCCTCGAGCGCAACCATCCCGGCGGCCTTACCGTGTTCAGACTCCTTGTGCTTGGGATGGTGATGTTCGGTGCCGTGGCCGAACTGCCCATCGTCTGGGCCATGGCCGATCTTTCCATGGGATTTATGGCCCTTACGAACCTCATCGCCATTTTGCTCCTGTCAGGGGTGGTGGTGAAGCTGGCCAGGGATTACAACAATCAGCTCAAAGCAGGGAAGCTCCCCACCTTTGACGCCTCCAACTACCCTGAAATCCAGGATCAGCTGGAGCCGGGTATCTGGGACGATCGCAAGGTGAGCTAACAAGAAAGACCCCTGTCGGCATGGCCACGGCCGCTTGCCGTCAGGGAGTACAGATACGGGATCTCTACAGAACACACCTCAGTGTCGTCTTTTGTGATCTGCCTTCAATAAACGGAGGGAAATCGCAGATGGCTTCGTCCTGGGGTGTGTTTTTTGTTTCTATGTCTGTCAGTGTTCAGTTCGAGCCTCTGGCGGCCCTGCCGGGGGCCAAACCTTTGAAAAGTTTGATAAACAGGTTTTAAAAAATCCACCTTGCCGCCTTACTTGCGCATGGCTGTGCGTGGCAGGCTGTTGGATTTGATGTCAAAGTCGAGGTGATTGATGCCGGGGATATCGCTGAGGATGCCTTCGATATCCACTTTTGTTTTATGGACCCCACTCATGGGGTCGGGCAGCTTGATGAACACTTTGCCTGAGCGGGAGGTGACGATGGCCTTGTCATATTTGTTGACGAGGGTCGCCTTGATGGTTGCGGCAAAGGCCAGGTCGTCAATCTGCTTCAGGGCTTCATCCGTTATCTTGAACTTTTCAAGGGCGACGGTGTTGCAGATCATGGTGACGCAATCATCAACGGAGATCTCCTTGAGGTTGATGACGAGGTCGTAGAGTTCGGAGTCGGTCAAGTTCGTCCTGCAGATATGCCGGCTCCATCTGTCACGTGTTTTGTCTTCATCGGCAAGGCGCGCGCGTGCCACTGCCTCGGAGACGTTCTCGCGTGATATCTTTTCGACGATGCGGTCTTTCTTGTCTGCCTGAATCCGAATTTTTAACACCTGGGGTATGTTCTGGACGAGAAAGTGGCCGGCCAGGCCATGGTAGACGATGTTTCCCTTTGACAGCTGGTTCAGCAGTGTGGCTTTGATCATGGGGATGTAACGCTCTTTTCCGTTGGAGAGCCGTTCGAAAAGGGTGGGGCCGTCATACAAGGCTTTATCGAGTTTGGTCTGGGGTACGTTGAATCGCTCCGCGGTTTCAAGGAGAATTTCCATGGAGAGGCACTCAGCTCCCAGTTTTTCAGCGACTTTTTCAGCGATGATTCGCCCTTGGCTGCAAGAAGATCTGGATATGGTGATGATAGACATGGTACCTCCGGTTTTAAGGGTTATGTGTTGGCCTTAAACTAAAGTAGAATGCCCGATATTGGCAGTTGGCATGGTGTTGCTTGTTTTTTTTGGATAAATCGTTTGTTGTCTTTGCAATGGCTGCATTTAAGGGTGGGCGACGGGTTGAGTTTCAATTGTACTCGATTGCCGGGGCGGTGCATACCGTTATTGACCGAATTCCCTTGACTGTCTTGACCGATTCATGAATGTTCCGGATGACCGGATCTGCACTGATTTCACCCAGCGTCACCGTGATGGTAACGTCTCCGTCCCTGGCCACCGATTGAATTTCCGGCATTACGTGAATCAGCATGGCGTCAACCTCGGCTGCAAGGGCCAGGTTTTTAAGCTCCCTTGCCCGTTGGGGCGTGGTGCGATACCGGGGCATGCATACGGTGTCACAGATGATGTCGGCGGCATCCGTGACGGACAGCCCATGGATATGAATCACCAGATCGTAAAGCGATGGATCCGCCGTATCCACGCCGAACAGGTACTGTCCCCACTTGCGGCGCTTGATGTCGTTTTCAAGGATTTTCTTTTCCGCTTCCGCATGGGTTACGTTTTGTCGGGCCATGTCAAGGCGGATACGGTCTTCAAGGTCGGCAACAATACGGACTTTCAGGATCTGCGGAAGATCGGCGATGAAGAAGTGACCGGCCAGGCCGTGGTACACAACGTCGTCCTCCTGGAGAAATTTCAGGAGCGCCGCCCGGACATAGGCTACGCACCGCTCCTTCTCTTTGGTAAACCGATCAATAAGGGTCGGGGCATCCTGAATGGCCCGGATCAGTTTCGGCTGCTCGATATCGAATATTTCCGACGCGTCAAAAACAATATCCCGTGAGATACATGCATAGCCCAGCCGCTCAGCCACCTCTTGAGCCACGGCATCTCCCCAGCTGTCACACCCTCGTGAAATACTGACAATGGACATCGGATGCTTCCTTTGCTGCGGCCTCGCAGGGCCACTGGAAGGGGCGATTTTAATATTCCCCGTGATGTTATGGGTTGCCACCCGGATCTGGTGCGGCCTCGAGGCATTTTCCGGGTGGCGGATTTTTATGGGACGGCACCGGGCCACTGTTTCGTGTCCCGATGCCCGAGGTGCCTCGATGTCAGGCATTGTTTTGGGCCACTGCTTTGCGCTCGGAGCGCTTGGCTTTCCACATGCTGCCGAGGATGATGACGGCACCGAGGCTGAGCGCAAAGCACATGGAGGCAAAGCTGATTTTGTCACACAGGGAGGTGATTGACGGGTTCAGCGAGATCACCTCCAGCTGAACCAGGTACGTGGGAAGGGCAAACCCACGGCTCACGGCCACGATGAGCATGATGGAGGACATCACCAGTTTTATCGTGTGCTCTTTTACATAGGTGGTGCCGATGGCGCCCAGCTGGACCCCCAGCAGGGAACCGGCCAGGATGATCAGGGTCAGGCGGATGTCCACCATGCCATGAATGGCCCAGTTGACGGACCCGCCGAACCCCATGGCAAAGGCGACCACCAGTTCGGTGGCTGAAGCCACGAAACTGGTGGCCCCCAGCGCATAAATCATCCCGGGAACCCCGATGAAACCGCCCACGGCAATGGTGGCCGCCAGCAGGCCGGTGGCAAATCCCACCGGAATGGTAAACCACAGGGAGATACGGAGATTGGCCCTTTTGAATTGAATCATGGGGGGCAACTCGATGGCCTGAAGCCGCTTGGCCAGGGCGGCGGTTTTGGGCTCACCGGTGTTGTTTTTTGATTTCAAGGCGTCTCTGAACACAAAGCCGCCGATGAAGGTCAGGATGGTCACAAAGGCGACGCTGACATAGAGGTTGGAGCCCGCCTGTCCCCACTTGTCCAGAATCAGATGCTGAAGCCGGATGCCCACCTGGACACCGGCCGTTGCGGACACGGACATGATGAGGCCAAGCTTGATATCCACCTGGCCGTATTTGTAGCGTTTGTAGGCGCCCACCAAGGCTTTGGGGAACTTGTGGCACATATTGCTGGCAACGGCGATGGTTCCCGGAACCCCCAGGCTCATCATTCCCGGGGTCAGCACAAAGGCACCGCCGGATCCGATGAAACCACTCACGAGCCCGCCGATAAATCCCACGATAAAGAGAAAGGTGACGGAAATCACGTTCAAGTCGATAAACTGTAAGGTTTCAGGCATGAAATCATCTCCTTGTAGAGTACTCACGTCCGAAAGCGTGTGAGATATGGATTCGCGATGGTTAGACGTTGACCTTGGGTTTCATGACATTAAACCTGAGGAAGAACGGTTTGGCTTTGCCTTCATCCGTGGTTACCGGTTTGACTGTGGAGGATGGTGATGTTTTGGCGTCGACTCCCAAGAGCGACCATATGTTGCCGGTGAAGGCACCGTGGACAAGGGAGAAGAGAAGGGCCGTCAGAATGGGGAGGGCGGCGTAGCCCCCGCCCTTGGTAAACCAGAGCATCACGGTTTCCACATTCATAAACAGAATCGCGTAAAGGGATACGGACATAATCCCTGTAACCACAGTCTTAAAGACAATTCCGTCCCGTTTTTTTGCTTCCTTCGTTGGTGTCATGTGTGCTCCTTCTGGTTTGGGTTTGAAGTCTGTGCAGAATTCAACCACCGGTATGGTGGGGTGGATATGACGTTGTTCGACGCAGAGTCCGGCGTCGGCTACAATCAGGGAGAGACGTTTGATCGTCTTGCACAGCATGGGCAGGCATCGCTTCATGGGGCCGGTTTGGGTGCGATGGGACAAGGACACCCCTGCGTCAAGGGCCAGGGTTGTGAACTGGGCGTCACTCAGGCTCGGAAGGGGGACTGTCAGCCGAAGCGGGGTGTCTGACAGGTGAATCGCAAGGATTTCACATCGCATTCGCTGGGCCAGGGCGATGGCATAATCCGCCACCCCTTGAGAAAAGGGCTCTGAGGTTCCGATGACCATAAGCTTGGGTACGTTCATGTGGACACCTTTGGGGGGAAAGGATGTTCACACGGTGCTGCTTCCCGCACTGATCGGGTTGTGCTCGGCGGTGTTCCGAAGTTCCTTGGGTGGACCGGGGGCTCCGGGTCTTGGCAGGCACCGAGGATCATCTTGCGAAAACCGTTTAAAAAAGATGGAGAAAGGCGGTCGTGATCGTTGATAGATTGTTACAAGAGTCGTGCCAAGGTGGTGCTTTGGTGGCGTAAGCTCTTTAAATCAATGGGTTAAGGCGTTAGGTGGGGCAGGGGGAGATCTGGGGCAGGATGTTGCAGGATGCAACTAAAAGAGAAGGTGCAATGGTATTGTCTTTGTATTCAGCTTGTTGCGGGTTGTTGCATTGGGTGGGGTCGATGTTGCAATATGCAACGTCTTGGCGGGTGGGGCCTCCGGAGAGGGGGGGATGGATTTTTAATCCCTTAAGGGGGAATGCTCAGAGGTCTTCGATTTCATGGCGACGCATTTTTCTCCACAACGAGACCCTGTCGATGCCGAGAATTTCGGCAGCACGGGTTTTGCTGTTGACCTGGCGCAGGACCCAGAGGAGGTACTCCATCTCGTTTTCCGCCAGGGTCATGAATTCACGGGTTTGGGTGGTGCGGCTGCTGAAGTCGAAGGTGCGGAGGTCCTTTGGCAGGTCCCGACCTTTGATTTCGGTGTCCGTGGCCAGGGCAACGGCGCGTTCCATGATGTTTTGAAGTTCCCGGATGTTTCCAGGAAAGGAGTAGTCGTTCAGAAGGTTCAGCGCTTCATCCGAGAGACCGATGGCAGATTTGTTCTGAGCCTCGGAAAATCGATCGAGGAAATGGCGGCAGAGCAGGGGGATATCGTCTTTGCGTTCCTTTAACGGAGGTACGGAAAGGGTGATGACATTGAGCCTGAAAAAGAGGTCCTGCCGGAAGTTTCCGTTTTCCACCTCTTGCTTGAGGTCTCTGTTTGCTGCGGAAATGATCCGGACATCAATGGGTATTTCCCGGGTTCCGCCAACCCGCATGATGGACCTCTCCTGGAGCACGCGAAGGAGTTTGATCTGCATGGGCATCAGCATGTCGGCGATCTCATCAAGGAAGATCGTTCCGCCCGGGGCCGACTCCAGCAGCCCTTTTTTGGCTTTGGTGGCTCCGGTAAAGGCCTCCTTTTCATGGCCGAAAAGCTCACTGGCCAGAAGGTTTTCATCCAGGGATCCGCAGTTGAAGGCGAGAAAACGTCGGTCCTTTCGGTCGCTGAGTTGGTGGATGGTACGGGCCACAAGCTCCTTGCCTGTGCCTGTTTCTCCGTGGACCACCACATTGCAGTCCGTGGCGGCGACCTGGCGAATGGTGGACTTTAAGGTCTCCATTGTCGGGGTGTTGCCGATGAGAAGGGGCAGGTTGCGCATGTCGGCCTGTCGCTTCAACTCGGTCACCTCTTTTTTGAGCATCTGCTTTTCAAGGGCCTGGGAGAGGACCACCCGAACCTCATCGATTCGAAAGGGCTTGGCCACATAAGAGTAAGCCCCCATGCGCATGGCATCCACGGCATTGGCGACCGTTGCGTATCCGGTGATGATGATCACCTCTGTCAGGGGGCTGAGGGCCTTGACCCGCTTCAGTACGGTGAACCCATCGTGTCCGTCCATGCGAAGGTCTGTGATGACAATGTGAAAGGATTCATGGGCGAGAATATCCAGGGCAAGGGTGCCGCTCTCTGCGCACCGGGTTTCGTAGCCCTCCTTGGTCAGCACGTAATCGAGGTTTTCCCGTGAAATCCGCTCGTCATCCACAATGAGAACGCGGTGCCTGTCGGTCATGCCATTTCCTCCTGCTCCTGAACCAGGGGCAGCCCGATGGCGATGCAGGTGCCCCCTTCAGGTCGGTTTGTCGCTTTAACATACCCTTGATGCTGCTTGACAATGCCGTAGACAATGGAAAGACCGAGGCCGGTTCCGGAGCCAGGCTCCTTTGTTGTGAAGAACGGGTCGAAGATTTTGTCGAAATCGGTCTCGGCAATGCCGGTGCCCGTGTCGTCCACCCGGATCTCCACGGTGGTGCCGCATGGCAGGAGGCGACTGGAGACAGCGATATACCCCACCCCATCCGGGATGGCCTGAACCGCATTGATGATGAGGTTGATGAGCACCTCCTGCATCTCCCGGGCATCCATGGGCAGCTCGATGTCTTCAATGTCCGTGTCGATTTGAATGCCGCCCGGCACCTGGCCGGAGACAAGGCGAAGGGTCTGGGTGATCATGGGAGACAGAGGAGCGGTCCGGATGGCGAACTCCTTGCTGCGTGAAAATTCCAGCAGTCCCCTGACAATCTCCCTGGCCCTCAGGATCTCCTGTTCACTGCTGTCGAGCATTTGCCGGATAAATTCCGGGTGAGCTTCCGGCAGTTCCTCAAGGACGATCTGACACGATGTGGAGATATTGTTGAGGGGGTTGTTGAGCTGGTGAGCGATGCCTGCGGCCATGATGCCGATGGAGGAGAGCTTCTGGGCCTGGAGCAGCTGATTCTGTCGTTTTTCCAATTCGCCGATCATCCGGTTGAACGCCTCGAGCACGCGGCTGGTTTCGTCCCTTAATCCCCAGGGTGGGGCCACACGGACAAAGGTTCCGTTGGCGATTCGCAAGGTGGCCTTTTCGATGACTTTCAGGGGCCGTACGATTTTTTTTCCGGTTATGAAAACGATGAAGACGCCCAGGATGATGAAGACGAAGAGGCAGTATAGCAGATGGGTTTTTAATGTGGCGATGATCTGAAAAATATTCTGGCGTTCCACGGCGGCGAGCTCGTGGGTGGTCTCCACCAGGCTCTTGCCGCGGGCCCGGATGCGTTCTTCGGCCCCCGGGCAGTCGGACCGTCGTTTTTTTATGCATTCCGCAATGGCGGACATTTCCGCTTCATAGGCCTTCATCTCGGTCTCCATTCGGGTGAGGATCAGGGCCAGGGGCGGGGTTGTCAGGAAGGGTGCTATCCGTTTGATTATTTCCTTTGCCTGGGAGATATATCGCCGGTTCTCATCAAGGTCCTGGAATGAACCGTAAAGGAGAAGGTTCTTTTCATAACGCCGCATTTCAAGGACAATGTTCGACAGATCATCCGCTACATCCGAGAGATGGTGTTTTTTCTCAATCTCCAGCACATACCGATACGAGGTCCCGCCGATGCCCCCCACCGTCAGAAGGCAGAGGGTCATGATGAGAATGACTTTCTGGCGAATATTCAGTGAAAAGAAAAAATCGAGGGCCATGTGTAACCCCTGTGGGGTGCGATAGCAATAATTTAGGTCAGCAACACGCCGCCTGTCGGATGTGCATCGGATATGGCTTATGGGCAGTGAATGGACGGTTCTTAAAGATTTTCCTCTAAAATATGGCGTAATATCCCTGAATTTAACACAAAGAATAATGTTGCACAAGGGTGTTACCCGGAAGGGAATACGGAATTGCTCTACGAAATATAGCTTCTTGTGGTGATATGGAATCACGTAAAAATACCTTTACGGGGAACCTGGGTGCTGCCTGTCCTCTTTTTTCTTCTGATCTCTTCGGTTAAAACTTGGGATTGGTATATGGCCGTGCCTGAGGGGAGGACAAAGGGATGGGAAGTGGGCTCAAAAACAAAGCACCCCAAGGGGCGCTTTGTGTATGGATAGGATGTCTGTGTTTACAGCCATCCTTTCTGGGATGCTGTTTAAAAAAAGACTGATAAAAATGATCCGTGGCTCGTTTACGGTTGACGGAGCACAGCGCCATCAAAGATCTTTAGCCTTTAGCCTTTAGCCTTTAGCCTTTAGCCTTTAGCCTTTCCTACCGGATGGAGATGATTTTTTTTGTCACCAGGTCGACCCCCTGGGCATCCAGTCTGGATTCCACTGCCCACTCAATTCGTGTTTGCCGGTCACCGATGCTTTGGCTAAAGGCGGCGGAGGCAGCGCCGAATTTGGGATCCGGGTTGTTTGTGGCGGGAATGGTGAGCTTGAAGTCGTGGGATGACTCATGGCCGGGGGCGTACGTTCTGCTTCCTTCAAGCTCGTATTGGTCGCGGTAGACCTCACGGGTAAGGGTCGTGCGTTTTTTCTCTTCAAAGCGGGTTGTGATTTCGCTTGCCACAAGGGCCACGGTAAGCGCGTTGCCGAGGGTTTCCTGCCTTATCTGCACAACGACCTGCCCCTCTAAATCTTCGCCCGAATCAAAGGCTGTCCGTGTCGTTACAATTTTCAGGGAGCCTTTCAGTTTTCTCAGGACAAAAAGGACGATTATGCCTGCGACGACTGAGAATATAAGACCTGTGACAAGGTATGGCATGAGTGTGTTTCCGGACATTTTCTGGCTCCTTTTTGGACGTGTTCTCGAGGGCTGAACGGCAGGTGGATTTGGGGCCTCGCCCGCTTAATCCTTTGCCACCTTTATCATCGTCGTTATTCAGGTGAATACTAATCGTGAAAACGAATGTCAAACTGTGCCGGAACACACACATGGATCCCCGATCACTCGGCCGTATAGAGGGTGATGTGTGATCTTAGGGTAATGCAATACAGTGGTCTTCACATATTCGACAGCCGGGGAAGACGATACGGATGGGTGTCGTTGCCATAACCTGGGGTCCAGGGGATTATCCCTGGCCGCCGGAGGCATGCTTTTTTATGCACTTAAATGATAGAGGCACAGCCTTACTTGCTTGTGAGGATATGGACGCCTTTCCAGTCCGGGCCGGGCGGTGACTCCTTAAAGTCATGGATGCGCTGTAGGTAGAGGGCATACAAGGGGTCCGGCCTGTTGGTCTGGAGTGTCGTCAACCAGGACTCGGCCTTTTGGAACTCCTGATTCCGGTAGTGCTCCATGGCCTGGTTAAAGGCGTGGGTTTCGTCTCTGAGAACCGGGTCCGGGATTCCCATGCACAGGGGCTCATAAAGGGCGACCGCCTCTGTCTTTCCCTTGACGCAGACGTTGTCGATGTATCTGCAGAAAAACCGGTCACCCAGAGCCTCCCGGGTGTGGTGGGAGATGATGATCTGCGCACCGTAGACCTTGTTGAGCGCTTCCAGCCGAGAGGCAAGGTTCACGTGATCTCCCAGCACGGTGTAGTCGAAACGGCTGGTGCTTCCGAAGTTCCCGGCGCTGACGATCCCAGTGTTGAGTCCGATGCCTGTGAGGACGTTCAGGCCGAAGGGCTCCCACTGTTTCGCAAAGTGTTTCAGGGCTTCTGTGATCTCAAGGGCGGCGGTGACGGCGTACTCTGCATGGCTCGGGTTGTCCAGGGGTGTCCCCCATATGGCCATCACGGCATCCCCGATGAATTTATCCACCATGCCCTGGTGTTTCATGATGATATCACTGATCACCGTGAGGTACTCATTCATGAAGGTGCCCAGTTGGTCGGGGGGCAGGGTCTCCGAGAGGGTGGTGAAGCCGCGGATGTCGCTGAAGAAGATGGTGACGTTCTTTTTCTCCACAGAGAGGCTGAGCCTCCTGGGGTCCTTGACGAGTTCCATGACCACGGACGGGGAGACGTAGCGGGAAAAGGCATGCCGTATGAACAGTCGCCTTTTCCCTTCATAAAAGTAGTTGGCCATGGTGACGGTAAAGAGAAGGGCGAGCATGGTGAAAAGTGAGTAGGAGACCCCGACGAGCTGGTTGTGTTTGAAAAAGACGAGGTAGTCCCCCACCACGATCATAAAGAGAAGAAACAGGGCGGTGAGGCTCCCTACTTGTGGAGAGAGGTACACAAGGGCCAGGGTCATGATGAGTCCGCCGGCTACAATGACGGTATAGGTGAGACCGATCTCCGTGTAGTTTTCGTGGACCATGGGGTCGTTTTTAATGAGGTTGTCGATGATGGTGGCATGGACCTCCACCCCGGGAAAGATGGACGAAAAGGGGGTGGCCACGAAGTCCATGATACCCGCAGCCGAAGATCCGATAAGGACGTATTTTCCTTTCAGGCTTTCGGTTGCGGTTCGGGCCATGACATCTGCGGCAGACAGGTAGGGAAAGGTGTAGGCGGGCCCCCGGTAGTTGACGGTGAGTTGGCCCATGGCATCTGTGGGGATGAAGGAGGGCCCTAAGGAGACACCGAGGAGCGGGCGATTTTTTGACTCTCCGATAACCGACACATGGAGGGTTGCCTGTTGAAGGTTTTTTGACACGCGCACCATTTCAAAGGCAAGGGAGGGGTAGGGCACCTGATCCAGGGCAATGAAAAGCGGGGCCTTTCGCACCGTGCCGCTGGGGGCTGGGAAGACATTGAAGAACCCTTCGGAGGTGGCGGTTGCAATCTCCGGAATATTGATAACCGCCCGGTAGGCCTGCATGAGGGTCATGTCACGAAAGCGGGTGCCGGCAGGGCGGGTGAGGATATGGATGGCAGGGAAGGGAACCTCTGTTTCGGTTTTCATGCGGTCGGTTTTAAAAAGAAAGGCGTACCCGGCCACCATGGTTCCCTTTGCAATTTCATCGCCCAGCATGATGTCGTGATCCAGGGTGGGGTCCTTCACCAGCAGGTCCAGCACCTGTTTTTGCGGAGGGTCTTGGAAAAACGCACTGTACCGGGGAAAAAAAATGGCGGGGGTGGTGCGGTCCCGTTCGGCAAAGACAACGTCAAAGCCTGTGACGAGGGCTCCCGATTCGTGGATGGATTGCACGAGGTCAGCCACCATGTCTCGCGGCCAGGGCCACTGGCCGTGGGATCTCAGGCTTTTTTCATCGATGTCCACGATGACCACTGACCCCGCGTGGGGCTCAGCTCCCCTGATACGGAACATCTGGTCAAAGATGCGGTTGTCGATGGCCGTGAGGAACTCCGGCTTCTCGTAGCCGAAGCCGTGCCAGAGAAAGCATAAGGCGATGATGAGGGTGATCCCCACCTTGAATGGGGTCCATTTCAAAAGGGCCATGGAGTTACCCCGGATATTTCACGAGTTGAGTGCTCCCATATTCAAGGCATCAGAGCTGCAGATGTAGTGGTTTACCTCAAAGTTCTGATAACGCAGAAGATGGGTGCACTCGGCTCGCCCGAAGGGTGAGAAGAGCGAGTAGAAAGTCGTGAATTACATTTTGTATATTTTAAATATCTTAATTTTTCACCGTAACTATTAGTGATAACGTGCTATTGGTTTGTTTTGACTGTTTTCTCATGAAATATCCGGGTGAGGGCCTCGGAAAAATTAAAGTATACACATCGATGTATCCGGCAACACAAGCACGACGGTATGAAACGTTGAACAGAGCGGCATTACGGAAGCGGCCGGAAAAGGGCGTTGTATAATTATTTCCGACCGAGGCCCTTATTGTTTGTTTCCTCCGAAGATGCCTATGTATTCGGTGCTGTCGGTTGCGCTCATCCCTTGGAAATTGCCTCCGATGGCATTGGCGTTCGGGCCAAAGAAGGCACCGTTGACCCCTGTGGATGCACCGTTGATACCGGCTTCAAACCCGGTATTTGTTATAGCAGTGGTTCCGTTGACGTTCAGGTTGATGGCGTTGTCGAAGGAGAGGGTGCCCGTCACAGGGTTTGAGGCGGACCCGAAGGCGATGGATATATCGCATTTTCCTCCGGTGAGGTGCGAAATCATGCTTGTGTTGCCGTCTATTTGAATTCCTTCGGCTATGCCTACGTAGCGAGCCGATGCGTTTTGGCTTATCAGGCCGTCGATGACGCTTGGCTGAGTGCGTTCCCCCGCAATCCAGAGAGACCCCGGGTTGTGAAGGTGGTAGTCCTTGCCGGTTCCGGGGTCCACATACGCAACCTCCCAATACCCCCACTGCACATGCTCTGAGAACTGTTGGCCGGGAATAGGGGTGTTGTCCTCATCCTGCAGAGGGGCTGTGATGAGGAAGTTGCCGTAGGGCTTCAGGGTTTTGATGTTGGCTGAGCCATCGGTGCCGTCACCCAGGTAGGCTGCAAAGTGGTCCTCCAGCACAAAGGCGGACTGTCCGTTGGCCCCAATGGTGACGTTAAGGGTTCCTGCACCACCGACAACATCGGTTGCTGTGAGAGATCCGGTGACGGTTCCTGTGTCACGATTCAGGACAATGGCCACCTGGGAGGCCGAACTGTTCAGAAAGACACTTCGCCCTTGCCCAGGGTTCGCCATGTCCTCTGAAATACCCGTGAGAAAGCCGTTAAACGTAAGGGTACCGGTTGGGGACGTCGGGTCGTCGGTATTCGGGTCGAGCATGGCGGCCCCGACGACCTGAAAATTGCCGGTGGTCTGGGATTGATTTTCAATGTTTATGAGGTTGCCAAGGGATGTGAACCCCAGCCCCTGGGCGTCGGATCCGTAGAATGACCCGGAGGTGCCGGTGATATTGCCCCATTCGATAACCCCTGTATTTGAGTCTCCCGGGTCAAAGGAGGGCCCGATCATGTAAGCACTGGAAATATCGGTTCCGGAGATGCGCCCGAACATCGCAGGGCCTTTTCCCTCCCCATTGCTCTCACCGCTGGTCTCATCAAAGTGGGCGATGTAGGTACCGGTCTTCCAGTTGATTTCCATCATGTATTTTCCAAAATGGACCACGTCCCCCTGGGTGTTTGAGGCACTGGAGTTTTCGATTGCCAGCATGTTGCCGTAGAAAAAATCAACGCCGTCCGAGGGTGTGGTGGTGGCGGGCACTCCGGCGAAACCGAGTTCGTACTGTGTGGAGCCCGGGATGGTAAAGATGGAGAACTCACCGGAAGGGGAGGACTGCACCCTGCGGGTGATGCCGTCATACGTCGATTGGGAGATGTTGAAACCGGTGTAAGGGGCATCAGGGGTGTAACCTGGGATGGTATAGGAAAAGGGGGAGGTGGTACCATCGCTGTTTGTAATGGTGCCGGAGATTACTCCGTCTGTGTTTATGGCGGAGATTCCCCCTTGTATGTAGGAGGACACCTCTCCGGCGGTGTTTGTGAAAGCGGTGGCTCCTTTTCCCGACAGCGGCTCGATAGTGGCC
>Ga0193953_1000727_pt1 | contig 16724 bp, 15 predicted proteins | sample BB_4_MG_FD_140325 | JGI IMG/M metagenome (GOLD analysis project Ga0193953, IMG submission 140325) | Microbial mat bacterial communities from the Broadkill River, Lewes, Delaware, United States - BB_4_MG | ecosystem: Environmental > Aquatic > Freshwater > River > Microbial mats | place: USA... | reverse complement strand
GTATATATGGTGCACTGATGAAGAAGAAAACAACCTGGTTACAAGGCTTTCCTTTCGATTTGGTGATTACCAATCCACCTTATGGCCAATACCACAATTTCTACAGTGGACGGATGAAAGGCCTGATGAATAAAACCAAGTTTCCGCAGATGGAAATTGCTTTTATGCTGTTTGGCCTAAAAATGCTGAAGCCGGGTGGATTACTCATGTATATCACCGCTCAAAACTTCATGCGAAACGGTATTAAGTACACGCCTATGAAGGAAGAGTTAAGCCGTTATGCTGACTTGGTGGATGCCTATCGCTTGCCGCCGGTATTCGCTAAAACTAAGGTGTGCCCGGATATCCTTGTATTTAAACGTAAATAAAATGAAAAAACAACCAACACACATAGAACAACTACGTCAGGAGATTCTCAATAGTCTTAAAGTAGTGACAGAAGTCAATGCACCCAATATTCACGAGCGCATCCAGACAAAGGATGGCTACCGTTGGGTAGAGAATGAGATCATGAGTATGGTATTGGCAACCGGACAGGCACCTGCCATGTGTATTCCTCAAATCGAAAGCGAATTATAATGAGCGATTTTGTAACGCTTTGCTCCAATTCTGAATGGTTTAAACGCTATCCCGAAAAGCAGGCCGGTGAGGAAAAGAAAACGACCTCACTGGCCTTTCCTTATACCATTGCCGGGACAAGGAAGGATGTGGAGAAGATGTTTGCTTTCCTGGATGATACTGAGTCAGACTTATTACTCCTGGAAGTAGAAGCACAAGCAGAATTGGAACTGTTAGAATTACTGAAACTATGAGCTATATAAACGGATTAAAGGGTGTCAGTTGTCTTGAAGGATTATCAACCAAGTTAATTCAACAGCTACTGGACAACCCCGAAATTATAAATGCTGCCCTGAAAAGCAGTGGTAAACTACGCGGATTAGGTTATTTGCCAGATACTGCTGAGCCTGAAAAGCTAGTCATGACTTTTGATGAAGTCGTGGCGAAGTATAACCAGGGAATCACCAAAGAAGAAATACAAGCCTGGGTGTGGTACCGTCGCCGCCTTGGTATTCCCATGCATGGTTGGGATAAATACTACTTGAAAGCCGGAAACATCCGAAGTGAACTGTTAATCGCTTCCAAAGCAACGACCATTAAGGATAATCATTTCCGAGATATTCGTACCGTGCCCAAAGGTGCTATCCTGGGTACTCCCATAAATAAGACGCATGAATACGATGGCGTTACTTTTCAGATTGTGCGCACACCTGATAACGAGCTGGTGTATATCATCAAAGGAGATATTAAAAGTTCCAGGACGGGTGTGTCTGTGAATGAGAAGGAATTGATTCGCCTGGTTAAGGCCGGTGCAATCTATTATGCCGATGGTGAGTTGTTGCCCGAACCAATCTTCGCATTTGGTAACATTTACAGTAAGTTGAGCCAACTGGAAAAAGACCAGGCTTTCATTGTAGAGAATTACGGGCAGGAAGTTTATGAGAAGCACCGACATGTTCTGGAATCACGTAAACCCATACCGCTTACTGTAACCCACGAAAACCCCAAAGAAAGGCCGTATATCACGCCTTATTCTGAGTTTGCTAAGGAGTATCGGTTAAATGCGCTGCGTCCCTCTACGGGTGTAATCCTGGAAGACTTTATGAGTCTGACCGAAGCTTTTGTTGAGTGGTTGGAGTCCTTACCCATTGAGCAATTCAGGGAGAGTAATGCCGTACACATTGCTGAATTTTATATTGAAGGTAAGTATCCTGGTCGCAACATGGTGGAGAGCTTCATGAAGCAACGCAAAACGGAGATGAAAAAGGCCGGTGCGCAACTTTCCTTTACCGATCATCAAGAGAATAATCTACGTAAAGAAATACGTGAAGACCTGAAAAGTGCCGCTAAAAATGAAGGTGAAAGGCTGTTCAATCAGTTCCTTTTTGAAGCTATTCCTGCACCCATTCAACGTGATATAGATAGTCGGTGGAACCACCTGTTTAACGGTGATAGCGAGATAAATTACACCCGCATTCCCATTGGTTGTGAGTTATCGGCCACCTGGAATGGTTTCCCCTGGGAAATGAAACCGGTGCAACGCGAAGGCGTTGGATTCATGGAAGCCGTTGAAAGTGGTATCCTGGCTTTTGATGTGGGTGTGGGTAAAACATTGACCGCTATTGTGGAGTTGGCACAAGCCTTGCACGACGGCAAGTGTAAACGTGCCCTGGTATGCGTGCCCAATGCCGTCTATGACAAATGGAAGGCTGAACTGTTTGGTCAATACGATAAAAAAGGAAGACTGATTAATACCGGAATACTCACCGGTACGGGCATCCAATTAAATGAATGGGGGAACCTGGGAACGAAATGGCTCAAGAAGATTGATGTCAATAAAGTTCCGGAGAAAAGCATTACCCTGGTTAACTACAATGGACTGGTAAATATTGGCTTTACACCTAGCATTGCACGTGAGTTTGTTGACGAGTTGAAAGATATTCTCACCCAAAGAGATGGTGAAAAGTCAGTGCGTGAAGAAGTGAAAGCGAGTCAAAAGATTGAGGAAACCATTGGTAACGCCCTGGCTAAAAATGTGGCTCAGATTGATAAGGTAGGATTCGATTACCTGGTGATTGATGAAGCGCATAACTTCAAGAACATCTTTAGTCAGGTGAAGAAGAAAAAGAACGACAAGAAACGTCGATTCAATACGACATCCGGGAATACAACTGACAGAGGTGTGAAAGCCTTCCTGCTGGCTAACTATATCCAACGGAGGTATGGTAAAAACACGATGCTGCTATCTGCTACGCCGTTTACTAACCAGCCAATTGAGGTTTATTCCATGCTTAGCCTGGTTGGATATGATTCTATGAAGCGTAGAAACATTCAATCTATTAATGACTTTTTTGAATTGCATGTACGTGAAGAGATGGAGAACGTCGTTACCATCCGGGAAACCATTGAGCCGCGTCCGGTGGTGAAAGCGTTTAATAATCGATTATTGCTGCAATCACTTATTTATAACCACATCATCTACCGTACTGCCGATGGCGAAAAACGGCCTGAAAAGGTGAATCTGCCAAAGGTGAACGAAAAGAAGGATGGCCGGATCATACGACTGAAAGCTTCGGATCAGATATTGACCTATCTGAAAATGACACCTATGCAACGCGAGGTTCAAAATACGATCCTCAATGGCATTGAAATGGCCAGTAAAACAAAAGAGTTTGGTCAGATGTTGGGGTATCTCTCCATGAGTCTTGACAATGCCTTATCTCCATTCATTGCATTAAAGGAACATCCAGCGGATTACAAGGAATTCGTGAAGGAAAGCCCGAAGATTGAGTTTACCCTGGAGTGTATCAGAACGGTTAAAGAATGGCACGATAAGAAGGGTGAATCCTGCTCCGGGCAAATCATCTACCTGAACCGGGGAAAGGAATATTTCAAGTACATCAAAGAGTGGTTGGAGAAGGATCTGGGTTTTAAACGTGGTATCAATTACAAAGAGTTCCAGAAAAAACAAGGTGTCAAGGCAGATGACATACTGGATATTCGCGGCAATTTTGATGAAGTAGAGATCATTGACGGCAGTGTGTCATCTGAAAAGAAAGATGCCATAAAAGAAGCTTTCAACGCCGGATTAACCAAGGTGGTGATTGGTACTTCTACTATTTCGGAAGGTATGGACTTTCAAAAGCGTGGTACCTGTATTTATAATTGTTACCCGGAGTATAACCCGACGCAGTTACGCCAATTGGAAGGCCGTATTTGGCGCTATGGTAATCCATACGAATATGTGCGCATCGCTCTGCCATTGGTGCAGGATTCAATGGATGTGTTCATCTTTCAGAAGCTGGAAGAGAAAACAGCCAGGATAAACGATATCTGGTACCGGTCCGACCGTGGTAATGTGTTAGATATGGATAGCCTGAATCCGGAAGAAGTGAAGTTTGCACTCATCACCAAGATTGAGGAGATTGCCAATATCATCATTGACGGGGAACGAAAAGAGGTAGAGCGTAAGATAGGTATCATGGCCGGTAACATACCACTCTTGAAACAATACAAGCGAGATCGGGAAGCCTATGACAAGCGTAGGGAAACCATGCTGAATGAGTTTTATGGATGGAAGCGGAATCTGGAGCGAGTCGCACCGGCTGTTCTCAATCCACCAGCTGAGCAAGCATTGAGAGCCCTGGATAAAAAAGCACGCGACCAGGTGAAAAGTGACATTGCCCTTTATGACAAAATGCAGGAGTTTGAAGTCAAAGGTGGAGCTGTAAGTGATATTGATATTACTTTCCATAAGAATCGCCTTCAAAACCGATTTTCCTACTTTGATAGTTACTGGTATACTTCATTCAGGGATTTACGCGAAAGCATTGTTAAAACCGAGAAGATCATCAATAAACGTGGTTATTCCAAAGATGATGACCTGGATCACATTGTTGAGAACTTTGAGAAAGAAGTGGAACAGTTGCGCGAGGAATTGACCTACATATTGTCAGAGGAACACCAGAAAGAGGTGATGAAGGATGTGAAAAAGAAAAAGAGCGCACTGAAAGTGGAAGGTAAAGCGGTAAAAGAGCGTGTTTTCGAATTTGCTAAACTCAACTCCCTGTTAGCTTTTCACAATCGGAAAGAAACCTTTAAAAGACCCAAAAAGCAAGATAAACCAGCTAAACGTCAAGTGAAGGATGATGATCTGTTTTTGCTGGAAGTAGAAGCCGAAGCTGAATTAGAACTATTACAATTACTAACTCTTTAATACACTCCTTATGAAGATAACAAAAGCAAATCTTAGTACTGAATATCCCAAGTTAAAAGTAAAATTGCCTGATGCCCTGGGACAAGAACAATTCGAAAAAACAGTGGACACTTATCTGCCACTATACGATAAAAGTGAAGTCATAAAAAAGAGGGTGGATACTTTTGTTTTGAAGCTGAACGAGGCAATTGCCAAAGAACAGCCCAAAACAAAAGTTAAGCGTGTTGCTAAGCAACCAAAAGATAAAACCAAAGAAGGGGCAAAAACACAGAAAAAGCAAGCTAAACAGCCTGCTAGCTCTAAAAAAGAGAAGAAAACAGGTCAGAAAGTTGAATCTTTCACTGAGGATGAGCGTTTGATCCGTCGTTTCTACAAGGCCATTGGTAAAGAAAGTCAGCGCCGGACCATCTTATATATTTACCGGGACATTGAGAAGCGGATCACGGAACGCAAGGTTAGTCGTACCAGTCCACTGGCAAAGCTGGTAGAGGAAGTTTCTCAGCGCTTAAAAAAGGTGCTGGACGCCATGTCGAAAAGCGGATTAACCCATGTGACTATTACCATGGATAAATCAAGTGCAGACTTCTTCAAAAAAGTAAAGGCCATTGCAAATGATAAAACCATTCGTGCATCCGTGAGCTTATTGAAACGATTCACCGGCATTGAAGGGGAAATTGAGCCGGACAAGGCTAAGGTGAAACGTTTATTCAATGCATTTAATAAGGCTTTTAAAACGGATAAAATCTGCCAGGACGATCTATACTACCAGGAGGCCAAAGAAGCGACCGCTGCGTTGGATGCTTACCTGAAAGGCAAAACCAACGAAATTGCCATTTCGCCCACAAGCCTGAAAGGAGTTAATGGCCTGGGAAAGTCTAAAACCACACCTAAAAAACGCCGTGCTGGTCGGTTAGGTAGTGGTAAAACTACCAGGAAGAAGCAACAGCAGCTAAATGGAATAGAGCCAAAGCCTGCGCCGGTTTCAGCTCCACAACCCGAACCGGTAGTTGTAAATCGTTTTCAGGTTGATCTGACGCCACCGGCACCCGTTCAACCTGTCAATAATCCTGTACCAGTTAAAGAAAAAGTTGGCGGGGATTTGAATGGGCTTTTTACACCCATTACTGCACAGGCACCGGAAAGCGAACATGAAAAAATAACGCTACCAGGCGATTTAGGAAAGTTCCTGGGATACGTAGAGCGTTACGAATACTCCATTCTTTTAAGAGGTGAAAAAGGAGCCGGTAAAACCCGTATGATGTATCAGATGATGAATACCTTCGCAAAGGCCAATTTTACGGTGGGTTGTTTCTCCCTGGAGATTGGTAAGCACTCTAATATCGTTAAGGATATGCGTAATGAATACTTATGCCCGACAATCGTTAATAAAGTACAGATCGCCGAATCTACTCCAAACGGATTGGATGATATTCGTGCAGCGGCCAAACACTTTGATGTGGTTGCTATCGATTCTTGGGGAAAGATACCAGGCGTAAAGTCCGACGACTTTGATAAGCTCCGTAAAGAGTTCCCGAAAACCATGTTTATTGTGATTTTCCAAAGTACAACCAATGGAACTGCCAGAGGTGGATCCATGCCGGAATATGATGCCGGAATTGTGATCCAGGTGGCTGAAGGAGGAAAGGCGTATTGTGAGAAGAATCGGTATAGTGGGGAGGAGTTGACATATTTGGTGTTTGAACGACGGTTGGAAAGCCAACCGGCAGCATAATATAAAAAGGCAGTTCATTGAGTTCTGCCTTAAATGCTACAATTGTCAGATCAAGTTTTAGCTACTACAAATTATTTTTTTCCTTTATAATATCACCCAACCAGCGTATAGCATACCTTCTAAAAGCTAAAAATTCTTTTTCAATAATTTTAGAATCTGCAACAAAATTATGCACTGTATATTGAATCAGTGATTTCTTGTCATCAGTTGATTTTTTATCATTTAAAATTGAAATTATCTTCCTCTCGAAATCTTTTATGATGTCTCTCCTTGCGTCATTCAAGTAATCCCTGTCAATCTTGCATTTGTCAATAGTATAAACAAATCGTTCATTATCTGATTTTATCAGACCATTTCGTTCAAAATAGATATTACCACTTGGATCCGTTGTTTCTGGGTTGACCATTAAAGGTAGCTCTGATTTATTTATCTCATGAGCGTTGATATGGATTTTTTCTAAATTTTCCTGATTATCAAGATATATTGCCTTGGTTCCTTTAATATTAAAATTAATGCCTTTGTATTGATTACATTTGGAACAAGATAAAATCAAGTTGTCCCAGGAATATGCTAACCAATAGTATATTTTCTTAGGTCTATAATGTTCTACATGGCTTTGTTCAATTTTTTGTTCACAATATGCACATTTATTTTTGTAGATTTCAGCTAACGCTTTTTTCGTATCAATTATTTTATATCGACTATTATAAGTGTCTTCATCAATATATTCCACTTTTTCGATCAGTTCTAAGCGTCTTGCATGAGTTGTTTGTGAAGCTCTGGGTACATTCCCAACGAATAAATGCTCCAATGGTAATTGAATAGAACTAGGTATGTCCAAAATGTTTTTCTCAATTTTTATCATTGTTACCCTAGATCTTTACTAATTATATCTTGAATTAAATCATCAATCTCTTCGTCACTAATGAATTGCTTTCCTTGATCATTTTTATTTTTCAATTCATCCTCTAAAATTTTATTAATACGATAAAGGAGATATGTTTCACTAGTATCTGCATCATCATTATCTTTTTTTAATCGGGAATCATTTAAGCCAAACAATGGAGATGTTAATAACGAGTTAACCATTAAATGATTCAAATCTTTTTTTATGTATGGATCACTAACTTGAGTTTTACCCGTATCTTTGTTTCTATATACCCTATAAATGAAGGAATCATCTGAGGCTCCCTGAATCATGGATGGACTATGAGTAGTAAAAATAAATTGAATATTTGGAAATAACTTTCTAAGTTTACTTATAATACTCCTTTGCCATTTGGGATGTAAATGCAGATCAATTTCATCTACAAGTACAATCCCTTGCTGAAGCATTGCATCCTCAATCTGATTATTATTTTTTAACAATCTAAAAATAAGGTCAGATACAAATATTATAACGCTTTTATACCCTTCCGACAATTGATTAAATCTAAGCTTCGCACCTTTCTCAATAAAAAACACTTCTGCTTTTTCTATTATTATTTCAACGTTTTTTTCAAGCAGTTCATAAAATATCTTTTTTAAGTACGATACAGATAGAGAATATAACTCTGAGTCTGATATTTCTCCACTCTTTTTCTGAATATTAGCCTCAAGTTCAATTGCATTTCGATCTTTTAGCCAGGATTCAGGATTAATTAACATCTGGTTATTGTCAAATAAAGTCATAAAACCATATTCTTCCGCATCATCTGTTGAATATCGTCCTCTATGTGTACCATATCCAAATATATTATTCAGATATCCAATTTTATGAGGATTAAAATCTCTATCTCTATCGTCAATCCCAGACAACATAGTTTCCTTATTGGATCGAATAATATCAGAAGCTTTTCCTGTTTTTTCTTGATCTGTTTTTTCAGTGATATAGCTTCCATTAAACGCTAGATATATTGCTAATAGGATTAAAGATTTTCCATCTCCATTCTCACCTAAAAAGTATATCTCCTTTGCGTTCTTAAAATCCAAAACCATATTTGTAATTGAGAAGAAGTTAGTAATTTGAACTTTACTTATATAACTACTTTCGAATATGGCATTTCCTTCTAACCATGATTTAAATTGAGAATCAGATAAACTTAATACTTTATAAAAGTTATTTTCATTACAAATATCATAAAAGATGGAATCTTGATTTAAATCTGCATTTGTAATTCTTGAAATCCTTTCCTTAAGTAGTTGTTTAAATAATTTACCAACATGTCCATTATAAAAAATCGGTGAGAAATCGTATGGAACCTCTTTTTTTCTTCTATATATTGTCTGCGCAGCAGTAGATTCTATTAAGGCACTTCTGATATTGGTAAATAATTTACCATCTTCAAGATTAAAAACGCCTTTCATGTTTCCAGTTGAATATTTGTTTACAAAAAGATTTATAACATCTACATGCGAGAAAATAATTGCAAAAAGCGCAAATAAATTCCTTTCATTTGGAAAATTTTGAATGGAGTGCCAATAACTTGGTATAGGATCATTTAAAGTTTTTATTCCTAAGAATGATCTTAAAATTGGCTCATCAATTGACACTTCCTTTTTAATGTATTTCTCAATTACCTGAATATTCTCAATTACCTCCATTACTTGAACAATATCATATTTTGTCCAAGAAGTCTTCAAATGATTAAAATTAAGTTTTGTATCCATTATCTTAAAGATGATTGGCTATAATCAGAAACTCTTGCACATCACGATTTTTATCATTCTTTCTTCCCATTGTACTATGCTTGTAGGCCACTTCTTTGACATCTAAAAAATAATGACATGCCAGTGATTCTTTAGCAATAGACAAAATTTCATCCAAACTGATCATTCCAGTATTACTATAGCTTAAGATTAATTTTGCATTCTTACTGTTTATCTTTTCGAACAGGGTTTTAAAGGCCGATTTTACTTCTTTTCTTTTACAAAATGGCGATTGATGCCTTTCTTCTCGATATCTACCTTTATATGCTACTTCAGGATAATCATACTTAACAAGTGTTTCAAAGGCATGGTAGAAACGTGAATAATGAACAAAACCATATGGAGGATCAGCATAGACTAATGAATTCTGTTCAATTTCTTCAAGGCAATCTGAATAATCTAAAGAGGTAACTCTATGATGTAAATTATTATTGTTATTATTCAGGAATTCCCTTAATTCATTAAATTTGTTTTTGAAATAAGGGAGAATTTCCTTCTTTCTATAAATGTGAATATCTTCTTTTGAAGATAAACTCTTGGCATCTCGATATTGAGCAAAGTGCCCTGTACTTTGTGAATTATAGGACATTGCAAACATCAAACTCGACAAGATAAGATTGTAAATTGGAGTTGATTTAAAATCGTCTGCCACTTTCCGAATTGCATCAATCCATAAACATTGTTCATATGACCAATAAGTTCCAGAATAATACTTTGTAAATAAGTGGTATGAAACACCGTTAAAATCAAGATTTATTAATTCTTGTTGTTTATTCTCTAAAGCTACAAATTCCTCAATAGTAAGAGTTTTGTCATATGTGTAGGCTAATTCAGGAAACTTACTCTGTATGAATGCAACATATTTCTGCGCTTTGTTTGTAATTTCATCTAGAATATTATCAGAATAACAATCCCAGTCATAATCACTTAAATATGTCTTAGCTAGAATTGAAGAATACTCTTGAATATCATTAGAATGAATAGGTATTATCTTACCCAAGGCGCCTGAAAGTATACTTGTTCCTCCAAATAAATCACACAACTTACCATCTTCGTATGTGTCATTAATTGCATCAATAACAAAACTAAGAATTTTCTTTTTGGCACCCATGTATTTAATTACATGTGGAATCTTTTTTTCATGTTTATTCAATAAATTGAATTTAATATTATCTTGTATGTTTTCAATATATAAAGCTTCAGCTTTACTCATATATAGTTATTTAGAGCTTAATTCTTTCTGTGATACTAGCAATTCTCTTATATCAACTCCTATCGCTTCTGCAATTTCAGATAATGTCTCTATGGGAGGTTGCATATGGTTAGTACACCAACGCGAAACGGTAGTTTCATTTTTATTCAACTGTTCAGCAAGCCATTTATTTGTTTTGTTATGCTCAGCTAAAACAGCTTTTATTCGATTAATTGGCATTTTTCGCATATTAGTTAGCGTTTTTCGCAAATGTAAAATAAATTGACGGCAAAAATGAAAAAAGGGACTTTAATTCTTAATCTAATTAAGAAATTTAAGTCAAATAATTCGCCTCACATTCCTAGCAACTTTCATATGTAGGACTTTTGCATAATGCTGTTCGGTGATTTTAGTGGAAGAATGCCCCAATAGTTTACTTACCGTTTCAATGGGGACATCTTTATTGAGCAGCAAGGTGCCATATGTTTTCCGGCCCACATGAGAGATGAGACACTTGTTGATACCTACTTCAGTTGCGATTTTTTCCAAGGCATCATTGTACTTTTGGTTGCTGATGATTGGTAATTTGAAACATCATAAGAAGTAATCGGTTACAAAAGGAATAGACCAACAACAGTCTACTCCTATTTTTTTACATCGTTTTGTTATAATATAATATTAGTGTAATATTGTATTGCTATAATATAATAATATAACACTAAAAGAATGGAAGTTATAACCTTAGCGAATTTCAAAGGCGGTGTAGGCAAGTCAACAACTGCTCATAACGTAGCCGCAGCCCTGGCATTAAAAGGAAAAAAAGTGTGCATGGGTGATCTAGATCCACAGTGTAACCTGACCATGGCATGTGGACAGATTGACAACCTGGATAGTGGTACAATTGAAGCTATTTTTAGTGGCGACCAGGTGGAGCCGATTCAAATTAAAAAGAACCTTTCCCTTATTCGTGGTGACATTCGCCTGGCAGTTTCCGACATGCAATTTGGTGGATTAATGAAACGCGAGCATGTGCTTGAAAAATTCATCAAAAAAGCAAAACTAAAAGAGAGCTTTGATTACCTGGTTTTAGATTGTCCACCCTATTTAGGTCTGCTTACTCAAAATGCAATGGTGGTATCCGATTATTTATTCGTGCCAATTGACTGTGAATATTTCTCGACCTATGGACTCACTTTCTTCCGTCAATTCCTGAACGAAAACGATTATGAAATTGATGGTATCATTTGCACGAAACATGATAGGAGATTAACCTTGCATAATGACTTTGTTGAAACCTTACGTGAGAATTATGGCGAGTTAGTTTTCAAGAATACTATACCAAAAAACGTGAGTATTTCAGAATCCCAGGCAATGGGTACGGATGTATTTGAGTATGCACCAAAATCAGCAGGAGCTAAAACATACAAGGCACTTACTAAAGAAATTACGACTATATTACAATAATACTATGATATCATATTACTATATTATACTAATATAAATTAGCATGGCAAAAAAGAGCTTTAAAGGTGCTGCAACAAGTAGCATAAAAATACCAACTCAGCAAGGCCAGGAGAAAAAAAGAAAAGTCACCAAAGGTGCGGAAAATGAAGCGCGGAAAGTAACAACTTATCTGCTCAAACCATCCATTCAAAAACGCTTTAAAATTGTTTGCATTGAAAAGGATTTAAAAGTCCAGGATGAAGTAGAGTCAATGTTTTTAAAATGGCTAGAAGAAAATGAATAGTAAAAAAGGGTAGCTGCAGAGCTGCCTTTTTAACTTCCTACTCTACTAAAAACACCTCTCACATCCCTGGCTACTTTTATATGCAGCACCTTTGCATAGTATTTTTGAGTCACATGAATATCGGAATGCCCTAGCAGTTTACTTACGGTTTCGATAGGTACATCTTTGTTGAGTAACAAGGTGCCGTATGTTTTCCGGCCAACATGGGTCGTCAACCTCTTATGAATTCCAACCTCAGTGGCAATCTTCTTCAAGGCATCATTGTACTTCTGGTTACTCAGTACCGGCAAATCAAAGTCATATTTGCGCAAAATCGTCAATACTTTACTGATAACTGGAATCACACATACTGCACCTTTAACCTTTTGCCGTTGGATATGAATCCACATGGCCTTATAATCATCCCTGACAAGGTGAGAAGCATTTAGGTTTTTAAGGTCAACATAGGCCAATCCGGTATAGCATTGTATGGTAAACATATCAGCTGATCGTTGAAGAGTAGCATCAAACTCATGCCTGGTTATTTTATCCAGTTCCCATTCTTCCAGGTAAACGACTTCCGATTCGTTACGAAAGGGCAGTTTATACTCATCTGCATAATTACGTTCTATAAATCGCCTGTTAAAAGCGTATTTGAAGGCGGATTTAATAAAGCCAAATAGCCTCTTGGTGTATCCGACTGAATACTTTTGCGCGTTTATAAAATTATGCGCTAATTGATCCAGGAAATAGGAGTCACAATCGGAAAGTCGAATCGTATATTTATTGATCTTTTTTAGAGCATCACCAATGGTATTAATATATCTGAGGTGAAGCTTTAGAGTAGCTTCTTTTGAATACATCGAATAATATTCGCTAGCAAAATCCTGTAACAAGTCAGTGAAAAACACTATTCTCTTTTTCTTACTCTTTGTCGTGAGTAAGGATTTTAATTCTTGAGCAGTCGGGGTAACATCGTGATTAAGTACTTGATCATGGTAGAGGCTTTTTAACTGATTGCTTAATTTTTCTATTAAACGATTGGCATTGATTGATGCATCACAATTCCCTTTGACTCTATACTTTTTAGCATCCCAAACATTAACTGTACATCTTACGCCCGAAAAAAACTCAGCTCTTTTTCCATCTATTGTGATTCGACAATAAACAGGCATTTCATTTTTCATGTTAGCCTTATTCTTCACCAACCAAAAAATCAATTTCATTGCTAACGTCGTCTAATCTTATTGCGTAAATGCTAAACAAATAGATAAAAGAGCACGAAGGTAAATAAAACGAGTAGTGGATATACCTTCGAAAAGGACTAAAAAAAGTTAAAAAATGGTTTCCTAATGGGTATAAAAAAAACCTCAAATCATTTCTGAATTGAGGTTTCTCATTTGGTTATTTTCTCTGGATTGCCTATCCTTAGAGGTTCCTGGCGGACTCGAACCGCCGTACCTGGTTTTGCAGACCAGTGCCTAACCGCTCGGCCAAGGAACCAATATGCTTTTTATTGAATCAATGCACTTGCTCACTGATTACGGGATGCAAAATAAGGAATAAATTTTCGTCTGTGCAAATTTTTATTTCTTCTTTTCTCCATAATTCGCGAGACATTCCGGGCATAAACAATTGTTGTATTTCTCTGCCAATAACTTAAGATTCTCAGCTGAGATAAAAAAATCTTCACACCAGCAGGATTTTTTTGATGTGCGGTAACATTTAAAAGCTGCTCCGCACTCCGCGCACTTCTTAACGACTATTCCTCCCTCTTCCATCTCTTAACGGCTAAAAGTAACACTAACACTCTTCATCTGCCCTCCCATTGGCGGATTCATTTTCGACACTCTCACTTTTACATGCAACACTTGCGGAAACAGGCGGTAGATACTATCAATAATCCGCTTGGTCAGGTGTTCTAACAAATGCGAGTTCTGTCGCATCTCCTCACGTACCAATTCATAGACCGTAATATAGTTTAAAGCATCATGTATACTATCCGACATGGAAGCGGATTCGCAATCGGTTTCCAATGTGACATTTACCAAAAAACGGTTTCCAACCACTTGCTCTTCTTCAAAACAACCATGGTAGGCATAAAACTCCATCTGCTCCAGCTCAATTGTGCCGACTAATTGATTCTCCCTCATAACAGAAATTGATTTTGTGCGAAATTACGCTTTTATCATTGAATCATCAGGTATTTACATCGAAAAACAGTTATTTTTGTAGGCTTACAATACGAAAACCATTCAATATTATCACATATGAGTAAAGAACACATTGAAACACCAAACGAAGAAACTGCAAAAACGAATTTTATTCACCAGGAGATCGATGCTGATCTGCAGGAAAATAAAAATGGTGGACAAGTTCTGACCCGTTTCCCGCCCGAACCGAATGGTTATTTACACATCGGGCATGCAAAATCGATCTGTCTCAACTTTGGATTGGGTAAATATTATAACGGCAAGACGAACCTCCGTTTTGACGACACAAATCCGGTAAAAGAAGATACGGAATATGTGGATTCCATCATGGAAGATGTGAAATGGCTGGGCTTTAATTGGAATGGAGAACCACGCTATACCTCTGATTATTTCGACCAACTATATGAATGGGCTGTGCTGTTAATCAAAAAAGGGAAAGCCTATGTGGATGACCAGACAGCTGAGGAGATTGCCAGTCAAAAAGGCTCACCTACCTTCCCTGGTACTGAAAGCCCTTTTCGCAATCGCTCTGTTGAGGAGAACCTGGATTTATTTGAACGCATGAAAAAGGGTGAATTTCAAAATGGGGAGCGCGTGTTAAGAGCCAAAATCGACATGGCTTCGCCCAACATGCACCTGCGCGATCCGTTGATGTATCGCATCATGCATGCCCATCACCACCGTACCGGTGATAAATGGTGCATCTACCCCATGTATGACTTCGCCCATGGACAAGGCGATTTTGTAGAAGGCATTACGCACTCCATCTGTACACTTGAATTTGAAGTGCATCGCCCCTTATATGAATGGTTTTTAAATGAAATTACCGAAGGCCAGCCGGCACCTGAGGCCAAACCGCGACAAATTGAATTTGCCCGCTTAAACCTCAACTACACAGTGATGAGCAAGCGTAAGTTACTGCAATTGGTCAACGAGAATTATGTGTCGGGCTGGGATGATCCACGCATGCCAACCATCTCCGGATTGCGCCGCAGAGGTTATACGCCGGCTTCCATTCGTCGTTTTGCCGAAGAAATTGGTGTGGCCAAACGCGAAAACGTCATTGATGTATCTTTGCTGGAACATTGTGTACGCGAAGATCTAAATAAAAAAGCACCACGTGTTTATGCCGTTCTGAATCCGGTAAAAGTGGTGATCACCAACTACCCGGAAGGACAAGTGGAATGGATGGAAGCCATCAACAACCCGGAGGATGAGAGCATGGGATCACGTACGCTGCCGTTCAGTCGGGAAATTTACATTGAGCGTGATGACTTCATGGAAAATGCACCACGTAAATTTTTCCGCATGGACATTGGACGTGAGGTACGCCTGAAAAATGCCTACATCGTAAAATGTGAAAGCATCACCAAAGATGAAAATGGTGAAATCACCGAGATTCAATGTACCTATGATCCCAATACCAAGAGTGGTATGGAAGGTAGTAACCGCAAAGTAAAAGGTACCCTGCACTGGGTAAGTATCGAACATAGCAAGACCGTTCAGGTTAAACAGTATGACCGGCTGTTTATGGATGAAGCACCTGACGGACACAAAGACAAGGAATTCCTGGAGTTTCTGAATCCGAATTCATTGAGCGTGGTTAATTCTTGTTACATCGAACCAAATTTCATGGATGCAGGTGCCAATTTTGAAGATGGCATTGCCAGGTATCAGTTCCAGCGCCTGGGTTATTTCTGCGTTGATAAAGACTCGACCAAAGAAAACGTCATCTTTAACCGTACGGTAGGCTTGCGCGACTCATGGAGTAAGAAGAAATAAGTATAATTTGATGATTGGTTGATTGGAGAATTAACTGGTCAGAAAAAAATAGGATCCTGCATTCGTTATGAGTGTGGGATTTTTCTTTTTTAACCTACATAGGCGTGCAAAAAAAAGACCTTAAGGTTTTTGAAACCTTAAGGTCTATATCTTGATTCATTGATCTTCTAGGCTCCGATATTTTCAACGGCAGCCTGAATCCGCTTAATGGTTTCTTCCTTACCAAGCATTTCAGCGATGGTCATCAAATCAGGACCAAATCCGCCGCCCACAATAGCTAAACGAAAGGCATTCATCACCAAACCAAATCCCAATCCTTTGGCTTCGATCTGTGCGGAAATGGCGGCTTTAATATCCTCCGCTTTCCAATCGTTTACCTTTTCGAGCTCAGCAGTTAACTCGCTCATAAAAGCAGGCACATCCCCTTTCCAACGCTTCTTCACCACCTTGGCATCATATTCAACTGGTGCTTCAAAGAAAAAGGCCGATTGCTCCCACAATTCACTCACAAAATTAACCCGCTCTTTTACCAGTTCAGTGACTTTAGCCACATATTCCAGATCTTTTTCGATACCTCGCTCATTCAAATCTGCTGCAAATAAAACCGCCAACTCCTG
>Ga0193953_1000726_pt1 | contig 16730 bp, 12 predicted proteins | sample BB_4_MG_FD_140325 | JGI IMG/M metagenome (GOLD analysis project Ga0193953, IMG submission 140325) | Microbial mat bacterial communities from the Broadkill River, Lewes, Delaware, United States - BB_4_MG | ecosystem: Environmental > Aquatic > Freshwater > River > Microbial mats | place: USA... | reverse complement strand
TGTAGCAACAGTTACAGTAACAGTTCTACCGTCTAAGAAGTGAATAGTACCATTGTTAACAGCAGCACCACCTTGAGTAGCAGCAGTTGAAGCACCATAAATACCAGATGTAGCAATATGTAATAGAGCATTACCACCTGTGTTTTCTAAATAAACAACATCATCACCAGTACCAGCAAGTACATCAACAGCAACATCGTTACCAGTTATAACATCGTTACCTGTACCAGCATCGATGTCAGCAGTAGTGTTTTCTAAAGCAGTATCATCTTCATCTAAAGTGATAGTATCTGCTGAACCAGCTGTAGAGATTGTTACGTGTGTATTAGTTTCAGTATCAGATTCAGCTAGGTTATCATCTAAAGTGATATCTAAAGTATCTTCACCTGAACCAGTTGCAGCGATATAACCATTATCATCATTTAAAGTAGCATTATAAGTTACGTCACCAGCTACAACAGCAGATAATGTATCTAAATCGATAATGTCACCATCTCTACCTAGAACGATATCACCATCAAAACTAGAAGCAGTGATTGCACTTAAACCAGCTTTAAGACCACCAACGTTATCGATGTTAGTGTAAGTATCTTGAGTAGAAGTATATGCAGCATTGTTAGTTAATACGAAATCACCTGAATAATCAGTATCGTTAGTTAATGTGATAGTATGGAAACCATCCCATGAAGTGTTGTCATCGTTAGTAGTAGAGATATCGTGGATAACACTAGAGTCTCTTACGATAAAGTTAAATACTTCAATACCAGTTGAAGAATCTGAATCTGATGTAGAACCAACTACAACTTCACCACCGTTTGAACCACGACCTACGTTATCTAAGATAATTGTAGTTTCAACATCATTTGTAGTTACTTGAGTAGAAGCATCAACTTCAGACTGAGCAAGTAAGATAGCTAAAGTAGTACCAGATTTTTGCATTGGAGTGAAGTTAACTTCGTCAAATTGGTCACCTTCAGTATCAGTAATAGTTACATAGTTACCAGTGTAATCTAATGGGAAAACAGTACCTGAATCAGTTTCAAAAGAAGTAAACTCTGCACCTAAAGATACTTCATACTTAGTTAAACCAGCAGCAGCTAAAGCAGCTTCAATAGTTGTAACAAGACCAGTATATGTACCATCTAGTGGAGAAAGGTCTGTAAATGTATGAGTTTCTGTACCTTGAGTGAAATCTAAATCAAACTTGATGTTATCAAGTGGTTTAGTAAGATCTTGAGCGTTACCGTCAGCTACTTGGATGTAGAACTCAGCACTAGCAGCTACTTCATCTGGAGCAGCTTTAAGATCGATCTCATTAAAGTATACGTTTAAGTCAGAATCTTGTTGAGTATCTTTCATTTCTAAAAGGATATCGTTAGTAACTTGATCATCAGTGATATCAACGTTAGTGATTACTAAGTCAGCTCTACTTCTGTCAGATGCATAGTGATCTTCAGCAGTAATTCTATCAGCGTCTAACATAACCATATCGTTTTGGATACCATTTTCTAAAGCTTGAATACGGATCTCTTCAACGTTAGTGATAACTGGCATAGGAGCAAAGTCAGAAGCATCAAGATCTGAGTTTACGTTGTCATTGATTAAAGTAGCGTCTAAAACGTCGCTATCAATAGTACTTGCATCAGTAATAACATCACCAGTTGAAAGTGCGTTAGAGATTGTACCTGTTCCAGCTTCATTTTGTTGTACGAAAGCGTAGAAAGTGTCATTTGAAGTTGTACCGTCAACCATGTCAGCTTTTGTAGTTAAACTATCAGTATTACCAGTACCTGGGTTTTCACCATCACCTGGCTCTTCACCACCACCAGCAGCAGCAACAATTGTTTCTACTTCTGTTAAAGCTGCATCTCTTGTTGTAGTATCTACAACGTCTGCAAGCATTGCAGCTGCTTCTTCAGCAGTTATTGCTTCACCAGCTTCGATTATAGCATCTGCTACAGCTGCTTTGCTTGATCTTAAAGCTAAGTCAGCAATGGCCTTGTCGTTAAACTCACCATCATAGAATCTAACACCGTTTAATAGTGCTAATTTTAAATCAGTAACAGCTAAACCGTTGTCTAGTCTGTCTGTCCAATAATTTGCACCGTCAGTATCAGGTAATCTATTAAAAAGTAATTCATATGCATCGATTACGATCTCTGCATTTGTTTTACCAGAAGTGCTTAATGCACCCATTAACTCAGCTAATTCTATATTAGTTGCCATTTTTTCTCCTTAATTAAGTCTGACCTAGGTTACTAGCCCAACACATATGTTGCTAGTTTAAATTTGAGATTTAACATCATAGTTTAAATATGGACTAGATGTCAGCATGCGTTCCTAGGCGAAACTGGAAGAATTTTATCATTAATATTCTTAGACGATTATTAAATACACTTCTATTAATCCCTTTAGTAGGTTAATAGAGAAAATTTTTAGTATTTTTCAGAATTATGTTTCTAAATGGTAATAATTTCATATATTTACATTAGTATTATTTATGATATCTATATGTTCTAAACTTGTTATAATTACCTAAAGGAATTAGAAAATGACTTTAAATACTACACCAAATAATAAACAAGAACTTTTGCAGACTTTAAGCTATCTTGAACCAATTAAAAAAAATAAAAATCAGATTTTAGTTGATATATCTGGTATAAAACGCTACAACTCAAAAACAGGTATACCACGTGTTGTTTTGAACCAGTTAAAAGCACTACAAGAGCTAAAACAAACAGTTTATACTGTTGAAGCAATTTTTTTAAGTGAGTACCCTTCCACTCAACCTTTACACTTTTACGAAAAAGACAAACGACCCATAAGTTTGCAAAAAGGTGATGTGATCTACAACCCTGACCTTGATCCTCAAAGTATAGATTCAGCAACAAAAAATAATCTTTATACATGTTATAAAAACATTGGAGTATATATAGTAACACTAATTCACGATATTTTACCTATAACAGACCCTGAGTATTTTGTAAAAGGACAAGATAAAATCCATACTGAATGGTTTTTAAATATATCTAAAATCTCTAATCTACTTATAACTACAAGTAATGCTACAAAAAATACAATTAAAAGTTTTACAAAGGAACACCCACCTATAGAAACTATACCATTAGGTACTAAAGAACTTTTTTTTAAACCTAATAATAAACCTAATAAAGATAACTTAAACTTTCTAGTTGTATCTACGATAGAACCACGAAAGGGCTATGAACAACTTTTAGACGCTTTTGAAATACTATGGGATAAAGGCTTTGATGGTAGCTTAACTATAGTAGGAAAAGTTGGCTGGAATGTTGAACAAATAGTAGAACGCATAAAAAACTATACTGAAAAGTACAATCTTTTTAATTATAAGTCTTTTGTTGAAGATGAAGAGCTACAACATCTATATAGCAGTGCAAGTGCACTTATACTGCCTTCTTTTGCTGAGGGTTTTGGACTTCCTATTATAGAAGCTGCGCACTATAACCTTCCTATAATTGCAAGAGACATAGATGTATTTCATGAAATAGCACAAGAGAATGCCTTTTATTTTGAAAATAAAAAAGAGCCTAATGTAATAGTAAACGCTGTAAAAGAATGGTCTATTCTTTATGAAAAAAATGAATATCCAAAAAGTAACAATATTACATTTTATTCATGGGAAGAAAATGTAAAAGAGTTATTAGTAAAAATAACTCAAACTTTTGCAACAAGTAAATAATCTTGTGCCCCATAAAGATACTTGTTAAGCGTTTGACTTTCTTTGTTGTCACCATCTAAATGGTGTTCTTTGGCATATGGGTTAATATGGTGTGTTTTGACCTCTGTAAAACCTAAGTACTCAAGCATAAATTCCATTACACGGCTAGGAAGAGGATTAAGATGTGTTGGATCATTATAAAAGTGTGTAGCAGCTACTTGTAGGTTGGCAGGATTTGGTGTTTCCAAAAGGATTACTGCTCCATCTTTTGCAACACGCTTGATTTGTGAAAGAAGCACTAAAAGCTTTTCAAAGGGAATGTGCTCAATGATATGAAATGCAGTAATAAGATCATACGTGTTTGGAGGAATATTTTCTAAAAAAGTAAATGCATCTTCTTCATTTAAGTTTTGCACACCTGCATCTTTACCTACTTGAAGCATAGCAGAGTTAAGGTCTACTCCTTGTGCATCTATACCTCTATCTTGAAGTAGCTCTACCCACTCTCCTCTACCACATCCTATATCTAATGACACTTTTGGTGAATTTTGTACAAAATTGTAATACTCTTCATAACGCCTTAAAATAGACTCTCTTGAACCTCTAAACTTATCTTCAAAAGCAAGATAGTAAGTATCAAGATACTCTTTTGTAAAGTCATTTGCTTGTTCTTGTGTAGGCTTTTCCATAAAAGATTCAAGTTTATTATGATAAATAAGAGACTGGGAGAGAAGTTGTTTTTGAACAAAATGATACATCGCACGTTCTGTTTCACTATGAATCTCTCTATAGTTTTCTAGTTCTTTTTTTAAACTATTTAGATTATTCTGATCTTTTAGATGTTGCTTTTCTAATTGTTCATATCTGTTTTTAAGTTCAGAATGAGCTAGCCCTATCTGCGTAAACTTATTTGGATACTCTTTCATTGTTTCACGAAGTGCTTCAAGTTCATTTGTGTGGCTATTTATATATTTGTTATGTTCTTCTAACCTTTTTGTATTATTATTTATATGTTTGTTATGCTCTTCTAACCTTTTTGTATAAGCCTGAAAAGATTCTCTAATTGCCTGAAGCTCAGAAGTATGGCTATTGATATACTTATCGTGATTTTCATAAAGTTGCTTAAAACGTTTTATCTCCTGAGCATGAGTATGCACTTTTTCCGTAGTACTAATAATATAGATTATATTTTTAGTAAAAATCTTCAAACGTCTTAAAAAATTCATGATATCTCCTGTGAAATTATTGTTGGACTAAGACGACTGATCCCTATAAAAGGTTTACCTTTTGTACCTGCTATTTCAAAAGATGTAGCATTATCAAGCCAGTGAGAACAATCTTGAATATGAGTATCCTGAGTATGTACAGCAGCAGTGATAAAATACTTGCCTATTCCTATGTTAAGTGGCATCTCAAAAGAGATCTCATATCTCTTTGTTTTCTTAAAGTTTTGAGGCATTCCATAATTGTAAGTATTTGTTCCAAAAATATGTTGTCCAAACTTATCTTTTATAAGGATTCCGACTGTCATATTATCAAGATCTTTGTTAGCTAAAAGCTTTAGCGATATAACAGCTTCTTCCCCAGATGAAATTGTAGATGCTTTTGAGTCTTTTCCTATAACCGATACTTCTATGATCTTTATATCAAAAGTACCAAAGTCTGTATTTTTTTCTTTTGTGATCTTATTATCACTGTCATTAAGTTTTGCTATAAGATAGTTATAACTGTTGATCACATCCTGAGGATCACCTTGTTTAACAAGCTCCCCTTGGTTAAGAAGTAAAACTCTGTCACAAAGTACTTTTAATGAGTTTAAATCATGTGAAACATATATGATCGACATATTTTCTTCTTTACGTTTTTTAAGTGCTTGAGTACACTTAGCACTAAAATGTGCATCACCTACACTAAGTGCTTCATCAACTATCAGAACCTTAGGTTCTGAATAAAGTGCTACAGAAAAAGCAAGTCGCATACGCATACCAGATGAATAAGTTTTAATAGGTTCGTAGATGTATTCACCTAATTCACTAAAAGATATAATATCTTCTAATTTTTCTTCTGCTTGTTTTTTTGACATCCCAATAAGAGTAGCATTTAAAAAAATGTTCTCATATCCTGTTAATTCATTATTAAAGCCTGTTCCTAGTTCTAAAAGAGCTGTTACACGACCACGCTTTAGTATGTCCCCTTTTGTAGGTTCTACTACACCTGCTATCATTTTTAAAATAGTTGATTTCCCTGCACCATTTACACCTATGATCCCAAGTGTTTCACCTTCATACAAATCAAATGATATATCTTTTGAAGCATGATATTCTTTGTGGTGAGTAGAGCTAAAAAAAATTTCTTTCAATCTGTCTATATTTTTGTTGTAAGACTTGTAAACCTTAGATATATTTTTTACCTCAAGAACTTTTTTCATAAAATATCCTTAATAGTAGGAAGCATCTTTTTGTACAAATATGCTGCTAATACAAAAAGTGCTAATGTAAGGAGCGATAACCCTACAAAATGTGTAAGAAGTGGTGGTTTAGCATAGAGAAATATAGAATGGTAACTCTCTATAAAATAATAAAAAGGATTTATAGTAAAAAGTATATGATACTTTTCTGGGACTATCTCTTTAAAGTATATAATAGGTGTGATCCAAAACCATAGTTGTAGTACGATTGGAACTACTACTTTTATATCTTTAAAAAAAGGTACAAGAAGAGACAATATCACCCCAAGGGAAAAGGTAAATAATAATTGTAAAAATATAAGAGGTATGAGTAAAAACATAGTATAGCTTAATGGAAAATCTACTACAAATAAAAAAAGAACAGCCAAGATCATAGATATGACAAATGCTATAGTTTGTGAAAGTGCTGATGATATTTGGAAAACATACATAGGAATACTGATCTTTTTTAAGTAGTGTGCATTTGTATCTATTGAGTTTACAAGTGTACCTAAAAGAGTGCTAAAACTAACCCATGCAAAAAGACCTGAAACAAGATAAACACTATAAGCATAATGACTTTGTTCAATACCTAGTTTTAAGATCATCACATTAGAAAATATGATCGAATAAATAGCAATCATGATTATAGGAGATAATATAAACCAAAACTGACCTAAAGATGTACCAACATATTTTTGTGTAAAATCTCTTTTTGTAAAAGTTAAGATCAGTGATACTTTTTCATGCATAATTTAATGCCACCGTAATACTTTTTGTTTAATAAAATACAAAAACCTTCCAAGAACAGGAACACGTCTTAACTTTTGAAGAACATAACGAATACGCTGATTATTAAGTAACTTTTGTTCTAAAGTAGCACGCTCGCTTTCAACTTTAGGCTGGATCTCTTCTAACAGCTGTGCGATACTTTCGTCATGATGGTCTGTAAAAAGGTCATATGATTTCAACAAAATATCACTATCTAAAAACTTGTATCCCCAGTAGTTTTGTAAAGTATTTCTTAAACGATTTGTTTTATGTGGAAGTGGAAGAGGCTTAACTACATTTGTTTGTACTACATCACTTAATACTTCACTCCAAAAACTAGTCATGAAAAAATGATCCCAAATAGATATATATTCTTTAGTGTTTGGCTCGGTATTTGAATGGTCTATGTAAAAAGGGTTTTTATAAAAATACTCTCCTTTTTTTCCAAAATACTTGGCTTCCATAACAGTACTTGAGCTTATGCTATAAAGAGCTTCGATCTGATCTTGTGCTAAAAGATAGTAAATATTTTGATCAGTGTAACTTACGTTGTGATATTTGTTAAATATAGATTTAATCTTATCATTATCTTTTGCATATGGATGCATTTTTACATAAATGTGGTTGTATTTTTCACTTAACTCTTTCACTTTGTCTTCATAGTTTTTAAGACTCATTAACTCTTCACCATTTATAAGTGACTTATCAACCTCTACTTGCCCTGCAAATAACATAGAATTTGCTTTAAGTGATGGCTTTTTCATTTTTGCCATAGTTGCTTTGTGGATATTTGCATGGATAGTATAATACTCTTCATCTATCTGATAAGTTTTTAACTTAGTATAGATCTCTGAACTTGAAGTACGAAATGCAAGTAGTAAATCATCTAAATAACGAACAGGATGTATGATTACATCTATGTATGGAATACTTAACATGTCAAAAGCTTTTAATAGTACACTTGGAAGTTCAAAGCCAACGACAAGAGCATCTTCAAAGTAATTTTTTAAATACTCTAAAGATTCTTTACTTGGTGTGGCATTGTATATTTTGATCCAATTTGAGTGTGTTGGATTTAGGTTGTTCTTTTTATAAAATTCACGTGGATCAAATGATCTTTTTGAAGCTGTGTGGAGAAGTTCTACATCTAAATTTGTTGCAGTGTTAAGCTGATGTTTTAAAAGATTGTAAAGCCACGCTATATTTACGTTTTGATCACTATGCTTTGGGTCTGGAGTAAGTCTTAAAAGATCTCCGGTTATAACTATTTTCTTCATCTAACTTTCCTCATTTGAATGAATTAATGATGCTAGTTGTGTATAACATACATCGCTGTGAAAATTTCTATTTGCATATTTTAGAGCATTGCAAGATAATTTTTCGCGTAATTTACCAGAAAGCATTAGTGCTAAAAGTTTGTTTTTAAACTCGTCTATGTTGTCTGCTACTAAAAAAGCATCATTTATGCCATCCTCTAAGCCAAATGCTCCTTGCGGAGATGTAAGTAGTGCTAAACCACTACAGATAGCTTCTACATTTTTAATCTTTAAGCCTCCACCTATATTTACCGGATTTATAACGATTAAATCCTTGTATGCGTATATACTTTGAAGATTTTCTACACGCCCTTTTGTATAGATCTTCTTTTTGTTGTTTGCTTGAACACTGTTACATATATCTCCATATATTTCCAATGAATACTCGCATGGGACGAAAAGATCCCAAATGTTTTTTAAAAACCAGTTAATCGCATCTTGATTGGCAAGAGTATTTCCACCTATAAAAACAATCGCTTTTTTAGATTCTTTTTTTTGTACTGTAGAGATCTTAAAAGAGTAAGGTACTAGAAGAGAGTTTATGTTATTCTCTTTAAGAAACATATGTTCATGTTTCTGAATACTTAGTATGTAGTCGTACTCTTTGAAAATAGACAGTTCTTGTGATTTAGTTATTTCTATCCAATGTTTTTCGTTGTTTTTCTTAAAAGTTTCATAACGCTTAAACATTATGTCGTGTGTATCTAAATAACTTTGTTCTTTTGGGAATAATGGCAAAAAGTATGAAAGGTGAATATATTCTATTATCACTTTTTTAAAACTATAGTTTTGTAATAAAGTTGCTAATTTTTTATAATTTTTTTCATCTACAAAGTTTTTTAGTACTGAATGCTTTTGTACAAAAAACTGCAAATCATCCAGTTCAACATCTTCTTCTTTTACATCTTGTAAGAACAATACATTTTTTGAAAGATTATTTTTATTAATTATTTTTTGATCATTTGATCGTTTTGGATTAATGTAAACAACTAACAGTTTTTCACTTTTTAATAGATACTGAACCATATCAAAAAGTCTGTTTTTGCTTCCAAGGTTCTGATTCCAAAAGTCTATATGCGTAATAATTAAAAGTGGTTTTTTTTCTAACGGAGTAAAAATGTTTACTAAATTTTCTCGTTCTTTTGAAATAATATTTGTATATATTTTTTTACTGTGTTGTTGTAATTCTTCAAGTTTTGTTTGATCACCAACTAAAGATAATAACTCTTGAAACATTAAAGATAGGTCCTTAATGTTATGCAATGGTGATGTTGAGGAAATACCTTCAAAACCTATATCTGTAGAGACAACTGCTTTTGAATAAGAAAGTGCTTCTATTGTTTTGATCTTAAGCCCTGTACCTAAGATCAATGGATTAATAACAACATCTACACCATTATAAAAATTATCAATATTTTCTACAAAGCCAAGTAGTTCTATATTTTTATTTTTAGTTTTTACTTTATTACATATAGAACCTGCTATTTGTAGCTTTATATTGTTTGACTTTTCATTTTGTTCAAAAATGTCTATAAACTTTTGAAGTGAACAGGTATTGACTGAATTTGCAGATCCTACAAAACCAACTCTTAAACCATCTGTTTTTAGCACTTTAGGTTCTAAAATATTTTCTGCTTGAATATGTCCTAGAATATATACTTCTGTTTTTGTAATCGTTCTAAAAAAATCCGCTTCTTTTTTTTGGATCGCTATAATCTTGTCTGCTCTATTTAAAGCTATAGTTTCTTGAGATGGTACTGTATAAAAAAAATCTGGTGTTAGACCTTTTTCCTTTAACATTAAGTGACGGTTAGAAAACTTATCATGAGTATCTATTATTTTTGTTATGTATTCTGGAAGAAACTCTAAGATTTTTGATTGAAAAACATAACTACATAATATGCTATCCACTTTATGTTTTAGTGCTATTTGTGCTACTTCTTCTCCAAGACCTTCTTGATACCAGTCATCTATATAATAATAACCTTCTTTACGTACTTTTGGGTGAATTGTTTTTTCAATTACATAAAACTCATCCCATTGATCTTGCATGTCTTTACTTTGTTCTTTAGTAAGCCCTTCTTGAGTATAGTAAACAAATACAATTTTATGTCCATTATCTTGGAGCTCTTTAGCAAGATTAAAAATTCGTGAACGATTACCTGCAGACTGCGGATGTGATGGCGTTGGAGAAAAATATAAAACTACACTCATAAGATTTTGTTAAACTCTTTTATAATCATCTTGGAGTCTAACTATATCATCCTCACCTAAATAACTTCCAACTTGGATCTCTATGATCACAACTGGAACTTTACCTTGGTTTGAGAGTCTATGAAGATCCCCCATTTTTATGTATGTTGATTCATTTTCTCTTAATACAAATTCTTTATCTTCTACAGTAACAGTTGCTGTACCACTAACTACTGTCCAATGTTCGTTTCTATGGAAATGTTTTTGCAAACTTAATCTCTCAGATGGCTTTACTTCAATACGCTTGATCTTATACCCTTTACAGTCTTCTAAAACGGTATAAGTACCCCATGGTCTATGTGCTGTTAAATGTATATTGTGAAGTTCTGTATGTTGTTTTACTTTTTTTACAACCTCTTTAACTTTTTGGGAAGATCCTTTTTTACTTACAAGTAAAGCATCTTCAGTATCTACAATTATAAGATCTTCAATATCTACTGTGGCGATTTTTCTATCTTTTCCATAAACAAGATTACTTTTACTATCTATACAGATATGATTTTTATTTACAGTGTTTGCATTTTCATCTTTTGGAAGCTCGTCGTAAAGTGCATCAAAACTTCCTAAATCTGACCAATCTATATTAGATGGTATAACTTTAACTTTAGAAGACTTTTCCATAACTGCGTAATCTATACTGTCATTTGGAATCAGAGACATTTCTTCATAACCTATTCTGGTCATATCTGTTTCAGTGTTTTTTGCACTATTTATAGCTTCTTTTGATTTTTCATATATATCTGGCGAGTATTTTTTCAGTTCATCTAAAAAAACTCCTGCTTTAAAACAAAACATACCACTGTTCCAATAAAAATTCCCAGCTTCATAATACTTCTTTGCCGTTGCTAAGTCTGGTTTTTCGTGAAAAGCTTTTACATCTGTTCCGTTAGATTCGATATACCCAAAACCTGTTTCTGCAAATGTTGGTGTAATGCCAAACGTAACCAAGTTACCTTCATTTGCAAACTCTTTTGCTTTTATTAAGACTGATTCGTATTCTGATTCATTTTTAATTAAGTGGTCTGATGGTGTTACAAGGACTATTTCTTGTGGATCAAGTTTTAAACATGCTAATGCTATAGCAGGTGCTGTGTTTCTTCCTACTGGTTCAAGTAGATAACTATTTGTATTAATATTCATCTCTTCTAATTGATCATAGGCAAGAAAGTACTGTTCTGTATTTGAAACAATATATTGTTTTTGACATACTTTAGAATTTCTTTTTACAGTTAACTGGAAAAGTGATCTTTCATCAAATAACTTCACAAATTGCTTTGGCATAAGTGTTCTGCTAATCGGCCAAAGTCTAGTACCATTTCCTCCACATAAAATTATATTTGTCATACCTTAATAAGTCTTTCATAAATTTTATGACATAATACTATCTAGTGCATTAATACCCACTGAAATATAACTCAAGTTTTAAGCTTATCTTTCAAAATAATTTTTCCTGCTTCAACACCTGGCTGGTCATACGCATTTATATATAAAAACTTAGCTACAACAGATGTAAGAAGTTCATACTCATACATAAGTGCTGCAATGCTATATTCATCTACTCCATTCATACTTATTACATCACACGGTATATCATTTAAATCATTAAGAGCTTGTATAGTTGCATCTGCTTGTTCATTTATAAGATATGAAAAGTTTAAATTTTCTAAATAACTTAACTCTTCTAATCCTTTTAGCCTTATACCTGGAATTTGTGCTTCGTTGTGAAAGTCCTCTACTTTTACTACTGTTACAGTTTTATCACGTTTACCTTCCATAATGAGTTGTAAAAAAGAATGTTGATCAATTGGACCTATAATTCCAACAGGTGTAAGACCTTGGTTTGTGCTGTTTATATCTATCTTTCCGAGACTCTCACCCCAAAGCTGAATATACCACTTGTTAAACCCCTCTAAACGTGATGAATATGAAAAAACGACATTTATATTAAACTTATTCTTATATTCTGCAAAAAATCTTGCTTTTTTTAAAATTCTTTGTTTTGTTGAATCTTGAGCTTCAAAAAAACCATCATAAATCCACTTTGTTCCTCGGAGAAGATCATCAATATCTAATCCAACTACAGCTAAAGGCAACAAACCAACAGCAGAAAAAACAGAAAACCGTCCACCTACATTTTTTGGTATTTCAAATGTTTTCATATCGTTTGTTTGTGCATAGTTGTTTAACTTAGAATCATTTTCTGTTACAACTACAGTATTTGTTTTGTCACACTTAACAAGTGAATTGATATATTTCCATATAGACACAGTTTCAACAGTAGTGCCACTTTTAGATATAACTATAAATAGTGCATCTTTTAAATCAATCGCATCTATTTTTGATTGTAATTCTATTGGGTCGGTACTCTCAAGAAAGTGCAGTTTTTTACTTAAATCTTTTGAGTGTTTTAAAAACTTATATATAGCATAAGTACCTAAAGTACTACCACCTATACCGATCACAACTACATTTTTTTGTTTTACAGTTTTTGCATACTCTTTATAAGGAGATGTATCTTGATGTACAAGATTATAATAACCGATATACTCTCTTTCTTGTTCTATACTTTGAAAAAGCTCTTCATCTGAAATACTTGGATTATAATTATTTGTGTAGTTCATTTATTTCCTTACTCTCAAAAAAACAGGAAACCTTGGATTTCCTTTTGAAGTTAAACCGTAATATTTAAATGTTATTACAGAGCCTATTATAGGTGGATTTTTTCTTTGAAGATCATTAAATCCGCTACCAATCTTAATAATTTTACCACTTTTTTGTTTACACTTTATTGAGCCAAGTTTGTTTTTATACTTTCCTTTACCTTGCATATGTCCAACAACTATACACTCATCATCTAAAAAACTTTTTACTTTTAGAGCACTACTAGCTCTACCTGTATAGTAAGGCAAACTGCCATCACGTACAACTACACCTTCGCCACCTTCTTTTTCTATTGTTTTATGAAAATTTTCTAGGTGTTTAATGTTTTTTACTTTTATTTGTTTTATAAGTTTTAAGTATTTTGTTTCTTTTACTTTGGACAATCTTTGAAGAAGATTACCTTTTGCTTCTGGTACCTCAAAAACATTGAATGTTAGTTGCTTCCATCTAAATTCTAATGGTTTCATCGATAAATCTATTTTAGAAGTACTGACAATAGAACTAATATTCTCAAAGTCTGCTCTTCTACTCCATAATTCACCATCAAGTTTAAATTTAGGAAAACCTTTTGTAAAAAAAGCAGGAGCAGTAAATATATTCCCACCTCTTGAAATAAAGTTTTTACCGTCCCAATATGCTCGTATGCCATCAAGTTTTTCACTCATATACCAACCAGTAACATTTATATCTTTTGAGTATGTTTTAAGCAAAAGTAGATTTGGTCTATCAGCGTATATCGATATTACAATTAAAAATAGTATTAAAAATATTTTATACATAACTATTCAATTCTGTTAATCTTTTTTTATACTTCTGTATTTCACTAAATCTATCATATTTTATAGCACCTTTTAAAAGTAGCTTATATTTTTTAATCAGCTCTTGAATGATTAAACTTTCTTGTACAAGGTCTAATTTTTTTGTATGATTATCTAAAAGTAACTTTTCCAATGAGCTAACTCTAAATCTATCCATTCCCCAATATTTAAAACTTAATTGATCATCATGCCCTGCATACTTTATGATCAATTTTTGATCAACTAAGCCTATTTTATGGCTTTTTGCGATCCTTAACCATAAGTCATAATCTTCACATACTTCTAAGTTTTCATCAAATAAACCAAGTTCGTTAAATAGTTGTTTGTTTATAAGTACAGATGATGGAGCTATAATACAATGACTTAAACATTTTTCAAATATATCCCCTTCATACTTTTGAAATTTTTTAGGTACTTTTAATTCTTTTGAATCTCTAATCCATAGCTCATCTGTATAACTCATTAAAATATTTGGATTGTTATAATGAAATTTAACCTGTTTTTTTAACTTATCTATATGCCATTGATCGTCCGAGTCCAAAAAAGCAACCCATTTACTTTTGCTATTTTTAACACCTGTATTTCTTGCAAAAGAGACACCAGAGTTTTTTTGATAAATGTATTTTATATTTGGAAAATCTTTTTTTATATTTGAAGTATCATCTGTGGAACCATCATCTACCACTATGATTTCTTTAGGAGTGTGTGTTTGTTCATAAACTGAAAACAAAGCACGCTTTAAAAACTTATATCTATTGTAAGTTGGAATAACTACGCTAATATCTATAATATATTCCTTTTATATTTTAAACTATTTTTTACATTTACCTATAATAATATTGGCTCTATTTCTATCAAGTGTTCTATGTCCAATACCTTTTACTTTTTTTAAATCTTCAACCTTAGAAAAACATCCATAAGTATCTCTAAAAGCTACTATTGCCTTAGCTTTCTTGCTACCTACACCTTTTAATCCTGCAAGTTTTTTTATAGATGCATTATTGATATCTATAGTAGCAAATAGTGAGCTAAGTATCATAATTAACGAAATAATAATCTTCATTAATAGCCTTTTAATAATTTATTTAAACATATAATACTATTTTGATGTTTAATTAAATATTAATTAAAACATTTTATGTTATTTATAATTATATCACCATTCTTTGATCTCGTTGTAAACACTATCACGCTCAACAGGAATAAATCCAGAGTTTTTAATAAGCCCTACAAACTCTTCTAAGTCTACTCCATTGGCACTTTTAGCGCCTGCTGCAGAGTTTATAGACTCTTTCTCAATTGTACCATCCAAGTCATTTGCACCAAACTCTTGAGCAACAAGAGCCAAGTTTACAGTTGATGTTACCCAGTAAGCTTTTAAGTTAGGTACATTGTCTAAAACTATACGTGATATTGCCATAGTTTTTAAGATCTCATTTGCCGTGATAGCTTCTTTAACATTTAAGTAGTTGTTTTCAGTTTGATAAACAAGTGGGATGAACGCATTAAATCCACCAGTTTTATCTTGAAGCTCACGTATACGCATCATATGATCTATTCTGTGCTCACGTTTTTCTACATGACCAAAAAGCATAGTAACATTAGACATTTTTCCACGTTTATGCCATTTTTCATGGATCTCTAACCACTGATCAGACGTCACTTTACCCTTACATATATAGTCACGTACCTTCTCATCAAAGATCTCAGCACCACCGCCCGGCATAGAGTCAACACCGTTTTCTACCATTAGATCAAGTATCTCGTCATATGTTTTATTATAGTGTCTTGCTAAAAAATCAACCTCGGCAGCTGTAAGAGCTTTTACATGTATATGGGGATATGCAGTTTTAATCTTTTTAAATATACTCAAATACCAATCAAGCCCCGTATCTGGATTATGAGCTGAAACTATATGAACCTCTTTGGCTCCGCGTTTGTCAATATCTCCAACAATATCTAAGATCTCATCATGGGTCATAGTATAAGGGTTTGGATTTTTTCTATTTGCACTGTACGCACAAAACTTACAAATATCTGCACACACATTTGTCGGATTAATATGACGGTTTATATTAAAATACGTCTTTTTACCGTGCTTTTCTTTACGGATCTTATCCGCCATCTCGCCTAATTCAAATAGATCCTTTTCATATAGGCTTAGTGCTTCTTCATAATTTATTCTACTCATTTATAATCCCGGTGCCTTCCACATTGAAGTTGTAATATTTTCATCTACTAAATTTAGTTGAGCCTCATAAGCCCAAATCCATTTTTTCTTAATCTCTTTATACTTTTCATAATTATTCATATTTGGCTCATACGTTTTTTCCCACTCTACCAAAGTGTTGGCTGCATCTACTAAACTTTTATATATTCCTGCTCCAACACCTGCACTCATTGCAGCTCCAAGTGCTGTAGCTTCACGCACTTTTGGAATCTTAACACGTTTTCCAAGGACATCTGCCAAAGTTTGACTCCACAATTCACCTTTACTAGCTCCACCTGCAAAAACAACCTCTTCAAACTCTACATTTGAGAACTCTTTTATGTTCTCTAAATTGATTGCACTTACAATACAAGCATTTTCTTGGAGTGATTTGAACATAGATGCTCGGTTGTATTTAGTCTCATCCAGTCCTAAGTTTAAAAAGCTTGGAGCGGCATGATACCACTTACCGTATTTCATGCTATCTGAAAATATAGGTAAAATTCCATATGAACCAACAGGTACTTCTGCAGCTTTTTTCTCTAACAACTCATATGGA
>Ga0193953_1000725_pt1 | contig 16748 bp, 11 predicted proteins | sample BB_4_MG_FD_140325 | JGI IMG/M metagenome (GOLD analysis project Ga0193953, IMG submission 140325) | Microbial mat bacterial communities from the Broadkill River, Lewes, Delaware, United States - BB_4_MG | ecosystem: Environmental > Aquatic > Freshwater > River > Microbial mats | place: USA... | reverse complement strand
TGCGCCGGTTTTTATGTGAAAATGTTTTGTGAGCAGCGTCAGATTGATGCTTCAGGAATCAAAATCATTCAATCCATGGAACATGACAAAGAAACCCGCTTGATCAGTCGAATTAACCTGGATATTCAAGTACCGGATAGTTTTCCTGAAAAATATAAAGCCGCCGTTATTAAAGCCGCCGACCAATGTACTGTTAAAAGGCATCTTCAAGCACCACCGGCTATTAATACCTTTGTGAGCAGCATCAATTAAGCTCGACCAAAGAGTGGATATAAAAAAATTGAGCTTGTTTCTTAAGAGAAGCAAGCTCAATTTTTTATCTCTTAGTCATAACGGCATTCAATAATGTTGTTTTCCACAACACTTTTTGAATTTTAATCCACTACCACAAGGACAGTGATCATTTCGTCCAATGCGGGCTTTGGTTTCAGTAAGATTTCTATCGTCCATGTCCTGATTGAAGATCTCTTCTAATAGTTTATATAATTCCGGATGATTTTTAGCCAATAATTTAGGGCGCTCAAAGAAGTATTCGCTAGTAACCGAGAAAAACTCTGCGCGATTGGTCGCTCCATAAGGATTAATATCTGACAAGCCTTCATATATCTCATCAATCTTTTTATTGATCAAATCAATCCACGGAATTGCATATTGCTTTTCAAGCAGCAAGGCCGGAACCCCATCTACTGTGCCATCCGATTTGTCGATTAGATGTACAAACTCGTGAATGGCCGTATTTTTCTTATCCGACTCATTGGCGAAACCATGAAGCAAGGCTGGTTTTGACAAAATCATCTTACCTTCCATCAAACCACTTCCCACCATCCCTAATATGTTGGTATCATCACCAGCCGTCTCAAACTTATCATTAAAAGAAGCCGGATATAACAATACTTCACCCAGGTTTTGATAGCGCCAATGTGGAAAAGCGAAAATAGGAATTACCGCACTGGAGGCCACCAGCAAACAATCCGTTTCATCTACCTGGATACCAATTCCGGTAATGCGACAGTTGGCCAGAAATTCCAACACTTTAAATTCAAATAGCTCTTTCTCTTCAATTGACAGACTGCTATAAAAACTTACATTTTTAATGAGAATGGTTCGCCATTCGGGTTTCATTTTACCCTTGGGCTTAATCCATTTGGCAGAAGATTTAGATGATTTAAAGAGAAACCATACAATGGTTGCAACGGCAATAAATAAAATCAGGTACATTTTAATTCAGGTTAAAATAAAAAATAAACACACGTATAATACCAATTGTATTTCAAAATGATTGTTAAAGCATTTTGAAAATTATAATGGTTAATGCCGATACAAAAGCAAAGATTGATAAAAAAACAATCTTTGCTTTTGTAATCGGTATAATTCAATACCATTTTTCAGTCATCCGATTTTTAACATCATTCCATTTCATCAGCACACTAATCATTTCCTGGAGTTATATGCGCCAGAAATTGCCATAACTGATGTCAATCATGCAGGTGATTTAGCTACTATTCGTCACGTCAAATACGCCTGCACCTCCTGGTCATTTACTTCAGTGAAAGATGTACAAATGACATCTCCTTGTTGAAAAATGAGCATTTGATTGACGTGCAAAAATTACTTCTTATCCGTTGAAATATCGAACATCCCCTGGAAACTATTAGGTAAAAACACCTTATCTCCGGGATTATTGGAAATGGTTTGCATGCCATCAATGTATTTCTGGGATAAGAGGATTTGGCCGGCAAGTTCCAACGACGCATTTTCTTTCAATTTGGCCACGTAGGTACCTTCTGCTTCAGCTAAAATACGCAAGGCATCCGCTTTGGCCTGGGCACGTATAATCATGGCATTGGCTTCAGCTGTGGCTTTGGTCATTTCAGCCTGCGCTTCGCCTTCGGCCTGGGCCATGACAGCTCGTTTCTTACGCTCAGCTGTCATCTCCTGCATCATGGCTTCGGCTGTCTCGCTGGAGTAATTGATCTCCTGAATCTCCACACGCGTAAAGGTAATGCCCCATTTATCACCCACTTCAGATAGCTGAGTGGCGATTTTTACATTTAAATTCTGACGTTCTGACAATACCTGATCGAGTTTTATCTTACCAATATTGGCCCGTAAGGCATTCAGGGCAATATCCGCCACCGACTTAGGTAACACATCAATGGCATACACAGCTTTCACCGGATTGGTGATGCGCCAGTATACAGAAGCATTGGCATCGATGGTCACATTGTCGAGTGTTTGGCACTGACGTGGTGGTGTATCGGTTTGTTGTTCAGAGAGCTCAACAAAATACCCCTTCTTATTGGCGGTGCCTTCCCATTCGGGCAATCGCTTGATGCTTTCAATAAAAGGAATCTTAAAACGCAAGCCTTCACGTTGCACACGGGCATGTTTGCCGAATTGCTTGATTAAAACCACATGGTTTTGAGGAACTGTATAAATTAATGCCATTATATATCCATTATGAATTAGTTTATGCGTATAATAAATGATTTTATAATCTCTTGCTTTGGCCAGATCTTGAGGTCTAAGAAACAACTGCTTTCTCTACCCTCTGCCATCACAGACTTTTAAATAGCGCCTGCGATTTATCCAAGACCTTCTGTGCCGTTTTATTGGCATGATGGATAGCTTCAAAGCGTTCGGCTAACTATTGTTAGAGGAACCAATAGTGATATGCTCAATAATAATGAGCGGATTGGATATGCCCCAGTGCGGAAGGCCTCCCAAAACTTGTCTACTTGCGACTTTAGCTCCCTTGTGATCATATGTTGTGATTCGGTTTGTGCATTTGAATAAAATCGCGTAAAAATACCAATTTAACACTAAAATGACACGGTCCGGAACAGATAATAGTTAACAAAACTGAAATGGGATAAAATACAATTTCTCTATCTCTGTGCCTTATTGGTGATCTTTTAAGTTGATTTTAACCTAAAATCAGATATCGCATAAAATTGATTACCCTCACCTGCGCTTGAAATCAGGTTAAAAAGCAAATCAAGCGCATAATAAAACAAATCAACAGCGTCATCAAAAAGGAGGCTTCAAATGGAGATTTTGAAAGACGATTTAAAGTTGATTGTTCTAATAATTATGAGTGGGTAGCTATGGTGGCATTTAGGTGGTTTAGTAGGTACTCCGGCCTTAATGTTTCCATTGATGAACAAATTGAACCAACTGTTAAATCTGGAAGAAGATATATCGAAAGAATGGATGTAAAAGTCTCCTGGACATAAACACTCCCGTTCCCCCTTTTCTTCCCCCTAAAAAAGAAAACCCGCTAATCATCAACGGATTAGCGGGTTTTTTAGTGCCCAGAACAAGACTCGAACTTGCACGCTCTTGCGAGCACAGGCCCCTCAAGCCTGCGTGTCTACCAATTTCACCATCTGGGCAATTTTCAAAGCTATCTTTATAACTTTTTTGAGCGAAAAACGGGACTCGAACCCGCGACCCCGACCTTGGCAAGGTCGTGCTCTACCAACTGAGCTATTTTCGCAATTTTTGTGTTACCTCACCATAAGTATTGCGATGAGTTGTTTTCGTAATTGCGATTGCAAAATTATAAAAATTCCCCATTCTATCATAGCTTCAGCGTTTTTTTTTACCAAATAATTTCTTTTTTATTGATAATTAGAGGCTTTATTTTTTGCTATATTGAGACGTTGTAAAGAAATATCCCAATTAAAACGAAATGACGCAGGTTCAAATAACGTATGTCCCCTCCTCTTTCAATTTTCGCGGCATTTTTAGATTTTTCAGATTGAATGAAATACCTTTTTATTTGGTCCGGGCAGCATTAACTATTTCACGGCGCACAGCCGGTTTACTTTCAATAACCTGGTAAAACTCATTAATGTATTTCAAACATTTCTGCTTTTCTTTTAATTCCAGATACTCAAAGTCGATGAATAGATCAATGACCGAACTCTTCGCCTCAATAAATTTACGAATAGGCTTTTCCATTTCTTCTAATGGTCTTTTATAACCTCTGTAAACCCTTTGTTTGACATTAACGGCATCCACTTGCGGAGCTGGTTTGGCATAAGGGGCATTCACCAACCCTGCCCAATCAAAATCGTAGGGCACTGCAACAGGAGGTGAATGGGTTGCTTTTTTCAATAAGATGATATTATGAAGTTTTGGCACCGACCAGTCTGTATTGCCAATCATATACTGAAAAAGTGCCAACTCTGCCATTCTAAAATAATCAGTATTTAATTGATGAATATTGGCCACTTTCATCTCGTCCATGCCGTTACGTGAGGCCATATCATCTTTGTCCTCTATGAAGAAAGCTATTTTTCTCAAAGCATTATTTTCATCACCCGTATCTAAGTATGTGATATTTACCAATCTCACATTAAAACTTACCTCTGAAATTAAGTTATAAGATTTGTAAGCAAGATATTCTTTTATTGTGCAAGCTTGTAATCGCTCACTTTTATCACGGCAATGTGTCACCAGTTTCAACTTATTCTGTCCTTCAAAAACAGTATTATGAACACTATCCTTATCAAAATTGAATTTTAACGGTGGGAAATCACAATTTTCACATTTCAATCTGAAATTACCTCTGGTTTTCAATTTAATGTGAAAGACAATGGTATCCTTTCCATTAATATGTTTTAGTGTAGCAGGATGGTATGGACGTTCGAGATCCAGATCTTTTTTTAGCTCTTTGAAATTTGCTTCAACAATTATATTTAACGGCTCTTCCGATAAAAACAATGGTTTGGTTTTAATTTGTGGAAATCCTCGTAGGGTATCACTCTGACTTACAGAGGGCATAACACCCAAGAGCAATAAGAACACAATCAGTACAAAAAATCGTTTTTCATTATTCATCATCAGTATCCACATGTCGGTGTAGAATTTCGAAATCAGGCAGGTTAATATTATTTGCCTTAGCCGTGAAATATATGGTAATATCGGAGATGTCCTTCAAGAAGTCAACATGTCCAATTTCAACCTTATGAATATCTAAACCCGTTCGCATTTTTAAATCTTCAATTAAATCTGGACGACGATCAGGACGAAGAAGCTCAATTTTTTCATATACTATTGTCTTACGCTGTTCGCCTTTATTCATCCATAAACGCTCCATGGCCCAACTCATTAAAATAAAAGTAGCATTTGCGATGACTAACTCAGGAAAAAAATAGCTTTTATGAGCTACACCGTTAATCACTGCTACCGCTATGATGAGAAATAAATAGGTCATTTCCCGAATAGGAATGGTGCTGGTACGATAACGAATGATGCCAAAAATAGCGAATAACCCCAAGGCAAAGCCCAACTCTAATTTAACGGCTGCTAAAAAGAAACACATGAAGAACACCGTAATACTGATTAACACGTAAGTGAATACATATTCTTTACGGCGTGCTGATGGAAAGTAAATCCCCCAAACAACTGTTCCTAAAACAGCGAGGTTGAATACTAAACGTACAACTAATTCCAACAAGACGGGTGATTGCGATAATTCTAAGTCCATTTAATTTTGGTTTTTAAATACCAAAAGCATAATGAGAATTGACTTCAGACATTAGATTATTCAGCTTTCGCAAACGAGGTTTAAAACGATTATATTTGGCGCCTTCATTTAAAGCTATGGTTCCCACACAATATTTACTCATTGACATTGGCAATACACCATGCTCTTTCATGGTACGTGCAAAATCTGAATAAAGCTCATCCCGATCTCTTTTGATTTCTACAATAGAACAATTGGGAAGTGTGAAGAAATGTCCTTCTTTTTCAAACTCAATACCTAAGTCAATTGTAATTCGCTCACAGGCATTTTTATTAACAAATGTAATACGATTAAACTTAGTATTTAGTTTTGGAATAAGGTTAGAAACCTGATAAGGTGATGCATCTTCCACGAATGATTGCAAGCCTCCTTCAAGATCAACATTAAGGTTATCAATTGCTAATCGGCTCTTATGCGTACGCCCTTTTTCTTTACGCTTTACCTCCAGAAACATATCTCCAGATTCCTCATATTGGCGGTAACGCACTTTATAACGTCTCTTTTTACCATTATGATGATCCCGAAACATGCTAAAGTCATCTGTATCAAAATAGGTAGTTGAATAAGAAAGCATCCGTTTTTGGTCAATCTCTAACACTTTGTAATCATCTACTATACTGGTGAGGCAATTCTTCAATACGGACGGAGACAATAAAAACTTAGTATCAAGCCTATTCAGAAGCTTAACACTGTCCATTTCATTTAACTGAATCGTATCGAATAAATTGATTATTTCAACTAACCTTTTCATATTGCTACCCCCTGATCCTATTCTTTGGTTACTCATTTTTACACATCTCAAACAAAACCACTAAATACTGCCTATCTGAGACTTACAACAACACAACCCACAACTCTCTCTCTTTTTAAGCGGTGCAAAGAAACTCATCTTTAATTCTATGTAAAAATGACAATCCTCATCTTTTTTTAATGAGCTTACAAATTATCATCATTTTAAAACCAGTTTCTATTGGGTATTAGTTACACCCCTTTTATATAAAGGAGTACAGAAGGATAATAAACCCTTATTTCAACCTCTTAAAACATGTTAATTTTAATTAACCAACTAAAAAAACACATTTACTATACTGTCCCCTTTTTCGCACTACTTTCAATTTGAATGATGAGCTCCGTTAAACCCGTTCATTTGATAAATTATACCCCAAAAAACCGACCAAAACATACAAATCATTGAACCACAAACAACTATTGCATTTTGACGAAAGATTTATTGTTCGGATACGTACAGTTAAGGGGATAATATCGAACAGATGTATTGCATGGATAAATTTTTTGAGATTTTTCAGGGCTTCCAATAAACTTTATTGCAAATTTATCGTATGTTTATCTTGATTAGCCTTAAAACAAACTAATACAAATATGGCCGGTATATTTAATACGCTCTTTGGAGGAAAATACCCCTCTACTGAAAAATACGAAGCAAGTATCAATCAACTTAATTCTGATTATAACCGATATGTTGATTATGAATCTTCTGCAGCTTACAAGCGGTACCAAGAACTAGATCATCTGGTACATTCGGGCGACTTTATCAAGCAAGTGGAGAAGCTTAAAAATGAAAAATTCAAAGACACGAAAGAGTTCCATGCTTATAAAGATTACCAGTCTTTAAAAAAGGCTAAGGATTTAAAACGGTATTTTAAAACCCTCGATTCAGGCGTAATTGCACGTTATGAAGAGATTACTGAATCGCCGGAATTTCTTGAGTTTACTAATCTGGCTCAACTTGTAACCAGCCCGGAGTTTATTGAGGCCCGAAAAGAAAAGGACTATAAGAAAAGTGATTTCTTCCAGAAATGGAAACGTTACAAACAATTAAAGAAAGATCGGAATATTCGTTTTCATGAGAAAATTAGCCGATCATCTGATTTTGAAAATTATAATCTTCTAAAAGATTCTGAACGACTAAAAAACTACCTTGAGCAAGATAAGTACATTAATTCTGAGTCATTTCAGAGTTTTAAGAAGGAACTGGAGGATACTCATCGATTTAAAAAATCTGAAGAACACGGCTTGCTATCAGAGTACGAAGAGTTAAAGAAAACACCTGAATTCATCTGGCATAAGAAGATTAGTGCCAAAAATCCTTTTACAGAGGTTAATAAATGGCAACTCACTTTTAAAGATGATTTTGATGGTACTAAGCTGGATAAAAACAAATGGATAACTGGGTATTATTGGGGTAAAGCGCTCCTAAACGATGTGTATGTATTATCCAATGAACGACAGTTTTTCAAAGACGAAAACATTGAATTAAGAGATAGTATCGCCAAATTGGTTACTAAAACCGAAAAAACGAAAGGAAAGGTTTGGGATGCCGAACGCGGTTTTATGCCGGCTGATTTCGATTATACATCTGCCATCATTAGTACCGGGCAAAGTTTTAGACAACTGTATGGGAAATTTGAAGCTAAAGTTAAGATTAATCCGGCCAAACCATTGAACCATGCGTTTTGGATGGTGTCTGAGAAATTAGCTCCTCAAATAGATATTTTCCGATTTAGTACTAAAGAAAACGGATTTAATGCAGGTGTTCATTCTCTTAGCAACGATCAAACTGCTGAATATTTATCTAAACATGTAAATGGTGTTACTTTCTCAAAAGACTATTACATTTTTTCATTGGAATGGACGAAAGATAAACTGACTTGGTTTATTAATGGTGTTCAGGTTCATGAGCAAACGGAGAAAGTACCCAATGATCCCATGTATATCGTATTTAGCTCCCACCTATTGGAACAAGCAGAAAAAATTCAATTACCAGCTTCGATGGAGATTGACTGGATTAAATGTTATCAGAAGAAATAGAGAATTTCTACATAAAAAAAGCGGTTGTTCAAAATTGAACAACCGCTTTTTTTAACCTATTCAGGAACACTAAAGCGTTTCCAAAAATCAGGATCACTTTCCTTATCCACAAAATATTGTCGGGTATTACCAGAAACTGAAGACTTTGAATGTACATCGTAAACAATCCATTTGATTTCTGATTTATTGGCAGCTTCCCCAGACGATCCCAAGGCAGAATATTGAATTTTACTAAGGGCATACCCTGCTTCAAATTTACGGTAGTCTACACCAACGTTATATTCATATAATTGGGAATCTTCACTTTCTTTATAAGCAGAACGTCCGGCATGAAAATAGCCATTACTAACAGCATTTATTTCAGCCCTTATAATGGCTTGATCTTTTTGATTGACATATAACAGACCTTTATAGGATTTGATACGTGCATCCCCGGTACTGACCATATCTGGCTTTTCCATTTCAAAGGCGATCACCCAAACAGAGTCCCCATTCATGACTATTTCGTCTTTCAAGTCCAGCTTAAATTGATCAACCATATTCACATCTAACACATTTCCCCGAACCCGCACGATATCAAAGTCAAGGATATCCTGAACATGAAGTAAACCACTTTCAAGCGGTATCACATCAAAATTGCGTCGGACTTCTTCTATTTTATAATTTCTATTTTCAAAAGCAGCACTATACGAGCGCTCTCCATATCCTTTTGCATCAGAGAAAAGAAGAGCCGCTTCCGTTTTCTGAGATGTTTTATTGTTTTGCTCAAAATAAACTTTGGCACTGTATGATTTCAGGTAATTATCCGAAATCATGTTAGATGCAGATTTAACGATTCCGTATAAGCGTTTCGATTCAGCTTTTACATCTACCTGACCAATACCATAAGCCTGGGGTAATAATTTGACTGTAACGGGAGTTAACAACAGAAGCTCATTCACGGATAACTCCTTGGGACGATATCCCACTGCAGAAATTTGTACTTTGAAATCGGCAAACTCCTCGCCCACAGACAATGAAAAATCCCCATTAAAATCACTGGCAGTTCCTAAATAGGTACCAATGACTCCAAGATTTGCAAATTCAACGGGTTGATTATTCTCTGCATCGACTACTTTACCTGTAATCTCAATATTTTGTGCCTGGATATTCGATACAAAAAGTAACGAAACCCAAATCCATCCTAAAGTCAATCTTAATTTATATACTTGCATAGCAAACTTTTTATATTTTTGATAAAATTAGAAAACCATTTTAAATCAAATATAATATGGCCAAGAAAATATTAGGAATAATTGCCATTGGAATACTTTTCAATGCCTGTGTCGTTTCGAAAAAGAAATATGAGGCCCTCCTCTCAGAAAAAACAGAGATATCCAAAGAGCTGAGCGATAAAAAGAAAGAGAATAAATCGTTGCAAAAGGATTTATCACAGGCGGTAGGTGATTTTGAAAAAATGAAATATGACTTTTCAAAAAGTAATGCTCTTAAATCGGATGAAATTTCCGACTTAATGATTCAAATCACTCAATTGAAAGATAATACAAAAAACCTGAATGAGAAATTAGATGAAACCATCAATCAATTCAAGGCAAAAGAAAAAGCGAATTACGAAGTTGGTGAAGAGCTAACAGCTGCGAGATCTAGCCTATTGAAGCTGAAACGGGATACTGCCAGTCTTCAATATACCTTAAAACTGGCCAGAGAACGTAATGATCAGATGCAAAAAGAAATTATGACCACTCAACAAAAGTTGACAGCCTCAGGGAATAAGTCTTTGCAAATGCAGAAAGATCTGGAAGCGCAAACTAAAAAAATGAAGCAATTTGAAATGCAATTGGTGAAAAATGAGCAAAAACTGAGTGAAATATCCGATAATTTCATCGCACTCCGAAAAGCACTTCTTTCTGCTAAATCATCCAATAAACCAATTGACCCGAATAAAAGTAAGCAAATTGATAAGATTGCCCGTTTGCTTGGACATTATTGATTCTCACTTCTGATATGAAATATTAATAAACGGCTCTTCAAATGAAGGGCCGTTTTTTTATTTCATCCGATTTAACAAAAAGGAGGAAAGCGATTTTGAGCTCTATTCAGCGCTTGTATAATGAAGTCTGGAAAGTCTGTACCGGAATAAATATAAACCAAACACTAACTTTTAGGATGCATGTGATTGACACAAAGAATCCCTAGAACATCTAAATAAATCATGAATATCAGGGGCTGAAACACTCCACAAACTAAATCAAGCAAACCACAAACCTTCTAATTTATCTAAAATACATAAAGCTTAAAATGGCAACGGTAATAACCATATAAATAATGGTCAGAGGAAAACCTACCTTGAAAAAGTCCTTAAAGTTATAACCACCTGGTCCATACACCATCAAATTCGTTTGGTAACCAATCGGTGTAATAAAATTAGCTGCGGCAGCAAATGATACAACTAGCGCAAACGGGGTTGGATCTAATCCCAGATTTTTAGCTGCCGTTAAAGATATCGGAAAAAGAATTGCTACAGCTGCCTTATTAGTAATATAAGCCGCTAACAGCGATGTGATAAGGTATATACCAAATAACAAAGACACACGACCAAACGGTAAAAAGATAGATATCACAAAATTGGCTATCATGCCTGCGACTCCGGTTTTTATCATCGCAGTACCTAAAGCCAGTGACAATGCAATGATCACTCCTAAATTATAATCAATGTTTTTGGGTAAATCCTTGGCATTAACGACCTTTAAAAGATTTATCATGCCCAGTACAATTAAAAGACCCAGAAATAAAGGAACTAATTTTATTGCGGCCAAAAATATAGCCATCAAAGTACCACCAAATAGCAGCCAGATTTTATACTTTTCAGGTTTGCGCAATTCCCGAACCTGGGATATTAAATAAAAATCGATTTCACCTTGCACACGACTCATGAAGTTCTCACCGGCCAATAATAACAACACATCCCCCGCTTTAAGCTTCACATCATCCAATTTCCCCACAATTCGTTCGCCATTGCGATGGATGGCTAACAGGGCGGAGTCATATTTTCCCCTGAAGTAAATTTCTTTAATCTCTTTCGAAATCAATGTACTATTGTGCGATATAACAATTTCGACGACCTGAGAACGTTTTAATTTGGACATCATCCCCACTGAAGGTAATGTTAACCCATTACTATCCGACAAGAGGTTGGCGATATTAGTGTGATCACCTGCAAAGCGCAACTGATCTCCCTCACGTATTACAAACTCCTGGTCAATCACCTGAAAGGTGTGTTTACCCCGACAAATTTCCACCAATATTAAACCATGTGAGCTCTTTAGGTCCGCCTCTTTCAATGAAAGACCAATTAGCTTCGAATTTTTTCGTATTTCCGCTTCCACCAGATATTTTCGATCACAGTCGGTAAAATTATCCATGGCTGACTTCCGATCCGGAAGCATTTTATAGCTAAAAAAATACAAATACATGAAACCGATCACTAACAAAGGAAAACCTACCCAAAAGAAATCAAACATTTCAAGGGGTTTCATGTTCGGAATGATCGTTTGATCTACCACCATTCCATTAACGATTAAGTTGGTAGATGTCCCAATCAAAGTGACACAACCTCCTAAAATAGCCGCATATGACAGTGGAATTAACAGTTTGGAGGGTGAAATATTATTCCGCTTACTCCATTGATGTACATAGGGCATCATGACCGCTACCAACGGGGTGTTGTTAAGGAAAGCAGAAAATCCGCCTACCCATAACATCATGCGTGCTAAAAATCCTTTATAAGAAGATGAACGTGGAAATATGCGTGCAAAAAAAATCTCAATCACCGATGTCTGACGGATGGCATCACCCAGTAATAAAAGCATGATAATGACAGCAATCTGTTCATTAGCAAAACCAGATAAAATTTCTTTTGGTGTTAATATCCCACTTACTCCCAATACCATAACGGCAATGAAAAAAGTAAATGCCGCCCCCATCAGTTCCTTATACAAGGAAATAAGAATAAAAGCAATCACCAAAAAAACTAAAACTACATCAAAATACTCCATGTGTCAGGGGTCGGATATTTGTGCTATTTTTGCAGGGGCAATACCCCATGAATCCAAACAAAAATAGGAATTTATTTGTAATTATCGGATATCATTTTGGCTGGTGTCGTCTAACAGTAACAAAAACACTTTTTTAAAGCACTATAAAAATATGAGTCTCTCCAAAAAAGGTATCGAATTATTGGCACCGGCAAAAAATTTAGCATGTGGAAAAGTAGCTATTGATCATGGTGCTGATGCAGTATATATAGGAGGTCCTGGATTTGGAGCCCGTAAAATGGCTGGTAACTCACTGGATGATATTCGGCAATTAATTGATTACGCACATTTATTCAAAGCAAAGGTTTACATTACCCTCAACACCTTATTATTTGATCATGAACTGGAAGAAGCAAATGCCCTGATTCACAATTACTATGAATTGGGTGCTGATGCCGTGATCATTCAGGATATGGGATTATTGGAGACCAAGCTCCCTCCCATTGCCATTCATGCCAGTACCCAAACGGACAACCGGGAATCAGAAAAAGTAAAATTCCTGGAGGAGGTCGGTTTTGAGCAAGTTGTATTAGCACGGGAGTTATCTATTGATCAAATAAAGACCATCCATGCCCGGTCAAATGTCAGGTTGGAGTATTTCATCCATGGTGCCTTATGCGTTTGTTATAGCGGCCAGTGCTACATGAGTTCGGCCATTAATAACCGAAGTGCTAACCGGGGCGAGTGTGGGCAACCCTGCCGGTTGAAATATTCCATGAAAGATAATGACGGAGAAATATTGTATCGTGATAAACACCTTTTATCACTGAAAGACCTAAATCTGTCTGATCACCTCGAAGATCTCATTGACGCCGGTGTGACATCGTTTAAGATCGAAGGCCGGTTAAAAGATGAAGATTACGTGGCAAATGTTACCATGCACTATCGCCAATTATTGGATGAGATAATCCAAAGACGAAATGACCTGATAAAAGATTCATCCGGTTTCATTCAATCTGCTTTAGCTCCCAAACCTGAAAAAAGCTTTAATCGCGGATTTACAGGATATTTTGTCAATGGCCGTCAGAAAGGTATTTGGTCCATAGACACTCCCAAATCACTGGGTGAAAAAATTGGAAAAGTCATTGCGGTTGCGAGGGATCATTTTACTCTTCAATCCTCAATACCTCTCAAAAACGGAGACGGACTTTGCTATTTTTCCAAAAAGAAAGAACTGTCAGGTATTGGCGTCAATCGAGTGGAAGGAAATAAGGTGTTTCCCAACCAAATGCATCATATTTATCCCGGCGCAACACTCTTTCGCAATTTCGACATCGCATTTCAAAATGAGATTAAGAAGGATCAGTCTCATCGAAAAATCAATGTCGATATTACCCTGACAGAGGAAAATCAGCACTTTCCCATTGTGATATCAGATGACGATCAGGTTCGCACGAACCATTGCGATACACACCTTACGCCCTCGCCTGCTACCAATGCAGAAGTGGCCTTTGTGCAAATTAAAAAACAGTTATCCAAACTGGGTAACACCGTGTATCATCCGCGGACAGTTGACATTAATTTCAATCAAGACTGGTTTTTTCCGGCAGCTGGCCTGAATGGCTTACGTCGGGAACTGGTTGAGAAGCACTCTGAAAACCGAATTAAGCAATTTCATCCGACAGATAAAATGTTGGTCCCAAACAATACACCATATCCTGCCAATGAACTCGATTTTAGTGGGAATATTATAAATAATAAGGCGAAACAATTCTATGAGCGACATGGTGTCACGCATGCTGAATGGGGCTTTGAAAAGAGCAGTAAACGGCCTTCGAATCACGTGATGACCACCAAACATTGCTTACTATATATGGCTGATAAATGTTTATTGCACCATCCTGAATTTAAATCCAAGCTTCCTATCTCGCTCTATAACGATAAAGATGAGTATCAATTAAAATTTGATTGTAAACGATGTGAAATGCAGATTTGGCGAAAGAAATAGGATCTAAAATAATTATCAATGTTCAATTATTAGTGAATGCCTGGATTGAAATCTTTGATGCAAATGTCAATTTTAGCAACATGTTGGAAGCGGGCAAACCTTACCTGCTTTTTGGTTCACATATCCGGATGGCTGGTACACATTAACAGCTGAGCTGGCAACGTGTACGGATGAGCGGGAAACTTATACGGGTGCCCCGTTAACGTGAACCGATGAACGGTTTGAGTTTTTGGGTCTAATTATAGGATATTGGAGCACAAAAAAAGGCTGAAATAATACCCTTTTTCGCAAACGAGTGACCAGGATAAGTTTCCCGGTCACTCGTTAACGTTTTCTGATGATGATTTTCCATTTCCCACTGACAGGGAAACACAAATTTTCCACCGGATTACAAGTTAAGAGAAAACTGAATACCTCCTCTGATCCAGCGCCCTGGTTGCGTCAGATCGCCTAAATCCTGATAGGCCTCATCCAATAAGTTGGTAGCTTCCAAATAGATTCTAAATTGATTTTCTACCCAGGAGATTCGCGTATCCACCGTTAAAAAAGATTGATAATCTACTGTTTCAAACTGATCCTTTCCCTCACTGTCTTTCCCCAAATAAGATTCAAAACTACCGTTTCTATCCTGACACAATACATTCCACGTCATCTGCAGATTTGATACAATGGCGTGGTGTACCCTAAAATTTGCTTTATGCTTCAGAAAATCCAACACATATTTGGACTCATAACCGGGAATCTTTTTGTGATCCTGATCCAACCAGGCATAACCCGCTTCGATGGAATAAATGAAGCATTCCGGGTGGATCCATTCCCGCATATTCACCTTCATTTGAGCCTCCACACCCCATGAATTCACATGGCCTACATTACGCGCCTTATTCTTTGTTTCTCCGTCATATTTACCCCAATCAATCAAATCCTTACCTTCGCGATAAAAAGCACCAATCTGACCTGCGAATACACCATCTCTAAACTTAAAGCCACCCTCGTAGGTGAGTGCTTCTTCAGGTCGGAGTTCTACATTGCCTTCGTCGGTTGGTCCGCTGTAAAAAAGGTCTGTGAAAGTCGGCATTCGCAATGATTTATTCAGCGATCCGTACATTCTCCATCCTCCTGAAAATTGATAACTCACATCAAATCCCGGAAAAAAATCATACTTCCAATCCAACCCTGAATTGGCATTCATTAATAATCCTCCCGACACAGATAGACGATCATAGGTATAGGTATGCTCTACAAACAGAGACGCATTGGATCGGCCATAATGTTTGGTAAACTCAGCATCTTCACCCGGCACTGGTTTGGGTTCCAGCATCTCATGTCCCAAGGTATTACTCCACACATTTTCACTTCGGAGCTCACCACCAATAGAAGTATGACCAGCTACCCAGGGAATAAGCATATTTAAATTAGTACCATATACATCGGTTAAATGATAATTGTGACCAGAATACCAAGCGGCTGGCTCATATCTAAATAATTCAAAACGATCGTGGTGACGCCGCCAATAAATAGAAGGAGTTATGCGAACTTTCGTACCGGAACTCATTTTCACTGCTGCAAAAGTCGTTTTGTTTTGTTCGTATTGATCCGGATACTTAGGAGTATAAAAGGCATTGGCACCAAAGCTTTTATCCGTATGTCCTACCTGAAGTGACAGATACTCGTTATCAAAATTCAATTGCCCCTGGTAAAACAGGTTGAGTGTTTCATAGTCCGTATTACGCATGTAGCCATCACTTTTGCCATAACTTGCAGCCACATAATTACGATAGTTTCCGGCATTCATGGTATTATTTATCGATCCGTTTACTAACCCGTGTTCACCAGCTGAAACAGATCCTGAGATGTTATCTACCGTTTTTGTTCCGGTAATGAAATTGATTGCACCACTAAACGCATTCGGCCCATAAATACGCGCTCCCGGCCCTTCCAACACTTCTATTCGTTCAATACTTTGCAGATCAACCGGTAGATTCAAATTTAAATGCCCGGATTGTGGATCCGTCACATTGATCCCATTTAATAGAATCATCACCTGGTCAAAGGAGCCTCCTCGCATACTAATATCTGCTTGTACACCATTGGCGCCGCGCTGTCTAACATCCACATTCACCAGGTAATTCAATAAATCCTGAACACTGGATACCGGTAATGCTTCAATCTCTTTCCGGGGAATGACATGTATGACCCTCCCCACTTCAGAGTAAAGCGCCGGGGCACGACGCGCTGACACCTGCACTTCTTCGATATTAATTTTCTTAGTTATAGCAGTTGAATCTGTTTGTGCTTCAACTTGCTGTACTCCCCAGAGACAAACATAGACAGCTAAAAG
>Ga0193953_1000724_pt1 | contig 16764 bp, 16 predicted proteins | sample BB_4_MG_FD_140325 | JGI IMG/M metagenome (GOLD analysis project Ga0193953, IMG submission 140325) | Microbial mat bacterial communities from the Broadkill River, Lewes, Delaware, United States - BB_4_MG | ecosystem: Environmental > Aquatic > Freshwater > River > Microbial mats | place: USA... | reverse complement strand
TTTGAGTGGCTCAAAAATGTTTTAGTCAATGTTAGACTTAAGAAAAGAGAGTTTAGAAAGCTTCTCAATCTACTCAAAAACAGCTTTGGAAAGGTGGATTTTGATTTTGTCGTGGAGTGAGAATTTGTTTATATCTTTTACGAACGGTTTGGTTCGTTTTAAAGTTCTCAAAGGATTTCCTTTCGAACTAATGTATAGACTCTTTCAATTCACTTTTCAAATCATCAAGCGTTATGGTTTCAATATTTCTATCATTTTCTATATCTTTCATCGCTTTGATGGTATCTTTATTAGGTATTTTCATCTCAAAAGGTAGCCCTTGATTTAATACCGATTGGGACAAAAACATATTGATAGCATCACTGAGACTAATATGATACTGACTAAATAACTCTTGTGCTTTGATCTTCGTTGCTTGATCAAGATATACATTAGTCCTTATTTTTTTATGTGTGTGCGTGTGTGTTGACATATTCGCTCCCCGTAAAAATTTTGATATTATCCTTTATTTAATTTTTGTAAAATTTTACAAAAGTATGGATAATAAAGGTACCCATATCTAAATTATACACAAAGTGTGTGTCTAAAGTCAAGTTGTATCCATATTGTTAAGTTCTTTACACTCTCTTTTAATGCAAAATCCTTTGATAAAACCTCTTCCACCAATGCTCGATGTTCCTCAGTCTTGATCACAACCACTCCATTAGCATTCAATCGATTTTTAATATCCTCTAAAAAGCCTTTGGGGTTATAGAGTCGATCTATCTCCAAAGCAATTACCATATCATAACCCTTGAAGTTAGGTTTGAGATTGGAGGCATCCCCTTGCCAAAACTCACATCGATCCATCTGCCAATCAAAATCACGGCTTTGTATATTTTTCACATCACCGTTTAATAGATATTTTATCTCACCCTCTTCTTGCATGGCAATGGCTACGGAGATAAAACGAGCTGAGAAGTCAATACCCGTAATATGCGAAGCAAAAGAAGAGAGTTCAAAGCTACTGCGACCTGTAGAACATCCAATATTTAAGATATTAGCATTTTGAGGAATAAAGGATTTAATATACTCAATATCGCTATTATTATAATTTGCATAGTTAGCTTCACAGCTTTTGGCTACACTTTTATCAATGATAATATGCTCTTTGATATACTCTTGATTTTGAGAGGTTACGATGTAGCGAAAACCTGCGTGTTGGTAGAAGTGTCGTCTAAAGGCGTAGCGGGAGTGTTTCATAATCTCATTGCCCGTGCTTGCCCACGAACCCCCTTTGATGAGATTGTGTTTGGTATCAAAGGTGGGAGTAGAGAAGTCATCGTAGATGGGGTGTACTTCAAAGCCCTCAAAACCATCAATGTAACTGGAACTCCACTGCCACACATTGCCTACCATATCATAAAGGCTTTTAAACTTAAATTGATTTACAGGAGAGGATGACCAATAGTGAGCGAAGTTAATATTGGCACTTTTATCATCAAAATGGGGAATATCCTCTACCCCTTCACGCTCTAACATCACTCGATATTGAGCTTCAGATGGCAAAGAGTACTCTATACCATCTTTGGCACTTTTCCAATTGCAAAAGGCTTGGGCTTCAAGATAATTCACATCCACAGGAAAAGAAAGAGGCAGTTCAATTTCACTCACAAAGGCACGGTAGCGGTAGCCATTGGGAGTAGGAATCCAAAAGGTGGGGTGTTTGGCTTTTTTGATCTCCAAGAATTTTTGCCCTTCTTGACTCCAAAATTCAGGTTTTTTATACCCACCATCGACTACAAACTCCATAAACTCTGCATTGGATACCAAATAAGCCCCTGCTTGAAAATCTGTTATTTGTTCAATTTGCGTGCCATACTCATTATCCCATCCATAAAGATGATGATTTTTCTCTTTTCCTAGTCTTACCTCTTTGCCCTCTATATCAACGAGATAGTTTTGGGGTACTTCACTATCATTGGCAATAGGAAACTGCGTAAGATTGCGTTTGATAAACTCTATGGGCATTTGACGATGGAGTACACTTGATGTCTCTATATGAATCCGTTCATGTTCAATTCCCATCAAAAGAATCCACCAAGGGGAATCTTGGGTAATGGGTGAAGGGAGGGGTAGGGTGGTGATAAGGTTATCGACTAGCTCTCTCACTTGGTTTCGATAGTCTCGTACATCTTCCACATCAATATGAGCAAAACGGTTGGCATTCATATCATCCCAACTCATCTCATCGACTCCAATGGCAAAGAGTGATTCATACTCAGGGTTGATACGCTCTTTAATGACACCACCAAGCATAAGTTTGTTGATATAAAAAGTAGCGGTGTGACCAAAGTAGAAGATCATGGGGTGGCGTGCGGGTTCGGATTTGCGGTAAAAGACGCTATCATCGTTAAAGATTGTAAAAAGTGATTCAAAAAGATCATAACTATTGTGAAAGTAGCTACGAATCTCCTCTTTGGTAGCATTAAGTGTAACGGGTAGTAGACTAACGGGGTTCAAACTCTCCTCCTAAGTAAAAGTTATAAATTATATCAATTTTACTTTAATCTTTAAATCTAAATACCCTCAACTTTGCACTACGACTTCGTGGATTTTGTTTAATCTCTTTGGCAGTTGCAATAAGAGGCTTTTTGGTAATGGTTTTACCCAAATCATTGTCACGTGAACAGGTGCACTGAATGGCATGAGGATCACAGATGCACTTTTTCATCCACTTTTTAAAGCGATTTTTTACCAAGCGATCCTCTAGCGAATGAAAGGTAATGAGTGCCACAGTAGCACCAGAGTGTTTTTTGGCTTCTAAAGCATCGAGGAGTTTTTCAATCTCTTCAAGTTCACGGTTAAGTTCAATACGAATAGCTTGAAACATCAGTGTGGCGGGGTGGATCTTGCCCCCTTTGATGACCTTAGAGGCGATTTGACTAAGCTCTTTTGCCGAAGTAATAGGGGCTTTGGAGCGTGCCTCGATGATGGCTGAGGCTAAATGTCGATAGGGGCGGATCTCTCCGTAGTGGTGAAAGATATACTCTAGTTTCTCTTGAGAGTAATCATTAACGATATCCTCTGCGGTTTGGCTCTCCTCTTGATCCATACGCATATCGAGATTGTCACTCTCAAAGCTAAAGCCTCTCTCAATCTTATCAAGCTGCAGTGATGAGACACCAAAGTCTGCCAATATCCCTTTTATGGGGGATTCTTGAAGTGATGGAAAGACCTTTGAGAACTTACCTTTATAGAGGGTGCTGCGATTTTCAAATGCTTTGAGTCGTTCTTTTGAAAAGGCAAGTGCTTCATTGTCTCTATCAATGCCTATATGGTGAATATTGGGATGAGCCTCTAGTATCGCGGAGCTATGCCCTCCATATCCTAATGTACAATCAACAAAATAGCCTTGATCTAACTCTTTGAAGCTTGTTAAAACTTCATTGAGGAGTACAGGTATATGGGGTATATTCATTTTTTATCCTAGCTTTTACTTTTTTAAATGTATAATACCATAATATAGATAGAAACCTCTAAATGTTTAGGGTAGCCCTACCAAAGCTCATAGGATATTGTATGGAAAAACTACTGATTGATTCACTGCAACATGTTTCAAAATCACTTTTTGATAAAAATTTTTTTGGTGTTTTTCATGGTTCTATCTCTGCTAAAGTCTCTGAAACGGGATTTGTCATCAATAAAAAAGATATTATTCTTGATGAGGTAGAGGATGATTCTTTTATTGGACTGGATTCTCTTAAACGCGATTATCGTTGGAAGCATGCTAGTAGAGATGTTGAGATTCATGAACATATTTATGAACATATTTCATCAGCAAAGTATATCACCTTTACCATGCCACCCTATACCACCGCTTTATCACTCAAACACTCTAAAATTATCCCACAAGACTATTATGGGCATAAAATTTTGGGCGATCAAGTAGTCTATGATCCTAAAAGTTTTGAAGATTGGATGAGTCGAGCACCCTTTGAGATTCCTCGTTTTTTACAAAACAATAACACACATTTAATGATAATTAGAGGGTTTGGAGTCATTGCCTATGATCGAGATTTGGTTGAGATGGCAAAGTCTTTGTCGATATTAGAGAGTTCTTGCAGGCTTTTATCTATCAGTTATATATAAGAAATAATAAAAGTTTTGGTATAATAATCTTCATCTGAGTTTAATAGAGTACCTTAGTCACAGTTTTATCTTTAGAGATTCCTTTTATAATATAAAAACTTAACAAAGAGACTCTATCAAGCTCAGGTATATTAAGGAGTTGTGTGAATGGAAGAGATTATTAAAAGATTACAAATACTTAAGTTGTCAATAGCACTTAAAGATTTTGATTCAATAGATTTGCAAATTAATCGGCTTGAAAAATTAAATGTTAATCAGCAGGTACATAATATTATTGCATTGATTAAAAATAGACAGTTTTATCATGCTTTGATGTCGATTAATGCTTATCCAAACGATCTTTACAGTAATGAGTACTATAGTAAAGTGCGTGCTGAGGAGGAAGCTGTTATTGATGAGTTTGAACTCTTTGAGAGTGGAGGCAAAACAAGTGAACCTACTGTTGTAGCCAAAGCTCCTATTGTTGAGAAGATTGAAGATGAGACAGAGGTACTTGAAGAGCTTAAAGCTCAAGAGGAAAAAGTTGAAAAAGAGCACGAAGAGGCGATTGAGGAGCAAGAGACACAAGGTGTAGTCAAAAACAGCTGGTTTGTTGAAGATGAAGAACAAAGCAAGCCTATAGAAGAAAAAAGAGTTGAGAAGATTGATGATACTGAGAGTAGAGTTGAAGAGTCTGTAGAGCCTGTAGAGCCTCAAGAGGTTATGAAAGAAGAGGAGAATCTCAATCAAGAGAAACTTGAACTCGAAGATGAAAAACCTCAAGACCAAGAGAGCAATGAAGGCGAACCAAGTAATAACTACAACAGTTGGTATGAAGAGAATAAGATTGTTGCACAAATTGATACTTCCAATCCTCTATCGTATACCAAGGATTATACATTTGATGAACCCAAAAAAGAGAATGAGCCCAATACCTATGATCATAATCTTATTATGGATGATGACCTTGATGATATCGCCAAAGACTATTATCGTCAAAAGCTAGAAGAGGATATTGATAAGGTTAAGTATGCAAAAGAGGATGATACACTTGCCCAAGATGAGAGTTTTGAGAGTACAGAAGAGAGTGTGGGAATGGATGAAGAGGGATTCTATCAACCCATACAATTTTTAGATCAAAAGTTTGCCAGTATTTTAAATAGATTCCCACAAAAAGAGTCTATAGAGTCTGATTTAGATTCAATCAAGCACATTGTTTCACTTTTTGAACAGCCTTACAGTGAAAATGAGGTTGATATTGCACTCAAACAGCTTGATGAGTTTAAAAAGAATGAAGAGTATGAAGAGGCAGCCAAGATACTTTTGGTAGTTGCCAATACGGAATCGAAAAATGCACACTTTAGATTGGCAAGAGAGCTCTTTAAGGGGGATGTTTTAGAACAAAACTACCCTGAAGCCTTTATTCAGATGAATGATTTGGCACTTGATGGATATGTCGAAGCCATCTGTGACCTAGGACAATTTTATGAGTATGGCATTGGTATCAAAAAAGATCGTAAAAAAGCACTCTCTCTCTATCAAGAAGCACATGAGCTTGGTCTTGAACGTGCCAAAGAACTTCATGATAAACTTGAGAATGCTAAAAAGAACTTTTTCTCTTATCTCTTTAATTAGAGGTAAAAGGAAAAATAATATTTAAAAATATTAATTTTTATATTTTTAAATATTAAAATATTTTCTAGTCAGTTACTCCATTAATCTAAATAATATAGGAAAGATTTAAACGTTTTATTAAGTTTTTTTAATATCTTACAGCAAGTTTAAATTTGGATTAATCTCAACTTCACTAGAATAACAAATAAATTTATATATAAGGTAGTTTTGATGATCAGTTGGATGCAAAAACATAATAAATATCTCATAGTAACCATATGGGTGGCAACGATTGCATTTATTGGTGCAGGATTTGTCGGTTGGGGCAGCTATAACTATGGTTCTAAGGCAGGTACAATTGCTCAAGTAGGTGAAGTAGAGATTTCACGGGCAAAATTGGATCTGACCTACAGTAATCTCTATGAACAGTATAACTTTATGTTTAAGGGCAAGTTTGATGATGAGCAAGCTAAAAAGATGAATCTTATAGGTCAAGCCTTTAACTCTGTAGCCACACAAGCTAAATTATTAAACTTGGCTAATGAGTTTGGTATCTTGGTCTCTGATGAAGAGTTGGCACAAGAGATTGCTCAAATTAAAGGATTTCAAAAAGATGGAGTCTTTAACAATGATATCTATACACAATATCTTAAAAGAGTACGCCTTAAAGCAAATATATTTGAAGAGATTGTACGTGATGATGTAAAGATCAATAAACTCTTTACTCTGCTTAATACAGGGAGTGTTGACTTTGAACAGAACATTTTATCTTCTTCAATCAACTTAGCCGATAAGATCGCTTATCGTGTCGTTACACCTAATGAACCTGAGATTAATATTACTATCGATGAAGCAAAACTTAAAGAGTATTGGAGCAAAGAGAAGGCTCAGTACTTAACACCTAAGCGATACGTTTTTGATGTATTATGGACAGATACAAACGAGACAGAGTATACTCAAGCCCAACTTGATGAGTTTTACAAAAACAACAGTTTTAACTATCTTGATAGTAATGGTTCAGTGCTCACATTGGCAGATGCTAAAGAGAGTGTTGTACGAGATTTAAAGCTTAAAAAGACAAAAAAGAGTGCTCAAAAGAGCTATATTAAATACAAAAAAGGGCAAGTTGAGAAGAGTGAGACCATTGCCGTAGATTTTAACAGTCCTAAATTTACTCAAGAGGTATGGGAAGCAATCAATAAAAAAGGCATTAATGATATTCTTAAGCCTAAGATTGTGGGCGATAGATATGCAACACTCAAGATTATAGAGGTAAAAGAGCCAGAGGTGATGAAATTTGAAGCGGCTCGCGAAAAAGTTGTCAAAAAGTATCAAAATATGCTTGTTTCTACTCAAATGGAGCAAATCGCCAAGAATACATTAAATAATATTAAGGATAATAATGTTACTATTATTTCAGATTATCTTACTTTGGATAACCAAAAGAGTTTAGAAAATTTAACTCTAAATGAGAGTAACCAGTTCCTTACTGAGCTTTTCAAAATGACTGAGCCAAAGGGAATGATCACACTAGGAAATAAAATCATAGTATATAATATTATTGATCAAAAATTATCCGATAGAGAAGATAACAGAGACTCTCAAGTCATATTAGATACTATGAATAAAATGAAAGATAGTGATTTTCAATCGAATCTACTCAAAGAGCTAGATAACCGATACAAAATCAAAAAATTTGTAAAAGGAATATAAAGTGACAGAGACAATTTTAGCTATCGATATAGGGTCGACAAAAGTTTGTGCCATAATAGCTGAGATTGAGAACGATAGAATACAAATTATTGGTCATGGTATTGCCAAATCTCAAGGTGTCAAGAAGGGTAATATAACCAATATTGAACAAGCTTCTAAAGCAATTAAAAAAGCCCTAGGCGATGCTAAAAGAATAGCAGGTAGTAACATATCGAGTGCAACGGTCTCAATATCAAGTACATATGCCAAGAGTATAAAGTCTAGCGGAATTGTTAATATCCCTAGCAAAGATGTCTCAATCAAAGAGATTAATCGGGTCATGCAAACTGCACTTTATAACGCCAATATCCCCAATGAGTACAGTGTATTGCATGTACTACCTTATAACTTCAAAGTGGATGAGCAAAACTTTATTGATGATCCATTTGGTATGAATGCCAATCGTTTGGAGGTAGATGCCAATATTATTATTGCACAAAAATCAAGTTTAAGTAACTTACAAAAAGCGATTAAGTCAGCGGGTATTGCTGTAGAGAATATTGTAGTTAATGGATATGCATCCATGATCTCAACTGTAACAGAAGATGAAAAAGAGCTCAATGTTGCCGTTATTGATATGGGTGGACAGACATCCAATCTTGTTATCCATGCAGGTAACTCTATTAAATACAGTGATTTCTTAGCTGTTGGTTCTAATCATATTACCAATGATCTCTCAATGGCTCTGCATACACCGCTTCAAGTTGCCGAAAATGTCAAACTTCGACACGCCAACTTAATTGAATCATCCAATGAGACAATTGATCTGCCTATTATTGGAGATGAGAGAAATACCAACAGTGTCTCTCTTGATACGGTCTATAATGTGATTGTCTCACGGGTTGAAGAGACGCTATTATTACTCAAAAAATCAATTGATGAGAGTAAACTCAAAGAGCAGCTAGGTGGTGGTATTATCCTTACGGGTGGAATGACCAAAATCAAAGGTATTAGAGAGTTTGCACAGATGATTTTTGGGGGTATGCCCGTACGAGTTGCATTCCCATCTAAGGTAAGTGGACTTTTTAATGAACTCAAAGATCCCTCTTTTGCTACGGTTGTAGGACTTTTGCTTTATCGTGCAGGTCACCATACAGAGTATGAGATCAATATCAATCAAGAGCTTCTACACACAAAAGATGCCAATACAGAAGCAGCCATGAGTGATAGTTCATCACCGCAACTCTCTGATATTCGTCTTAATGGTGTGGTAGAAGATACCAAAAATGAGATTCGACAACGCAAGGAGCAGCAACAAGTTGCCAAAAAAGAGAAGAGCGAGATTGGCTTTTCACTGGATGAGCTCTCATCAAACCCTATTGAAGAGAATAATCCATTTAAAAAATTTACAAACTGGGCTAAACAGCTCTTTTAATCTAATTTAGGAGGAGGTTATTTATGGAAGATTTTGAAATCAAAGAGATCGACTCATCGAGAAACAGAGTCGAAGGTGCGCAGATCACTGCAATCGGTGTTGGTGGAGGTGGTGGTAATATGGTAAACCATATGATCACAGAAGGCAATATAGAAATTCATCTTATTGCAGCCAATACGGATGCACAAGCTCTTAGTACTAATATGGCAAGTTCAAAACTGCAGCTTGGTATCAGTGCTACTAGAGGTTTGGGTGCAGGGATGCAACCTGAAAAAGGTCGTGAAGCTGCTATTGAGAGCTTTGATGAGACAAAAAAAGCACTCGATGGAAGTGATATTGTCTTTATCTCTGCAGGTCTTGGTGGGGGTACAGGTACAGGTGCTGCACCGATTATTGCACAAGCAGCCAAAGAGGTGGGAGCCTTAACGGTTTCGGTGGTGACTACACCTTTTAGATTTGAAGGTAAAAAGCGAACCAAGCTTGCAATGGAGGGTCTTGAAGAGCTCAAGGCTGAGAGTGACTGTATCATTATCATTCCAAACGAGAGGCTTCTTTCAATTGTTGAAAAGAACCTTGGTATGAAAGAGAGCTTTAGATTGGTTGATAATATTCTATCACAAGCTGTTGGGGGTATCTCAAACGTGATCCTTTCGCACGGTGAAAATGATATTAACCTTGATTTTGCCGATGTCAAAACCGTTATGTCACACAAAGGTATGGCATTGATGGGTGTGGGTCAAAGTAGTGGTGGTGGAGCTGCTATTAATGCAGCTAAGATGGCTATTGAGTCACCACTGCTTAATGATGTATCGATTAATGGTGCAATGGGTATCTTGGTGCATTTCCATATCCACCCTGACTACCCAATGCTAGAGATGAGCGATGCGATGGAGACAATCGAAGAGAATGCTGATGAAGATGCAAATGTAATCTTTGGTACAACTACTGATGAGAATATACCAATAGATGAAGTACAAATTACCATTATCGCTACAGGTTTTGAAAAAGACAGCAATCTTACAACCTCTCAACCTGCACCATCAAGAACTCCTATGCGAGAGATGAACAATAGGAAAAGCAGTGAAAAGAGTGCTCCTAGCAACCCATTTAACCGTGAAAAAATGGTAGTTAATGGATACAACGGTAGTGAAAAGAGTGTCAACAGTGATGATCACTTAGATATTCCTACTTTTCTTAGACGACAAATGGATTAATAACTCATATTTATAAAATAACTTCCTAATAAGAGGAGAGCTTCTCTCTCCTCTACCTCCCCCTACTATTTCATATAAAGCCTATACAAAGCCAAGATAAGATAATATTTTGGAACTATATTAAACTCGTAAAGGAATTGATGTGAATATTGTAGAGGGTAAACTAAGCGTTGATGGAAGTAAAAAAATTGCCATTGTTAACGCACGATTTAATCATTTTATTACCGATAGATTAGTTGAAGGTGCTAAAGATGCCTATATACGCCATGGCGGAGATGCTTCAAATATTGATCTTATTTTAGTACCAGGAGCTTTTGAGATTCCTTTTGCACTGGACAAAGCACTTGAAAAGTATGATGCTGTTTGCTGTTTGGGTGCTGTTATTCGTGGTGCAACCCCACACTTTGATTATGTCTCTGCTGAAGCTACCAAAGGGGTAGCCAATGTGACACTTAAACATGGTAAGCCCGTGACCTTTGGTGTGCTAACAGTAGACAGTATTGAACAAGCCATAGAGCGAGCAGGAACCAAAGCAGGAAACAAAGGAGCTGAAGCGATGGTAGGATTGATTGAAATGATTAATCTTTATGGAGAGCTTAGTTAATGGCAACACGACGACAAGCAAGAAGAGCTGTAGTAGGGCTACTCTATGCTTATGATTTGGGAAATGAAAAAATTTCAAAATACAGTGATGAGATATTAGAAGAGAGTAAAATCCGTAACAAGCAAAGAGAGTTTTCCAATGATCTTTATAAAGGTACTATAGAACACCTTGAAGTGCTTGATAACAATATCAAAGAGCATCTCAAAGATTGGGACTATAGCAGTATCGGAAAAGTTGAAAAGGCTATTATGCGTTTGGCAGCATTTGAAATTCTTATTCTCAAAACCGATAAAGCCATTATCATCAACGAAGCCGTTGAACTAGCCAAAGAGTTGGCTGATGATAGATCTCCAAAGTTTATCAATGGAGTGCTTGACGCACTTTAAGTCCTATGGTTTTTACAGAGTAGATTAATACTCTGTATCGTAGTTCTCATCGCGTTGTTGATCTTTATTAAAGATCTCTACCCTGTCACGTCCTCCATTTTTAGCATCATAGAGTGCAACATCGGCGAGTTTGATCACTTTCCAGAAGTTTGGTGCATCATCAGGAAGTAGAGCCCCACCAATACTAATAGTCTTTGTAAAGGTCGTACCCGTAGATGTTTTAATTTTCTGTTTTGCAAACTCGGTACGAATCCTTTGAGCTACTTCGGAGAGTCTATCTCTAGTACAGTCATAAAGAACAACAATAAACTCTTCACCACCGTATCGTACAGCTAAATCTTTGGATGTAATATTATCGCTTAGTACACGAGCAATGATTTTGAGAGCTTCATCCCCTACGGTATGTCCATAGGTATCATTAATCATTTTAAAGTAGTCAATATCAGCCATTAAAATACCATAACTTACGCCATTTTGATCGTGCTCAAACATCGCCTCTTCAATATACTCATCAAGATATTTACGATTGTATAGATTGGTTAAGGGATCGCGTCTTGATGTCTCTTGAAGCTGATGCATCAACTTTTTACTTACAAACTCCGTTTTGGCACTATCAATATAGTCATCAATAAAATGGATAAGGGTATGGATTCGCTCATACTCCTCTTGGTTATCCGAGATTATGGAGACAATAATATCAAAATCATTGGAGATAGAGTAGGGTAAACAGGTATAGAGTTGTTCTTTCTCACTCTCTTGCTCTTTAAAGCTTTTGCAAATTCCTTTAAATTGACACGAATCAACCGTTACACTCGCTCTATCGGCTCGACAGCCATCAGCCTCTACGCTGCAGTGTACATTATGACTGCTATAGATTACTTTGGTACTCTTTTGCGTTGTATTGCACTCAATAATAGTAAAGTTCTCGATGCCTAGTTTTACGTTAAAGACCGTAATCAACCGATTGTAGATATCATTAATGGTAAGGTCATGTTCAATGGTTCTTCTAAATTTATAGATATCGGAAAGTTGTGATATGGTGCTTTTGACATCCTCTAAAGGATCTATTGATTTACTAACTTTTTTATGTGAAAGGAATATATCAATTTTTTTCTCTATTTCATCTAAAATATTTTCAAACTTCTCCATCAAGATATTGATAAGCTTGGCAACTTCGATGCTCTCTTTAGAACCAATCTCTTTTACCCTTCCTGTATAATCGCCTCTATTTGCTTTTGTTACAACACCTCGCATCGACTCAAAGATCATCATATAGGGTTTAAGAAGCTTACCTGTAAGAAGTTGAATTAAGATCAGTACAGCAAAGGCAACCAATGCAATATCCAAAACCGTACGCATCCCAATGGATTTTATATCATTAATATCGATCACTATAGAGATTGCCCCCAAAGTATCTCCCACTTTGGCATCATGACACTTTAGACAGTTAATCTCATCATCAGCGGTAGCTTGATAGGGGATGGTCATTCTAAATGTATTATTAAAAAATAGATCTTCACTGACTACTTTTTTGGATTTACCTGTTGTTATGACCTCATTGTCAATAGCATCTTTTGCATTTTCATTTTGAAATCCTTCACCGTATTGTTTTACAAGACTGGGTGAACGCACAAGCCAAAGCTTTTTGATATGAGATGAGTCTTTGATCTGATCTAAAAAAAACTTGCGTTTATCAATGGTGCCATTGACCATATGTGAAGTAAGTGAGTGTTTGATAAGTTCAGAGATAACGAGTGCCTTATCCTCAACACTTTTAATACCGTAATTCCTAAAATTGAATGAGATATTGATGATCATGACTAAAAAAATGATAAAGAAAATAACAGAGAGTAAAATAGTTGTCTTTTTTTGTGCATTCATTGCAGATTTCCTATGAAAAGCGAGGTAAGTATATTTAAGAAACTTATAAAAAGATAGTTATGCAATTGATAACTATTTAGAATTATATATTGATTAACTTTATAAAAACATTAAATCAACTTGACATAGTTAATAATAGATGTTATACTACTATTCTACTCAAATTATGGGGATGACTTGGTTTCGACTGGAGTAGTCGGGGCTGTGTGCATGTCGGACTGAGCAATTCCGTTACGCGGCTCAAATGCATAACTGCAAACAATACAGATTATCGTCCTGCTTACGCTGTAGCGTAAGTTTAACAAACTTTAGGACTGCCTCGCTAGTGAGTGTCATCTTAACTAGATCTTGAGGTATCATATCTGATGACTATATCTAGTAGTTGCCTAGCTACTAGACGAACCTTTAGGCTGGTCTTGTATAGTTTTGGGTGTAGTACGAAACAAGATAAGAACAAACAACATCATCTAAGCATGTAGAGTCATAGCACTAGCTATTTTAGGACAGGGGTTCAATTCCCCTCATCTCCACCAAATACACATCCAAAATCATCCAAATTTATTCACAAAGCCCCTAAATATCGATATATAAGCCCTTTTTAGTATCCAAATTGATACAATAGTGTACAGATAAAACCAGTTTTTTTGTTGGTAATATTGTTGGTATCGTAAATAATTACCAACAAGTCATAAAAATTATACCAACAAAACATCCAAGGAGTACATAATGCCTAGACTTGCCACCCCTCTAACTGATCGACAGATTAAAACTGCAAAACCTACTAAAGATAAAAAAGTTCTCAAACTCTCTGACGGTGGTGGACTCTACATACAAATAGAATCTAAGCAAAATAAGACCTCTAAAATATGGAGACTAAACTATCGCATTGAGGGTAAACAGCAAACTTATACCATTGGAGCATATCCTCTTATCTCACTTAGTGATGCAAGGATTAAACGAGAAGAACTCAAAAAGATGATTGCAGATGGGATTAATCCAAGTCAAGAAAAGAAAAAAGCTAAACAAACATCTAAAGCACAACAGGAAAAAATAGAAAATACTTTTAAAAAGATTGCTCTTGAGTGGCATAAAAATTATATCGGTGAGGTAAGTGAAGGTCATCATCATAAACTACTGCGAATGTTAGAACTTCATATCTTCCCTTATATTGGCAAAATGCCTATCGATGAGATAAAACCACTTGATATTATTCAGCGACTCGAAACTATCAAACACAAAGATGGCAAAGAAGAGACAGCAAGAAGAGTCCACACACTCATCAATAAAATCTATAAATACGCAGTGACCTATCAATATGTTGAGTCCAACCCTGCCATTAGTATTGATACCAAAGTTGTGTTGGGTAAGAAAAAAGAGAATAATTTTCCCGAGATTCAAGACCCCAAAGCCGTACTTGCCTCTATTCAAGAGTATCAAGGAAACTTTGCCACCAAAAAAGCTTTGGAACTTCTACCCTATACAATGCTAAGAAGTTACAATATACGACTACTTGAATGGAGTGAAGTGGATTTTGACAACAAACAACTCGTAATTCCAGCTCATAAAATGAAAGTCAAAGAGGAGTTTATTTTACCCTTATCAACTCAAGCATTAAAAATCTTAGAAGAGGTTGCCCAATATAGTACAAGCGAAAAATATGTATTTCCCTCGCCAAATTATAGTAACAGAGGATTAAGTGATAATACTTTAATTAGTGCCTTTCGACGCATGGGGTATAGTAAAGAGGAGATTGTACCTCACTCTTTTAGAAATTTATTTTCAACTATCGCCTACGAAAATCTCAATAATCATAAAATAAATGGAGAAGTTATTGAAGCATTGCTTCATCATCAAGAGAGTAATAAAGTAAAAAAAGCATACAATCGAGCGAAATATTCGGAGCCAAAACGGAAGTTAATGCAATGGTATGGAGATTTTTTGGATGAAAATTATAGAAATTAAAAATTTTCAATAAAATTTTTTAAAAATAAAAGAGGTACGGCAATACCTCTTATTTAATAAGCTTCAAAAGCCTAAAAAACGATATTTGTTACGATATACATTTAAAAAATTATATGATAAAAAAACTTAAAAACTCTCTTTTTTTTCTATTGTTCATAAAAATAAATTCAATATTTTGTTTTCTTTATTATATAATTGTACCGTATCGACTAAAAAACGATACAAATGGAAAGACAACAATCTGTGGTAAGGATACGGCAATATCCTTCACTAATAAGTATTTGTTACGATATATATTACAGATACTTCTTTTTTAAAATAAAAAGGATTAAGAGATGGCAACTGACGTGAAATATTTCACAATAGATGAGTTTTGTGCATATTACCGCAAGAAAAGTAGAAGCACATTTTATGCTTGGAAAAAACAAGGAAAAGTAAAATCTGTCCTCCATGAGGGCAGTCGTCTCATCCCTATTTCTGAAATTGAGCGGATCGATCAAGAGTTGGCTGAAGAAGCAAAAAAAAGTGCTTGAAAGGTGGGGTGAACCCCACTTTTTTAAATCGATTTTTACCATTTTTTAAATTTAAAAAATACCCCACCCATTTTAGTTCATATATGTTCAATTTTGTATGATGAATCTGAGTTTAAAAATAACTCTCCAACTACGATATATAGGGATATAGAAGTAAATTTAAAATACAAAATTTTATCTTATCTTCTTAATGTATGAGTTGAGTATATTTTTTTTAAAAATGAAAACTATTTATTTGTTTTTCTTTTTTTGCTTCTTTTTTTCTTTTAAATAGTACAAAATTAAAGAGGTGTAACCCCATATTATTATGAAAGTTGTTAAAAAGTGAATTTATTGCTAGAAGATATATATTATACGCTTGATGAGTTCAATTTAAAATATCAGATTGAATTTGATATTGATACAATTAGATTCAAATACAATAAAACTCATTTAGGTAAAAAACTTGATAAAGTTGGACAATGGGTAAAATTAGCAAAGAATAATCATATGCTTATAAAAGCACAAAAAAGAGAAAAAAACCTCAAAATTACATCTATATACAGCTTAGAAAAATATAATATTCACCGTTATTATTTTCAAGATCCGCCAAAATATAAAAAAGCCAAACTTGTTATTTTTGGATTGAAACAATATTACAAAAATATGAATGTCAAAAAAAATCCTCAAAAGATGATTGACAATGTTGTTTCTGTTATCTATAACAGTGTTAAATCTAATAAAAATAGTATTGAAATTGATGTTTGTTGGGATATGCCCTATCGACCAAAACTCAAAAAACTAGAAAAACACTATGAGTTAAAACAATATATCACCGACAAAGGTGTCAAAACAGATACCTACTATATTAATTCTCCTAATCTATTGGGTATTAATCGGATAGTTATTTACAATAAAACCTCTAAAGATGACTTAGAACAAACCCTTCATCGCATTGAAGCAACCATATCCATCTACAACCCTAGAGATATTTATCTTCCTCTTGATGATTTTTTGAGAGAGTTTATTATGCCAATTAAAAGACCAAAATTTTATGATTAGGCTATGTTAGATATAATTTATTCAAAAATTATCATGCAAAAGGCAAATAGAAAATATGAGTTTTCATTGGACAAAAATCATTAGTTTAAACAGTTCTCAAAATGATGCTTTTGAAGAATTGGTTTGTCAATTAGCAAATAAAGAGTCAATTGAGAATAAAAAGAAATATATTAGCCCAACTTCAACACCAAAACCCCCAAAAACCTTAAAAATCGACAATTTTTGAAGCTCAAACTCCCTGTATAAGGGCTTCGAGTTCTTAAATATTTAATGTAGTACCCGAATTTATATT
>Ga0193953_1000723_pt1 | contig 16766 bp, 14 predicted proteins | sample BB_4_MG_FD_140325 | JGI IMG/M metagenome (GOLD analysis project Ga0193953, IMG submission 140325) | Microbial mat bacterial communities from the Broadkill River, Lewes, Delaware, United States - BB_4_MG | ecosystem: Environmental > Aquatic > Freshwater > River > Microbial mats | place: USA... | reverse complement strand
TTTTCCATGTTCCACAAACATTAAGGGATTATGGAGCAAAAATAGATAACCTTTAATAGGTTTCATATTTTTTATTTTTCACATCCTCTTTTATCTCTGAGAGCTTTTGTTCTAAAATGGAAACTAAAATCTCTGCTGCGTTTTGATCATCAGCTTCGGGAACATTCCAGTCAGTTATTTTCAAATTTGATTTAAATAAAGACTCAAGTTCATCTCGGATCTCATCTATACGGTTTTGAAGGTCTTTTTGAGTAGCACTTTCTTGCATTTTATAGCCTTTATATTAATTTTACTAAATGGAACTATTGTATCATAGACAAGCTAATCTTCATAACTAATTAGATATAATTCCAAAATTTTTAAATACCATACTTTGTAAAGGTAAAACTTGTTTGACATAAGAAAATACGATACATCAAATGTAAAGAACGACATACTTTCAGGTCTTGTAGTTGCAGTAGCACTTGTTCCTGAGGCAATAGCTTTTAGTTTTATAGCTGAAGTCAGCCCTATAGTTGGACTATACACTGCTTTTATACTAGGACTTATAACTGCCATTATTGGTGGTAAACCTGGGATGATTTCTGGTGCAACAGGAGCTGTTGCAGTTGTTCTTGTTGGATTAAGTCTGGAAGCAAACTCTATGTTAAAAGCAACCGGACTTGCAGGTGAAGCTTTAGCTATGGGAGTTTTACACTATATACTTTTAGCTACAATCATAGCAGGTATTATACAGATCACTATAGGTGCACTAAAACTAGGTAAGTTTATACGTTTAGTTCCTCAGCCTGCTATGTATGGTTTTGTAAACGGTTTAGCTATTGTTATTGCATCTGCTCAATTTAAGTTCTTTGAGGGACAAGGAAGTATGATGTATATCTTAGTTTTCATAACTATGCTTATAATGTACTTTTTACCAAAGTTTACTAAGGCTGTACCATCAGGTTTAGTTGCGATTGTTCTTATTACATTAGCTGTTTATTTTAGTGGTGCAAACACTCTTCTAGTTGGTCAACTTACAGATTTAAGTCAATTTGCAGGTCAACTTCCATCTTTTATATATCCTGAGCATATATTTAACATAGAAGCTATTTTAATGGTACTTCCCTATGCTGTCATAGTTGCTCTTGTTGGTCTAATAGAGTCTCTTCTTACATTAAGTGTTTTAGATGAGATGAGTGACACAAGAGGTAGTGCTAACAAGGAGTGTATAGCTCAAGGTACTGGTAATGTTACTTGTGGTTTATTTGGTGGTATGGCTGGTTGTGCTATGATCGGTCAAAGTATTATTAACTTCACTTCAGGTGGTCTTGGTCGTCTTTCATCTTTTACCGCAGCTGTTGGTCTTCTTATACTTGTAGTATCCCTTACAGATGTTTTAAATGTTATCCCTGTTGCTGTTTTAGTTGGGATCATGTTTATGGTAAGTATAGGGACATTTGAGTGGTCTAGTTTTTCACATATAAAACATATGCCAAAAGCTGACGCGTTTGTAATGGTAGTAGTTACTATTATCACAGTTGTTGAAGACTTAGCAGTGGCTGTGATCGCAGGTGTGATTATCTCAGCACTTGTTTTTGCGTGGAAACATGCCCGTATTTATGCTAAAACAACTGTAGAAGCTGATGGAACTAAAGTTTATGAACTAGATGGTCCATTGTTCTTTGGTAGTGCTACTACATTTGGAGATAACTTCGATGTACCAAACGATCCCCCAAAGGTTGTTATAAACTTTAAAAATGCAAGAGTTATGGATAGCTCTGGTGTAGAGGCAATTGATAGTATTACTAGGAAGTATCAAGATGCTGGAAAAAACTTACTACTTCGCCATTTAAGTAAAGACTGTAAAGCTATTTTAAAACAAGCTGGTCCACACTGTTCTTATGAAGAAGACGATCCAACTTATAAAGTTGCTTACAACTACTAACTTATTTAGTAGTTGTTGTTTAAATATATTTTATACGTTTAAAATGGATACATAGCCTGAATATTGACAAAATAACCTTCTCCAATATTTTCCTTTTTTGTACCGTAATATAAAGACCTTCCATTAAAAGCATAGCCTGTTGATAGCTTTAAAACCGATATATCAGCTTGCATAAAAACTGCATTGTAATGTAATTCATAGGTATCATCCACCTCCTTATCTCCAAGAGTGAACTCTCCATAGTTATCATTTTTTATTCCTATAGATATCCCTGCAAAATCACCAAATTCGTCATTACTTGAAAAAGGTCGATAAGCTAATTGAAACTCATAAATAATATCTCGATAATCTCGAAGTTGATCCATCCTAATATCACCTATAAACCTAAACTTGTTTTTTGGTGCAAGTGTAAAATTAAAATTTGGCGATGTCAAAAATTCAAATTTTGCTTCAAATATTTCATCGCTATAATTTATTCGTATCAACGGAACTGGAATTATAGGTATATTATCTCCTGAACCATTGGTCAAACCAAAGTTCCCTATAGCAATTCCTCCTCCAAATACACATGAAAAGTTTGGTTTGTTTACAACTGTATATCCGTATACAAGTCCACTCTGATATGTATTTATACCACCTTCAACAGGATTATCAGAATCACTTTTAAAAATCACCACATATTGATGTTTTTCATATTTAGCATCTACTAATATATCGATAGAATGATATTGCTTAGGGAAATTTTCAAATAATGGTTCTTTTAAATTATAGCGAGTGTAAAGTCCCATAAATGTCAGATTATTATTTTCTGCAATTATACCCGTACTCACAGAGTTAACACTCTGTGAAGACAATGAAAGTCTTTCATATTGTAATAGTGGTATTAAAGCAATATTATTTAAAGATTTATCTCCACTATCAGCAAATAAATATGTGTCAAAACAAAATATAAACAAAAAACCGTAAATTAATTTTTGATACATTACTATCCCTTTCACTTTCTAAAAAACATTTCTTTTTGCGTATAAACTATGTATATAGATAATATAAGCAATAGTATTGTTTGTATTATTTTACTGTCAGGATGAGTAGCAAATATCTCGTTAAATACATTTGCATTTAAGTGCATAAGTATTGCAACTAAAATATTTCTATCAGTTTTGTAGTAAAGCCAATTCATTAAAAATACAAAAGGGAACATGCTTACCAAAAAATTTATAGAATATATTGCACCGTCCAATACTAAATTACTATGATAATATCCCTCTATGAATGCAAGAGGTATATGCCATATTCCCCAATATAATGCAAAAACAATAGATGTAGTAAAAAGCGTATATTTACGTCTTAATGCATCAGTACCGTAACTATGCCAAGCTAATTCCTCTATCACCGGAGCTATAACCAATAAAAACCATACTGGAAATACCAAAGATGTAAAAGTTGCTTTACCTGTTATAACAAACTGATTAATGTCGTAACCAAATAATAATGATATAGTCATGGCAAGAATAATACTTAACGGCATTAAGAATAATGCCATAAGAAAATACTTTCGCTTTCCAAAAGGCACAAAGATAAGACGATTTTTAACATCAGTCCAAAGATATTTCTCTTTTGTAATCAACCATATTGAAACTATCAATGGTCCCAATAAACCTAAAAAACCTAATAAACTTATATAGAAGCCTAATTCCCCTGCATCACTTCTATGGCTTAAATAAGCTGAAATGAACCATAATGTCCAAGGGATGATAGTACTATAAAAGTAAAACGACAATGTGAAACGATAATTATTTAACATAATGTATCTCCTAGTTATAAAATTACAGTCGACTGAAATAATTATAACTACTATTTTTTTCTTTGTCAAATTTTTATAGTCAACTATAATAATTATTTTACATTTTGTTACAGTTGTCTGTAATTTTTTTTATGCTAGACTAAGCAATTAAATTTTTATGGATTATTAAATGAGTTATGAATTTGGAAAACGGGAATTAAATAAAGCAAAAACACGTTTGAATATTCTTGATGTAGTATATAAATTAGGTTCTACAACTAATTTTGAAGAATTGATGGTTACAACTATTGCAGACAAAGTAGGGATAACAGAGAAGACTTTTTACAATTACTTTCCTAAAAAAGAGGATATCCTAAAATATATGACATCGATTTGGTGGTTGGATCTGTTTGTAAAACAGCATGAAGAACCTCTAAAAGGGGAATTGGCAATTAGACGTATATTTGAGCATACTGCAAAAAATGTAAATGAACATCCAAAGCTGATGGCAAGCTATGTTGCTTCCTTACTTACACGTGACTTAGAAGCTTCTAGTTATAATATAGAAGCTGTTGACAGGTATGTTCTATATCCTGATTTACCTTTTTTATATGAGATGTATATTCCATCAGGTAATGAGATATTAATACAGCATATTATGGAGATTGACCCTTCACAAGACCCAACAAATAAACTGTTGCATCTCGCTACAAGCTTTTATGGGTCTTTTCTTGTAGCTCATACTTCAGGAATGGATATTAACAAACTTTATAATGATAGTCTAAATATGATTTTCAATATAAAGTAAAGTCATTAAGTTATTTTGCAAGATTATTTAAAGTTTTGATAATATCATCCATCTTTTCGCTAATAGTGTTTATCTCATTGGATACATCATTAATCTCTTGGGCATTTTTATTAAGAGAAGTTGAACTATCTGAAATAGACTGAATCAATACATTTGTAGTAGCAGATGTCTCAGATAAACTTTTTTGAGTTCTCTCAGCCAGTTTTCTAACTTCATCGGCAACAACTGCAAAACCACGACCGTGTTCACCTGCACGAGCAGCCTCTATAGCTGCATTTAAAGCAAGTAAGTTAGTTTGATCAGCTATATCACCAATAGTAGCTAAGATCTCTTTAGTCTCGTTTGCATTACTAACTAATGTTTCAAGATTATCAACCATCTCATTTTCACTGTTAGAAACACCATGAACTCTATCTACAGTGTCATTAACCATATTTTTCAATTCAATAATTGTTGTACTAGTGATCTCATCAATAGTGTTGTTTAACTTATTTGAAGTTTCAACTATATGGTTTTTACTTTGTTCATTCTCTTCTTCCATATTTTGAAGTGCTTCGCCAAGTAGGTTTATATTCTTTAAAAGATCAGCCATTTTAGCTTCAACTTTAATCTCGCTTCTAGCACTAAAATCACCATTAGCAAACCTTTTTAATGTGGCTATTGCTTCATCAATGTTATCTTCAGCTGAATCCATTAGATTATTCATAGAATTTCTAAGAACATGAACGTAAGGTGTTTTTGTATCTGCTGTAACCCTACAGCTTAAATGCCCTTTTGAAACTTTGTCTGCTAAAAGTACCATTTCGCCAGCGACACGAGTATCAGCTAAAACTGCATTCTGATAAGTTGTTATAATTTTATTGAAGTTTTTTTCTGCTTCAATGTTTGTATCTTTTTTTATAGCAATTTTATTTCTTTTGAACTCCATTAATTCAATCAGTTCTAAACGTTTTTCATCTATATAACTAGAAGTCTTTGCCCCTGCTTGATTAAAAATAGCAAGAACAGATATGAATGTTATTACAAGTAAACCTGCAGATATTACATTTGACTCCATTAAAAAGATCGAACCAAGAGTTATACCAAAAAGTACACCAGTTATTATATTTTTCTGTAAGTTATTCATTGACGCCTCTACCTCATTGTCTTATATAGTTCTTCTGCATCTAAAATCTCTTTTTTAGAAGGCTTTCTTCTACATGACATAAATCGTGTTTCTCCTGTATGAGGGTCTTTCATAGGATAAACTGTTGCAAATACCCAGTAAAAATCACCATTTTTAGTTTTGTTTTTTACATAACCAGTCCATACTTCACCACGCTCAACTGTATCCCACAGACTCTTAAATGCAGCCTTTGGCATATCAGGATGCCTTACAATATTATGAGACTTTCCTATAAGATCATTAATATCGTAATTAGCTATCTTACAGAAATCATCATTTGCAAACATTATCTTTCCCTTAGCATCTGTTTGAGACACTAAAAAATCATCACTCTTTAGAACATACTCTGCCATCTATATCCCCATTAATTTGTTAATTTGCTAGTATTATCTCTTATATATTAATATAAACTTATTACTTAATGTTATAGTTGTATTTTAATAATAACATTACATAATGTTACTATATTTCAACCTTTATAAATGATTCCGGCTTTTTAGGTTTATACTTTGGCATACTCTCACCTATATTTGAATTTATATAGGTTGGATCTGCTAGTACAAATCTTTTTCTGCCAGACTGCACATAATCTCCTTTTAGTGGTATATTTAATGCAGTCGTCATATGATCACTATACTTAATACCAACAACTTCTATTCCAAAAATCTTTTTAACAATATAAGAGAACAAAATTGCTCTGTCTTCACAATCTGATTTGTCATAATACAAAGTCTCTTGTGCAAACATCACTTTTTCATGTCCAAATTGTTCATCATCAACTTGGTATTTAAAAGATTTTTGAACGAAATGTAAAATAAAGTTTAGTGCCTCACTCATTTTTTTGCCATTAACATGTTCTTTTATAGCTTGGGCCAACTGCTCATATGTTATATTATCCATAGGAGCATTAAAAAAAGTCTCATAATCAGCCTGAGGATATGTAGCCATAAAATCTAATAAATTTTGGTTGTACTCTATAGTTACCTTAAACTCTTCTCCATCGTGACTAAACGCTAGCTCTTTTGTTTTAGTATATTCAACAAACTTAGGAAGTGATTCCATTGAAAGATCCATAGGCTTGTCACTTCCAGGATAGTTTTGTTTATAAGAATACATCCTTCCTATAGTACCTTTTGCATAGTTTGATATTACATAATACCTGTCTTTTCCAAATTTATAATTTGGAGTTGAGTATATTTTTTTATCTGAATAATGTAGTAAAACAACATGTTTATTAGCTATACCAGCTTTCACAGCGTAACCTAGTTTGTTAAATATAAACCATGCTAACAACTTTGAATTATCTTCATCTTGATATACTCTTTTTGACATCTCATTAACTAAAAGATATATACCCCAGTCATTCAAGTTCATATCTTTTTTTATTTTTTGTATATCATTAATTAAAGATTCGTATTCACTTGTAGCTATCTTGTCAAAGTAATTTGATATACCTTTTTGACTTGATGGATAAAAGTTTGCATCTTTGATCCCATCAGGTATATTAAACCCTAAGTTAGACCCAAAAAAACTAAACTCCACATCTTTTTTTGGTATTACAACTATTATAGGCTTTTGTTTTTTTATAGCTTTTGGAACTGTTATATTAACTAATGGACCTACTTTTTTTATATTACTAAGTGAAGTTTTTGGAATTTTTTTTGGTTTTGGTTTTTCGTATAGTTTTGCAGCATTTTGGATTTTATATGCTTTCCATTGCTCATTTAACAAACTGTTAAACTTAGCATCTTTTTCATCTTTATATTCTTTGAAATTTTGTGTTTGTGAACGCTTAAAGTTTTCAAATGAACCAGCATTTAATAGTGATGAGCTTAAAACAAAAGCTATACTAAAAAGGCCAAACTGCTTGAATAGCTTTTGAACCCCACCCTTGTTCTGTTGCACGGTCTATATCTCCCTGAGTTTTATATAATATTTTTGCATCACTTATCTTTGATGAACTTATAGTATTGTCTTGATCTATATCATATGGACGAATTACACCACTTAGTTGAATGATCTGTTTTTGTTCATCAACCAAAATCTCTCTCTTACCATATATAAAATAGTTACCATTTTTCATAACTTTAACTACTCTTGCAGATATAGTAGTTACAAATGACGCATCTTTTGAGGCACTTCCAGAGCTACTAAAGGCATTAGATGTCTCTGTATTAAAGCCAACATTTGTTCCAGCATTTAACTTACCAATAAATTTACTTACAGTATCACTTCCACCATTAGATGCAAAGACACCCCCACCTAAATTTGAAGCATCATCTTTACTTAGATCTTTTGAACCACTACTAGTAGCTGCTGCTTCTTCTGCTATTTCAACCGTAACTATATCATTTACATGCATCGCTTTGTGATCTGAGAACAAAGGATTATCACCTTGACCAAATATACTTCCAGTTGAAGCAAACTCTTGTTCATCTTCTCTTGCTGGCATCTGTTCAACATACTTTGGTGGTTCAAAATCTATTTCAGGTTTAGTAAGATCAGCAGTACATCCACTTAAAAAAAGTACAACATATATTGGCATAACAAAATTCAAAAAGTGTTTAATCATAATTGTCTCTTTTTTGATCTTAATATTTTGATATAATTCTAGCAATTATAGTTCCAAAGGATTTCAATGAGTTTAAGAGAAAAGATCAACCAAGATTTAAAAGAGGCTATGAAAGCAAAAGATGTTGAGAAAAGGGATGCATTAAGACTTTTAACATCAGCATTTAAGCAGATAGAAGTAGATGAACGCAAAGAGTTAAGTGATGATGATGTGATCAAGATCATACAAAAACAAGTTAAAAGCAGAAATGACTCAATAGACCAATACAAAAAAGCAGATCGCCAAGATTTGGTAGATAAAGAACAAAGTGAAATAGATGTTTATGAGGTTTATCTTCCAAAACAACTAAGCGATGATGAGCTAAGTGATGCAGTAAAAGCTATCATATCAAATGTAGGCGCAGAGAGCATGAAAGATATGGGTAAAGTTATGGGAAATGCTTCAAAAGAGTTAGCTGGGAAAGCCGATGGAAAACGTATAAATGAGTGTGTTAAAAAACTACTCAGCTTGTAAAAATAGTCACATCACCTTATGTTTCTTCCATCTCTTAGCTTTATAAAGGGCATAATCAGCCCTTTTTATTAGCTGAACAATATTTTCATCCATTTCATAAATAGAGACACTAAAACTTATAGTTTGTTCATTAGCTATGCTAAGGTTATAAAAGGAAATTTTCTTTATCTGCATCTCTTGTGTTTTGTATGAAAATATTTGACTTAATTAAAAAACTTTAATAGATGACTCAGATAATCTTCCAACCAAACCCTAAACTAATATTAAAAGTATCATCGTGCTTAAAAGAACCTCTAGTGTTATATGTTGGCTTTAGTTTTGTTTCATATCCATGGTATAGATATTCTACGTTTATATCTATATAAAAGCTATTATCAATAAAATAATTTAATCCACCGTTTATCCCAATCATTGGATTGGTAGCTGTATAGTTATTGTTATCTGAGCCTTTAATAGGACTGTCCTTCCATTCTAGTTCACCATATCCTAAGTCTAAACCAGTGTATAGTTGATAATTATCTTCTAGCTTATAGTACTTGTTTATACCTAATAGTAGATACTGATGTTTTAACTCATCATTTTGAGATGCTGTGTATGAGACAGATGGTTTCATATTATACTTTTTACATAGATCTGTAAATGGGTTAAACTTAGTATACAACTTTATAGAAGTTAAAGACTCATCAGGAGTACTTACATCTATGTTATTAGTTAAGCTATAGCTACTATTTGAACTTCCAATATTTATTCCAATTGAATCTACTATGTTTTCATTAGCTATAGTTGTTGACACTAAAAAAGCTGATAAAATAAAAACTTTAGTTAGTAACTTCATAATTACCCTTTATCAGTGTTGCGCTACCAGTTAAAAGTGTAACCATTTTTTTATCACTACCATAAGTGTGCGATAGTCTTATAGTTGTATTATCTTCATTGTTGATTATCTCATCTCCTCTAAACACCTCTTGAGGTACACCTGTTTCTAGTGTAATAACCTCTTGAGTGTTTTCAAACTTTGATTCACTATTGCAGGCACTAAAAAATAGTGCTGCTATTGTCAATATTATTGAACTTTTTGATATATTACTTATCATCCTATGCTCCTTTTTATTCAATAACTAATGTTTTAGTAATTTGAGTATCTATCTGAAAATTTATATCACCATCAGTTGTCTCTTTTATAATTGCACTATTCCCTTCTTCAAATGAAGAACCTTCTGCTAGAGTATTATCTACTTCTTCAACTTCACCAGTTGTAACATTAACTCTCTCAAATCCACTTGTTGATGTTCCATCCGCATGTGTAAATACTTTAGCTCTAATAATAAACTGTGCACCATTACCATCTATTTTAATAACATTAGCTGTTGTTTCAACGCTTCCTTCAGATCCAATAACTGTTTGAGCGCCAGAAACTTCAGATGTTACACTAGTTGTAACTCCACCGACAGTCACTTTATGTGTAGCTTGTCCTTTTTTATTGGCACTTACAACTATGTCAGAGTTAGTAGTTGAGACTTTAGTTTCAACTTCTCCCTCTTTATTAATAATTGTTTTTGCACTAGGTATATTAGAAGTTGCCTTAGTTACTGTCTCTTTTCCATTACTATCTTTTACTTTTAGGATATGTACAGCTTTACCATCAGGTTTACCATCTACAGCTACTATAACTTCTGAATCATCATCTTGTTTTACTTTAGCTTTTGTTTGTACAGTTCCATCACCAAGAAGTATAACTACACTACCTTTAGCTTCAGATGTAGCTTCTGTTTGTATCTCTTCTCCATTTTCATTTTGAAGAGTAACTTTATGCATAGTTTTACCATCTAATGTTGCACTAGCTTCATTTTTAACACCATCTGTTTCATCACTTAGTAATACACTTCCATCTTTTTGAACTTTAGTATCAGATGTTGGGCTTAAACTTATTAAGCCAGATGAACTTTGTTCTCCACTAGTATTATCTTTTGTTGTAACTGTTACTGCTGATGTACCATTAGAATTAATTTCAACCTCAGTTTTTACTTCTTTTTCAATATCTGACACTTCAGAAGTGATTTTAGATCCTAACTCAGTAGTTGAAGATGTCGCAGTTTCATTCTCAACCACGATAGTTTTAGAAATGCTCTCTCCGGTTGTTGTATCTGTAAGTGTTAAAGAGAATTCTTTATTTGTAGGATCTCCATCAGAATCATCACTACTTTCAACTACTGTTACCTCTTTATTTGTCTCAATCTTATTGACAACTACAACCTCTTCTTGTGAGTTATCATCATTAATTACACCAACATCCATATCTGGACTTGTTCTATCTTCATCAAAGATACTAGGTGCTTCTTGCTCAGGTTCAGGTTCAACAACTGGCTCTTCTGGCTCAGGTTCAGGTTCGACAACTGGCTCTTCTGGCTCAGGTTCAGGTTCAACAACTGGCTCTTCTGGCTCTGTTGTTGGTGGTGTATAACCACCTCCTGAAGATGGAGCTGAAGAGGTAGTTACCTTAAAGTCAGATGTAACACTTCCTACCGTTAAGCTTGTTGTTGTAGTTGTTGAGTAAGATCCGGATGATGTTTGTCTAAGTGTTACATTGTCATCGTTGTTTATAGTTCCTGCTGTTGTAGTGTATGCACCACTATTTATTTTATACTCTCCACCCGATACTGAGATACTAACTCCATCATCAATCCCTGTAATAGTTACAGTATTTGACTCATAGCTTGCACTTATAGTTTTATTTGTTTGTGATGTAAAGCTAAATGTATCAGGAGTATCATCAACATCTGTAACAGTTACAAATAACTCTTTTGATACAGAAGCTCCGGATAGGTCACTAATACTGACATTTAGTTCATAAACATTGTCACTATTTGAATCAACAGGATTGTTATAATCAGGAGCATTTATAAAAGTTATTTCACCAGTAGTAGAATCTATGTTAAATAAAGATGCATCTGTTCCAGAAATATTATAAGCTAACACATCTCCAACATCAATATCTTCACCATCTATATCAACTACTGAAGCAATATTTTCCTCTTGAGATATCAATACTTTATCGTAGTTAATTATTGCTCCACCAACATTTGTTAATGTTATATTAGATATATTTGCATCATCAGATCCAGCACTTTCAATATAATCTTTGATATATTTCCATTCTAGCGTATGTGTACCTGCAGATAAAGTATGAATATAAGTTCCATGTTCTTCACCACTTTTTAGAAAAAGTTGAACTCCATCAACATAGTATTCTAAAAAGTCATAATCCCATTCTGATGATACAGTCCAATCAAAACTTATATTTGCATCCCTATTTGGGTTTATTTCTATAATATGTGAGCTAGATTCATCATGAGTAATATCTTTTGATCTATAGCTATCTCCACCCTCATGAATCCAATCAGTTGACGTTATATTTAAAGTATCATTAAATGTATTTTCTTCAAATTCTAATCCATCAATATTAAATGTAGGTGCATCATTTACATTATTTACAGTTATTTGAAAATTATACTCAACTGTATCTATTCCATCACTAAGTGTTAAGTTTATATCATATTGCCCTACATCTGCATTGGTTGTGACTCCACTTAGTAGTGTACTACTATCATTTTTATAATAAACTATACCATTAGCTCCATTATCTTGTGTAATAAAAAGATCCATATCATGATCATTATCTATATCAACAAAAACTGGACCACTATGACCACCTACATCTAAACTATCTAGTGGATTGTCTACTCCTGTTTGTTCTTCAAAAACCGCTACAGTATTTGAGCCTGTATTTTTGTAGTGATAGATATTTCCATCTTCTGCTCCTATAAAAAAATCTAAATCCCCATCTTCATCTATATCTACAAAACTTGGCACACTTTTAATACCTATATCAACACCATCTAGTGGATTTAAAGCTCCTGTTTGCTCTTCAAAAACTGCTACAGTGTTTGAGCCTGTATTTTTATAATAATGAACAATACCATTTTTTTCTCCAACAAATAGATCCATATCTCCATCATTGTCTATATCTGCAAAAGTAGGTTTAGTAAAGTTACCCATAAATAAACCATCTAGTGGGTTTAAAGCTCCAGTTTGTTCTTCAAAAACGGGTGTAGTATTAGAGCCTGTATTTTTGAAGTAATTAATATTTCCACTATACTCACCAATGAAAACATCAAAATCACCATCATTATCTATATCTACAAAAGCAGGTGCACTATTACTACCTACATCTACACCATCAAGTGGATCATTCGTTCCTGTTTGTACTTCAAAAACTGCTACACTGTTTGAGCCTGTATTTTTATAATAATGCATAGAACCATCATTTTCCCCAAAAAAGAAATCTAAATCCCCATCATTGTCTATATCTACAAAAGCTGCTATACTGTATAGACGTATAGTAGCACTATCAAGTGGATTTGTGGCTGTTGTAAAATTTGATTCATTTGATAAACCTAACCAATCTGGTAAATTTCTACCATCCGTTATTTTCCATGTAAGCTTATCTCCATCAGCATCACTTGCCTCTAAGGTATAGCTATATACACTGTCTTCATCGACACTTGAGACTGCAGTACTTGTGATAGTTGGGGATGCATCATTAACTGAAGTTACGTTTACAATTACAGTTTGTTCTGTTGAGTTGTCTTCTCCATCACTTACTTTAAAACCAAATGTTGTGTATGGAATGCCATGTTCATCTGTAACAGGAGTAAATACTAAACTTCCTATTTGAGCAGGAAGTAGTTTTTCATTGAGTTCAACATCTATGCCACTGAGTTTAAGTGTTCCTTTTGAAGGAAGTGCAGTAATATACATGGCATCTAAACTATCTCCATCTACATCTTGGAAGTTTATAGCACTCGCTTCTGCCATTCCAAATGTTTTATTTGTATCTTCATCTATTGTAACTGATATATCACTTGCTGTTGGGGCATCATTTACATTTACTACTGTAGTACTCACTTCTTTTTCTACAGTTTCTGTTCCATCACTTACCGTTAGGTTAAAATCATAAGTTCCGACATCACTATTAGTTGGGGTTCCAACTAAAGCTACTCTTGTGATTTTGCTTAGTTTTCCCGGTGCTAAAAATTCTGAGAAGTATATATTACCAACTAAATCAAGGGTTAATCCAATAGGATAGGATATTTGAGCATTAGATTTAGGACCACCATCTCCAGTTGATGCATTTGTACCATCTCCTATATAAGTAGTTGTACTACTACCATCCCATTTGTATATTATATGACTATCTTTAGCAGTTATAAAAAGATTATTATCTTTATCAAACTCAATAGATCGGAGTTGAATGAGTCCGGTAACTATAGTTTGAACCTTTCCATTGTTATCTATTTTTACAACCCTACCTTGTTCTTCTGCAAAATAAAGTTGACCACTACTATCAAATGCAAGTCCTCGAACAACACCTATATAAGCACTTGTAGCATCAGTACCGTCTACACTTGGATTAGTTACACCTGCAGAATTTGCAATACCAGCTACTTTAGTAGGATTACTTCCATCAGGATCTATCCTCCAAATAGTGTAATCATAAGGAAGTGCAAAATAGATTTTATCATCTGATCCAACTCTTACAGGAGATGGGCTGTTTTTACGGATATAATCCCTTGTTCCCTGTGTTATAGTATAGTTTAGGTCTACTGATTCTGTCGTTGTATTGTATCTGACAATTCTATTGTTATAAAACTCTGAGATGATAATATTATCATTATTATCAACAGCTAAATAAGAAGGTTCAGAGAGAGTTGTTTCATCTAAAACCTTAGTTGTAGTCCCATTAGTATCAATTTTCCAAAGGCTATTAGTGTCATGAACACTATAATAAATAACTCCACTACTTGTAACAGCAACTCCAAATATCTCTTCCGAATCTGTTGCTATAGTACTAATAGTAGCATTATCTTCACTTTGCCAAGAGAGCCATGAAGGTAAATTTGTTGCACTTACTGTTAAAAAATCTCCATCAGCATCTGATGCAGTTATATTGTACTCAAAGCTAATCCCTTGTGTTGCTGATGGTATTGGTGTATCTATAAATTCTGGATTTGCTCTGGCAAAGAGTGTCACACTTGCTAGAAGCATTAACGTTGTAGTCATAATTCGTATCATTTTGAACTATCCCCTTTTTTATATTTTAACTCTGCTTTTTTACAGAATCCCATTTATATATTCTATAGGAAAAAAAAAGTTAGTTTTGCGATATTTTTGCGATATTTGTACTTGCTAAGTTAAATAAGATCAAGTTCACAGTATAATCTGAAAAAACTAAATAACGGAAGATATCTTGAAGTATATAACTCTCTTTTTTATTTTGACTGTAACACTTTTTTCACAAACAATTGTTGTGAATGAACAAAGTGTTTATGATGACTTTAGCATAGAGTACTACCTTGACAACTCTTCAAGGATGAGCATAGAAGATGTCTCAAAAAAAGACTTTAACCAAACCTCCTCAAACAGTTTTGCCTTTGGCTACATAAAGTCTACAGCTTGGATCAAGTTTAGCGTAGATAACAAAAGTGACAAAGAGAACTTTGTACTCTCGATAAATGAGAGTTTTTACGAAGTCGCAGATCTATACCACTACAAAGATGGCTGGCAAAAAACTTCCAACTCCCTTTTTACATCTGTAAATAACCGACCTGTTCAAGAGTACCAACTCTCGTTTCCCATAGAAGTAAAACAAGGGGAGAAAAAAACTTACTACTTAAAACTAAAAGCAAAGTTTGCTTACTTTGGAAACCTTGTCCTTTATGAAGAGCCGTTTTTTTATCAAAACAACTTTGTAGAGATCGGTGATCTGTATATATTTATATTTGGGATCATAGTTGTTGTTATCTTCTTCAACATTTTTCTCTACTCCGCCACAAAAGAGAGAGTATACCTCTACTACATAGCATACAGTTTTTTTAATATCGTTTACCTTTTAAACATCAGTGGTTTGTTGGCTTATGCTGATCTGCAAAGCTATGTCTACAAGACACACTCCTCTACGGGGTTTTTGATGGGCTTTTTAGTGCTTTTTTCACTGGAGTACTTTAACACTAAAGAGCAATACCCAAAAGTTGATAAGGTCTTTAAACTACTTGCAGGAATTTTCTTTTTTTGTGGGGTGATGCTTTTCTTCTCTTACCAGCCTTGGAACCAGATACTTAGTCAGCTTATATCGGTTATTTGTATATTGCTTATCATTTTATCCTCTGTGGTTTATCTCAAAGGTAAGACCAGAACAAAGTACTACACTTTAGCTATGACTACCTACCTTTTCTTTGGACTCATCTATACACTGATGCTTAACAATGTTTTTGAGTACAACTTTATAACAAGATACGGAGTGGTTCTAGCTTCAGCTTTTGAAGTAGTTGTATTTTCTTTACTTTTAGCTACACGATATAACGACATGAAAGTCCAAGTGCAGGATCATTTGGAAAAAGAGGTAAGTTTAAGAACTAAAAGTCTAGAAAAAGCCAACAAAGAACTTACTTCCTTAGCAGATGAGAGAGAGGTACTTCTAAAAGAGATACACCACCGTGTCAAAAATAATTTTCATATGATCATAGGGTTGCTAACTATTAAAAATCATAAAAGTGAAGATAGGTGTGATTCTGAAGAGACTATCAACAGAATATCTTTAATGTCAGAGATCCATGAGTTTTTATATAATAGTAAAAATATAGAACATATAGATACTATACTCTACATAAATGAGTTAATAAAGAAGCTCTCACTAATGTTAAATAAACTAAAGTTCAACATAGACATAGATACATTTAATATTGACTTTGATACAGCTTTGGCATTAGGCACAACAATAAACGAACTAGTCACAAACTCATCTAAACATAACAAAGATGAAGAAGTAGTAGTAAATATTTCCTTAAAAAAAGAAGATACAAATAAAATAGTCCTAAAAATAGAAGATAATGGTAAAGGGTTTGAGTATGATCAAGTACGTAAAGGTTTAGGAATAAAACT
>Ga0193953_1000720_pt1 | contig 16799 bp, 11 predicted proteins | sample BB_4_MG_FD_140325 | JGI IMG/M metagenome (GOLD analysis project Ga0193953, IMG submission 140325) | Microbial mat bacterial communities from the Broadkill River, Lewes, Delaware, United States - BB_4_MG | ecosystem: Environmental > Aquatic > Freshwater > River > Microbial mats | place: USA... | reverse complement strand
GAGGAACGAGGGGCAAAGCGCATCCGCTACCTGCTTTCAAGGTGGCACACCTTGCCGCCGGAGGCTGTTTTTCGGAACTGAATAATTACCACGTTTTTATGATTCCGCGGACTCGATTTTTCTCTGGATAAGCCTGTTGACCCGGGCAACGAATCGCTCGTACTTCACCGGTTTTGTCAGGTAATCATCGGCTCCGACGCCCAGCACTTCAATTTCGGACTCCATATCCTCATTGGAGGTCAGCATGATAACCGGAATCATGCGGGTTGCCATTTCAGATTTCAGCTTTTTAATCAGGGTGAGGCCGTCCATTTCCGGCATGCTGTAATCCGTGACAATCAGGTCCGGCATTTCCTGATAGGCAATCTTCAGCGCTTCGATGCCATTTTGGGCCGTGATGGTGCGATAATCCTGGGTTTTTAGAAGGTGGGACATCATCTCACGTTCCATGCGGCTGTCATCGACAACCAGAACCGTGGGGTGGCGCACGCCCATGACCGTCGGCATCTGATCATAGTCATGCTGGGGTGCGGGCACGGGGGGGGAGGCCGGGGCCTCGGGTTGGACGGGAGCCGGTGTCTCATCATCGATGGATTCCGGTGAGGCCACACGGAACACCTCTTCAATGGTTGTCAGTCCCAGTCGGGCTTTGACCAGCCCGTCAAAGAAAAAGGGCTGGAATCCCTCTTTTGTGGCCTGCTTTTTTAGTGCCGAGGCGGAGACATCTTTTTTGATAAGGGGCTGTATCGAAGGGCTTATGCGAAGAATCTCGTATATCCCTACCCGGCCGGAATACCCTGAAAAGCGACAGGCATCGCACCCTTCGCCTTTGTAGTATTGGCCGTTGTGATCCGCATCTTTTGTGGCGGGGATTTTTTTCAGGAGTTCCGGCGAGAGGGTGACCGGTTTTTTGCATTTTTCACAGATGCGCCGAACCAGTCGCTGTCCGATGCACGCGATGAGGGAGTCTGCCACAACAAAGGCATCGACACCTAAGTCGAGAAGCCGTGTCACAGCCGATGGTGAGTCGTTGGTATGCAAGGTAGACAAGACCAGGTGGCCTGTTTGTGCCGCCTGGCAGGCAATGGAAGCAGTCTCACCGTCCCTGATCTCTCCGAGCATGACAATGTCCGGGTCCTGCCTTAAAATGGACCTGAGTGCGGCTGCAAAGGTGATGCCTGCTTTGGGGTTGATCTGCCCCTGGTTGATTCCATCGATTTTGTACTCAACCGGATCCTCCACCGTAATGATATTGACTTCAGGAGAGTTGAGCCTGTTAAGACAGGCATACAGCGTTGTTGATTTTCCGCTGCCCGTTGGGCCGGTCACAAGGACAATTCCCTGGGGCTTGCTGATGGTGTTTTCAAGTTCCTGGTAGTGTTTTCCCTGAAGACCTAAGTCTTCAAAGGTCATTTTGGCCGATTCCGGGTTGAGGATTCGTATCGTTATTTTTTCTCCGTAGGATGTCGGAAAGGATGAGACGCGCAAGTCATAGGCAATCTGACCAAATTTAACCTGGGACCGACCGTCTTGTGGTTTGCGGCGTATGGAGATGTCCATTCCAGAAAACACCTTTATCCTCGAAATCAAGGCCGAATGGATGAGTTTGTCTGTTTTGAGGATCTCCCGCATGATGCCGTCGATTCGGTAGCGGATGACCACGGCTGCCTGCTGCGGTTCAATGTGAATATCGCTGGCCTTTAACTTGATGGCATCAGCAAGGATGCTGTTGGCGAACCTTACCACAGGCGGGTCTTCCGCTTTGCTGATGAGTTCCCGTTCAGCTCCTCCCCCCTCTTTCTCTTTTTCCTCGGTGGACTTGATCAACTCTATCGTTGCGTCATCGGCAAACGTGTTTTTTGTATCGATTCCCTTTTTGGGGTAATGGCTGGCAATGGCCTGCAGGACCTCGCTCTGGGGGGAAACGGCAATTCTTATGTGTTTTCGGGTAATAAACCGAAGGTCATCCAGGGCATAGAACTCCAACGGATTGGCCATGGCCACAACGAGTTCGTCATGAACCTCTTCAACCGGAATCAGCATGTAGTTTTCAGCCATTTCCGCCGGAACCATGGCAAGTACGTCCGGGGGGATGTTTTTATCGCCTAAGTGCAGGTAGGGTATGTTTAACTGTGTGGACAAAGCCTTGGCAATCTGAACCTCATCCACAATACCCATATCGATTAAAATCTGGCCCAGCCTTTTGTTTGTGTTTGTTTGCGAGCCTAAGGCTTTTTGTAACGACTGGTGATCGAGTATTCCGGCTTCGATGAGGAGGTCGCCCAGCTTTTTGCGTTTGGGAGCTGGAACGTTCGATTTGTTGTCAGGCTCATGTGTCATTGTTTCCCCCCTGTAAATCATGGTTGTCTATGTACTGGTGGGCGTCGGGTTTTTATGAAGGTGTTGATTTGGAAAGAGAAGCCGTGGGGTATGTCCGGGCTTTCGAATGACATTTTTTTCCGCAATACCAAGCCCAGGTTGGAAGGCTTGTTTCTATACCCACGTAAGCTATGCGATGACAGCAATGGATCACACAAGGGAATGGGGAGGGTTCAAAGGCTCAACAATGAATAGGGCGTGGGGCATTCCGGTTCTTTAAAGGCAGTGGCAGTCGGCTCGAAAAAATAGTGTAAAATACATTTTGTCATATGTGAAGGCAAAAGTACACACGAGAGACCTTGTTGTCTGGCCGTAATTCCTTGATTTATCAGCTTGATGAAGATTGCTCTTGTTTTGGGGCCCCGTGTCACAGGGTGCAGGGAAAAGGAGGCGGCAACAGGAACTGTTTTGCGGAGTTTTTTTGGAAGAGGCTTCTGCGCCGAACGTCACAGAAGCCTCTCCACACACCGGGTTTAACGAAGAACTATCTGGAAAATTGAGTTGAAGGGTGCCGTGTGAACGGTCCAGGTGATGAGGTAGTAGAACAGAAGGGCAGCCACCGCAAAATGCAGGGGGGCCACTTTTTTTCCGAGAAAAGAGATGGACATGGCGCTGGCCTTTTCCGGACAGACGCCTTTGTCGACACAGCTGTAGCAGCCCAGGCAGTCGTTGCCTTTGACGGTCTCTTTTTCCGAGATCTGGATCTGAACCGGGCAGACCTTATCGCACTTTCTGCAGGAGATGCAGGAAGAGGCATCTCGCTTGATGGTTGTGATGGGAAGCAGGCGGTTCATGATGTTGTACCCGGCTTTTTGGAAGCAGACGTACTTGCAGAAAAAACGGGGAAGCAAAAGAGGAACAAGGAGAATGAGGCCTTTTTTAGCTTGGATGTAGCCCCAGGTGAAGGCTGTGGACTTGTACATGACCATATGATCGCCCCAGAAGTAATCGACCCCTTTTGTGACGATGACAAAGACGAACCCTGCAAGGAAGAGATATTTGAGGTACCTCATGGGTTTGTCCACCTTCTCCGGAAGGCCTCTTTGAAGGCTTGGGAAAAGCTTGTTTCCGATCTTGCTGATGAAGTAGTCGGCGTTGCCGAAGGGGCAGATCCAGCCGCACCAGAAAGATCCGAAGATGGCAAACATCAACAGGACCGTCACCTCCATCTCAAATTCCAGCTCCGTGCCGAAAATGGTCTCAGGCACCCAGGCGATCCAGGGGAGAAAAAGGAGGACGGTCATCAGGCGAATAAAATCGCGCAGGTGAAGCAGGTTGACTCCGTTTCGGTTTTTTTTGTTTGCTTTGGTGGTCATGTGTTTTTCCTTGTTGCAGTGGTGGTGTATGAGCCAACGGAAAAATAATAGTAACTATTCAGCTATGCCTCAGGCGGGTCGCTTTTTGAAAAAAGCTCCGCAAAAACTTTCCGGTTGTGGTTCCCTTTTCCCTTAGCCCCGCAGGGGCTAAGGGAAAAGGGAACCACAGACTCGTTAAGCCCAAACGGTATGGATTGCGGACATCGGTGATGCAATCGAAACTGCGCTGAAAACCTGTTTGCCAAATTTTTCAAAGGTTTGTCCCCCGGCAGGGGCGCCGGAGGCAACTTTCGCGAACCATCTCACACCGACGCGCGAAGGGTGAGATGATTCGCAACCTGGAGTGACGTGGTTTTGCCACCCCGGCCGCCGGAGAAAAATTAAAAGGTGATGCTGGTTTTCTTATGACTCGTGGCCTTCTTCATCTGAGTGATGAGACGAGACCGGGTAGACGTTTCCGTTCAAGGGGTCGATGAGAAGGGTTCGCCCGGTGCCTGCTTCATTTACCCGGATGTGATAGAGAACGGTTCCGTCCTCCTTTTTCAGCTTCGCGCTGACAACCTCCCCGCCCCCGGTTTTTTCAGCCTTCTCCACAGCCTGTTTAAGGGTCAGTTTCATGTCATCGGGAAGTTTTCGGTATTCAAGCCCCCCCATGAGCTCTTTGCTGCGTGAAATGATGTTGCCGTCCTTCGGGTCCACCTTGTACTCCATAACGCCCTCAGGTGTTAGTGCTTCGACCTCATAAACGAGGGGACCGTCTCCGAAGGAGAAAAAGGCGTCCATCTCTTCGAAGTGGATCTCAACCACACGCCCCTTTGAATCGGCGGCTACCTTGTCGATGACCTCCTGCAGGGAGACTTCCGCCCGCCCTCGAGCGATGGCAGCCTCCGTACCGCCGTGATGATCGTCGGCCAGTGCCGCGGAGCCCAGAAGGGCTAAGAAACCTGCTGTCATGATGGTGAATTTTTTATTCATGGGTACCTCCATTTGAGACGTGTTTGTGTTCGCTGGAGGCTATAATCGCAGAAGGGATCTTTCAGAACGCTTTCAGGAGGATTACAGTTTTGAAAGTAATAAATGCCTCCGGCGGCAAGGTGGGGGCACCTTGAAACCCGAAGGCGAATGCGACACGGGTGTTTTTATGCCGCGTAAAACGCCTCCGTATTCGCGTGATGGGTGACGCCACTCAATGTGTGTCACGAGTGCGTGAGCTGATGGAGGGTCGGGCCCAACTTATGGGGAGTCTTTCACCACGAAGGTTTCCCGATCAAATAACCAGAGATAGGGAACGAGGCAAAGGAGGGAGGTGGCACGCCGCACTCCTGTGCGGCAAGTGCGAATACCAACAGAAAAGCTGCACCGGAGTGCAGCACTCTATCGCCCCAGAATGAGCCTCAGCCGGTGTTGATTTGCAAGCATGGCTCCCCGGTCATCCGGTTCTGCACAGGCCGACGAGGCACCTTATTGATCAGCCAACCTATCGGGCCTCAGATGTTTGCCAGCCGGGGAAGACGGCATAAAAAACGTCGTTGGAAATACCACGGGCTAAGCCAGTCAGCGAATGTGACGGGCCCGAGGAACGAGGGCTCGGAGGATTCATAATCTGGGGTCAAGGGGATCATCCCCTGCCCGCAGGAGGCAAGGTTTTCAGGCTTTTTTTTCGTTGGGAATGGAAACAATAAAGGCTGTGCCTTCATCGGGGCGGCTTTCGACCTCGATGGTGCCGTTGTGGGCGTTGACCACGGCTTTGACCAGAGAGAGTCCGAGGCCCAGCCCTTTTTGCGAGCGGCTTTTGTCGCTGCGGTAGAGCCGGTCGAAGATACGGGGCAGGTCATGGGCCGGGATGCCGATGCCGGTATCCTGGATGGTCAGGGCAAGGTGTGTGTCGCTTTGTGTGGCACGAATGGTGATGTGGCCGTTTTCAGGGGTGTACTTGACGGCATTGTCCACCAGGTTGCAGAGCACCTGCCTGAGGCGAGCGTAATCAGCGCTTATGCTGAGTTCTGACGGGGTTTGGATATCCAGGGTGATGGTTTTCTCTTCGGCGGGGTAGAGGAAGAGGTCTTTTATTTCATCCATGAGATCGGCCAGGAGGAATTGGGAACAGGTGAGTCTCATGACGCCGGTTTCCGCTTCGGAGATATCCATGAGGGCTGTGAGCATGGTGGAGATACGTTCAGATTCTTCGGCGCAGTCCAGGAGAGCCTCGCGCAATTTTTCAGGATCATCCGACACCACACTGTTTTCGATGGCTGCGCGCATGCGCATGAGTGGGGTGCGCAGGTCGTGGGCCGCATTGTCCAGAGCCTCACGCATGCCGGTGATGAGTCTTTCGATCCGGTTCAGCATGTTGTTGAACTGCCCGGCCAGAATTTTGAGCTCGTTGTCCGTGCCCTGGATGGGGACGCGGGTGTCTATCCGGCCTGCCTGTACAGACTCCACAGCCTTCGACAGCTCCTTGATGGGGCGCAGGAAACGCTGGGCCAGAAAGGCACCGATGGCGATGCTGAGCAGGACCACCGGCCCCATGACATAAAGAAAAAGGTCCCGAAAATGTTCCAGGAACTCCTCTCGAGACTCTGCAGAATACCCCACCTGAAGCATGGTTCCGTCCTCGAGCCTGCGGCCAAGGATTTCCAACTCGTCCTCACGTGCCATGTCGCCGTCAACGGGGATGTATTTCATGGTTGAATGCGTGACCCAGGTGTCCTCTGAAAATGCAAGGTGTTCCGAGATGCTGGCTGGGTTCACGGCCCGCCATTCATAGGGGAGGGAGAGGTAGAGCAGGGCCTGGTCTGGGGCTTTCACCATGACAAAAAAACCGCCCGTAATGTGGGACAGCTGGTCGCGCTTCAGAGTGCTCAGCAGGTTATCGATGCCTTGGTTTCTGGCAATCACGAGGTATTTTTTGAGCATTTCGGTCACGATCTGTTGATCTTTTGATCGGACAGATGTGTTGACAATGGTAAATCCGGCTGAAAAAAGGATCAGCCAGCTGAGGATAAAGACCAGGGCATACCAGAAGGTGAGCCTGAAGCCTGTGTTGCGCCTGAGGTTGCTAAGACACCTTGAGGACATATCCGACACCTCGTAACGTATGCAGCAGCTTTGTTTCAAAGTGCTTGTCGATTTTCGCCCGCAGGCGACAGACCAGAACATCGACGGCGTTGGTCTGTGGGTCAAAATTGTACCCCCAGATATGTTCCAGGATGGCGGTTTTGGACACCGCTTTGCCGGCATTTTGCATCAGGAACTGCAGCAGGGAGAATTCCCGCGGTTGCAGCTCTATACTCTGATTGGCTCGGGTCACATCCCGGGTGAGCAGATTGAGAGTGAGGTCGGCCATGCTCAGGCTGGTGGGCTCGGTGGTGCCTCGGGAGCGCCGGATGAGAACCTGGACGCGGGTCAGCAACTCTGAAAAGGAGAAGGGCTTGACGAGGTAATCGTCCGCTCCGGTCTGCAATCCCTTGATGCGGTCATCCACTGTGTGCCGGGCGCTCAGGATGATTAAAGGCATGTTGATGCCGCTGCCGCGCATCTTTTCAATGATCTGAAGGCCGTCGATGCCCGGGAGCATGATGTCGAAGATACCGGCATCGTAGGTTTCGGTGAGGGCAAGGTGGAGGCCGTCGATGCCGTCGGCTGCGTGGTCCACGGTGAACCCATTTTCCTTTAAGCCTTTGGCGATAAACGTGGCGATCTTTTCATCGTCTTCGACAAGCAGTATGCGCATCCTTCAGGTATCCTGTTTGGCCTTTTTCATCCTTGGTTAGCTCGATGTATGTACAGCCTCTTCAGGCTGGTGGAATAGTTTGGGTGAAAATACCTTTTTCCGTTTCTTTTTCCAAGTCCGATAACAATTTGAAACAATTGGTCATGGCGTAAGGTGCTCAGGAGGTGCCTTTACCCGTTAAAAACCGTGCGAAGTCGAAATGGCATGTGCCAAGGCCTGGACAACTGAGGGGCGGGAACATTCGTTAACCGGGAAGGAGGCATTCCCTGTGAGATGGGAAATGAAAAGGCGCATAAAGTGTGATAGGAACTCTTTTCAATGTCACCAAGAACGGTTGTAAGGAGTGAAGAGAATGTCCACAGTTGAGAGCTCGGCCGTATGCCCCGCCATTGTTACCGAGATTTTGGGAGAGGGATCCCCTGTTGTTGTCCGTGAGGATGAGCAGGATTGGGTACCTTTGAAGCCTGTTTGTGAGGGGTTGGGCCTGAACTGGGCCGGAGAGCGCAGCCGGTTGAAGCATGACTCCAAATTTACATGCCGGTTCATGCGGCTGGACGGCACAGACGGCAGGGCCCGTGACTTTCTCTGCCTGCCCGCCTGTCAACTGGCTGGATGGCTCGTGTCCATCAATGCCGACCGAGTCCGTGACTCTGTTCGAGGGATGGTGACACAGTTTCAGCAGGAGAGCCTGGAGGCTCTTTCTGGGTATTGGCGTGGGGGGCAGAAGGAAGCTAAAGATGTGGGGCAGGTGGTGGAGAGGATGACTCTTTCCCGGGAACCGGATCATGAGCCCATTGAGCAACTTTTTGGGGCCACCGAAAAGGAAGCTCCGGACCAAAGCCCCATCCCTGCCGATACCGCAGACGCCGTGGAATCCCTCGAGAGCAAGGTGATGAGTGTGATTGAAAATGTGCTGGGGGAGATGAAGGGGCGAAGAGCGAATGGCTGAGTGGCATGGCGTGGTTTGAAAAGGCATGGGGACGAGGGATTCAGTAAGGTGTTGGGGGCAGCTTTGCCCACTGGATTCATAGATCCCGGGCAGAGCCCGGGAACAATGAACCGCCGCATGGGAGCACCGTGTATCAGGGCTGCAGGGCCGCTTATGCACGTGATGTGTCAGCGCGTGGGGCCATCTGTAACATGTTGGACTCTTCTTTTGTTAACCAGCATCGCGGATCAGACCCCAAATAATTTCCCGTGGCATGGGCCGCCCCACGGCAGCCACCGCATGCGAATTTATACCGGCAATCACCGCACTGCCCTGTGAGAAATGATCGTGAGTAGCGAAAGGTGTTCAGCTTTTCGTTTTCAAACCAGATCTCTTTTAATGGACGGTCTTGGATGCGGTCTACGACAACGGGGAAATAGGGACAGAACTGAACAACCCCCTGGGGATTGATGTACATAAGGGAAAATGCCACTGAGCATCCCGTGACGGCAACCCCGCTAAAAAGTTCACCGTTGGACTCAATCTCACCCAGGCGCTCGGGGTTGACGAGCAGTTCGGGAAAGGGGTCGCTGAAGCCGACGGTAAGCCCCAGCTCCTTTCCCTTTTCCCAGACGAAACGGCTTACGTCCCTGTGTTCTTCCGGATCAGAGGGGGCGTCTTTTGCGTTTCCTACGGGGACGACATACCTGAAGTTGAATGTGGTGACCCCGTGTTCTTTGATCATGAGAAGGAGCCGTTCGACCTCCTCAACACCCTGACCAAAGTAGGTCATGCGAATGGCAAGGGGAACATTTCGTGCGGTGAGAAGATCAACGGCAGCCAGGGTTTTATCAAATGACCCCTTGCCTCGGATCGGGTCATGCACGTCCGCTGTCGAACCCTCCATGCTGATGTTGAATCCGTCCACATACCGGCATAACGGATCTACATTGTCTTTTGTTATTAAGGTGGCATTGGTCAGCAATTCAATGGACAGGCTGAGGTTGCGTTTGATGTGGTCAAGGATGGCAAATAAATCCTCTCTCATCAACGGTTCCCCGCCCGCCATAGCCAAGGCGGCATTCGGTGCCAACCGGTCCACCTGATTCAGCATATCTATGGCCTCGTCATATGAAAGATCCTTGTCGGTTCGATCCAGGTTACTGGCACGGCAATGACGGCAATTAAGGTTGCACGAAGAGGTGGTGTCCCATTGAATAATTTTTGGCGGATGACTCCAAATAGCATTCATGTCAGATCCTTTCATTGGTGTTTGTGTGGATTTAACAAATGAATTGAGCTGCCCCTGCACTTATGAACAATGAACGATTACATGTTTTTCATCAGATCGCATCCGCCACAGGGACCCTCTGCCTGATTTCTTGGCGGTGTGAGGACATCACACCCTCCGCAGGGCCCTTCAGCAGTTTTTTCCGGTACTTTAATGACAAGATCACAGCCACCACACGGCCCTTCGGCCGGCATTACAGGGATATTATGATTCTCCGCTGCCAGTATCATATTCTTTAATTCCGACAAATTCAGGGCTTCGGCATTTTCTACGATTTTCTTTGGCATCACATAGCCTCCCATTCATGAAATGGTTGCAGGTATGCGGGGCAGCTCAAAGGGTTTTTCGTAACGGTTCGATTTTCGTGGTTCGTGAGAAGGGGTGCTAATTTCACGTTGTTTCAGGCCAGGATTTTGGGTGCTTGCGATGAGAATAGATACAGAGGGTATGGGGGATTTGTTAACAAAAAGCAGCAGGTGCAGTGGTCTATGCTGGGTGTGATTGGCGTTGAGGGAGCGTGGCAGAAAGGGGAGAGAATTTTATATGCCTTGGGAAAGAATATATCCTGAAATCAATTAACTATCAATGCATTTTTAATCGCGAAAAAGCCGCTTGCATCAGAGCTAAGGGCAGAGGCCTTGGTTGGCTGCAGGCGAGGGGGCACGAATGACAGCCAAGGTTCACTCCTAATATAAAATCAGGCACACACCACAATGGTGTAATCGGAACATTTTTGCGGTGCTTTTTTAAAAAATTGACCCTCCGGAGGCAAAGCGCTTAACGTTACCTCCGGCGGCCCTGCCGTGGGCAAGTTTTTTGAAAAGTCAGATAAACAGCTCTTGGTGAGAGAACCTGATAAAGTGTTGCTAAGGCGGATGTGATTTTCCCCGAGGAACGAGGGGGAAAGCGCATCCGCAATCTGCTTTCAAGGTGGCACACCTTGCCGCCGGAGGCAGGTTTTTACCGAAGGCCACGGGCGAACTGTTTGGCCAGGGCGATGAGGGTGAGGACGGGCGGGATGCCGCCTGAGATGGGCATGACACTGTTGTCGCAGATGTAAAGATTTTCGATATCGGTTGATAGGTCGGTGCCCACCACCCGGCCGATGGCTGCGGTGCCTCCGGGGTGGCCGCCGATGCCCTTGGCAACGGTGATGGTGTCGGGGCGGACCCCGGCCCGGACCATCACCGATTTTGCGGCGGCAATGCCCTGGGCCATGAGGTGTTCGTCCCGGGGTGTGAATGCTTTGTGGAAGGAGCCGTCTTTTCGGATTTCCCCTGTGGGCTCGTCGCAGAGCTTGACGAACATGCCGGCCAGTTTGTTCATGCGGGCGCCCCGTGGCAAGGCGGAGATGTTTTTTGCGGCTACCTGAGCCACAAAGGCGTTGACGGCGCCGACGTTTCCGAAGACAAACTCTCCTTTTCGGGATTCATCGGCAAAGGTGTAGGTAATCTCCCGGAAGGTTCCCGGGCCTTCTTTCATCTCTCCCACGAGAACCGACATGGGGTCCGTGAAAAAATGGGTACCAGCGCCTTTGATGCCCGACCGGTGAAGGATCTCAGGGGTTCCCATGCCCCCGGCGGCCAGAACAACCCTGTCCGCCCTGATGGTGATGGCACCCTTTGCTGTTTCAGCCAGAACACCCTCCACACGACCTCGGGAATGAATGATGCCTCGCACATCGCACCCCGTTACAAGCTGGGTTCCATGGGCCACGGCTTCATCGACATACGATCGAGCCGTCCATTTGGCTGCTTTTTTGCACCCGAACAGACACTTGTCGCAGTGGGGGTCGCAAAGGGATGCATCGATGAACCTGGCCTGGGGTTTCATGGCATGGCCCATCTCCCCTGCGGCCTCAACAAGGCGACGGGTGCCCGGATGGTGCCGGTAAAAGCTCCCGGGTACCGGCCTGATGCCCAGCTCCTTCCTGGTTTCCAGGACCTCTGCTTCAAGATCAATCCCGAGGTCCTCCTTTAAAAATGCGGGTGGGTCATAGGCGTTGCCGGAGTAGATCATGGTGGATCCCCCGGGCGTGATGCCCCGCCTCACAAGAATTCCCTGCTTTGATCTGCGGATGTCGTACATGGCCGCATAGGCCAGAGGCGTCCCCACCGACCAGTCCCGGGCCTTTCCCTTCTCCAGAAGCACAACCTTCTTCCCACGCTTTGACAGCTCCCGCGCCACCGTTGCTCCCCCAGGTCCGGTACCAATGACCACTGTGTCCGTTTCCATGATTCGCATGATCGTGCCCTTATACTTAGATGAAAGAAAAAGCATGCCTCCGGCGGCCAGGGGATGATCCCCTGGACCCCATATTTGCGAATGCTCCCGACCTTCATTCCTCAGGTCGATCACATTCACTGACGGGCTGCGCCTGTGTCAAATACCCATGTCACTTTAGACGTAGTGGAAATCTCTCAAGATGCTATTTTAACAGGGGTAACGCCTTTGTCCCGAGGGCGAGGGGGAATTCGCAGGGGCAACCTGCGTTCGAGGTGCTTTTCTTACCCTTACTGCCGGAGTTATGCCGGTCAAAGTCAAGGCGATTCAGGAGTGCATTGATTCATGTTTTAATGAATAATGAAATCGGCATCTCCTGCAGGGGCAGTTGTACAGCGTAATCTTTTGTGCGAATGCCCCGAAAGCAATTGCATCACGACGACCTTCACGCATTCGCCATAGGGTTTCAAGGTGCCCCCACCTTGCCGCCGGAGGCACTTCTTTTTAATCATTCCCTCTCTTCAGCAGATGATCCACCAAGCGTTTGCCGAAGGAGATGATGGTGATGACGGTGGGGCGGTCGAGGGCTTCGGGGAAGACGCTGGCATCGCAGACATAGAGGTTTTTGATGTCGGTTTGGAGGTTGTTGTCCACGACGGTGCCGATGCCGCAGGTGCCGCTGGGGTGGGCTCCCCGCACCGGGCTTGCCACGATGGAGGAGGGGGCGCATCCGGATGCGGTGAGGATCTCTGTGGCAATGGTTTTGCCCATGGCAAGTTTCTCGAAATCGCCCTCTGTCAGCTCTTTTGAGACGTTGCCGTTTTGGTCCACCCAGCCGCCGGGTTTGTCCTTTATCTTGATGAGGATCCCCACCATATTTTTGTACTGCCTTCCCTTTGCAAGGTGTTTGAGGCCTGCTTTGCCGAGGCTGATGTACGTCATGAGTTTTGGGTCGATGAGGGTGCCCATGCGGACGCCGTGGCTGTCGCAGAACTGCCAGGTATCGACGCTGACCAGCGGGTCCGTGCATGAGCCTTCGAAGGGGGAGATGCCGTAGAGAAGAACCGTGGGGTCGATGACGCAGTGTTTTCCGGCACGGTCGATGCCTGCCTTTAAGAGGAGGCGTGGTGAGGGAATGCCGCCGGCAGCCAGGATGACCTGATCCGCATGGAATTCCTGAAAGCCCCTGCCGTGTATTTTTGTTCGGACGCCCGTGGTGCGTCCGTTTTCGACCAGTACCTCCGTGCATTCCGCCTGTGTTATGAGTTCAGCGCCGTGGCCGACAGCATCGTGGATGTATTCCCGGGCGGTCCACTTGGCGCCGCAGGCGCATCCCAACGAGGTGTCCGCTCCGCATCGGCAGCCCGTCTTGACCTTTGCAAGGTCAAACAGCTTGGGTGTCGGGTTCCAGTCGTAGCCAAGGCGGTTGGCCGTATCCATGATGCGCCTGGAGGCTTTGCCCAAGAGGGAGTCAGGAAGGGGCGCTATGTTGAGCTCGCTCCACGTCTGATCGGCATACTCTGCTAAATCGATGCCGTACCGATCCTTCAGCCATGGCGGTGGCATGGCCGCCGAGCCGGAATAGACCGTCGTCGCGCCGCCGGTGGAAGAAGCCATGAGCATCGCCACCCCCTCTTTGCTCTTAAAAAAGCCGGCCTTTTCAACGATGCTCAACGCTCCGGCATAGGTTCCGAGGTTTTGGTGGTCCTTTCCCTTTTCAAGAAGAAGCACCTCTTTTCCGGCCATGGCAAGGCCCCGGGCGACTGTCGCCCCGCCTGGGCCGGAACCCACCACAATGGCATCATAGGTGTGTTGCACGATGGAACCTCCTGTAAGGTGATCACAGTGGGGTTACAAAAGAAGCCTCCGGCGGCGAGGTGAGCCACCTCGAAAGCTGGTTTGAGAATGCTCCCAGCCCTCGTTCCTCGGGCAGATCACATTCTCTGACGGGCTCCGCCCGTGGATAATGGCGTAGGTTGAACACGCTGTATCGTCATCCCCATATGGAAGAACGTCGGGTATGGTGCAATGCAATGCCGAAGGCTGTTTTTTTAAGTCGACTTGGTTGTTTTTGAAGAAGAGTAAAAAAGATTGGAATGCAAAGACAGGCGATAAACGTATCAACGGATACCGACAGGAAATGAAGTTCAAAAGAAGGGTGGCGAAGAGTCGAAGAAGGAATGGTTTCAGGTATCGGTTGTTTTGTTAAAAAATATATTACGGGAGAGTGGGTAAGTATTCAAATTGTTTTTAAACATGTCTCTCAACCAAGGGACTTTTTTTGGGGGGAAGGCAGGAGGCTCAAGGGCGTTTACCTTTGAATATTTGCGTAGCAAGATCCATTCAGCTGCAAGTACCCTCATGGCCAGGTTAACAGGTCTAAAGCATGAAGATCACGAAGCGCGCTTTGGGCTACACGACGGAGGATTAAAAACCTCCGCCGCGATCCAGCTTTCAAGGTGGCCACCTTGCCGCCGGCGTTATTCCGGTAAAAGTCCACCGCAGATATAGCTCCAGGCTCTGTCGTTTCTCGACCATGGATCCCCGATCATTCGTTTCACCACCGATATCGTGAAACGAACCACCAAAGGAGGCTCCTGTCGCTTCGAATAACCCGAGCAGTCGGGGATGACGAAATCGAACCATGAGACCCGCCTATCTTGCGGTAGCGGTTGCCCAACGACGCCCGTCGCGCGAATGCCTCGAGAACGATCGAGTTACGACACCCTTCATGCATTCGCCATAGGGTTTCCAGGTGCCCCCACCTGGCCGCTGGAGGCTGCCCCTTAAGGCCCGCTTTTAACCCACCTGTTGCTCCATATTTTTCTCTTGGGTCTTGTCGGCATCAGCCGTGTGGTTTGCCAGCATCCCCAGCACCGTTGTGGCCATGGCAAGGGATGCGGTGCAGGCAAGGGTGACGCCTGTCCAGCCGTAGGACGTCCAGATAGGCCCGAGGACCATGGAGGAGAGACTGCCACCTCCAATGCAGACGAGGATGTAGAGGGATGAGGCGCTGCCGAGGGATTCCCTGGGCACGCATTGGCCGATGAGCAGAAAGATCAGGGGCTGGCAGCAATAGGCCCCTGCAAAGAGCAGGAGAAGGCCCAAGGTGATGACGGGGACGGACTGAAACCACCCCATGAGTTGAGTAGCGATAATGCAGAGAGCAAGGCCGGGGATGCTTACCTTGAAGGGGCCTGTTTTCTGGGAGAGGTTGCCGGCAAAGGGGGCGATGAGGGCGGTGATGCCGGCAAGGCTTATCCAGCCGACTTCTCCGGATGTAAAATGAAACGGCGGGGCCACGAGTCGGTAGGTGAGGAAGGTGACCATGCCGAGGAACCCGAAGAAGAGGAAAAATCCTGTTGCAAGAAGCGCCAGGGGCCTGGGGCTGGTGACGAGCTTGATGGAGCGCAGGTAGAGTTCGGCGATTCCCCTGGTTGGCGGATGCCTGTGAGCTCTCTTTTCAATGAGAAAAAAAGCGCCCATGGTGGCAAGGATGACGAGAAGGGCAGAGACCACCCTGAAGGCAAAGGGCCAGCCAAACTGTGCGGTGAGGACCCCCATGGCGACCCGACCCAGAACAATCCCGAGGGTTCCTGAGGCGACGATGGCGCCGACGTAGATTCCGAGTTTCTCCTTGGGGGCGAGCATGGTCATGTGGGGAAACATGGAGGCGGGGATCAGGGCGGCGCTGAATCCGGTGAGTCCCATGGCCGTGATAAAGAGTGGAAAGCGGGTTGTGGACGCGGCACAAAAAATCATCACTGACAGGGCGAGAAGGCCTGTGATGGCCATTTTGGGCGGGTTAAATCGGTCGGCAAGGGGGCCGATAAAGAAGAAGGCCGCCGAATAGCACAAAGAGGTCACGCTGAAGGCAAAACGGGCCCGTGAGATGTCGATGTGAAACGAGGTCGAAATCTCAAGAAAAATGGATTGGGTCATGAACACCGTGGCAACGGCCGTCATGACCATGAGGCAGGCGATGCTAGCCTTTAATTTTGCAGATCTCTCAGCTTCCGTCACTGGGATTCCTTTATAGCTATTCAGTTCCCACAAAGCTGCCTCCGGCGGCAAGGTGTGCCACCTTGAAAGCAAATTGCGGATGCGCTTTACCCCTCGTTCCTCGGGTCAAATCACATCCGCCTTTGAATCGAGAGTTTCCAAGACTCATTTTTATAGACCTGTTTATTAAACTTTTCAAAAGTTTGGCCTCCGGCAGGGCCGCCGAGGCAATGTTGAACTGAATCGTTACCCCTGCTTCAGGCACTCTTCAAAGGTTGCCAGAAAGCTCCGTAGGTCTTCCTCGTCGATGGTGAGGCTCGGGTCGAGCCGAAGGGTGCTGGTTCCCGGCCTGCGGCCCACCAGGAAGCCTTTTTGGCGCAGGTTTCGGTGAACATCTGTCGTGAGCTCTCCATCGGAATGATCCGCAAGGTCCATGGCTATCATAAGGCCTCTGGCTCGTATTTCCTTGATGCGGGACGTTCGCTCTTTGATGGTATTCAGCCCTTGAACCAGATATGTTGACAGCTCATCGCTCCGCTTGATGAGGTCGTCATCATGGATGATACGGGCCACCTCGCGGGCGATGGCAGCCCCCAGCGGGTCGTTCTGGTGGGATTGGCTGTAGGCGATTGGGTTGCCTTTCATCATGTTCATCACACCCGGAGAGACGGCAGCCACGCTTACAGGGTACCCGTTTCCGATGCCCTTGCCCATGGCGATGATATCCGGGGTGATGTCATAGTGCTGGTAACCGAACCACTTGCCGGTGCGCCCGATGCCGGTGGTGACTTCATTGACAAGAACCAACCCGCCATTCTTTCGCACGGCTTCACCTAAGCATTCGATGAGTTTTTCCTGGGGAAAGCGTACAAAGCCCGAGGAGCTGCCCGGCTCAAAAACAAAGCCTCCGATTTTTTCAAAAGGGAT
>Ga0193953_1000717_pt1 | contig 16835 bp, 19 predicted proteins | sample BB_4_MG_FD_140325 | JGI IMG/M metagenome (GOLD analysis project Ga0193953, IMG submission 140325) | Microbial mat bacterial communities from the Broadkill River, Lewes, Delaware, United States - BB_4_MG | ecosystem: Environmental > Aquatic > Freshwater > River > Microbial mats | place: USA... | reverse complement strand
TTCGATGTTTCATGTATTGATATCAGCCCTCTTTCTATTGCGCATCTTAAAGAAAACAATATTGATGCTCGATTAATGAATTTCTTCGATCTTAAAGATGAAAAATACGATACACTCCTCATGCTAATGAATGGAATTGGCATCGCAGGAACACTTTCAAACTTGGAACACACTTTGATTAAAGCAAAGTCGCTTTTAAATGATGGCGGTAAAATTCTTTGTGATTCTTCCGATATCAAATATCTTTACGAAGACGATGAAGGTGGAATGTGGGTTGACTTAAACACTACCTATTACGGTAATTTCAAATTTCAAATGAAATATAAGGAACACGAATCAGAATGGTTTGATTGGCTTTATGTAGATTTTGGTAAAATGAAAGAAACGGCCGAACGCACTGGATTCATGGTTAACCAAATCATTGATGAAAACGATCAATATTTAGTCGAATTAATTAAAAAATAAATGACAAAATTCTTTTTAGCTATAATCTTCATCCTTGGAGTATCCGTTGCTCAGGGGCAAGAAGTACGTGAATTCCCAATGGAAGAATCATCCTTGCTTTGGAAAATCACAGGACCAGATATGGAAAGTGAATCGTATTTATTCGGAACAATGCACTTAATTGAAAAAGAGTATTTTCTTTTCCCTAAAAAACTTCAAAAGCTTGTATCTAAAACAGATCAACTTGTGATGGAAATCGCTGGGTTACCTAATCAGATGGACGCAATGAAATATGTAATGTTGGATGAAGGTACGTTCTTTGACTTTTTTAACGAAGCTCAAACCGACACTATTCTTAGATGGGCAAAAGCGGAATTTAAAATGGAAGAACCAGCATTTAGAGCAGCATTTTCCAAAATGAAACCCTTTGTAATTGTCCAAATGGCAACACAAGTTCAATTTATGGGGAAAACAGAATCATATGAAATGACCTTTGATGAAATTGCAAAGGAGCATGAAATTCCAATGAAAGGTTTAGAAACAATCGAACAACAAATGAGTTTTTTCGATGAATTAACCGACGAGCAACAGGTTGAAATGGTGATGGCGGGGATTCGCGATGCAGAAGAATCCATTGAAACAATGCGTGAAATGCAACAAACCTATGTTTCTCAAAACGTGGATGCGCTATATCAGATGATTAATGAAGATGATGGGGTAATTTCAGAAGAACAAGCAAAATTTTTAGATAATCGAAATGCCAACTGGATACCACAAATTAAAGAATTGATCAAATCAACAAATTCATTTATTGCCGTTGGAGCAGGTCATCTTGGCGGACCGAATGGCGTCATTCGACTTTTAGAAAAAGGAGGATATACTTTAACCCCATTGAAATTATGAAGTATTTAATTTTTGTGATTCTAACACTTATTCTTGTAAGTTGCGGAGACACTTATTCAGCTGACGATAAAGATCATTTTGATCAACAAATCGAATCGTATTTAGCCGAGAAAGGAATCGATTGTGAACGATCACCTTCAGGATTGTATTATAAGATTTTAGAAGAAGGGGAAGGAAGAGATATCATTTATAAAGACCTAGTGTCTTTTACATACAAAGGAGAGTTTTTAGACGGTAAGGTCTTTGACGAACAAAAAGAACCTGTTGAATTTCATGTCCGCCAACTGATTGGTGCTTGGAAAGAAATTATGTTAGAGATGAAAAAAGGAAGCAAGGCATTTCTTGTAGCGCCACCCTATTTAGGATATGGAACGCATGAATTAGAAGCGATTCCACCCCACTCTATCCTGGTATTTAACATGGAAGTTACTGAGGTAAATTAACTGAATTGAGGATTATTTAAAAATAATCCAAAACAAAAGGTCACAATCGTTGCCAAAACAAGTTCAAGTTTTTATTTTTGGGAACGATTAAAGAAAACGATTCTAAAAAAACACAATAAGCATGAGTGTATTAGTAAATAAAGATTCAAAAGTTATAGTTCAAGGATTCACAGGAAGTGAAGGAACTTTCCACGCTGGTCAAATGATTGAGTATGGAACCAATGTAGTTGGAGGTGTTACTCCAGGTAAAGGTGGACAAACGCATTTAGATCGCCCAGTATTTAACACTGTTGCTGATGCAGTAACTGAAAAAGGAGCTGATACCTCTATTATTTTCGTTCCACCAGCATTTGCTGCTGATGCAATTATGGAAGCTGCGAATGCAGGTATTAAAGTAATCGTTTGTATTACAGAAGGTATTCCAGTTAAGGATATGGTGAGTGCGAAGGAATACATTTCTCAGTATGACTGTACGTTAATCGGGCCTAACTGTCCTGGTATTATAACTGCTGGAGAAGCGAAAGTTGGTATTATGCCAGGTTTCGTATTTAAAGAAGGAAAGATTGGTATTGTTTCTAAATCAGGAACTTTAACATATGAAGCAGCGGATCAAGTTGCTAAAGCAGGATTAGGTATTACAACAGCTATCGGAATCGGTGGAGATCCAATTATTGGAACAACTACGAAAGAAGCAGTTGAATTGTTAATGAATGATCCTGAGACTGAAGGAATCGTGATGATTGGTGAGATTGGTGGTAACCTTGAGGCTGATGCTGCAAGATGGGTAAAAAACAACTCTAAAAAACCAGTTGTTGGATTTATCGCCGGTGAAACTGCACCAAAAGGACGTACAATGGGGCACGCTGGTGCAATCGTTGGTGGTCATGATGATACAGCAGAAGCGAAAAAACAAATCATGAGAGATTGTGGAATCCACGTTGTAGATTCTCCAGCTGAGATTGGAAAGAAAATGGCAGAAGTTTTAGGTGTTACCGCTTAATTCAACTCAAATTATATTTAAAGTCCTTGCTTGCAAGGACTTTTTTTTGCTCTATACTTTTCCCGATGGCAATAACTATTACTTTTGAAGTATGACAATTGAACTTGTTCGAGAGAAAATTATGGAAGCAAAAAAGGGCCGTGATTTTGGCTACTTTCAATCTTACTTTAAGACGCATCCAGATGGAATTAAATTTCTAGTAAAAGTGATCGCAAATGAAGAGCTGTATCCGCTAAAAGAATACAGTTCTTGGATTGTTGTTCATTTATGTAAATCTCAACCCGAACAAATTACCCCATTCTACAGAAACTTTGTTGACATATTGTTTAAATCCAACGACCAAACAGTATTGCGAAATGTGGCAAACATCATTTCTCACCTTAAAGTTCAAAGTTATAAGGAAAGTCAATTAGTTGACTTATTACTCGGTTTTATCCAAGAGCATTCCCACAAAGTTGCTTTGCACGTTTATTCCATGCAGATACTCGCTCAAATTGTCCTAAAATATCCTGAATTGAAACAGGAAATCATCGAAGTAATCGAATTAAACGATAAAGACAAGACACCTGCATATAATGCCGGCAAACGAAACTTCCTTAAGAAGACAAAAAAAATCAAAATTGAAAGATATTAACTCTTCCTTTTCAGAAAACGTCTCTTAATTAATACACAATTTCGAACGAAAAAGTGTGTAAAACATACGATTCTATAATTTATTTAAAAATATTTCACTTTTTTTCAACTCCCTGAATCTCTTTTAAACAGTAGAAAAACCACCAAAACACCTCCTTCACCCTAAAAACTTTTAGTACTATGTATTGCATAGTTCATTTTTTTACACATATCTTTGTATAGACCAATTGATCAAATCGCGACAACGTGAAAAAAAATAATTGACAAAACGATAAATATGAAATTAGAAAATACCAAAGCGCAGATGCGAAAAGGAATTTTAGAATTCTGTATTCTTTCCATTCTAGATGAAGGCGAGGCTTATCCTTCCGAGATCATCGAAGCATTGAAAGATGCCAAGTTAATTGTAGTCGAGGGAACCTTATATCCCTTACTTACACGATTAAAAAATGCAGAACTACTATCCTATCGATGGGAAGAATCACCATCCGGCCCACCAAGAAAATACTACTCACTTACTAAAATGGGGGAAACATTTTTAACAGAATTATCCGGAACCTGGAAAGAACTTAATACAGCCGTTAACCAAATCACCAAAAACAGCACAAAATGAAAAAGACAGTATCAGTAAACATTAAAGGAATCAATTTCCTTATTGAAGAAGACGCTTACGAGCTGTTGCAAGATTATCTTGAACGCTTGACTCAAACATTAAAAAATGTAGAAGGAAGTAAAGAAATTGTTGAAGACGTAGAGCTACGTATTGCGGAGTTATGTTCTTCAAAATTGAACGATTCAAAAACTGTAATTGAATTTTCTGACATCGAAACTATCATTGCTACCTTAGGAAACCCAGAGGATTATGTAGAGGAAGATGACGAAGATTCTTCACGTGCTACAAATGAATCTGATAGAAAATCAAACGAAAAGAGATTGTTCAGAGATACAGACAATGCTACAATTGCCGGTGTTTGTATGGGAATTGCTAACTTCTTCAATATCGATGTTGTCATTGTTCGAGCAATTTTTGTGGTTATCTTCTTATTCGCCGGATTTGGCTTACCCTTGTACATTATTCTATGGATTATTGTTCCTAAAGCCCAAAGTACAATTGATAGGTTGCGCATGAAAGGTCGACCTATAACAGTAGAAAGTGTTCGAGAAGAAGTTGAAATTGCTGCTGAAAAACTAAAGGAAGGTGGGAAAAACGTTGCTCAACGCATCCGCAAAGATGATAGCTACCAACGTTCCATGTCAAAGGGAGTAAGAGTTTTGCGTACAATTTTAGGCATCGGGTTCATCCTTGCTGGCGTTTCAGTATTGATTCCATTTTTAATTTTTCTAGTTGGTGGTGCACAAATAATTCCAGTGCAAAGCGATTACGGATTCTTGTCCTTGGCAGAATTAGGTGAAATTGTGCTAAATAATGGTGTAGATTATAATTTAGCTTGGTGGGGAGCAATGATCGTAGGATTTAGCATCGTTCTATTCTTCTTACAAATTGGGATTATCCTCTTATTCAACTTAAAGAGTAAATGGAGTAAATTATCACTCTTATTTTTATTCTTGACAACAATTACAGGTGGCGTTATGTGTGCTGTGGTTGGAATTAGAACAGGTCGCGATTTAACTATTGGCGCTGAGATTGAAAATAAACTTGGCAGTATTGCGACTCAGGAATTGACAATCATTCCGGAATTAGAGTCGATACAAGCTGATGGAGATTATGACGTTAAGAGTAATGGAGGCTGGGGATTGATGGGGATTGATGATGAAAACATCACCTTACACGGTATTCACTTCAGATATGTCAGGTCTTCAGATTCTCTTTTCCACGTTAAAAAGAACATCAAGGCGCGCAGCCATTCTCACTCTCAAGGTTTATTGAAATGTGAGAACATTCAACACAACATACAAATTTCTGGAGATAGCTTAATCGTGGATGCTGAATACAGCTTTCCTAAAACGGATAAGTTGAGAGATCAGGAAATCTACATCACTGTAGAAATACCAGAAGGAGGATCAGTTCACATTGATGATCGTGTTATTCGCTTAGAGGACACAGATTATGAAGAGGAAGAAAAGAAGTATTATATAGAGAAAGGAATGCTTCGAGGTAACGGTACATATCGCAGAAATAGAAATTATCGTCACTAATATTATTGAAGTTTTTTTCATAATTAAGTGCAGTTTTAGATTGCTTCAATAAACAAAGCCGACCTTCAACGAGGTCGGCTTTTTTACATCAATTTATTTTTAATAACATAGAGTGTGTATATTTGAGACAGATGTTGAAATTGCTATTCATATTTATTTTGACAGCCCCATTGCTTACATTGGGACAAAGTCCCTATTTCGATAGTTTACAATTAAAAATTGCTTCTATCCCTCCTTCTGAAAAGATTAAGACAATTATTGATATTCCTTTTGAAAAAATGAATACCAATATTGCTCAAAGCATCAAGTTCTATGAAACGGCACTCGTTCTTGCTGATTCTTTAAAGAATAAAAAATTTCAAGCGGAATTACACGAAAAGTTTGGTTTAGTCCACTATTATCAAGGCAACTACGAAAAATCTGTCAATGCCAACCTGAAATCAATAGAACTATATGAAGAGCTGAATTTAAAAGGCAGAGCGGGAAATGTTTATGCTACACTAGGTCATCAAATGAAAGGACGTGACCTCCCAAAAGCGATGGAATACATGCGAAACGGGATCAGTCTTCAACGAGCAGCACGAGATACGTTTCGATTGGCCGGATCTTACAACAATTTCGGTTGGCTACATCAAATGAATAAAAACTTGGACAGCGCACTCTTTTATTATAACAAAGGACTGAAAATCACCACAAATTTGGACGACAGCTTAGGTATGCCATACAGTTTAAATAGTGTTGCTGGTGTTTACCTTGAAAGAAAGCAATTTGACTTAGCGAAATCCATTTACGATCGGGCATTTGAAATCAGAAAAATACGCAATGATAAAAATGGGATGGCAGAGAATTATCAGTTCTATGGCGATCTCTATTTTGCACAAAAAAACTATCCAAAATCTGCCGAAAATTATAAAAAGTCTCTCGACATTGGAATCGACATTAAATACACCAATATCTGTTTTCAAAATTCAGCTCAATTGGCTCTTTGTTATGAGAAGATGAATCAATTGGATTCTGCCCTTTTCTATCAAAAGGAATCATATCGTTACAAAGATCAAATGATAAACGAAGCAACGAATAATACGATTGCTGCTTTAGAAATTCAATTTGATACAGAGAAAAACGAAAAAGAAATTGCGCTTCAAAAAATGAAAATTTCTGAGCAAGATCAGAAAGCACGACAATTGAATTATCTACTTTTTGGACTAGGAGCCTTGCTTCTATTCGCTTTATTCATAGGCAACTTATTGTTTAAACAACAACGTTTGAAGCAAGAAAAATTAAAAGAAGAGAATCGATTGAAAGATGAAATAGCCAAAGAGCAACTGAAAAATAAACTACACGAAGAACGCCTAAGAATTTCGCGTGATTTACACGATAATATTGGATCACAATTGACCTTCATAACTTCATCAATGGATAATTTAAAATTCATCACGAAGGAAGAGAAAGTAAATGCAAAGTTGGATGGTTTAACCGATTTCACACGAGAGACAATCACGCAATTAAGAGATACGATCTGGGCTATGAATAAGGGCCAAATTACATTAGATGATTTTCATGGTAGGTTATTCAACTTTATCCTTGGTGCCCGGAATTCTACCTTAAATACCACCATTAATTTTGAAGAAAAAATTGAATCAAAAAACCTAGCATTTACTGCAGAGCAGGGAATTAACTTATTCAGAATAGTTCAAGAATCAATCAATAACGCGATAAAATATGCCATGTCTTCGAACATTGAAATCAAAATGATTGAACAAGATGATCACATTTTTATTCGTGTAAAAGATGATGGAATCGGTTTTGAAAAGACCGAGATTCAATACGGAAATGGAATTAAGAACATGTCATTTAGAGCACAGGAAATAGACGCTACTTTCGAAATGAATTCATCCAAAAATGAAGGGACTCAAATTAAGGTTAGTATTCAAAAGAATAAGCTAATTGCCGTATAGTGAATTAAAGGAAGAGACCTTAAATTTGTAAAAAAGAAATTATGATTCGTATTGCTTTTGCTGAAGACAATCCATTTATCGAAAAATCACTGATTGAGAAATTGTCTTTTTTTGATGATTTAAAGTTGAAATATTCGGCTTCCAATGGCGCAGAAATTGTCGGAAAGGTCACTTCAGACTCTAACATTGACCTTATTCTGATGGACATACAAATGCCAGAGATGAATGGCATTGAAGCCACGCGTTTAATCAAGAATAAACATCCTCAAATAAAAATTGTCATGCTTACGGTCTTCGATGATGATGAAAATATATTTAATTCGATACTAGCTGGTGCTGATGGCTATTTACTGAAAGACACCGACCCAAAAACCTTGTTCGATAGCATCCAAGAAGTTATGGCAGGTGGTGCCACTATGACACCATCCATTGCATTGAAGGCATTGAATCTTCTCCGTAATCCAATCAAGATCTCAACACCACAAGAAGAAAGCATTGCTTTAACAAAACGTGAAACTGAAATTTTAGTCCAGATTTCCAAAGGATTGAATTATATCGAAATTGCAGAAAATTTAAATATTAGTCCCGCAACTGTGCGAAAGCATATCGAGAATATCTATAAAAAACTACAAGTGCATAATAAGGTTGAAGCAGTTCAAAAAGGGATAAAAAACAACCTTATTTGAGCATTTAATTGCTAATTTTACTGGAAACCCTCCAAAAATGGCTGTAGAACGTAAATGTCTTCAATGCGGAACATGGAATAAGGACAATGATTTTTGTATTCAGTGTAGTGCTCCTGTCTCTCCCATTATCATTGAGGAAAAGCGTGAAGAAAAGCGCGAAGAAATTCGTAGAAATAAAATCCCAAGTAAAGTAGATATCTTCATCGAAAACTGGAAAAATTCGCGATTTTGGATTTTAAGGGCATTGTACAAGATTCTCTATACTATCGCCGTAATCTTTTTCTCTATTGCTGGTTTTTTCGCCTGGTTATCCGCTTCACCTAATGGCTAAATACAAACCACACTTTTGGTTTATTGGATTGATGTCCTTTTATTTTTTTGTCCGATATATTCGCGTCAACGTGGAAGGAATGCCTGATTTTATCCGATTTTATCTAACCGATTTAATTTTTGTCCCGACGATGTGTTGTTTTGCACTTATTTTTGTACGCATTCTAAAGCGAGACACCACAATCACTATCTCTCCTGTCCTTGTATTAATGCAAACACTTTTTGTTTCTATCTATTTTGAATGGTATCTTCCCTCTTATAAAGGTCGGATTGGTTGGTACACCAGCGACCCTTGGGATATTGTTATGTATTTTTGTGGCGCATTCCTCTTTTTAGTTATTCAACGTTACTCAATCTCACCACGCTTATGAAACTTCTTTTAATTGTTTTCATCGGACTTTTGTTCAACAATTCAATAACACCATCTATAAAAAACTTTCATCAAGTCGACCAGGATCTCTTTCGTTCAGCACAACCCAATCGAAAGGAAATGAAAGAACTGGAAGCATTCGGAATAAAAACCATTCTGAATGTACGCAACTTTATAAAGGACGATAGTGAAATTAAAGGAACCAGCCTAGTCGAAAAAAGAATTTCAATGAGAGCAAAAACGGTAAGTTACAACAACTTAAAAGAAGCGTTGATAGCGATAAAACATGCTGAAAAACCTGTATTGGTCCATTGTCTTCACGGATCAGATCGCACGGGAGCAACCATTGCCGCATATCGAATAATTTTTAATCATTGGTCTAGAGAACAAGCCATTGAAGAATTTCTACTTCCCGAAAATGGATACAACGCACACTGGTTCCCGAACATTCTAAATTTACTTCAAACGATTGACTTCGAACAACTCAGAAAGGACGTTGAAGTCGGTTAATAGATAACTTGTGTGACCAAAGTTTCTTTCAATCAAAATAAAATGACCTATTTTTAAAGTATGAAAACACTGATTAAAATAAGTAACATCTTCATATTAGCTGTAGCGTTAACATCATGCTCTTCTAATTCAGAAAAAAGTGCAGAATTGGTCCCAGATTCAGTTCAAATTGAAATTTCTTCCGATGTCATTATTGATTCAGCCCAAAGTTATGCGCAATCCACGCAAATGCAATTGAGTCAAAATTTAATGGCCGCAATGGTTGAAGGAGGACCAGTTAACGCAATTTCATTTTGTAATGAACGAGCGATTCCACTTACGGATAGTATGAGTACGAATTTTGGTGTGACTATCCGCAGAGTTTCAGATCGACCAAGAAATGCCTCGAATCAGGCAAATAAGGATGAAATGGCTTTTATCGAAATAATGAAAACGGCCATGATTAATGGAGAGCAACCAAAACCAGACTTTCATCGCAATGAAAACTCAAATACGGCTTACCTTCCTATTCTAACAAATGGATTATGTTTAAAATGTCATGGTGTTGAAAACCAAGAAATTGATACTCCTACATTAACGAAATTAAATGAACTTTATCCACAGGATCAAGCGCGTGGTTATGGAAATAATGAATTGCGTGGAATTTGGGTAATTAACATGCCTAACAAGTAAATTCGGAACGGATAAGACAGGAATAATTTGTGTATATTAGATTCAGATATGCACAATTACCATGAGGACTGATCATCAATCAACTATTTTCGAGATTATCAAACGGAAAATCAATGGAATCGATTCGATTGGAAATGTTGTGGGTGATGTATTGTCCATAAGTCAAGATGCCGTATATCGCAGAACACGAGGAGAAACATTATTGACTATTTTCGAAATAGAAAAACTCTGTACCCATTTTCAAATTTCACTCGATTCCCTTTTTGAATTAAATAAAAACAAAGTACTTTTTGACTATCAACCATTAGCAGGATATGATTTTAGCATGGAAGATTATCTAGAAGGAATTCGAGACAGTTTACGAGCATTGAAGAAGGAAAAGAATCCGGAGTTAATTATCTCGGTAAATAACACGCCATTAATTCAATTGATGAATTTTCCGCATTTGGTGCGATTCAAGCTGTTCTTTTGGGCGAAAACGCATTTGCAAATTCCAGAATTACAGAACGAATTATTTAAATACGAGAAGACCTCCGAACGAAATTATGCATCCGGAACTGAAATACTGCGACTGTACAACGCCATCCCCTCAAAAGAACTATACGACCCTGAATTGCTCCGAGGGTTTACACGCGAAATTTTCTATTATTTCGATGCGCATCATTTTGAGGAACCTTCTTATGCATTGAGGTTGTTGGATGAATTAGACAATTTTCTAGACCACTTGAAAGAACAAGCAACGCACGGAAAGAAGTTTGTATACGGCACACAGGTGCCAGCAAATGGAAATACATTTGAAATGTATCATAATGAAACGTTGAATTCGATCACGAGCATACATTATCAAACAGCTGATTATTCAGGACTGTACATTGCGCACAACTTCATGAATTTTATTCATACAACCGATGTTGATTACATTGAGGACAGTAGAAAAGTATTGAATAAGCAATTAGCCAATTCGAGTATCATCAGTATTGTCAATGAGAAAGAACGAAATAACTATTTCTTTCAAATCAAAAAAATGATCGAATCTTACCGGAAGCGCATCCAATTAGCTCTGGAAGAAAATGAATAAGATCTATGGTATAATTTATGCAATTGAACTACTATGAAAAATTCAATAAAATATTCAAGCGTGTTAATCCTTGCCTTTGTAAGTTTTGGATTTGCCTGCCCAAAAAATAAATTAAAGAAAGCAATTGTTGGTTCATGGAGCAATTCAGGATATGTTGAGAACAGCATAGTGGCTGATAAATCCGACTCGCTTGCAAAAGATTCACCAGGAATTCAATTCAATAAAGATGGTACTTTGATTAAACGACAAAATGCTGGATGGTGTGGAACACCTCCGATCACCTATTCTAATCAAGAAGGAAACTGGACCGTTTTGAACGATTCTACCATTCGTATTTCATATTCATATTGGAGAGGACCAGTTGAAGAAGATCTTTGGATTCAATCCGTTAATGACACAAAACTCCAATATCAAATTATCGCAAGTCGCAATATTGAAGAGAAAAAAGATTAATTCATTTCTTGGCACGTTACTTGAAATAACGCGAGCAGTTGACAACAATAATTCAGATATGAAAAGGAATTATAAACCAATTGCAACTTAAACCAAAAACAACCATGAAGACCTCCTAACCCGGGGTCTTTTTTTTATCCCCCTATTTTCCAGTTGCGAATTTCGCAAGTCGTGAAAAGCAAGTCGCGATATTCAGTTATCAAAACGGAAGCAGTCACCATAACTTTGACCTATCAAAACAAACGTTATGAGACAGTTAAAAACAATTCTTTACATTTTACTTTTTGCAAGCAATTCTTTTGCTCAAGATAATCCTTGGGTCCCACAAACGAAGTCAACCGACCTCTGGTATGCTCAAGATTCCATTTCAAGAAGCAATCAACCCCAACGTTTGAATTCTATTTCCCAAAAAGAGGTTAATGAGTTTGTAGCCATGAACTACAAAACAGCTCATGTATTTGGAAGAAGCTTATTAACGTGTGCAGGATTAAACGTCTTCGGGACACCAATCAACTTTGTTAAATCGAAGAAAGAATCCAGCTTAGCAATCGAGGTCTTTGATCAATTTCAAGAAGAACACCCAGAAGCCTCGGAAGAAACATTACTCAAAGTTCGAAAACGCATTCGTGGAAAACGAAATAAAACACGAATTGGCGGTTCTGTCGTAGGCAGTGTGATCAGTGTTCATCTTATCGCATTCGTATCCATTTTCAAATTTTAATAACACACAATAAATCAAATTTTAAAAATCAATCTTATGAAACATCTATTTACATCAATCGCATTAGTCATCCTTACAAGCTTTGGATTACACGCACAGACAAAAGCATCCATTGCCGTAGGAAATCCAAATGTATCGGGGTTATACATCACTCCAGAAATTGCATCAAAACTAATCCGCTTAGAGTTAATCAAACTGGAACAGTATGCAGTACTTGATCAATTTGACATGGAAGATGAGTATGAAAAAAATGAGCGTTTCAAAACGAATTGTTTAGGAAAAACATGTCTTACGGAACTCGGTAAAGCACTCAATGTAAACTACATCGCCTCTGGTAGCTATGATTTGCTTGGAAATAAAATTGTCATCACCTTAAAAATCATTGATGTGCAAACGGGAGAAGTCTATAAAACCGGCGTTAAAGAATTCGATAATCAAGAAGCCGAACTTCAGCGAATGACTCAGTTACTGCTCAATGAAATGCATGGCATAGAAAATCAAAAAGAACTGGATGATCGTTTAAAGTTCAACAACGAATTGATTACATCAACAAATGTGGGGAAAGTTAAAAACAACGGTCCAAGAATCGGTTATGCTGTTATGACAGGAAATCACTTCGAATTTGCAACACGTCCAGCAGACCAAGGAGGATTGGACATTTTTCCGGGAGTCAGTATGATCGGATACCAGTTGGAAGCGCAATATGTGGGTACAGAGAATTTTTCAGCGTTAATTGAAGGAATCATAAATATTTCGGGATTGGAGCAAGGACAATTCATTCCAACCATCTCATTAATGAATGGATTCCGTTTTGGAAGAGCGGGATGGGAATTTGCATTTGGACCAGGCTTTGGAATTAAACAAGTTTCAAATGGTTTTTTCGATAATAATGGAGACTTCGGAAAAGCAGGAACTTATGTTAGTGAAAAAGACTGGTCAACAATCTCTCAACGGTACAATGATCCAATTGCTCATCCAGAGTTTTTTGAAGATGGTAATTTTGTCGCTCCAGAACCTTCAGTATTCAATGAAGAAAACAATTTCAGCACAGAACATGGTGACACACGAGGCGTGACAAAATTGAGCACATCCTTTCTATTCGCCGTAGGTAGAACATTTAGAGCAGGTGCTTTAAACATTCCAGTCAATGTATTTTATTCTTCAAAGAAAGGCGGAGGATTGGTTGGATTGAGTGTTGGATTCAATGTTCAGAAATCGAAAAAGAAAATCAATGAACGCAAACCATTATAACAGAGCACAAAAAAAGGGGAAGCAATTGCTTCCCCCTTTTTTTTTTATTAAAACTATTCGTTCTTAGTTCGATTTCAAAATAGAAACACCAGAACCGAAGACATTCGACTCACCATAAGGCGATCCAACTCCATCCCATTTTTCCCATTTTTTCAATTCAATATATTGCGGATTTTTAGCAATTTGTGTCGCCTCTAATGCAATTGCTTCCGCTTTAAATTTCGCTGACACAATTAAAGAAGAATCACCTCTCGCCTTTTCAATTCTAGCATTTGCTAAATACTCTTGCTCTTTTTGCTTCTCTTTAGCAGTAAGATTTCGTTGCTTTTGTGTTTCCTTATTCGTAATCTCCTGCGCAATATTCGGAGGTAAATTCACATCAGCAATCTCTACATAGTGTAAAGTGATAAAATTCCCCTTAAAATCTTTTTGAAGAATAGATTCAATCTCACCTTCTAGCGCTTCTCTTTTAGAACTATAAACTTGCTCGTATGTATAACGACCAATAACATCCTTGATTGCTCCTTTTGCTTTATCATCAATAAATGAAATATACTCCGGCCCATGTTTTAAGTGAAGTTCAGCTGTTTTACCACCCGTTGCGGCGTAATTCACAGCAACTTTCACATTAATATCTGTACCATTGATATCCATTACTTCAGACGTGTAATTTTTAGACTGTTGACGCGTGTTATACGTTATCATTTCATTCCAAGGTGCAATAAAAATTGTCCCCTCATTGTAAGTGACTTCTTTATCAACACCACCTCCATATGGACGATATATGAATCCTTCCTCACCTGGGTTTACATCTTGCCATGACATTAGCAAAACTACTACTACAATAAGTGATACTACCCCGATAGCCACATATTTACCAATCTTTTTAGGATCGATATCAAATTGCGGCATTTGTTGTTGTTTAAAATCGTTCATCTTTGTTTTCTTTACTTTTTTTAATTAAATGATCTATAACCAAATAAGAAACGCCAGCTACCAAACCAATCGCCATCACTTTGATAAATGGAGGTCCTTTTAGTAAATAGCGGAATGATAAAAACACCGTAGCTCCAATAATAATAATCCCAAGGATCATTCTAAACTTAAACTCTGACTTCTTATTCATAATGTTCTTAAATGTTGAATAAAGATAGAACATATAACGCCGAGTAACGAAGTATTAGGAAGAATTTCATTTTTTTAATGATGAATGGCAGAACATACATAGTTTACTGACTCGTATTTCTATCTTTGTCGCCGTGCTTTTTGCAATAATCGATATAGAAACAACTGGAGGTAGCCCGAAAAACTCGAAGGTCACAGAAATTGCCATATACAAACATGACGGCAAAGAAATTGTTGATGAATATACCACCTTGATTAATCCTGAGATGCCGATTCCACCATTTATCGTGAATCTTACCGGTATTAGTGATTCGATGGTAGAAAATGCCCCAAAGTTTTATGAAGTTGCCAAGGACATTGTAGAATTTACTGAGGGATGTGTTTTCGTTGCGCATAACGTTGCATTTGATTATGGTGTATTACGTTCAGAATTTCGTTCATTGGGATTCGATTATAGACGTCCGCATTTATGTACTGTTAGATCTTCACGATATATCCTTCCGGGACATGATTCATATAGCCTTGGAAAGTTAACCAAGAGTTTAGGAATAGCCTTGGTAGGTCGACATAGAGCTGGTGGAGATGCATTGGCTACTGCGAAGCTTTTCGGTATGTTATATGAAAAGGATAAAAACAATCTCGAAACCTTCATTCAGGAAGAATTAAATCCGAAACGATTGCATCCAAACTTGGACATCGATGCGTTAGATGAAATTCCGAATAAGACGGGGGTATATCGCTTTTACAATGACGTCAATCAACTGATTTACATTGGAAAGAGTATTCATATCAAAAAACGTATAGAACAACACTTGCGCAACACAAAAACCAATAAAGCAATTCAAATGCAACGGGAAATCTCTCGAATTGAATACGAGTTAACAGGTTCCGAATTGATTGCTTTGTTGTTCGAGTCGCAATTGATTAAGCAGCACCAACCAATCTACAACCGTTCATTACGCAGAAACAAATTCCCTTATGGCTTGTTTCACTACATGGATGAAGCTGGCTATATTCGTTTTTATGTTGGATTAACCTCAAAAATATCTGATCCACCATTGACAAGTTTCTCTTCAAAAAAAGAAGGAAATGGTTACATGGAACGCTTAGTAGAAACACATCGTTTATGTAAAAAACTATGTGATTTATATAAAACCAATTCATCTTGCTTTCAATACGAAATCAAAGAATGTGCTGGAGCGTGTGTTCAAGAAGAATCGGCTGAAAAGTACAACAAACGTTGTCAGGAGGTAATTGACGAATTAAACCTCAAGGAAGAATCATTCTATATCATTGACAAAGGAAGGGAACGTGGTGAGAAAAGTTTGATTCTAGTTGAAAATGGATCTCTCAGGGGTTATGGTTACGCACCATTCCACTTCAATAAGACAGGTGTAAAAAAATGGAAAACATTCATTGATTACATCACTGAAGATCGAGATGCTCGAACAATTTTAAAATTATTCTTGAGGAAAGACAAGAAACATGAAGTAGTTAACTTCTAACAATCCCTTATTTCATCAAAGTTAAACATCTAGGAATTTACTTCCCAGCATTGTTAAAATCAATAAACCTAAGAGTAACACCATAGAACCGTCTTTATTAAATAGACGCTAAAAACTATGTTACCGTTGGGCATAAAAAAAGGTCACTTCAATGAAGTGACCTTTTTTACAATTAAATGTATTACTATACTTGCGCATCATGAGCAGCCATTTCAGCTTTCTCAGCAGCAAGAGCAGCAGCTTTAGCTTTAGCAGCTATCGCGTCTTCTGTTAATTTGTTCTTAGAGAAATCAATTAATACTGGAGTTGCGATACATAAAGAAGAATATGTACCAACGATAACACCAATCATTAATGCGAAGATGAACCCTTTAATCGCAGCACCACCAAATAAGAAGATGATAAGTAATACGATAAACGTTGTCATCGACGTATTGATTGTTCTAGATAAAGTTGAGTTCAATGAAATATTGATTTGCTCGTTTTCATCTGCAGCCTTATGTAAACCTAAGTTCTCACGTATTCTATCAAATACAACTACGGTATCATTAATAGAATAACCAATTACAGTAAGGATGGCTGCGATAAATGCTTGA